>Ga0209943_1000094_pt1 | contig 59414 bp, 58 predicted proteins | sample SalPonR1_B_D2_MG_FD_185698 | JGI IMG/M metagenome (GOLD analysis project Ga0209943, IMG submission 185698) | Salt pond soil microbial communities from South San Francisco under conditions of wetland restoration - Salt Pond MetaG R1_B_D2_MG... ... | reverse complement strand
CCTGATCCACCAGCTTGCCGGCGCTGATCCACGGCATCATGCCGCGCAGCTTGCGGCCCACCTCCTCGATCTGGTGCGCATCGTTCATTCGCCGCGTGCCCTTGAAGAAGGGTTGGCCAACCGCGTTTTCCTGCATGAAATCACGGACAAAGGCTCCGCTTTGAATGTCATGCAGAATTTTCTTCATCTCCGCCTTGGTGCGGTCATAGGGCAGCACGCGCGGACCGCTGACATACTCGCCGTATTCCGCGGTGTTTGAGATCGAGTAGTTCATGTTGGCGATGCCGCCCTCGTAGATCAGATCCACGATCAGCTTCACCTCGTGAAGGCATTCAAAGTAAGCCATTTCAGGGGCATAGCCCGCCTCGACCAGCGTCTCGAAGCCCATCCGGATCAGCTCCACCATCCCCCCGCAGAGCACCGCCTGCTCGCCGAACAGGTCGGTCTCGCATTCCTCGCGGAACGAGGTCTCGATGACGCCTGAGCGCCCGCCGCCGATGGCCGAGCAATAGGAAAGCCCCAATTCCAACGCCTTGCCGGATGCATCGGTGTCGATCGCCACGAGGCAGGGCACGCCGCCGCCCTTGACGTATTCCCCGCGCACGGTGTGGCCGGGTCCCTTGGGGGCCATCATGATGACGTCCACGCCCTCTTTCGGCTCGATCAGCCCGAAATGGATGTTGAGGCCATGGGCAAAGGCGATCGCGGCACCGGGGCGGATGTTGTCATGGACGTATTTGCGGTAGGTCTCGCCCTGCAATTCGTCGGGCATGGTGAACATCATCAGGTCGCACCACGCCGCTGCCTCGGCGATCTCCATCACCTTGAGGCCCTCGGCCTCGGCCTTCCTGGCCGAGCGCGAGCCTTCGCGCAGCGCGACCACGAGGTTTTTCGCCCCGGAATCCCGCAGGTTGAGGGCATGAGCGTGGCCCTGGCTGCCATAGCCGAGGATGGCGACCTTCTTGTCCTTGATGAGGTTAATATCGCAATCGCGATCGTAATAGACGCGCATGGCGGTCTCCTTTCATAAACGGTTTGACTGGGACAGAAACTACGCCGGATAAGCCGTGAAGGTGGATGATTTTCCGGCTTTATCCGGGATAATATTGCATATAACATTCAATATAATTTTCGTTTGTGAAAATATCATGCTTGACGACACCGATCGCCGCCTTCTGCGTCAGTACCAGCACGCGCCGCATCTCGGCCCGGCAGAGCTTGCCGAGCGCACCGGCCTCACCCCCGCCACCTGCGCCCGGCGGCTCGACCGGCTGCGCAACAGCGGCATCATCCGCGCCAACCGCGCGGTTATCGACTGGCGCGCGCTTGGCTACGAGGTCGAGGTGAGCTTGCGCGTCTCGCTCGACAAGACCGACCCCCGCGCCTTCGACGAGTTCATCGCAGAGGCGAGAAACGTACCGGAAGTCATTGAAATTCAGACATTCCTTGGCCGGGTTGACCTTCGCCTCTCGGTCATCGCACGCGACATGGCGCATTACCAGCAGATTTATCGCAGCGCCATTCTTACCCTGCCGCATATCGCCGATATCGAGGCACTGATGCACGTCGCGCGGATCAAGTCCGACGAGGGGTTACCGCTGTGATCGCGCTCGATACCACCGACCGCCGCATCCTGCGGCTGCTGGCCGGGGATGCCACGCTGTCGGCGAGCGCCATCGGCCGCCGCCTCGGCCTGTCCCAGCCCGCCGCGTGGCGGCGCATCCGAAAGCTGCACGAGAGCGGCGCGATACGAGGTCAACGTCTCGATCTCGATCACGAAAAGCTTGGATTCGGCGTCACCGTCTTTCTCGGCGTCAAGCTCGCCACCAAGGGCCGCGTCAGTCTGGAGGATTTCGAGCGCGCCGTTACCGCCATTCCCGAGGTGCAGACGGTCGAGCATATCCTTGGCCTCTACGATTACCGCCTGCGCGTGGTCGCCCGCGACATCGCCGATTTCGAGCGCGTGCTGCGGCGGCGGATCATGACGCTGCCAGGCCTCGGCAACGTCGAGGCCAACGTGCTCCTGACCGAGGAACGCCGCCCTGGCCCCATCGGCTGAGGCACGGCTCTGGACATCGCGCGGCGCGCGCGGCATCGTGCCGTCCAAACAGCAGGAGACACCCCATGACCGCCCTTCTCGACCGCGTCGACCCAGACGGCCTCTTGGAATATTCGGTCGTGTTCACCGATCGCTCGCTTAACCATATGAGCAAGGTATTCCAGCAGGTTATGCGTGATGTCTCATCCATGCTGAAGGAGGTCTACGCCGCCGACGCGGTGGCGCTGGTGCCCGGGGGCGGCTCCTACGCGATGGAGGCGGTGGCGCGGCAGTTCGGGCGCGGGGCACATGCCCTCATCGTGCGCAACGGCTGGTTCTCCTACCGCTGGAGCCAGATCTTCGACGCCGGACAGTTCACGTCTGAGACCACCGTCTGCATGGCCCGCCAGACCGGCAACGGCGCGGCCACGCCCTTTGCCCCCGCCCCAATCAAGGAGGTGGTGGCGAAGATCCGCGAGGCGAAGCCGGACGTTGTCTTCGCCCCCCATGTCGAGACTTCCGCCGGGCTGATCCTGCCCGACGACTATGTCACAGCGCTGGCGCAGGCGGCGCACGAGGTGGGCGCGCTGATGGTCCTCGACTGCATCGCCTCCGGTTGCGCCTGGGTGGACATGAAGGCCACCGGCGTGGACGTGCTGATTTCCGCACCGCAAAAGGGCTGGTCGGCCTCGCCCTCGGCCGGTCTGGTGATGCTGTCAGAGCGCGCGATGGCCCGGCTCAACGCGACCACATCCGACAGTTTCGCGCTCGATCTCAGAAAATGGCGTGCGATCATGCAGGCTTACGAGGACGGTGGCCATGCCTATCATGCCACTATGCCGACAGATGCCTTGCGCGCCTTCCGCGACACGATGATCGAGACGCGCGATTACGGGTTCGAGAAGCTGCGGCAGGCGCAATGGGAGTTGGGCGACGGCGTCCGTGCGATGCTCAAGGCACGCGGCGTGACCTCGGTCGCGGCAGATGGGTTCGGCGCGCCGGGGGTGGTGGTGAGCTATACAGACGACCCGGACATCCAGAACGGCAGCAAATTCGCCGCCCAAGGCATGCAGATTGCCGCAGGCGTGCCCCTGCAAGTGGGCGAACCCGAGGGGTTCCGGACCTTCCGCCTCGGGCTCTTCGGGCTCGACAAGCTCTACGACATGCCGGGCGCGCTCAAGCGGCTGGAGACTGTACTCGACCGCGTGCTCTGAGCGTCAGCCGCGCGCGCCAAGCCCCATCTGCATCAGCGTCTTGCGCACCGGCGCGAGCGAATAGATTGCGTCGAGCGCCTGCGCCCGCGCGTCCCGCAGAGGCTGTGCGCGCAGCATCGAAGCGCGGTTGAGGACGTCGATCCCCGTCACGCGCGTGCGCACCTCCGTGTGGCGGCGGCGGTGGTAGGTTTCGAGCATCGCGCGATCGCCAAGCCGCTCCGGCGCGGCCTCGGCCAGCTCCAGCAGCACGCGCATGTCACCGAGGCTCATGTTGAGCCCCTGCGCGCCGATGGGCGGCACCACATGCGCGGCCTCGGCCACCAGCGCCACGCGCTCGGACCACATCCGCCCGGCCACCTGGCTGATGATCGGCCACACCGTGCGGCGCGAGGCGAGCGTGAGGGGCCCGAAGAGGTGGCAGGAGCGCGCGGTCATCTCGGACTCGAAATCCGCCGCCGGGAGCGCGGCGAGGCGTCTGGCCTCCGGCCCTTCCTCCATCCAGACGATGGCCGAGGACGGTCGCCCCTCGTGATCGGGAAGCGGCACCAGCGTGAACGGTCCGCCCGAGCGGTGTATTTCCGTCGAGACATTCTCGTGCGGGATCGGGTGGGTGACGGCAAAGGCCAGCGCCTTTTGCCCGTATCGGGTTGTTTTCACGCCGATTCCGGCGGCCTCTCGGATGGGGGAATTGCGCCCGTCAGCGGCGATCACGAGTCGCGCGCGCACGCCCGACCCATCGCTCAGCCCCACGATTGCCTCGCGCTCGCGCGTGAGCAGGGTGGTCGTGCCGGTGCCGGGGCGAAAGCACACGCCGGGCAGATCTTCGAGATGCGCGACCATCTCGCGCCGCAAGAGCCAATTGGGCAGGTTCCAGCCGAAGGGCCGGTCCGAAATGTCGGCGGCGTCGAAATCCTTGACGGTGCGCGGCTCCGGCGCGGCCCCGCCCGCATCGACGATCCGCATTACCTGAAGCGGCATGGCATGGGGGCCAAGCCGCTCCCAAAGCCCGGCGCGCTCCATGAGCGCCTGCGCCGGTTGCAGGAAGGCGGTGGTGCGCAGGTCAGAGCCTTCGGCGTCGCGCGTCGTCACCGGCGGGGCGGGATCGACGCAAAGCACCGAGAACCCGGCCTGCCCGAACACGGTTGCGGCGGCCAGCCCGGCCACGCCCCCGCCCGAGATCAGGATATCGACATATTCACGCGCCATCCGTGCCCCCTTTTCGCCGCCGCCCCGCGCTCATCCTCGCGAGATGATGATGAGCATCACCCACGCGACCGGCACCAGCGCCAGCGCCGGGATATAAAGCCCCGGAATCCCCCAGAGCGCAACGCTCGTCGCCCAGCCGGCGACAAAGACGGCCACGCTCAGCAGAATGCGCAGCATCGTGATGGTCTCGGCATCGATCTCGGCCTGCGGCGCAGCGTGGGTGTCGATCGCGGTCATTTTTCGGTCCTTTCACGAAATTGGTGAGCTTTACACTCAAGTAATGCCCTCGCCCGCCCCTTCAAAGGGACGTCTCGCCGCAGGTGCGCGGCCTCAGACCAGCCGCGTAAGGAAGCCGCCCAGATCGTCGGTGTGGTGGTGGATATGCGCGGCAGCGACCCGCTCGGGCGCGACGTGAACGGTGCGCATCCCCATCTCGTGGGGTGCTGCGAGGTTGCGCGGATCGTCCTCGAACATCGCCGCACGCCCCGCCTCCGATCCGTCACGGTCGAGCACGGCGACAAACGCGCTCACCTCCGGCTTTGGGCGAAAGCCCGCGTGCTCCACGCCGTAGACCGCGTCAAACACGCCCTCGAGCCCCCGCGCCGCCACCACCCGACCGGCGTAATCACCCGCGCCGTTGGTATAGACGATCTTGCGCCCCGGCAGGGCGCGGATCGCGCAGGCAAGCCCCGGATCGGGCGCGAGTTGGTCGAGCGATATGTCGTGCACCTCGCGAAGGTAGTGCTCGGGATCGAGATCGTGACGCCGCATGAGCCCCGCCAGCGTGGTGCCGTGCTCGCGCCAATAGGCATGGCGGATACGGTCGGCCTCGGCACGCTCCACGCGCAGGAACTTCATGACAAAGCTGGTCATGCGCGCCTCGATCTGGTCGAAGAGCCGCGCCTGCGGCGGGTAGAGCGTGTTGTCGAGATCAAAGACCCATGTCGCGACATGGGTGAAATGCTGCCTGACCATGCCCCGCGTATAGGCCAACGCGACAAAGCGCGCAATCGGTCGGGCTTGATCGTGCTCTCAAAGCGCGTAAGCTTTCATTTCCATGGCAAAAAGGACCGCCGATCCATGAAAACGCCGAGCACCGACGCCTATTCGCTCGTTCTCGAGGCCATCGACACCGGCGTGTTCAAGCCCGGCGACCGGCTGGTGGAGAGCGACCTGGCCGAACGCTTCGGCGTGTCGCGCACGCCGATCCGCGAGGCGCTCCAGCGGCTCGAGACGCAATCCATGCTCACCCGCGACGGGCGCAGCCTGATCGTCGCGTCGCTGGATTACAACCAGCTCTCGGAGCTTTATACCGTGCGCGCCGAGCTCGAGGGACTGGCCGCGCGGCTCGCGGCGATGCATGCAACCCCCGAGGAGATGCGCGTGCTGCGCGACATGGTCGAGGACGACCGCGCGCTCATCGGCCGCCCGCAGGACATGGCGCGCGCCAATCGGCGGTTTCACAAACAGGTTCACCTGACCTCGCACAATCGGTTCCTCGTCCAGCAGCTCGATCTCGTGCACCGTTCGATGGCGCTTCTGGCGACCACCTCGCTCGCCGCGGAGGGGCGGGGCGAGGATGCTCTGGCCGAGCATGACGCAATCGTCGGTGCCATCGAGGCCCGCGACGGCGAGGCCGCCGCGCAGGCATTGCGCGACCATATCTCAAAGGCCTTCGTGACCCGGCTCAAGCTTGATTCCGGCGAGATCAAATCCACCGTCTGAGCGCCGCCGCCCGCGCGCCGCGACCGACAGGCCATGCGCCGTCTTGTCCCAGAAGAACGGCTTCAGGATCAGTTCGTAGAGCGCCTTGTAGGCCGCCACCGCCGCCAGCGGGGCATAAAAATGCATGGTCGGCACCCATCGCAGCAGGTGACGGTGCCGCCGCCCCGATACCGCCTGCGCATAGATGCAGAGATTGATCACTTCGACGGTAAGAAAGAGGCTGCCAAGCAGCACCAGGAGCGGCCAGGGCACCACCGAGTCGAGAGGATGGGGCAACCCGAACAGCAATAGCCAGAAGGACCAAAGCAGTGGTGCCAGAAGCACCTGGCTGACCGATGAGACGAAATGGGCCTGGAATCCCCAGAATCGCCATCCGCCCAATTGCGTGTATAGCTTCCGGGGCGCGCGCATGTGCACGAGATAGGTGGTCATGTAGCCCTTGAGCCAGCGTGACCTTTGCTTGACCCAGGCCCATGGATGGCAATTGGCCTCTTCCTCAGTAACCGTGCCGATCATCTCGGTCCGATAGCCGTGGCGCGCAAGACGAAAGCCGAGATCGGCATCCTCGGTCACGTTGTGCGCATCCCAGCCACCCAGTTCTTCGAGCACGTCGCGCCGCATGTAGAGCGTGGTGCCCCCAAGCGGCAGCGCCAACCCCAGCCGTGCCATCCCCGGCATGATCGTGCGGAACCAGGTGGCGTATTCTATGGTAAAACAGCGTGCCAGCCAGTTCTGACGCGGGTTGTAGTAGTCGAGCACACCTTGCAGGCAGGCCAGCTCGCGAGGTGCGGATTTGAACCGGCGCGCGACCTGAGTGATCTGGTCGGGATCGGGCGCGTCCTCGGCATCGAAGATGCCGATGATCTCGCCCTCGCAGAAATCGAGTGCATAGTTCATCGCCCGGGGCTTGGTCCGCGGCTGCCCGTCGGGCACGATCACCGGTCGGATCCAGGGCGGCAGGTCGATCGTGGCCAGCGTCTCCTGCGTGAGCCGGTCCTCCTCTTCGAGCACGAGGATCACGTCGAGCAGGCATTTCGGATAGGTCAGCCGCGACAGTCGCGCCACCAGCGCATGGGCGATCTCGGTCTCGCGGTAGAGCGGCACCAGGATCGACACCCGCGGCAGCGGCACGCCGACCGGCGGCGGCGGGTCGGCACGCGTCAGTCCAACGGAGGCGACGAAGGCCGCGATCTTGAGCCCCGCCGCGACGACGAGCGTCAGCACCGCCCACGCCGCGAGCGCGCCAAAAACCGCCAGCGGAAAGAAGAGGCACAGCACGCAGATCACGACCAGTGCTGCACAGGTCAGCCGCAGCCGCGTGCCGGCCTGCGCGCCCCAACCCCGGCAGCTTTCGCTCTCGTCCGGGCGTGCAGCGGCCATGTCGCGCAGGTTGTCGCGGTTTACCTCCGCAATCAGCATCTGCACGGCGGCGCGCGGCGCGACAAGGTCGCGCGCCTGCGCGAGATCGGGGGGAAGTGCCGCGCGCAGCGGGGCGAGGCTCTCGGCCCCGTCGCTCACGATCCGCGCCATGCCCCGCGCGTCGCGCACCACCAGCGCGCCATGCCTGAGCAGCACCCGTGGATCGAGGCCCGTCTCCACCGGCGTCATCTCGGCAAGCGTTGCCTCGTCGATCCGGCGCGCCTCGAGTCGGCGGGCGTGGGCGGTGAGCAGGTCCTCCTCCTGCGCGAGGCCCTCGGCCAGAAGGACGCGGTCAAGCGAGGTGTCGCAGCGCCGCCGCACGAGATCGGCCAGCGCCGCATCCGAGCCGCTGATGATGCCGCGACGCACCAGGTCTCGGCCCAGCCCGTCGCGCTGAAACCGCCCCGTCCCCGCCCCGTTGCCAAAGCCGCCTTCGCGCAACTCCGAAATTCCCATGCCCGGCCTCCGCTGCCTGTCCCTGGCAGCAAGGCTAACGGCCGGAAGGTTAACGATCCTTTAACAAGCGGTAAAAGCCGGGAGCAAAATCGGTCGGCTGCGCAAGGTTAACCGGCCATCGAAGCCGCGAACCGCTCGAAAAGGTAAAAGCTGTCCTGCGGACCGGGACTCGCCTCGGGGTGATGCTGCACCGAAAAGACCGGTCGATCGTTCAGTTTTATCCCGCAATTCGACCCGTCGAACAGCGACACATGCGTCTCGATCACACCATCGGGCAGGCTCTGCCCATCCACCGCGAAGCCGTGGTTCATCGAGGTGATCTCGACCTTGCCGGTCTCGATCTCCTTGACCGGATGGTTCGCGCCGTGATGGCCATGGTTCATCTTGATGGTGCGACCGCCCAGCGCCAGCGCCAGCATCTGATGGCCAAGGCATATCCCGAAAAGCGGTAGCCCCTCGTCCAGCACGCCGCGGATCATCGGCACCGCGTATTCTCCCGTGGCCGCCGGGTCGCCGGGGCCATTCGACAGGAACACGCCATCGGGCGACTGCGCAAGAACATCCTCGGCGCTCGCGGTGGCGGGCATCACCGTCACCTCGCAGCCCGCGCTGGCGAGACACCGCAGGATGTTGCGCTTGGCACCGTAGTCGATCGCCACCACCTTGTGGCGCGGTGCCTCCTGCCGCTTGTAGCCCTCGGGCCAGGCCCAGCGCATCTCGTCCCAGCGGTAGGATTGCCGGCACGAAACCTCGCGCGCGAGGTCCATTCCCTCCAGTCCGGCAAAGCCGCGCGCGCGGGCCACCAGAGCCGCGGCATCGAAATTGCCCGACGGGTCGTGCGCCAGCGCAACGTGCGGCGCGCCCTGCTGGCGGATCGCGCGGGTGAGGCGGCGGGTGTCCACGCCGCCGATGGCGACGCGTCCGCGCCGCGCCAGCCATGTCGAGAGATGCTCCTCGGCGCGCCAGTTCGACGGCTCGGTCGGGTCCCACTTGACGACCACCCCCGCCGCCACCGGCTCGGCGGTCTCGTCATCTTCGGTGTTCACACCCACATTGCCCACATGCGGAAAGGTGAAGGTGACGATCTGCCCGGCATAGGAGGGATCGGTCATGATCTCCTGGTAGCCGGTCATCGCGGTGTTGAAACACAGCTCCGCAACCGTCTCGCCAATGGCCCCGAAGCCCTGCCCGTAGAACAGCGACCCATCGGCCAGCGCAAGACAGGCGGTCGGGTTAGGTCTGGACGCTTGGGCCATCTCTGGGTCTCCGGGCTGGGGGCAAATCGGCGTATCCATACGGCCCGCCCCTGCCTTGGTCAACCCAAGACCATACGCCGTCCGGGCGGTTGTCATGCCCGTGCCCAGCCGCTAGGCTGAGAACCTTGAAAACGGTCATGGGGATGGACCAGATGGAGTTACGCGACCGGATCGGTCAGGCGTTGAAACAGGCGATGAAGGACAAGGACCAGAGTCGCCTCGCGACCCTGCGCCTCATCAACGCCGCGATCAAGGACCAGGAAATCGCCGCCCGCGGCTTGGACGAGCCAGCCGCGCTGGGCGATGCCGAGATTAGGGCGATCCTCGCCAAGATGGTCAAGCAGCGCTACGAGAGTGTGCGCGCCTACGAGGAGGGCGGGCGCGTCGATCTGGCGGAGCGGGAACGTGCCGAGACCGCAGTGATCGAGGAATTCCTGCCGCGCCAGCTCGACAAGCAGGAGATCGACGCCGCCATCGACCGCGCCATCGCCGACGTGGGTGCCGCTTCGATCCGCGACATGGGCAAGATCATGGGCAAGCTCAAGGAGCGCCACGCGGGACAGATGGATTTCGGCGCGATCGGTGCGCAGGTCAAGGCCCGGCTTGCATAGCGCGGGGCGCAGGTCCGTCCGTTTGCGGTATTTCGGCTCCTGATCCGGGCATACCTCCAGGACTCACGGGACAAAGAAGGCTTGGAACTGCCTTGGCCGGAGTCCGTGAGACGTCTGGCGGCAGGCCCGCGCCCGGTTGGCCGCCGCCTCACCGCGTCATCGGTGCGGGGGGCGGGCGGATCGCGTCGGCCAGCTCGCCATGCAGCGCCTTGCGCTCGTCCTCCGACAGGAACGCGCCTATCTCTACCTCGCGCCCGCCGCCTCTCAGCGTCAGGTAATGCTCCACCGGCCCGCCCTCGAGGTGCATCTTCACTCGCGCCCAGTAGCGGTTGCACGCCCACTCCTGCACGTCGCCGCGCGGATTGGTGCGCACCAGCCGAAGCTCGTCGGGCGCGATGGTCAGAACCTCGCTCATGCGCGCGCTGCGATAGGTCGACTCCAGCGCCCACCACACGCCGCCCAGAGCCAACAGCATGAACGGCAATATCCCCCAAAGCAGCACCGTGCCCAGGAGCGGGTAAAGCGGGATGGTGATGAGCGTGAAAGTGACCAGCACAAACGCGGCAAAGCCCCGGCGCGGCAGCGACCGGTGCGGCCAGAGATGGAGCTCGAGATCGGGGTCGGCCCCGCGCGGAGGATGACTCCAGTGATACGGCATGATCCGTTTGTAGCCTGCCTGTGGCAAATGAAAAGAGCGCGCGGAGGGCCTGTAAGCCGGATTCTGTCCCGGGGGCGCGCAGCCCCCTTCGGATGACCATTCGTCTCGGCACGCGGTTGCCCGCGCGCCTGAAGCTGCCTACCCGGACCGCCGGGCCAAGACGTGGCCTGCGGGCGGTATCGGTTGCCCGACCTGCCCCGCGCGCGGTCCCTATTCGGCATTGCTCCCGGTGGGGCTTGCCGTGCCGGTCCGGTTGCCCGTCCCGCGGTGGGCTCTTACCCCACCGTTTCACCCTTGCCCCGGGCACGCCGGGGCGGTCTGTTTTCTGTGGCGCTTTCCCTCGGGTTGCCCCGGCCGGGCGTTACCCGGCACCGCCGTCTTGTGGAGTCCGGACTTTCCTCGCCACCCCCTTGCGGGCGTGTCGCGGCCATCCGGCCCTCCGCGCGGAGACGGGCTTAGGCGTTCGGTGCCGGGGGGTCAACGGGAAAGCGCGCGGCCAGCTCGGCCATGCACGCGCAATCGGCGACCGACAGTGGCCCCGTGGCCTGGGGAGAGAAGCGCATCCGCACCGCCCCAAGCAGAACCTCGCGCGGCACATCACCCACCGGGTAGCCGAACCGCGCCGCATCACGCAGGAACGCCTCCCAATCGGCGGCCCCCTCATCCGGCGCGTCGGGCCAGACCGACAGCCCAGCCCGCGCCAGCCCCCGCCAGTCAAAGCGCGGGCCGGGATCGGTCTTGCGTCCCGGGGCCATGTCGGAATGCGCGATCACCCGCACAGGCGGGATCCGCCAGCGCGCCATGATCCCGCATATCAGCGCTTCCAGCGCCGCCATCTGCGGGGCCGGATAGGGATGGTCACCGCGATTGGCCAGTTCGATCCCGACAGAGCGGGAATTGACGTCATCCACGCCGCCCCAGCGCCCGGCTCCGGCGTGCCAGGCGCGCGCCTCTTCATCCACGAGTTGCCAGAGGCGGCCACGCTCGCAGAGCAGATAATGGGCCGAGACCCCGCTCGCCGGGTCGCACAGGCGCGTCAGCGCCGCCTCCGCACTCTCCATCGCGGTGTGATGCAGAACGATCAGGTCGGGTCGCGCCCCGCCGCGGCGGGGCCCGTGATTGGGCGAGGGATGCGCCGCGATGCCCGCGCCCGGATCAGTCGGCCAGGGCACGGCGGAACGGCGACGGGTCCCAGCCACAGGCGTAGCCGTCGCCATCGGGATCAAGTGCCATCCGGTCACGCCGCGGCCCGCCCTCGCGCAGGAAATCGAGCTGCGCCTGGTCCGGCGAGGCGTATTTCGCACAGTTGCGCGCATGCCGCGCCTCCGTCGCCAACGCGCCACGGGAATACATCTGCGTTCCCACCGGGTGCCGCGAACTCAGCGCATATTCCACGATGTTGGGGCCCACGTCGCCGGGACGCGTGCCGATCTCCTCGGGCTGGATCACCTGGTATTGCTCGCGGTTGCGCGCGATGCGCGCGGCGTCCTGCTCTATCGAGCGCTCGGAATCGACCGCGTCAAAGCTGTTCTCCTGCGAGATGCCCACCTCGTTGATCACGGCAGGCGGCGGATTCGACGGGCTGGCCTGGAGCGGTCCGTCGCCCGACCCGTCCCCGGTCTCCGCCAGCGCCGCCTCGGCCTCGGCGGCGATACGCTCGGCCTCCGATGCCTCGGGAGCCGCGGTCGCGCCGCCGGTAGCATCGAGCGGCTCGGACGAGGTCGCACCGGGCTGCGGCAAGGCCGCGTCTTCGCCCGAAAGTGCCGCCTCGCGCTCGGCCTTCTTTCGCTGGTAGGTATCGTAATCCTCGAAGCCGACTCCGGCCGCGCTGTCGGGGATCGCCGGTGCACAGGCGGCCAGCGCCGCCATCACTACAAAACCAAGCGCCAGCCGCATACGCATCATCCCTTCCAGGCCCGTGTCATAACGGGGATTTACCACCATTTCGCGGGTTTTTCCACGAATCCCGCGGCCCGCTCCAGAACGTCGGCGGTATTGAGCAGATCGGCCTCGTCCCACGGTCTGCCGATCAGTTGCAGCCCGAGCGGCAGCCCCTGCCGGTCGAGGCCTGCGGGCACCGAGATGCCGGGCAGCCCAGCGAGGTTCACCGTCACGGTGAACACGTCATTGAGATACATCTGCACCGGATCCGCGTCCGTCATCTCGCCCAGGCCGAACGCCGCCGACGGCGTGGCAGGCGTCAGGATTGCATCGACCCCGCTGGCGAACACCTCTTCGAAATCGCGCTTGATGAGCGTGCGCACCTTGCGTGCGCGGTTGTAGTAGGCGTCGTAGAAGCCGGCGGAGAGCACGTAGGTGCCGACCATCACCCGGCGCTGCACCTCGTGGCCAAAGCCTTCGGCGCGGGTCTTCTCGTACATCTCGGTGATGCCGTCGCCCTGCGCCAGCGCGGCCCGGTGGCCATAGCGCACCCCGTCATAGCGCGCGAGGTTCGAAGACGCCTCGGCGGGGGCGATGACGTAATAGGCGGGCAGCGCGTATTTGGTGTGCGGCAGGCTGATGTCGCGGATCTCGGCACCGGCGTCACGCAGCATCGCGGCCCCTTCCGACCATAGCCGCTCGATCTCGCCGGGCATCCCGTCCATGCGGTACTCTTTCGGAATCCCGATCACCTTGCCCCGGATATCCCCGGAAACTGCGCCCTCGAAGTCCGGAACCGGATAATCGGCGGAGGTGCTGTCCTTGGGGTCATGCCCGCACATGGCAGAGAGCATGATCGCGGCATCGCGCACCGATTTGGTCATCGGTCCGGCCTGGTCGAGCGACGAGGCAAAGGCCACGATCCCCCAGCGCGAGCAGCGCCCGTAGGTGGGCTTGATGCCGGTGATCCCGGCAAAGGCCGCGGGCTGCCGGATCGAGCCGCCGGTATCGGTACCGGTCGCGGCAAGGCAGAGGTCGGCGGCCACAGCCGCAGCCGACCCCCCGGACGAGCCGCCGGGGGTGAGCGCCGTCTCGTCATTGCCGCGCCGCCACGGGTTGATCACATTGCCGTAGACGCTGGTCTCGTTCGACGATCCCATGGCGAACTCGTCCATGTTGAGCTTGCCCAGCATCACCGCGCCCGCGTCGAAAAGATTCTGCGTCACGGTCGATTCGTATTCCGGCTGGAACCCGTCGAGGATGCGGCTGGCGGCCTGGGATGGCACGCCGCGCGTGCAGAAGAGATCCTTGATCCCCAGCGGAATGCCGCACATCGCGGGTGCGTCGCCCTGCGCGATCCGCGCATCCGCCGCCTGCGCCTGCTGCCGCGCGAGATCGGGGGTATCATGGACAAAGGCGTTGAGCGCCTGCGCACCTTGTGCCGCCGACAGGCATGCCTCGGTCAATTCCACGCTTGTCACCTCGCCCCGGCGCAGCGCGTCGCGCGCATCGGCGATGGTCATTGCATTGAGACCGGTCATCACTCCACCACCTTCGGCACGGCAAAGAATCCCTCGCGCGCATCGGGCGCGTTCGACAGCACCCGCGCCTGCATCCCGCCCGCGGTCACCTCGTCTTCGCGCCGCTTCAGGCGCATTGGCGTGACGCTGGTCATCGGCTCCACCCCCTCGACATCGACCTCGTTCAACTGATCGATGAAGCCGAGGATGGTGTTGAATTCCTGTGCCAGCGCGGGCAGCGCGTCCTCGTCCACGCGAATACGCGCGAGCTTGGCCACGCGGGCGGCGGTCTCAAGGTCTATCGACATGCGCCTCTCCATGTTCGGGTCGGGACGCGTTTACCCGCGCGCGCGGGCAGAGGCAAGCGGTCGCCCCTTCCCTCGTGGCCCAAGCCTGATACTCTCGGACCCGACCGACAGAAAAGGAGACCCCAATGCGCATCATCTGGCTCGGCCACAGCTCGTTCCGCATCGAGATCGCAGGGCAGGCCCTGCTGATCGACCCTTGGCTCGACGGCAACCCGATGCTGCCCGAGGACCGCCACGAGGAGGCCACCGCGGGCGCAACCCACATCCTCGTAACCCACGCCCATTTCGACCATATCAATGGCCTGCTGCCTCTGGCCAAGCGCCTCGGTGTGCCGGTGGTGGGACAGTTCGACCTGATGAGCCACTGGGCCGAGGCCGAGGAGGTCGAGACCGTGGGCTTCAACAAGGGCGGCACCGTCGATCTGGACGGCGTGAAGGTGACAATGGTCCATGCCACGCATTCCACCTCCATCGCCACGCCCCAGGGCCCGCAGGTGACGGGCAGTGAATGCGGCTACATGATCGCGGGCGAAGGGCACGTGATCTATGTCTCGGGCGATACCGACGTGATGGCCGACATGAAGGTGTTCAACGACCTGCACGCCCCCGATATCGGCATCCTGTGCGCCGGCGGGCATTTCACCATGGACATGGCGCGCGCGGCCTACGCGGCGAAGACCTTCTTCGATTTCAGGACGGTGATACCGTGCCATTACCGCACCTTCCCGCTGCTCGAACAGTCCGCCGAGGCGCTGATCGAGGCGTTGCCGGGCGTTGACGTGATCGAGCCGCAGGTGATGGAGGCGATCGAAATCTGAAGGCAGCACGGGGGCGCTGCCCCCGCCACGCCTGCGGCGCGACTCCCCCGGAGTATTGGAACCAAGAAGAAATCAGGAACGGCGTCGGCGCTGCGGTTTGGGCCTGGGTTTGGCCGGGGCCTTGTCGCCCGTGCCGTCGCCCGCGTCCTTCAGACCCAACTGGTCGCGCAGCACGCGGGGGCGGATTTCCTCCACTGCGCCGGGCTTGAGATTGCCGAGCTGAAAGGGCCCGTAGGAGAGCCGGATCAGCCGGTTGACAATGAGGCCCACCGCCTCCATCGCACGGCGCACCTCGCGGTTCTTGCCTTCGCGGATCGCCACCGTGACCCAGGCGTTGGCGCCTTTCTGGCGATCGAGCGTCACGGTCATGGGCTGGAACCGCTCGCCCGCGAGGGTAAGGCCCTGCCGCAGCGGCTCGAAGGTGGCATCGGCGGGCGTGCCGTTGACGCGCACCCGGTAGCGGCGCAGCCAGCCCGTCGAGGGCAGCTCCATCCGCCGCTTGAGCGCGCCGTCGTTGGTCAGAAGAAGAAGCCCCTCGGAATTGATGTCGAGACGGCCCACGCTCATTACCCGCGGCATGTCGGCGGGCAGATCGTCATAGATGGTGGGACGGCCCTGCTCGTCGCGTGTCGTGGTCACGAGGCCCCGCGGCTTGTGGTATAGCCATAGCCGCCGCGGCCCGGGCGCGTCGAGCGCGCGGCCATCGACCGCGATCCGGTCTGCGGCGGTGACGTTGAGCGCGGCTCGGGTGATCTTTTGCCCATTCACAGTGACACGGCCCGCCTCGATCAGACGCTCGGCCTCGCGGCGGCTGGCGCGTCCGGCGCGGGCGATGACCTTGGCGATGCGCTCGCCCTCTGGGGTGCTCTTGTCCATGCCCGCGCGCATAGCGCAAAGCCGGGGCTTGCGAAAGGGAGATGCGCGCGCCACAAGCGGCGCATGGTGTCGAAGGGTCACATGCAGGCCGCGCTCGCCGAGGCGCGGGCCGCCGCGGCGCGCGGCGAGGTGCCGGTGGGCGCGGTGGTGGTCGCGCCCTCGGGGGCGATCGTCGCACGGGCGGGCAACCGCACCCGCGAGTTGCATGATCCCACCGCCCATGCCGAGATCCTCGCCATCCGTGCCGCCTGCGCCGCCGCCTGCTCCGAGCGGCTGCCGGGGCATGCGCTTTATGTCACGCTGGAGCCCTGCGCGATGTGCGCCGCCGCCATTTCCGCCGCGCGGATCACGCGGCTGTATTTCGGGGCGGAGGATCCCAAATCGGGCGGCGTGGCGCATGGCGCGCGGGTGTTTTCGCATCCGCAATGCCACCATGTGCCCGAGATCTATGACGGCATCGCCGCCACCGAGGCCGAGGCGCTGCTCACTGCCTTCTTCGCCGCGCGGCGCGGCTCATAGGATCGTCACCCCGTCGGCGAGGAACGGGTGCGCCGCGATGGCCGGCGCGACGATGGTGTCGCTGAGCACCGGCTTGAGCCGGGCGGCCAGCGTCCCTGGCATGTCCTGCAGTATCCCCTTGCGCGCGGTCACCGCGATGGTGCGGGTGAGCGGTGCCAGCGGCAGCTGCATTACGTCGATCTGGGCGGCGAATCGCCGCGCCCGCATCAGTGCCAGCGGCGTCAGGATCGACCACCCCGTGCCCTGCCCCACCAGCGCCAGGATCGAATGATAGCTGTCGAGCTCGAAACGGTAGGGCAGGTTGAGGTTCTCGCGGGCGAGATGCGCCGAGATGAGCCGCCCCATGTAGTGCCGCTGCGTATACTGGATGAGCGGCAGCCGCTTGAGCTGGCGCAGGATGTCGCGGTCCGGCCGGATCGCGCCGCGCGGGGCCACAACGACGAAGCGTTCGCGCAGGACAGGGTGCACCTCGGTCCAGTCGGCGCTATCGCCCAGTTGAGCCGACACGATGATGTCGAGCGCGCGCGCGTCGAGCTGATCGTAGAGGTAGTGGCTCGCGCCGGTTTCCAGCAGGAACTGACAGCCCTTCAACTCGCCCGCCATGTGGGTAAGAAGCTGCGGTGTCACATCCGCTTCCAGATCCTCGATCATGCCGAGACGGAACCGCGTCAGCGTGGTCAGGTGTGACATCGCCAGTTCGGCCCGCGCCTGCGCCGCCTCGTCGAGGATCGCCTGCGCGCGGCGGTGCATGATCTCGCCCGCCGGCGTCAGGCGGATGGGCCGGGCGTTGCGCTGCAAGAGCGTTGCTCCCACTGCGCCCTCAAGGTTGGTCAATTGCTGGCTCACCGCCGAGGGGCTTGCCCCGAGCCGCCGCGCTGCGGCCGAGATCGACCGCTCGTCGGCGGCGGCCATGAACACTTCGATACCCCAGAGTGTGATCCGGCCGCTTTTCTCGACCATCGCGTTACTTGTCGAGCTTCGAGAGCTTGTCCTGCAACTCGGCGAGCTGCTTGCGGATCGTGTCGAGATCGTCGCCCGCCTGCTCGGTCCTTGCGCTGTCGCCGGTCTCGTCACGGGCCGTGCCCGGTCCGGTGCCGCCCAGCCCGCCGAGTCCGCCGGTCATCGCCTTCACAAAGGCCTCCTGCTGCGCGCGCATCGCCTCCATCCCGGGCATCGCGGCAAGCGGGTTGGCCTTGGTCATGTTCTCGAGCATCTTGGATTGCCCGTCGCGCAGCATCTCGAAACTGGCTGCAAGGAAATCGGGCACCACGCTGGTGGCCTGCGTGGTATAGCTGCGTACCAGGTCGTTGAGCACGTTGATGGGCAGCACGCTCTCGCCGCGGCTCTCGTGCTCGGCAATGATCTGGAGCAAGTATTGCCGCGTGAGATCGTCACCGGACTTGAGGTCGATGATCTGGACCTCGCGCCCCTCGCGAATGAACCCCGCGATATCTTCGAGCGTGACGTAATCGGAGGTCTCGGTGTTGTAGAGACGCCGGCTCGCGTAGCGTTTGATCAGCAGCGTTTTCTTCGTATCGGCCAAGGGGGACCCTCCCACGGGATGCAGCGCTGCGGCAAAGCCTAGACGCAGTCGCAGCAAAATGAAAGGGCGAGCCTTTCGGCTCGCCCGGCAAAAGCGCGTCCCGCTTGGGAGGGGAAAGGACGCGTCCTGCTGTCTCGTCCACGCCTTACTTGGAGGCCGAAGCCTTCTTGGTGGCGGCGGTCACGTCGTCGGTGGCCTTCTTGACGGCGGCGGCGGCGTCTTCCTGCATGGTCTTGCCCGAAGCCATCAGCAGTTCGACGGTTTCCATCTGCACCTTCTTCGCGACTTCGGCGAAAGCAGCCATGTGCTCGGCGGCCACTTCGGCGTTGGCCGAGGCGAAGTCGGTCATGGCCTTGGCATAGTCGGCGGGCTCGGTCTTGGCCTTTGCCATCTCGCTCATCTTGGACAGGGTTTCCTTGGTCCATTTGTTCGAGATTTCGGCCGACTGCTCGGCAGCCGACAGGGCAACGCCCGAGAGCTTCTCGTTCAGGGCCGCCTGGCTCTTGAACGCATCTTCCATGGCCTTCGAGTCGACGGGGAAATTGCCCATGACGTCCTTGAACATCGCGGTGAAATCGGTGGTCTTGGTCATTGTCTCGTCCTTTCGGTTGGAGCGGGGGGCCGCTTCTTTGTAACTGAAAGGAACATACTTGCTGCAGTGCAGCATTTCAAGAGTTTTTCTGCAGTGCAGCAAAAAATTCGCGCAAGGTGCCGTATGCCCCGGTCAGGTGGACGCCTTCTTGCGTACATATGTGCCCGGCGCGGGGGACAGCGGCGGATGTTTGTCATCCCCCGGCTCGCGTGCCGGCACCATCTTGCCCGAGCGCTTGGCAAGCCAAGCCTCCCAACGCGGCCACCAAGATCCATCGTGCCTGGCGGCACCTGCCATCCACTCCTCCGGCGTGCCACTCAGGTCGTCGTTCGTGTAATGGCCGTATTTCTTCTTGGTGGGCGGGTTGACGATCCCGGCGATATGGCCTGACTCCGAGACGATGAAAGTCCGGTTCTTCGACCCGGTCTGCTGGAAGCCACGGTAACAGTCCTTCCATGCCGCGATGTGGTCGGTCTCGCAGGTCACCGACATCAGTGGGATCTTCACGTCACGGATATGCAGCCGCTCGCCGCACAGATCGAACCCCTCCTCCACGAACTCGTTGCGCTGGCACAGGCCGCGCAGATACTGCATCGTCATCTTGCCCGGCAGGTTGGCCCCGTCGCCGTTCCAGTAGAGCAGGTCGAAGGCGGGCGGTGCCTCACCCATCATGTAGTGCCGCACCGCGGGCTGATAGATCAGGTCGCGCGAGCGCAGGAACGACATGGTCCGCCCCATGATGAAAGAGCGCAGCACGCCCTGTGCGTTCACCTCTTCTTCGACCCCGTCGATGAAATCGTCCTGCAGGAACGGGGTGAATTCCCCCTGTTCGGCGAAATCCGTGAGCGCGGTAAAGAACGTGGCCGACTTCACCGACTTGTCGCCGCGCTTGGCCATCAGCGACAGCGTCAGGTGCAGCGTCGTGCCCGCGATGCAATATCCCACGGCATTGACCTGTTTCTCGCCGGTGATCGCCTTCACCTCGCGAATCGCGGTCAGGTAGCCCTCCTCGATATATTCCTCGAGACCCACCTCGGCATGGCTGGTATCGGCATTGACCCAGCTCACCACAAAGAGCGTGTAGCCCTGCTCGGTGATCCACCGGATCAGGCTGTTCTCGGGCTTGAGATCCATGATGTAGAACTTGTTGATCCACGGCGGGAAGATCACCAGCGGCGTGGCATGGACCTCACTGGTCGCGGGTGCATACTGGATCAGCTCCATCATCCGGTTGCGATAGACCACCTCGCCCGGCGTGGTGGCGATGTTCTCGCCCAATTCGAACGCGCGATCGTCGGCCAGCCGCACGACCATCTCGCCGTTGTTGGCCTCCAGATCGGCGATCAGGTTCTCCAGCCCCTTCACCAGGCTCTCGCCTTCGGTCTCCAGCGCACGTTCCAGCGCGTCGGGGTTGGTCCCGAGGAAATTAGTGGGCGACATCATGTCGATGATCTGATGCGCGAAATAGTCGAGCCGCCGACGGTCTTTGTCGGGCAGGTCCTCGTCGATCTCGTCGAGCGCCCGTTCGATCGCCTGCGCATTGAGCGCGTATTGCCGCTTCACGTAACGAAAGAACGGGTGGCTCTCCCACAGCGGGTTGGAAAACCGCTTGTCCCCGGCGAGCGGGTCGGGCGCGTCCTCCTGCTCCGCGTCCCCGGCGGCACCGCCGCGCAGCATCGTCTGCTGCGCCTCCAGGAAATGGCGCACCGATTTGCCCCAGTATTCGAGCTGCTGTTCATAGAGCTTGCCTGGATGCTCCAGCATTTCGGTCCAATAAGAACTCGCCGCTTTGGTGAAAAGCTCCTGCGACGGGGTGTTCAGCGTGGGATTCGCAGGGCTGCGTGCGGCCAAGGCCTGGATCAGCCGCTGCGACAACTGTTCGACCTTCGCAAGATTTTCGTTTAGTTTCTCGATGCTTGCCCCTGCGACATCGTCTTGCGTTGTCATTTCGAAGATTTCCCCTTAACAATTTCTGCTGTGCAGCATACCGTTTCGCAACGCAAAGCTGCCCGCGCCGATCGCCCTCAGTTTCCCGCGAAAGGAGAAGACAATGCGCCAGATGTCCACCTACGACCTGATGGAATCCTTCCGCAATGCAAATCAATGGCTGGGTGCCTCCGCGCTCTCATTCGCATCCTATCCGCTTTTCAGCATGTTGCCAAATCCCGCCTTTCAGTGGATGTCGGCCTGGGGGCAGGTGACCGAACGCACTTTCGAGCGCATGGTGGCCAAGCCCGATTGGGGCATCCGCACCTTCACCTGCGAGGACGGCAAGGACCACCTCGTCAATATCGAGACGGTCGTATCGCGCCCCTTTGGTGACCTCATCCATTTCAACGTCTCGGGACGCGAGGAACAGCCGCGCAAGGTGCTTCTGGTGGCACCGATGTCGGGTCACTACGCCACGCTGCTGCGCTCGACCGTCAAATCGCTGATCGTCAATTGCGAGGTCTATGTCACCGACTGGCATAACGCGCGCGACATCCCGGTTTCCGAGGGCAAGTTCGACGTCGAGGATTACACTCTCTACCTTGTCGATTTCATGAAGGAGCTGGGCCCCGAAATCAACGTCATCGCGGTCTGCCAGCCGGCGCCGCTGACGCTTGCGGCCACCGCCTACCTCGCCGAGATCGAGCCCGAGGCACAGCCGCAGACACTCACCCTCATCGGCGGGCCGGTCGACCCCGACGCCGCCGCCACCGACGTGACCGATTTTGGCCGCCGCGTGACCATGGGCCAGCTCGAGGAGTTGATGATCCAGCGCGTGGGCTTTCTCTACAAGGGCGTGGGCCGACAGGTCTATCCCGGTCTCTTGCAACTGGCCTCCTTCATCTCGATGAACGCCGAGCGCCACTCCAAGGCCTTCACCGACCAGATCCTGCGCGTATCGCAGGGCGAGGCCAGCGACAACGACCCTCACAACCGCTTCTACGACGAGTATCTCGCGGTGATGGACATGACCGCCGAGTTCTACCTCTCCACGGTCGAGCGCATCTTCAAGGGGCTGGAAATCGCGCAGAACCGCTTCGTGGTGAATGGCCACCGCGTCGATATCGGCAAGATCACCGATGTCGCGGTCAAGACCGTCGAGGGCGGCAAGGACGACATCTCGGCCCCCGGCCAGTGCGTCGCCGCGCTCGACCTTTGCACCGGGCTGCCCGACAGCATGAAGGCAAGCTATATCGAGCCCGAGGCCGGCCATTACGGTATCTTCGCGGGCCGATCCTGGCGCAACAACATCCGCCCGCTCGTGCTCGATTTCATCGATTCGAATGCCGGGCGTCACCATGCATCGCGGCCAGCCAACCGCAACGTCGCCACTGGCTGAACGCGGGCGCAGCGGCACCGACATACGCTCAGGCGGTCCTGTGACGACACGCCGAAACGTCCAGCATGACAGGCAGACCGATCATGACACTCCGTCCCTCGACGGAGCGTATATTGAACGCATGACAGGCAGGCCGGAACCGGTTTAGTTCTCCCCGCGCCCGGCCTCGATCTCGCGCCAGCGGGCGACGTTTCGGTTGTGCTCGGCCAGCGTCCTGGCAAAGGCGTGCCCGCCGCTGCCGTCGGCGACAAAATAGACGTAATCCGTCTGCGCAGGATCGACCGCCGCGGCAATGCTGGCACGGCCGGGATTGGCGATCGGCGTGGGGGGCAGCCCGTCGATCACGTAGGTGTTCCAAGGCGTCGCGCCGCGCAACTCGCTCTGCCGGATGCCACGGCCCAGCACACCGCGCCCCTCGGTGATGCCGTAGATCACCGTCGGGTCGGTCTGAAGCCGCATCCCCCGCCGCAACCGGTTGACGAACACGCTCGCCACCTGCCGCCGCTCCTCGGCCACACCGGTCTCCTTTTCGATGATCGAGGCGAGGATCAGCGCCTCCTCGGCGCTCTCCAGCGGCAGACCGTCGGCGCGCCCCTCCCACGCGGCGGCGAGGATCACCTCCTGCGCCTCCTGCATCCGTGCTATCACGCTCGCGCGTGTGTCGCCGGCGCGCACCTCATAGCTGTCGGGGGCAAGGCTGCCCTCGGGCGGCAGCTCTGCCACCTCACCCGCGAGCACATCGACGGATTTCAGCCCCTCAACCACCTGCCAGCTCGTGATACCCTCCGCAAAGGCGATCCGGTAGCGGGTATCGGCGCGGTCGCGCATCGTGTTGTAGACCGCCGGGCGGGCCTCCTCCTGCGCAGGATCGAATCGCGCGCGCTCGGTGAACTCGGCTGTAGCGGGGTCGAGCTCGCGCACCAGCGTCTCGGTATCGGTCACGCCGACGCGCCAGACAACCTCCGTGCCGCAGGTGCTGGCACCACCGCGGGTGACGAGATCGGTGATCTCGGCCATGCTCGCCCCCTCGGGGATCAGCCAGCTTCCGGCTTTCAGGTCATCCTCGCGCCCCGCGTAATCCGCCCCCACGCGAAAGATCGTGCCGCTCGTCACCGCGCCCTCGGCCTCGAGATCGCGCGACATGCCGCGCATGGTGGTGCCCGGGGGAACGCGCAGGCAGATCGCCTCCTTGAGCGGACCGATAGCGGTATATTGCGCCTGCCCCCACAGGATGACACCCCCCAGCAGGAACGCCAGTACCACCAAAAGCGTGATCACGTTCGACGCGATGTGACGCCACATCAGCGCGGCGTCCCCACCAGCAGCGCGGCGTTGGTACCGCCAAAGCCGAAGCTGTTGGAGAGCGCCACGTCGATCCTGCGCTCCCGCTTGGCGTTGGGCGCAAGGTCGAGCACCGTCTCCACCGCCGGGTTATCGAGATTAATCGTCGGCGGTGCCACCTGGTCGCGCACCGCGAGGATGGAGAAGATCGTTTCGATCGCGCCTGCCGCACCCAGCAGGTGTCCGGTGGCGGACTTGGTCGAGGTCAGCGTCGCCTGGCCCGCGGCCTCACCAAGCAGCGTCTCGACGGCGCGCAGCTCGATCGGATCGGCCATGGTCGATGTGCCGTGTGCGTTGATGTAATCCACTGCCCCAGGCTCCAGCCCGGCATTGCGCAGCGCCGCGCGCATGGCGCGCAGGCCGCCATCGCCGTCTTCTGCCGGGGCGGTGATGTGATAGGCATCGCCCGACAGACCATAGCCCAGGATTTCGGCATAGATCTTCGCGCCGCGTGCCTTGGCGTGCTCGTAATCCTCGAGCACCACCACACCCGCGCCCTCGCCCATGACGAAACCGTCGCGGTCCGCATCATAGGGACGGCTGGCGGATCTGGGGTCGTTTCCGCGCTTGGTCGACAGCGCCTTGCAGGCGTTGAATCCGGCGATCCCGATCTCGCAGATCGCCGCCTCGGCACCGCCCGCCACCATCACGTCGGCATCGCCGAACATGATGAGCCGGGCCGCGTCGCCGATGGCGTGGGCCCCGGTGGCACAGGCGGTCACGACCGAGTGGTTCGGCCCCTTGAAGCCGTAGCGGATGCTGACCTGGCCCGAAATGAGGTTGATCAGCGCACCGGGAATGAAGAAGGGCGAGACGCGCCGCACGCCCTTGTCGCGGATGATGTTCGTGGTCTCCTCGATCGAGCGCAGGCCGCCGATCCCCGAGCCCATCATCACGCCGGTGCGCTCCAGGCTCTCGGCATCGTCGGGCGTCCAGCCCGCATCCTCCACCGCCTGCTGTGCTGCGGCCATGCCGAATAGGATGAAGTGATCGACCTTGCGCCGCTCTTTCGCCTCCATGTAGCGGTCGGGATCGAACGTGCCGTCGCTGCCATCGCCATAGGGCACTTCGCAGGCATATTTCGTCAGCACATTCGCCGGGTCGAAGCGGGTAATCGTCCCCGCGCCCGACTGTCCGTCCAGCAGACGGCTCCAGCTTTCCTCGACCCCATCGGCGAGCGGGGTCACCAGCCCCAGCCCCGTGACAACGACACGCCGCATGATGCTGCCCTTTCACTGCTTCGCTTCCCGCCGCTCTTACCCCGGCTTGGGGCGGCGGGGCAAGAGCGCGGGCACGTGGCCCGCGCGCGCCGCACGCGGTGTCTAGAGAAATTCGGCGGTCGGCTCGGGCGACGGACGCGCCAGGTCCAGCGCCTCGCCCAGATCGACATCGCGCGCCATCAGAGCGCGACCGATCAGCGTGCCGGAAATGTTGGGAATGTACTTGAGCCGCGCCACGTCATCGACGCTGCGCACGGTACCGCGCGCGATCACCGGGTGGCGCGTGTTGGAGGCGAGACCGGAAATCACCCCGAGGCTGCCGTCGCTGTCCTCGATATCGGCGTCGATATCGGTGATGAGGATACCGGCGAGCGGCGCGTCGTCGAAGGCGGCGATGAAATCCTCGGCCACGATCGCGCTCGGGCTTTGCCACCCATGAGTCATCAGCCGCCCCTGGTGGACATCGACCGCCACCACGATCTGGTCGGGATGATACTTGGCCAGTTCGCGCACGCCGTCGGGATCCTGAACGGCCATCGTGCCGACCACAATCCGCCCTGCACCGCGATCGATCCAGCCGGTAATCGCCTCGCGCGAGCGGAACCCGCCGCCAAGCTGTACAGGGATGCCTGCGGCGCGGATGATCTCCTCGATCAGGTCATTGTTGGCGTCTCCGCCCTTCAGCCCGTCCATGTCCGTCAGGTGCATCCACTCGGCCCCCGCCCGCGCGAATCCACGCGCCGTTTCGACCGGGTCGACATGCCACAGCACGGGCTCGTCAAGCCGCCCGCGTGTAAGGCTGACGCACTTGCCGTCCATGAGTTCCAGAGTGGGATAAATAATCATCGCCATAGTCCTCAAAGCATTAACCGGCAGACGCACCGGGTCGCGCGAGTTATGCCCGCTCCGCACCCGTGCCGCTGGTCTCATACCGGCATCATAGCACCAATTCCCGCCGCGTGGATCGCGCCGCTGCGTCTTTCCTTGGAGAAATACTCAGGCAGGGCCGCCCGGCACGGACGACAGCCCCCCCCCGGAAACGCGAAAGGCCCCGCCATCCGGCGGAGCCTCCTTACGCGCCGCGGGCGGCGGTTGATCAGGACGCGTCGGTAATGAACTTCACCGCATCGCCGACCGTCTGGATGGTGTCGGCCGCGTCGTCGGGAATCTCGATCCCGAATTCCTCTTCAAACGCCATCACCAGTTCGACGGTGTCGAGACTGTCTGCGCCCAGGTCGTCGATGAAGGACGCCTTGTCGACGACCTTGTCTTCCTCGACGCCCAGATGTTCCACCACGATCTTCTTCACGCGGTCAGCGATATCGCTCATGTCTCGTTCCTCATTCTGTGTCGGGCGAATCCGCCCCGTGGTCTGCCCCAGCCCCCTCGGGGTTGGCTGTCGATGATGCCCGTCGCGGGCGGCGCTGCCTGCCGGTGCGATCCGCGGGGGATGCGGTCAGGCCACCGGGGGAATGCGCGCCTCCCTCGGAAAAGCTGCGTGGCCTATAGCACAGGTGAGGGCAATGGCAAATGATTTCACCGCACCCGGCCAAGGCGAAAAACCGCCCGCCTCAGATCATCGCCAACCCGCCATTGACGTGCAGCACGGTGCCGGTGACATAGGCCGCCCCGGGGCTGGAGAGGTAGAGCGCGGCAGCGGCCACCTCGTCCGGCGTGCCCATCCGCCCGGCGGGAATCTTGGCGAAGAGCGCCGCCTTCTGGTCCTCGGTGAGCTTGTCGGTCATCGGCGTGGCGATGAAGCCCGGCGACACCACATTGGCGGTGATCCCGCGGGCGGCGACCTCGTGGGCGATGGATTTGGTCATGCCCTCGAGCCCGGCCTTCGCGGCGGAATAGTTCACCTGACCGGGATTGCCAATCGCGCCGACGACCGAGCCGATATTGATGATGCGGCCCCAGCGCGCCTTCATCATCGGGCGCACGGATGCGCGGCACAGCCGCATGGCCGAGGTCAGGTTGACGCTCAGCACCTCGTCCCAATCGTCATCCGACATCCGCATGAAGAGCTGGTCACGGGTGATCCCGGCGTTGTTCACGAGGATGTCCAGCCCGCCCGTGGCGGCGATGGCCTGCTTGGGCAGCGCCTCGACCGCCTGCGGATCGCCGAGGTTGCACGGCAGGACATGGGCGCGGTCACCCAGCTCCGTAGCCAGCGCCTCGAGCGGATCGGTACGCGTGCCCGACAGCCCCACCGTGGCCCCCGCGCTGTGCAGCGCACGCGCGATGGCGGCCCCGATGCCGCCCGATGCGCCGGTAATGAGCGCGGATTTTCCCGTCAGATCGAACATGATAAAATCTCCAAACTGTGTGGCGCGGCTCAGCCGAGCGACGCGGCGGTCTCCTGCACCTCGGCAGGCGTGGCGATGGCCCGACAGGCCACGCGGCGGTCGATGCGGCGCACCATGCCCGAGAGCGCCTTGCCCGCGCCGATTTCCCAGATCTCGCTCACGCCCGCGCCGCTCATGAATTGCACCGATTCGCGCCAGCGCACAGAGCCTGTGACCTGCTCGACCAGCAGCGCGCGGATTTCCGCCGGGTCGCACACCGCCTGCGCGCGCACATTGGCCACCAGCGGCACGGCGGGGGCCTTGATCTCGACCTCGGCGAGCGAGGCTGCCATCGCGTCGGCGGCGGGCTGCATCAGCGCACAGTGGAACGGCGCGCTTACCGGCAAAAGCACGGCACGCTTTGCACCCTTGGCCCTGGCGATTTCGACCGCGCGCTCCACCGCCGCCTTGTGGCCGGAGACCACCACCTGCCCCGGATCGTTGTCATTGGCGGCCTGGCAGACCTCGCCCTGTGCGGCCTCCCCGGCCACGGCGCGTGCGGTGTCGAAATCGAGGCCGAGAAGTGCTGCCATCGCGCCCACGCCCACCGGCACCGCTTCCTGCATGGCGCGACCGCGGATACGCAGCAGCCGCGCACAATCGGCCACGCCAAGCGCACCGGCGGCAGCGAGCGCGGAATACTCTCCCAGCGAGTGCCCGGCGACGAAGGCTGCGGCAGCAGGCGTCACCCCCTCGGCCTCGAGCGCGCGCATCGCGGCGAGCGAGGTGGCCATCAGCGCGGGCTGCGCGTTCTGCGTGAGCGTCAGCGCGTCCTGCTCACCCTCCCAGACGAGCGCCGACAGCTTCTCGCCCAGCGCATCGTCAACCTCGTCGAACACGGCGCGTGCTGCCGGATAGGCCTCCGCCAGGTCACGGCCCATGCCGATCACCTGCGCGCCCTGCCCCGGAAATACGAATGCCAGGCTCATCTGCTCACCTCCCCTTGAAAAATCGTCTCCCGATACATCGCCGTGCCGCGCGTGGCAACGCCAAAGCCCGTGCGTGCCGGGGCGCACGGCGACTGTGCGGAGGCGGCGATGGACGGCGGCACGGCGATGGCTAGATTGACGTCCAACCGCAGGAGGATTGCCCATGCCGCTCGCCAGCTCCGCCACCAGCTATGGGGCCGTCACCAAGTCGTTTCACTGGCTGACCGCGCTTCTCATCCTCGCCAACCTGCCGCTGGGCTGGTTTGCCGCCGAGATGGCGCACGACATCGCAGCGACCGGCGGAACCGAAGCGCAGGTGGCGCGCGCAGCCCTGCTGTTCTCCATCCACAAGACCACGGGCATCGCGGTATTCTTCGTGGCGGTGCTGCGAATCCTCTGGGCGCTGACACAGACCAAGCCGGGATTGCTGAACGGCGACCGCCCGCTCGAGGCATGGGCCGCGGAAACCGCGCACTGGCTGCTCTACGGCTCGCTGGTCGCAGTGCCTATGTCGGGCTGGGTGCATCATGCCGCCACCACCGGCTTTGCGCCGATCTGGTGGCCGTTCGGGCAAACCCTGCCCTTCGTCCCGAAATCAGAGAGTGTCTCCGAGATCGCGGCCACGCTGCATTTCGTGTTCGTCGTTCTGCTGGCGGCAGCGCTTGCCGCCCATGTCGCGGGCGCGCTTAAGCACCACCTGCTCGACAGAGACGCGACGCTGCGCCGGATGCTGCCCGGCAGCCTCCCGGCGCAGCCGACCACGCGCCAGCCGGGACACGGACTGCCGCTGGTGGCGGCGCTGGCGGTCTGGGCGGGCGCGCTGGGCGGTGCCGACGCGCTCGGCTGGTTCGCGAAACCGGCCACCGAGGCCGCGTCGACGCTTGCCGCCGTGGAAAGCGACTGGCAGATGCGGGAGGGCAGCCTCGGCATCACGATCCGGCAGATGGGATCGGAGGTGACGGGTCGCTTCGCCGAATGGACCGCAGATATCGCCTATGCCGGAACCGCCGGTCCCGAGGGCCGGCACGGCACGGTCGAGGTGGTTGTGGCGATCCCGTCGCTCACGCTTGGCTCGGTGACCGAGCAGGCGATGGGCCGCGATTTCTTCAACGCCGAGGCGCACCCCACCGCGACCTTCGCCGCCGATCTCTTCGCCACGGACGAGGGCGAAAACAAGGATCACGTCGCGCGCGGCACCCTTACCATCAAGGGGCAAAGCGTGCCGGTAGAGATGCCTTTCACCCTCGACATCGAAGGCGACACCGCCCGCGCCTCGGGTGGGCTGACCGTCGACCGGCGCGAATTCGGCATCGGCGAGGGTACGCAGGACCCCGGTCAGCTCGGCTTCGAGGTCGAGGTGTTCTTCGATCTTGTCGCGCAGCGCGCGGGTGGCTGATTAGCCCCTGGCTCAGTCGAGTTTTCTTGCCTCGTCTATCAACATGACGGGAATGCCGTTGCGGATCGGGAAGGCGAGCCCGGCAGACTTGCTGACGAGTTCCTGCCGCTCGGCATCGTAGTCGAGGCACCCGTGGGTCTGCGGGCAAAGGAGCGCCTCTAGCATGCGCCGGTCGAAGCCGGAGTCAGGCGTATCAGGGGATCGGGAAGGCACGGTCTGATCGCTCATTGCACGATATCCTCATTGTCGCCGCCACGCAGCGCGTATTCCAGAAGCGTCACCAGCGTCTCGCGCCGCGTGGCGAGCGAAGGGGCCTCGAGCAGGGCCTGTTTCTCTTCGGGCTCGAAACCGAGCAGCATCGACAGCGAATTGATGAGCAACTCGTCATCCGCCTGCTGGAGCGATTCCCAATCTGTCTCGAGCGCGCAGGCACTGAAATAACGCGACAGCAGGTTCATGAAGCGCTCGCGGTCAAAGCCCGGATCGGTCTCCGCAGGTCCCATGTCGCGCTCGAAGCTGTCCCAGCGGACCCGCGCCCGGCGGTAGGGGGTAAAGCCCTCGACCTCCTCGCTCACGCGGAACCGCGAGAGCCCGGTCAGCGTGATCATGTAGCGCCCGTCCTCCGTCTCCGAGAATTGCGTCACCCTCCCGACACAGCCGATCCGGTGAAGCCCGGTGCAACCATTGCGGCCCGGCACCGGGTTTGGCTGCACCATGCCGATGAGCCGCTCGCGCGTCTTGAGCGCGTCCTCCAGCATCGCGAGGTAGCGCGGCTCGAACAGGTGCAGAGGCAGCCGGGCGCGCGGCAGCAGCAGCGCACCGGGCAGGGGAAAGACGGGGATGATCTCGGGGAGATCGAAACGCTGTGCCATGGTTTGTAGTCTAGCCCGGTGGCAGGCTCAGGCAAATATCATCGAGCTGAGCTTGCGCCGCCCGGCGAGCAGCACCGGATCGTTGGGCTTCATTGCCTCGAAGATGGTGAACAGCTGCGTCTTGGCCGCGCCGTCGTTCCACTCGCGGTCGCGGCGGAAAAGCTCCAGCAGCTCGTCCACCGCCTCCTGCACCTGCCCCGCCGCATAGAGCGCCGTGGCAAGATCGAACCGAGCCTGGTGGTTGTCTGGGTCGGCCTCGACAGCGGCGCGCAGATCGGCCACGGGGCCCGCTTGCTCGGCCTGCCGGGCGAGGGCAATCTGGGCGTGAACGCCCTCGATCTCGGGCGACGCCGCGATGTCGGCGGGGGCACCGTTGAGGATCGCCTCGGCCTGATCGAGATCGCCCGCCGCCACCTTGACCCGCGCCATCCCGGCAAAGGCACGCGCGTTCCTGCCGTCTTCCTGCGCCACGGCGGCAAAGGTCTGCTCGGCATCCGCGAGCGCGCCCTGTTCGAGCATCTGGTCGGCGGCTTCGAGCGCGGCGTCGAGCCCGCCTTCGTCCCCGTCGCCCGCAGCGCCGCCCGCAGCCTCGATCACGCGCGCCACGAAGGCATCGACCTCCGATTGCGGCAGCGCACCCTGAAAGCCGTCGATCGGCTGGCCTTGCCAGAAGGCATAGACCGTGGGAAGCGACTGGATGCGCAACTGCCCCGCGATGGCCTGGTTGCGGTCAACATCCACCTTGGCCATGCGCACCTTGCCGCCCGCGCGGTTCACCGCCGCCTCTAGCGCCGGGCCCAGCGTCTTGCACGGGCCGCACCATTCAGCCCAGAAATCGACGATCACCGGCACTTTCTGGCTGGCCTCGATCACCTCGGCCATGAAATCGGCCTCGTTCACGTCGCGGACGAGATCGCCCGCCGCGGGGCCTTTCGCGGTCTTGCCCAGTTCCAGCATGTCGAAGCTCCCTCTATCCGAATGCCCCCTATATGAGGGCAGGTTCGCCGCTGTCAAAGATCAAATGTTGCAAAGACCGGCGCGTGATCGCTGGGCTTCTCCCAGCCGCGCGCGGCGCGCAGGACGCGGCTGGAATGCGCGGCCTCGCGGATGTCTGCGCTGGCCCAGACGTGATCGAGGCGGCGGCCCTTGTCGGCGGCGTCCCAGTCGCGGGCGCGGTAGGACCACCAGCTGTAGAGCTGCCCCTCGGGGATGTCGGCGCGGGTGACGTCGTGCCAGCCCCCGGCCTCCATCGCGGTCCCGAGGTGGTCCACCTCCACCGGTGTGTGGCTCACCACCTTCAGCAGTTGCTTGTGCGACCACACGTCATCCTCGCGCGGGGCGATGTTGAGATCACCCACCAAGATGGATTTCTCCGGGCGCTCCTCGCCGAAGAAGGCGCGCATGTCGGTGAGGTAGTCGAGCTTCTGCCCGAATTTCGCGTTGACCTCACGGTCGGGCAGGTCACCGCCCGCGGGGACATAGAAATTATGGATGGTCGCGCCGTTCTCCAGCCGCCCGGCGATGTGCCGGGCATGGCCCAGCTTCGCGAAATCTAGGCTGCCTGCCTCCTGGATGGGCAGGCGCGACAGGATCGCCACGCCGTTATAGCCCTTCTCGCCCCGCGCGATCATGTGCGGATAGCCGAGATTGGCAAAAATCTCGGCGGGGATCTTCTCCACCGGGCTCTTGCATTCCTGCAGGCACAGGATGTCCGGCCCCTCCTCGCGCAGCAGCCGTGCAACAAGGTCCGCGCGCAGCCGCACCGAGTTGATGTTCCATGTGGCGAGGGTGAAGGGCATGGCGTGTCTGTCCTTGTGTTGTGCGTGGCGCAGACCTACGGCCCCTCAAGCGCGCCGTCCACCCCTTGCGGCGGCCGCGCTTCCATCGTGGACGGCACAGGTTTACACCCGGACCGGTGCGGGGCACTGTCCTGCGGGGCGGCACAGCGACCACCGACAAGAGGACCCCCATGACCGACAGCACCAGCGTCACCCCCACCGACAGCGATCTGGCCTTCACCCGCGAGACCGCGCGCGGCACCATCGCCGAGCCCGCCTATGCCGGGGCCCTCAGCTTCATGCGCCGCCGCTATACCCGCGACCTTGCGGGCGCGGACGTGGCGGTGATGGGCGTGCCCTTCGATCTGGCGGTGTCGGGGCGGTCGGGCGCGCGGCTGGGGCCGCGGGCGGTGCGCGCGGCCTCTGCCCATATTTCCTGGTCCGCGCCTTGGCCGTGGGATTTCGACCCGTTCGAGCGGCTGGCGGTTGTGGATTGCGGCGATTGCTTCTTCGACCCCGGCTACCCGGCGCAGGTGCCCGACGCGATCGCGCAGGCAGCGCGCGACGTGCTCGCGACCGACACCGCCCTGCTGACGCTGGGGGGCGATCACTTCATCACCTGGCCGCTCCTGAAGGCGCATGCCGAAAAGCACGGGCCCCTCTCACTCATCCAGATCGACGCGCATTCCGACACCTGGGAGGACGAGCCGGGCCGCATCGACCACGGAACGATGCTGTGGCACGCGGTGCGCGAGGGACTGGTGGTGCCCGAAACCTCGGTGCAGGTAGGCATCCGCACGCACAATCCCGACCCGCTCGGGTTCAACGTGATCGACGCGCGCGAAGTGCACCTCTCGGGGCCGCAGGCGGTGGCGGCGCGCGTGCGCGAAATCGTGGGCGACCGCCCCTGCTACCTCACCTTCGACATCGACGCGCTCGACCCGTCGGCGGCACCCGGTACCGGCACGCCGGTGGTGGGTGGGCTCTCGACCTTCCAGGCGCAAGAGATCCTGCGCGGACTGGAGGGAATCGCGCTCCGGGGAATGGACGTGGTGGAGGTGGCCCCCGCGCATGACGTCTCGGAGATCACGGCGCTGGCGGCGGCGACGCTCGCCTGTGATCTGCTGTGCCTCTACGCCGCCGGACCGTAGCGCCCCGGTAGCATGGGTTCATCCCACAGGCCCGCGCGGGGTCGCTATCAGCCTTTCGCGCGGATCACCTGCAAGAGCGGCAGGACGCGCGCCATGTCGGGTCCGTGCGCCTGCCCGGTCAGCGCCTTTCTCAGCGGCATGAAGAGGCCCTTGCCCTTGCGCCCCGTGGCGTCCTTGACCTCGGCGGTCCACCTGCCCCAGGTCTCGTTGTCATGCGGCCCCTCGGGCAGCAGCGCCATCGCCTCGGCGATGAACGCACGGTCCTCCTCGTCGATCACCGGCTCCGCCCCGTCGCGGAACATCGCCCACCACGCCTCCAGGTCATTGAGCGTGGTGATGTTCTCGCGCGTGACCTCCCAGAACTGCGGGGCCAGATCATCGGGCACGCCGATCTCGGCAATCGTCCCCGCCACCGCCTCATAGGGCCGGGCCGCGACGATCCGCGCGGTGAGCGGGAAAAGGTCGGCCTCGTCGAACTTGGTCGGTGCCGCGCCGAAACGCCCGATGTCGAACCCCTCGATCAGTTCGGCCATGTCGCTGCGCAATTCCACCGGATCGGCAGAGCCCAGCCGCGCCATCAGGCTCAGAAGCGCCATCGGCTCCACCCCCCGCGCGCGCAGGTCGCGCAAGGACAGCGTGCCAAGACGCTTCGACAGCGCCTCGCCTTGCGGCCCGGTCAGCAGCGAGTGATGCGCGAATTGCGGCGCGGTGCCGCCCAGCGCCGCGATGATCTGGATCTGCGTGGCGGTGTTGGTCACGTGGTCCGAGCCGCGCACCACGTGCGTGACCCCCATTTCCACGTCGTCGACAACCGAGGCCAGCGTATAGAGCACCTGCCCGTCGCCGCGGATGAGCACCGGGTCCGAGACCGAGGCGGCGTCGATGGAGACCTCGCCGAGGATGCCGTCCTGCCAGACGATCCGCTCGTGATCGAGCCTGAAGCGCCAGACGCCATCGCCGCGCTCGGCGCGCAGCGCCGCCTTTTCCTCCTCCGAGAGGCTTAAAGCGGCGCGGTCATAGACCGGCGGGCGGCCCATGTTGAGCTGTTTCTTGCGCTTGAGATCGAGTTCCGTGGGCGTCTCGAACGCCTCGTAGAACCGGCCCATGTCGCGCAGCCGATCCGCCGCCTCGGCATAGCGGTCGAGCCGCTGCGACTGCCGCTCGACCCGGTCCCAATGCAGGCCCAGCCAGTCGAGATCATGCTTGATCGCATCGACATACGCCTCCTTCGAGCGCTCGGGGTCTGTGTCGTCGATGCGCAGGATGAAGGTGCCCCCCGCCTTGCGGGCGATGAGAAAATTCATCAGCGCGGTGCGCAGGTTGCCCACGTGGATATGGCCGGTGGGCGACGGGGCGAAACGGGTGGTGGTCATCGGCGTCTCCTGACTGTGCGGCGGCTTTGTCACAGGGGCGTGCGATTGTCCAGATTGTGAGCGGACGGTCAGCCTTGAGTGGGCCAGGCGCGGTGCTCGTCGTCGATCACGAAGGGGTGGGCATGCGGGGCGGTGCCATGGGCACGCAGGTGGGGGTGATCCCCGGGCAGGTCGGGATGGCCGTGTTCCGGCGCGTCCGGCAGGTCGCCCGGCCAGAGCCGCGCAGCGCCGTACAGCCCCAGCCCCGCGACCCCCGCCAGCATCATGAGCGCCGGCCCCATCCCCAGCGCCTTGCCCGCCCAACCCGCCAGCGGGTAGGTCAGCAGCCAGCAGGCATGGCTGAGCGCGAATTGCGCGGCAAAGACCGCCGGGCGGTCCTCGGCATGGGCCGAGCGCCGCAAGAGCCGCCCCGAGGGGGTGAGGATGGCGGCATAGAGCAGACCGAAGAGCGCCCAGACGGCGAGGAACACCGGCCAGCCCGGCAGCCCGGCCAGCCAGAGCCCAGCGCCCGCGACGAGCGCCACCACCGCGAGCCCCCGTGCGCCCGCCATCATCACCCGCCTGTCTGGCAGGTGGTCGAGAAGCCGTGGAAGCGAGAGCGCCGCCGCCATCGACCCCGCGCCGAACGCCGCCATCGCGATGGCCAGATCGGTCTCACCGCCGCCCAGCCCACTGCGCACCAGAACCACCGTATTGACCAGCACGAAGGCCCCCACCGCCGCCGCCGCGAGGTTGAGCGACAAAAGCCCGCGCAGCCGCGGCGTGGCGAGATAGATGCGCATCCCCCGCGACAGCCGCTCGCGGAAAGGGCGCGCAGCGGCGGCGCATCCCAGCGCCGGGATCGCGGCCCAGGCCACCAGCAGTGTCGAGGCCACGAAGCCCGCGAAAGTGCCGACGAACAGCCAGTGATAGCTCAGCACCGCCAGCACCAGCCCCGCCAGTGCCGGACTCAGAAGGTTCTCGAGGTCATAGGCTAGGCGCGAAAGCGACAGCGCGCGGGTATAGTCGCGCTCATCGGGCAGAATGTCGGGCAACACAGCCTGGTAGGCAGGCGTGAAGGTGGCCGAGGCCGCCTGCAACACGAAGATCAGCGCATAGACCTGCCACAGCTCGGTAACGAAGGGCAGGCAGAGCGCCACCGCCGCTCGCAGCGCGTCGGCCCCGATCAGCACCGCCTTGCGCGGCAGGCGCTGCGCCCAGGCCTGCGCCAGCGGCGACAGGCCCACATAGGCCACCATCTTGATCGTGTAGGCGGTGCCCAGGACAACCCCCGCCCGCGCGCCAGCGAGGTCATAGGCCAGAAGCCCCAGCCCCACGGTGAGCAGGCCGGTGCCGAGCAGCGCCACGCCCTGCGCGGCGAACAGGCGTGCATAATCGCGGTTGGCAAGCAGGCCGATCATGCGCGAGACGCTACACCTCGCGCGCGGCGCGGAAAACCGCGCGTTTCGAAGCAGGCCGCCCGGCACCGCGCGCCCCTCAATTTTGCGTGAGAGCCATATGCCCTGTATCCCGCCGCGCTACAGTCTATCAGACCGAATCCGACAGGAGGATATCATGTCACGCTCGCGTTCCCTTTCCCGCCGTTCTGTCCTCGCATCCGCCGCCGCGCTGCCCATCGCGGCCGCCACCGCGCCCGCGGTGCGCGCAGCGGCACCCATGATGGGCGTCAGCACCACGCGGTTCAACCGCGTGACGCTTGGCGATTTCGAGGTCACGACGCTTCTGGCCGCGACCATGCCGCGTCCCGACCCGCATTCGATCTTCGGCCTGAATGTCAGCGAAGAGGAATTCGACGCCGCCTCCACCGCCGCCAACATCCCAACCGACCAGGCGCAGTTCTTCTTTACCCCGACTGTGGTCAATACCGGGGACGAACTCGTACTTTTTGATACCGGGCTGAATCCCGAGGGCATCACGGATGCGCTCGGCGCGGCGGGCTACTCGCCCGATCAGGTCGACGTGGTGGTCATCACCCACATGCATGGCGACCATATCGGCGGGCTGATGGGCGATGCTGGCGCGACCTTCCCCAATGCCCGCTACGTCACCGCCGGTGCCGAGTTCGATGCCTGGGCGGCCATGGACAATGGCACCTTCGATGCCAAGATGCGCCCGCTGGCCGACCAGACCGAGATGATCGGCGACGGCGCGGGCGTGGCCCCGGGTATCACCGCGATGGCCGCGCATGGCCACACCCCCGGCCATACCGCCTTCATGATCGAGAGCGGTGGCCGCCAGCTTCTGATCGCGGCGGATTTCGCCAATCACTACGTCTGGTCGCTGGGCCATCCCGACTGGGAGGTGAAATTCGACATGGACAAGACCGCCGCAGCCGCCACCCGCCGTCGCTTGCTGGGCATGCTGGCCGCCGACGGGATTCCCTTCGTGGGCTACCACATGCCCTGGCCGGGCATCGGCTATGTCGAGGCGCAGGGTGACGGGTTCCGCTACGCACCGACGAGCTATCAGCTGATGCTCTGAGGTCCGGTGCAGGGCGCGCGCCGGATATTTACAATCCCCGCGCCCTGCCCGATAGGACGCGCATGGATCACGCGCGCCCCTCCCTCGCCGCGTTCGAACGGCTGGCGCGGCAGGCCGTCGAGGCGCTGCCGCCCGCCTTCCGCGTGCCCGCGTCGGAGGTGGTGCTGCTGGTCGTGGACTGGCCCCCCGCCCATATCCTCGCCGAGATGGGGATCGACGACGCGCGCGACCTCACCGGGCTCTACGAGGGCGTGCCCCTGACCGAGAAATCACAGTTCGACCAGCCGCTCGGCCCCGACACCGTCTGGATTTTCCGCGAGCCGATCCTCGACGAATGGCGCGACCGGGGCGACGTGGCGCTGCCCGATCTGGTGGCGCATGTGGTGGTGCACGAATTCGCCCACCATTTCGGCTGGTCCGACGACGATATCGCCGCCATCGACCGCTGGTGGGAGTGAGCGGGCGGCGAACGGGGCGCTACATGCGCCCCGCCGCGCGCAGCCGGTCGAGCCCGGCGCGGATATAGGAGGTGCGCAGCGAATGCCCGCCGGGATGCAGGCAGAAATCGAGGATTTCGCCCGCGCCGTTGCGCCATCCCTGGCAGGTCATACCCTCGATCTGCGCGGGTTCAGAGGCGCGAAAGCCGCCCACTCGGCGATACATGGACAGCACCTCGCCCACATCGCCCTGCCAGGTCTCGCGGATCGCGCGCCCCCCGAGCGGCACGGTGGGGTCGGTCTCGCCGTGGATATGCACGAGGCTCGCCACTGGAGTGGCGCAACGCACGGGCGGGCGCTGCCAGAAGGTGCCGGCCACCGCGACGATCCCCGCGAACCGGCCCGGCATCTCGCAGGCAAGGTTCCACATCAGCATGCCCCCCGACGAGAACCCCGCGCCCATCACCCGATCACGGTCCAGAGCAAAGCGCCGCGCCGCGTCGTCCAGCACTGCCGCGACATAGGCGAATTCGCGCGACCCGTCGGTGCCCGCGTGGCCCGGGGCATGGGGAATCACCCAGTCGTGATCAAGCGAATCGAGCGCGATGAGCGCGAGCCCCTCTTCCCGGGCCATGCGGCGCAGGGAGCGATTGCGCATCACGCCAGCCGCCGAGCCGCGATAGCCATGCGCGTAGACGATCGCCCCAAACGGCTCACGCGCGCCCTCGGGCCACTGGATACGGTAGTTCCGGTCGCCGATCCGGCAGTCGCTCTCGAGGCCGCAGGCGGCAGCGGGCTGGGCCGCGACAAGCGCCAGGATGGCCTGGAAGAAAAAGGCAAGCCACATGCCAAACCCCTCTTTGTGCACGCTCACGTTGCCCTGCGAGGCATAACGCGGACAAGGCATATCCGCGTGATGCGCAGCCCCACCTCGCGCAAAGGTGATCGCGAAAAAAGCACCCTCGGAAACGATTTGCTAACGCCACGCGCGTTCAATGCAGGCGATTGAGCATGAAAGGCGATCCTCGCATGACACGTTCGGCACTCTCCGCGCTTCTGATCATCGGCCTGCTCTGCGGGCCGGGGGCCGAGGCCCAATCCATCAACGAGCTGCGCACACAGCTTCAGGCGACGCTTCAGCGCAGTCTTGGCCGCTCGATGCTGAACGGTGCCCTGCCCCATGTCGATCTCGCAACCGGTGAGGTCACCCGCTACTACCCGACCGAGAATCACGAGATCATCCTCGAACTGGGCGACATCTACGTGATGTGCGCCACCCTTGTCACCGAGGACGGGCGCGAGGCCCCGGTCGATTACTACATCGCCGAAAGCGACGGGCGCTTCGGCGTCATCCGCATGGAGATCGACAACCGTGCACCGCTGCACGCACTGATGGACGCGGGCCGCGCGACCCGGCTGGAATGAGCAGGCCGCGTCCATGACCGCCGCCGTCGATCCGCGCACGCCCACGCTGGGGCTCTATCTCAGGCTCACCGCGGTGATGGTGCCCACCTTTCTCGCCTTCGCCGGGGCAGGGCTGTGGTGGCTGAGCGAGAAGAACCTACTGCGCAGCGAAGAGGCCATGTCGATGCGCATCGGCAATGCCACCGCGCGCGTGGGCGGCGCGCTCGAGCGGTTAAGCGACCAGCCGGGCGGCGCGACGGACTGGAGCGCTCCATATGTCGCCGATCTCATGCAGACGCTGCTCGGCGACCCGGCGATCCGGTGCGTCGAGCTGGTCGATCCCGGCACGGGACGCCAGCTTGCCGTGGTGCCGCAGGGGCTCGGATGCAAGGGGGCGGACGACGCGCTCACCCTGCCCTACGAGGTCTATTCCTGGCCCATCAACGAGCTGGTGACGCATTTCGACGAGCGCGAGATCGCGACCGTCAAGCGCTACCAGCGCGATTTCCTGCTGCTCCTGCTCGCTGGTGGCATCCTCGTGGCCACACTGGCCAACTGGGTGTCGTTCCGGGTGATCGTCGGGCGCCCGCTGCGCGCGCTCCTGTCGCGGCTGGAACGCGCCCGCGCCGAGGCGGTCTCGGCCAACGCCTCGAAATCCGAATTCCTCGCCAAGATGAGTCACGAGATCCGCACGCCCATGAACGGTATACTCGGCATGGCCGACCTGCTTTCGGAAACCCCGCTCTCGCTCGAGCAGGAGACCTATGTCACCACCGTGGTACGCTCGGGCGACGCGCTGCTGACGATCATCAACGACATTCTCGATTTCTCCAAGATCGAGGCGGGCAAGCTCACCCTCGCGCAGGAGCCCTACCGCCTGCGCGAGATCGTCGAGGACGTCGCGCAGCTGCTCGCGCCGCTGGCCGCGCGCAAGGAGATCGAGCTCTACGCCCATGTCGCCCCGGACCTGCCGGAGGTCATGCTCGGTGATGCCGGGCGCTTGCGGCAGGTGCTCATCAACATCGCCGGCAACGCCGTCAAGTTCACGCTGGAGGGCCATGTGGGCCTCATCGTGGCGCGCGCCGCCAAGGGCGAGATCGTGATCTCGATCCGCGATACCGGCACCGGCATCCCCGAGGATCAGCAGCACCGGGTATTCGAGGCGTTCGAGCAGGCAGGTGCCGGGGCCGGGCATTCCGGCGGCACCGGGCTCGGCCTCGCGGTGAGTCGGCAACTCGTGCATCTCATGGGCGGCGACATCGCGCTCTCCTCCCGCGCCGGGGCCGGGTCGTGCTTTGCCATCACTCTGCCGCTGGTGCCCGATGGCGACCCCGCAGAGGCCGGACAGCAAGGCGCGCTCACCGCGCCGGGGGACACCGCGCCGCTCGTCTGGCTGCTCGATCCGCTGCCCGAGCGGCGCGCTGGGATGGCGGCCCTGCTCGCCCATAACGGGGCGCGCGTGGCCTGCGGCGCGGGCCCGGGCGACATTGCCGCCGGCCCGCCCCCCGATCTTCTGGTGACGGACGATCACGCCGAGGCCCCTGCCCTCGACGCGCAAACACCTTGCATCCTGATGTGCGGCGCGGCACGCGCGGCCCCGGAGGGCGGCGCGGCCCTGCGCAAGCCACTGCGGGAACGGTTGTTTCTCGACACCGCCGCCCGCCTGCTGGGGGCCGGGGCATCCCTCCGGCCCGCCCCGCGGGGCCGGGCCGCCACAGGCGGCACGCCGGACGGCCCAGCCGCCTGGGCCGAGGGCCTGCGCGTGCTCGCCATCGACGACAACGCCACCAACCGGCTCCTGCTCGAGCGCTATTTCTCCCGCTCGGGCGCGGAGTTGCGGATTGCCGCGAGCGGAACCGAGGCGATCGCGCTCTACACCCAGCACCCCGCCGACCTGGTGCTGATGGATGTCTCGATGCCCGGCATGGACGGCTACCAGGCCACCGGCCTCATACGCACCCACGAGGCCGCCCACGGCCTCGCTCCGGCGCATGTCGTCGCGGTCACCGCCAATATCCTCGAGCAGCACCGCGAGGCCGCGCGGCTGGCGGGGATGGATGCCTTTCTAGGAAAACCGCTGCGCAAGGCCGACCTGATCGCCCATGTCTCGAGGCTGCGCGGGGAGGACGCAGGCCCCATCCCAGGCATCGGCCACGCCGCCGAATGAGCCGGCTCATCCCTCCTCCGTGTCCCCGCCATAGCCGTCGCGCCAGCGGTTGACGATCGGGTAACGGCGGTCGAGCCAGAAGGCCCGCGACGATAGCCGTGTGCCCGGTGCCGACTGAAACCTCTTGTATTCGCTGATATAAAGCAGATGCTCGACCCGCCGCGCATCGCCTGCGTCATGGCCCGCCGCCACGCAATCGGCGATCGAGCCGTCCTGGTCCACGAGGATGTGCAGGATGGAATCGAGCACCGGGTAATCGGGCAGAGAATCGCTGTCCTTCTGGTCGGCGCGCAACTCGGCGCTGGGCGGCTTGTCGATCACCCGCGGCGGGATCACCTCGCCCGCCGGCCCCCGCATCCATGACCGGTGACTGGCATTGCGCCAGCGGCAGATATCGAAGACCCGCGTCTTGTAGAGGTCCTTGATCGGGTTGTAGCCGCCCGCCATGTCGCCGTAGATCGTGGCATAGCCCACCGCCACTTCCGACTTGTTGCCGGTGGTCAGCAGCATCTCGCCGAACTTGTTGGAGAGCGCCATCAGTAGCAGCCCGCGCAGCCGCGACTGGATATTCTCCTCGGTTATGTCCGCCGCAAGCCCCTCAAAGAGCGGCGCGAGCGTGTCGGTGATCGCCGCGCGTCCCGCAGAGATTGGCACGGTGTCGTAGCGGCAGCCGAGGTTGCCGGCCACCGCGCGCGCATCTCCGAGCGAGTCCCCTGACGTATATTCGGACGGCAGCATCACGCAGCGCACGTGATCCGGCCCGAGCGCATCGACAGCAATCGCCGCGACGATGGCGCTGTCCACCCCGCCCGACAGGCCCAGCAGAACTCGCTCGAACCCGGCCTTGCGCAGGTAGTCGCGCAAGGCGAGCACCATCGCGTGGTAATCCTGCTCCAGATCATCGGGCAGGTGCGCCAGCGCACCGGAACGCGCGCGCCAGCCCGCGTCGCCGCGCTCGAAGTCGATATGCGCCAGCGTTTCCTCGAACATGGGCAGCTGCAACGCCAGCACGCCACCGGGGTTGAGCACGAAGGAGCCACCGTCGAACACCTGGTCGTCCTGCCCGCCCACCATGTTGACATATGCGAGCGGCAGCCCGGTCTCGACCACCCGTGCCACCATGTGGTTCTGCCGCAGTGCCATCTTCTCGCGGTAATGCGGCGAGCCGTTAGGCACCAGCAGCATCTCGGCCCCCGTCTCGGCCAGGGTCTCGGCCACGTCCGGGTGCCAGCCATCCTCGCAGACGGGTGAGCCGATGCGTACCCCGCCCACCGCGTACGGGCCCGCCACCTGACCGCTCTCGAACAGGCGTTTTTCGTCGAACACGGTCTCGTTGGGCAGGTGATGCTTGAGCACCCGCGCCGTGACCTGCCCGCCCTGCAACACGTAATAGGCATTGCAGAGCCCGACGCCCTCCAGCGCGGGCCCCCCGATGGCCAGGGCCGGTCCCTCGGCGCAGTCGCGCGCCAGCGCCTCGACGGCGGCGATCGCGGCCTGATGAAAGACCGGCTTCATCACAAGGTCCTGCATGTTGTAGCCGGTGATGAACATCTCGGGCAGTGCCACCAGATCGGTGCCCGCCGCGCGCCCCTCGTCCCAGGCCGCGCGTGCCAGCGCCGCGTTTCCCGCCAGATCGCCCACCGTCGGGTTGAGCTGTGCCAGTGTCAGGCGAAACCTCTGGGCCATGCGCGTCCCCTCGCAACTGTTGACCTCGATCTAGCAGATCGCGGCGCGAGGAAAAGCCGATTTGCCCGAATCCCGTTGTCACGCGCCACCGGCTCCTCTAGATTTGCAGCGCCTGCCGCCATTTCTGGCGGGCGAGAGGCATCGGGGCAGAGATGACACGCAATCTGACGCGAACGACGATCCTGACCGCCGCGCTGGTCGCGGGCCAAGCGGGGCTTGCGCAGGACGGCGAGGTTCGGACCAAGCAATATGACGACGGCGGCATCTACGAGGGCACGTTCAAGGACGGGCTCCAGCACGGCACCGGCACCTATACTCTGCCCAATGGCTATGAATATACCGGCGAATGGGCCGAGGGCGAGATCCGTGGTGAGGGCGTCGCGCGCTTTCCAAACGGCTCGGTCTACGAGGGCGAGTTCGCGCGCGGCAAGCCGCACGGCCTGGGCAAGATCGTGTTCGCCGATGGCGGCACTTACGAGGGCGAATGGGCCGAGGGTGCGATCACCGGCGAGGGCGTCGCGGTCTATGCCAACGGTGTGCGTTACGAGGGCGGCTTTCTCGACGCCATGCACCATGGCACCGGTCGCATGGAAAGCCCCAACGGCTACCGCTACGAGGGCGACTGGGTGCGCGGCGTAAAGGAGGGCAGCGCCACCATCACCTATCCCGACAGTGCGCTCTACGAGGGCGAGGTGACGCGCGGCGCGCGTGAGGGCGAGGGCAAGCTCACCATGCCCGACGGGCTGATCTACGAAGGAACGTGGAAAGACGGCCAGATCGACGGCACAGGCAAGCTCATCCAGCCCAACGGCGATGTCTACGAGGGCGATCTCGTGGCCGGACAGCGCGAGGGCCAGGGCCGCGTGACCTATGCCAACGGCGATGTCTACGAGGGCGCGTTCAGCGACGATCTGCGCCACGGACAGGGCGTGTTCACCGGCACCGACGGCTACCGTTACGAGGGCGAGTGGCAGAACGGCAAGATTTCCGGCGAGGGCCGCGTGACCTATCCCGACGGCTCGGTCTACGAGGGCCAGTTCCGCGACGATCTCGCCAACGGGCAGGGCAGGATCACCTATCCCGACGGCTCGACCTACGAGGGCGATTGGGTCGGAGGTGTGATCGAGGGCACGGGCCGCGCCACCTATTCCAGCGGGCTTGTCTACGAGGGCGAGTTTGTCAACGCGCGCAACCACGGCCACGGCGTGATGACGTATCCTGACGGCTATCGCTACGAAGGCGAGTGGCAGGACGGTCAGCGCCACGGGCAGGGCACCGCCACCTATCCCGACGGAACCGTCTACGAGGGCCAGTTTGTCGATGGCCAGCGCCACGGGCAGGGCAAGATCATCATCCCCGACAATCCCGATACGCCCGGGAACGATCGTTTCGCCTATGAGGGCGAATGGCGCGAGGGGGAGATATCGGGACGCGGCGTGGCGACCTATGCCAATGGCGACGTCTACGAGGGCATGTTCCTCTCCGGCAAACGGCAGGGTGAGGGCACGATGCGTTATGCCGGCGGAGAGGAGGCGAGTGGCACGTGGGAGGACGGCGTACTTGCCGACAACGTCACCCGCTCGGAATGATCAGATCGTCTCGCCCGCGTCGAGCCGCGCCAGAATCACCGCCGCACCGGCGCGCACGGCCTCGCGCCGGTGCGCATCCATCCTCTCCCATGTCCGGTAGACGGGACCCATCCGCGGGTTGCGCCCGAAGCGGTCGCGGTGGCGCATCAGGAAATCCCAGTAAAGCAGGTTGAACGGGCAGGCCGTGTCGCCAGTCTTGTCCTTGACCGAATAGGCGCAGGACGCACAGTAATCCGACATCTTCGCGATGTAATTGCCTGACGACACGTAAGGTTTGGACGCCACGATACCGTCGTCGGCGAACTGGCTCATGCCGATCACGTTGGGTGCCTCGACCCACTCGAACGCATCGGCATAGACAGCGAGGTACCATTCGTGAATCTGCGCCGGGTCAATACCCGCGAGCAGCGCGAAATTGCCGGTCACCATTAGCCTCTGGATGTGGTGGGCATAGGCGTCTTCCTTTGTCTGCTCGACGGCGCGCGCGACGCAGTTCATGTGGGTGGGTGCGCCCCAGTACATCGCCGGGAGCGCCCGGTCATGCCTCAGCGCATTGCGCCGCAGATAGCCTGGTCCCTCGCGGAAATAGAGCCCGCGCATGTATTCGCGCCAGCCGATCACCTGACGAACATATCCCTCGGCGGCATTGATCGGTATGCGCCCCGATTTCCATTCTTCAATCACGCGGTCGCATATTTCCACAGGATCGAGCAATCCGATATTAAGATAGGGAGATAGCACAGAATGATGCAGGAAACGGTCGCCTTCCAGCATCGCGTCCTGGTAATCACCAAACCCCGCCAGCAGGGACTCGGCGAAATGGTCGAGCGCGCGCCGCGCCTCTGCCCGCGTCACCGCGAACCGGAATGGGCGCAGGTCGCCGAAATGATCCCCGAACCGGTCCTCCACCAGCGCGAGCACCTCCTCGGTGATCGCGTCCGGGGTAAACCGCATAGGGGCCGCGCGCAGCATGTCCCCGGGCGCGGGCTTGCGGTTGTCGTGGTCGAAATTCCACTTGCCGCCCGCCGGTTTGCCATTTTCCATCAGGAACCCGGTCTTGCGGCGCATCTCGCGGTAGAAGTACTCCATGCGGAGTTCGCGGCACCCTTCGGCCCAGCGGTCAAATTCCTCAAGGCTGCAAATGAAGCGGTCATCGGGCAATTGCCGCACGGTGAGCAGCGCGTTGTCCAACGCCTCGATCAGCCGCCATTCGCCGGGTTGCGTGGCGACGACCTCTGTCGCGCCATGCTCTTGCCCCCGCCGCATCAATTCACCGACGATGGAGCGGGCGGCCTCCGGATCATCCAGCCGCGTATAGGCCACCTGCCAGCCCTGGGCGCGCAATTCCTCGGCGAAATGGCGCATGGCCGAGAGGATCAGGGCGATTTTCTTGGGGTGGTGGGGGACATAGCTGCCCTCGTCCATGACCTCGGCCATGACCACCACATCGCGCGACCTGTCCGCGGCACGCAGCGCAGAGAGATCATGGCTCAGTTGATCCCCGAGCACGAGGACAAGGCGGCTCACCACGGCACCCGCTTGCCCTGCCAGTCGAAGAATTGCCCGCTATCGGCGGGCGTCAGGCCGTCGGTCACGGCGAGCAGGTTTTGCGCGGCCTCTTGCGGCGGGACCGAGGGGTGACGGCCGAGGTATTTCGCGGTGAACGCGGTGGCCACCGTACCGGGATGGAGCGCCACGCAGACCGCCTCGCGGTGGCTGCGCGCCAGCTCGATCGCACCGGTGTGGATCATCTGGTTGAGCGCCGCCTTGGCGGTGCGATAACTGTACCAGCCACCGAAACCGTTGTCGCTGATCGAGCCCACCCGCGCGGACAGCGCGGCAAAGACGCAGCGCCGGTCTCGCGGCAAGAGTCGCACGGCGTGCTTGAGCACCAGCGACGGGCCAATGCAATTCAATGCGAACTGATCCGTCATCGCCTGCGCCGTCACCTGCTTGAGCGCCTTCTCCGGGCGCGCGCCGTCGATTTCCAGCGCACCGCTCGCCACGAAGACAAGGTCATAAGGTCCGTCGAGCCGCTCCAGCGCCGTCTGCACGCTGCCTTCGTCGGTCACGTCGAGCCCGTCGCCGCTGCGCGACAGCCCGGTCACCGCCACGCCCCGCACCGCGAGGGCCTGAGCTACGGCCGAGCCGATCCCGCCCGATGCACCGATGATGAGTGCCTTGTCCATGGCGCTCGAGCTAGCCGGGCGCGGCCACGCTTCAAGCCGCGCGCCCATCCAAATTCGCGCTTTTCAAGCGCGCCGCGCGCTCTTATAGTGCCAGACATGATGATGCAGGCCCATATCGCACCGCTGCACCGCGCAACTGCGCGCACGGGCGACCTGCGCGCGCTCCCCGGCCTTCTTCTGCTTAGCCGCCTCTGAGCGTGCCCCGCGGCGCGAGCGCTCAGAGGATGTGCACCCCCCCGCGCCCCTAGGCCCACGGACATCATTGAACAAAGAGACCCGACATGACTGATACCTCCAAGGACGTTTCGCCGGAGGCGAACAGGAATAATGGTTCGCCGGAGGCGACCAAGGACAAGGTGGTGATTTTTGACACCACACTGCGCGACGGCGAGCAGAGCCCAGGCGCGACCATGACCCACGCCGAGAAGCTCGAGATCGCCGGGCTGCTCGACGAAATGGGCGTCGACATCATCGAGGCGGGCTTTCCCGTCGCCTCGGAAGGCGATTTCCGCGCGGTGAGCGAGATCGCCCAGCAGGCGAAGAACGCGACAATATGCGGCCTGGCCCGCGCCAACCTCAAGGACATAGATCGCTGCTGGGACGCGGTGAAGCACGCGCATTCCCCGCGCATCCACACCTTTATCGGCACCTCGCCGCTGCACCGCGCCATTCCCAATCTCAACCAGGATGAGATGGCCGACCGCATCCATGAGACGGTCAGCCACGCGCGCAACCTGTGCGACAACGTTCAATGGTCGCCGATGGATGCCACGCGCACCGAATGGGATTACCTGTGCCGCGTCGTCGAGATCGCGATCAAGGCGGGGGCCACCACGATCAACATCCCGGACACAGTGGGCTATACCGCCCCGGTCGAGAGCACCGATCTCATCCGCCGCCTGATCGACGAGGTGCCGGGTGCCGACGAGGTAGTGTTTGCCACCCACTGCCACAACGACCTGGGCATGGCCACCGCGAACGCGCTCGCCGCCGTGGCGGGCGGCGCGCGCCAGATCGAGTGCACCATAAACGGGCTGGGCGAGCGCGCGGGCAACACCGCGCTGGAAGAGGTTGTGATGGCGCTGCGCGTGCGCGGCGATATCATGCCCTATGACACCGGGATAGACACGAAAAAGATCATGCACATCTCGCGCCGCGTTGCCGCCGTCTCGGGCTTCTCGGTGCAGCCCAACAAGGCCATCGTCGGCAAGAACGCGTTCGCGCACGAGTCGGGCATCCATCAGGACGGGATGCTCAAGAACGCCGAGACGTTCGAGATCATGCGCCCCGAGGATGTGGGCCTCGCCGCCACCAACATCGTCATGGGCAAGCATTCGGGCCGCGCGGCACTGCGCTCGAAGCTGCACGATCTGGGCTATGACCTCGCCGACAACCAGCTGGGCGACATTTTCGTGCGGTTCAAGGAACTGGCCGACCGCAAGAAGGAGGTCTATGACGAGGACCTGATCGCGCTGGTGAATGCCGGGCTCGACGACGAGAGCGACCGCCTGCAGGTCAAACACCTGCGCGTGGTCTGCGGCACCGACGGGCCGCAGCAGGCAAGTCTGACGATGGTGATCGACGGGCGCGAGGTCTCGACCGAGGCCACCGGCGACGGCCCGGTGGACGCCACCTTCAACGCGGTCAAGGCGCTGTTTCCGCACGAGGCGCGGCTGCAGCTCTACCAGGTGGCCGCCGTGACCGAGGGCACCGACGCGCAGGCCACCGTCAGCGTGCGAATGGAAGAAGAGGGCCGCATCGTCACCGGGCAGTCGGCGGATACCGATACGGTCGTGGCGTCGGCCAAGGCCTATGTCCATGCCCTCAACCGTCTGCTGGTGCGCCGCGAGAAAACCGGCGGCGACACGCCCGAGGTGAGCTACAAGGACGTGTCCTGACCAGTCAGGCCGCCGATTGACCCAGTCCGCGCGCCCGCGCGATCCAGCGGGCGCGCTTTGCCTCATCCGCCGTCTTGACCGTGCCCAACTGCACGATCTTGCGCGGTTTGATCCCGCAGAATTTCAGTACCTGGTTGCGCAGCACGCGCCGCCCCGGCTTGGCGTAGAGCAGCGTGTCGAGCCAGGGCGGCGTGTCCGAGGTAATGATCGCATCCGCTGTGCGACCCGTGAGCAGCTTGTCCCACCCGATGCCGCGCGCGTGATACCTGAACCCGAAGCCCGAGGTCAGCGCGCGGTCGAGCACCGCCTTCGCGCGCGCGGGCATCGCGCCCCACCAGTAGGGATGCACGATAGCCAGGTGATCGGCCCAGGCGATGTTCTCCTGCCATTCCAGCAGGTCGGGCTCGAGCGCGGGGGCCGGGCTGCCATAGCCCTCGAAATACGGATCGAAGCGCATGTCATGCAGGTCCATCCGCCGAATGGTGGCCCCCGCCTCGGCGGCACCGGCCTGGTAGGCATCGGCGAGGCCGGACGAGAGCGACGCGGCGGCGGGATGCGCCACCCAGATGAATATTTTGCGGGGCATGATGATTTCTCCGTTGACTTTACACCGTGTCTATTTACACGCTGTCAATTAGGGAGGGCTTTACGTCATGTCAAGTGAAAATCCGACAACACGCACCCGCATCCTCGAAGCGACCTGCGACCTGCTCGGATCGACACCCGGCACCGCCGCGCGCATGTCCGACATCGCCAAGAAGGCAGGCGTCAGCCGACAGGCGCTCTACCTGCACTTCCCGAACCGGACCGAGCTGTTCATCGCGGCGACCAGGTACCAGGACGAGACTTTCGGCCTCAATGCGGCGCTGCAAGCGGGGATATGCGCAGGCCCGGGCCAGGCGCGGCTGACGGCGCTGATCCGGGCCTGGAGCAGCTACGTCCCGCACATCTTCGGGATGGCCAAGACGCTCATGATGCTCAAGGAAACCGACGAAGAGGCCGCCCGCGCCTGGAACGGGCGGATGGCCGATTTTCGCGGTGCCTGCGCCGCGGTGGTGGCAGCACTGGCGCAGGACGACGATCTGATCATGGAGGAGGAAACCGCGACAGACCTTCTGTGGACGCTCCTGTCGATGACGACATGGGAGCATCTCACGCAACACTGCGGCTGGAGCCAGGCGCACTACCTGTCGGAAATCACCCGCCTCGCGCGGCTGGCGCTGACGGGCAAGCCGTGAGGCGGGCGCCCTATTCCGCCCACTCCCAGGGCCTCACGAACTGGCCCAGAACATGGCCGACGGCCTCTTCGTCCGCATCGCCGGTCCGCTCCAGCCGCGCCACCAGGCCGCGCTTCTTGTCGTCGATCACCTCGGTGACCCGCGCGTTCACCTCCGCCTCTTTCAGCGCGGCGTTGTAGATGCGGGTGATCGCCCGCTTGCGCAGGTCGGGCTTGAACACCTTGCCCACGGCGGTCTTGGGCAACTCGTCCAGCACCTCGACATGTTTCGGGATCGCCGCGCGCTCATGAACATGAACCTTGCAATACTCGCGCAACTCCTCGCCCGTGGCGGTGCCCCCCTCGACAAGTTCGACATAGGCGCAGGGCATCTCGCCCGAATGGGCGTCTGGCTGCCCGATGGCCCCCGAGATCGCCACATCCTGATGCGCCATCAGCACCTCCTCGATCTCGGCAGGGTCGATGTTGTGACCGCCGCGGATGATGAGATCCTTGGCGCGGCCGGTGATCCAAAGGTAGCCATCGGCGTCGATCCGCCCCAGATCGCCGGTGCGCAGGTAGGTGCCGTGATGGTAGAGCTTGGCGTTCTTCTCGGCCTCGGTATAAGTGTTGCCGACGTAAACGCCCGGGTTGGAGATGCAGATCTCCGCCACCTCGTCCACCTCGCAATCGACCGGGCCATCCGACGTGTCCTTGATGATCCGGACATCCGTGTAGGGAAACGGCACCCCGACCGAGCCCACCTTCTTCGTGCCATCCGGCGGATTGGACGAGACCAGGCAGGTCGCCTCGGTCAGACCGTAGGCCTCGATGATGGCCATCCCCGTCGCTTGCTCGAACCGGTTGAACAGCTCCAGCGGCATCGGGGCCGAACCGGAAATCGCATTCCTCACGGTGGAAATATCGGCATCCACCTTGCGTTGCATGAGTACGGCGGCGGCGGTCGGCACGGTGACGACAAAGGTGGTCTTGTACCGTTCGCACAGCTTCCAGAAATTGTCGAACACCCCCTCGCCGCGATACCCGGCCGGCGTCGGGAACACCACATGCGCGCCGGACTTGATCATCGACATCAGCACGGCCTGGCACGCCATCACATGAAACATGGGCAGCGGGCACATCACGCTGTCCGTTTCGCTGAACAGGACAGCATCGCCCAGCCAGCCGTTATAGATCATGCCGGAATACTTGTGTTGCGCCACCTTGGGCATCCCCGTTGTGCCGCCGGTGTGGAAATAGGCTGCCACCCGGTCGCCCGCGCCATCGGCGAATGTCAGACTCGGGGACTGCTTGGCCAGCGCCTTGTGGAAATCCATCAGGTCGGCATGGTGGCCCGTCGGCGTCTTGGGGCGTACCAGCGGCACGATCCAGCTCTTGGGCGGGGTGAGGTAGCGATTGAGGTCGATCTCGAGCACCGTGTGCACCTTCGGCGCGTGGCGTACCGCCTCGGCGGTCTTCTGCGCGATGTCCGTCTTGGGGAAGGACCTGAGCGTGACGACGACCTTCGCGCCGGTCTCTCGCAGGATGGCGGCGATCTGCTCGGGCTCGAGCAAGGGATTGATCGGGTTGACGATCCCGGCGATCGCGCCGCCGATGGTGGCCACCGCCGTTTCGACGCTGTTGGGCAGCACCAGCGCCACCACGTCCTCCTCACCGATCTTGAGGCTGCGGAACAGGTTGGCCGCCTGGCAGCATTGTTCGTGGAATTGCCGCCAGGTGAGCGTGACCGCAGGGTCAGCCGGCCCGGACAGGAGCTGGTAGCTCAGCGCCGGACGGTCGGGGAAGGCCTGCGCCGTGGCACCCAGCATCTCGTGCAGCGTGGCGGGCGTGTCGCGCGCCTCCCACGGCATTTCCTTCTCGAACGCAAGCGCGTCCTGACGCGAGCTGAACGTCATGGCGGTCTCCTCCCTGTTCCCGCACCTCTGGTGGCGCGGCTCTCTCCCGTGCGCGCCAGAATGTGCGGGAATGGGGCGCGGCGCAAGTTTTACGCTGCGTTGTCACGAGCCTGTCAGCCGTCGGTGCCGAGGCACCCCTCCAGCGCGGCGGCCATGTCCGCGATAAGCGCCGGGTAGAGCGCGGGGCCAGGGGCGTGGCGGCTTCCCAGCGGGTCGAGCACGCCATGCCCGACCGTGTCGCCAAAGATCGCCGAGATGCGCGCGCCAGCGAATTGTGGCTCGCCAAAGATGCAGACGACCCCCGCCTCCTGCGCCGCGTCACGCAGCGCGGCGATGCGCGCGGGCCCCGGATCGGCGGCGTCGCCCAGTGCCAGCGCGCCCTCGGGCGCAAGGCCGAATCGCGCCTCGAAATACTGGTAGGCGTCGTGATAGACGAGATAGGGCGTGTCGCTCAGCGGCACGAGCTGGGCCGAAATCTCTGCCTCGAGCGCCGCCAGTTCCTCGCGGGCAGCCGCGGCGTTGGCCTGATAACGCGCGGCATTGCCGGGATCGTGTTCGGCCAGCTCCGCCGCGATCACGCCCAGCCAGGCACGCGCATTCGCCGGATCGAGCCAGGCATGAGGATCGGCCCCGTCATGGGCGTGGCCGTGATCGTGACCGTTATGGCCATGGTCGTCATCCCCCTGGTCATCGTCATGGCCGTGCTCGTCATGGCCGTGACCATCCGCGCCCTTCGCCGCGAATGTCACCCCTTCGCGGAAGTCCATCACCGTCGATCCGCCCGCCCCCAGCAGCCCGACGACATGCGCGTCTCCCGCCAGCGTCCCGATCGAGTCCGCGAGCCACGGCGTCAGCCCCTCGCCCATCCAGAACACCACCTCGGCACGGTCGAGCGCCGCAGCCTCGGAGGGGCGCATCGAATAGCTGTGCGGCGTGGCTTGGGGCGGCACGATCAGGGCGGGTTCGCCCGCTCCCTCCATCACCCGCGCCACCAGCGCATGCACTGGCGCGATATCGGCGGCCACCTGCGGCGCGGCCAGGCCGGGCGCGGCGCATCCCAGCACCAGCCCGAGAGAGATGAGAAACCGGGTCGGCATTGCTTCCTCCGTGTGTTACATTATTACATGGTCGCTGGGGTTGATAAACGTTATGCTGTAACATATCAAGTCGCAATCGACCGCAGGAGGCCACAATGTACGCGCTCGGATTCGAGCATCACGACCACCAGAGCTGCAAGCGCGCGGCTCTCGCCGCCGCCGAGGCGCATTGCGCGAGCCACCGGCTCAATTTCACACCCCAGCGCCGCCGTGTGCTCGAAATCCTGCTCGAGGGCCACCGCGCGATGGGGGCCTACGAGATCCTCGACACCCTGCGCGAGGAAGGGCTCGGTGCCCAGCCGCCGGTGGCCTACCGGGCGCTTGATTTTCTCGTGACCAACGGCTTCGCCCACAAGATCGAACGGCTCAACGCCTTCATCGCCTGCACTCACCCCGACGCCGCGCACACCCCGGCCTTTCTCATCTGCCGGTCTTGCAACGCGGTCGCCGAGACCCACGCCGAACCGGCGCGCGGGATGCTCGGGGCCGCCGCCGAAGCCGCCGGGTTCGAGATCGAGCAGGCGGTGGTCGAGGCGGTGGGCCGCTGCCCGCGCTGCCGCGACGGGACCGCGCCATGCCCCTGATCGCCGCCACCGGCCTCGCCGTCCGCCTTGGCCGCCACGAGGTGCTGCACGACGTGTCGCTCAGCCTCGAACGCGGCGAGATCGTCACCATCGTCGGCCCCAACGGCTCGGGCAAATCCACGCTCTTGCGCGCGCTCATCGGCGCGGTGCCGCTCAGCCGCGGCCATGTGCGCCGCGCGCCCGGGCTGCGCATCGGCTACGTGCCGCAGCGGCTCCATATCGACCCGACCCTGCCGATGACGGTGATGCGCTTTCTCGCCCTGCCCCGCCGCCGCGCGCCGGGCGCGCTGCGCGCGGCCCTCGACCGCGCGGGCCTGCCCGATCTGCGCCACCGGCAGATGGCCGACCTCTCCGGCGGGCAGTTTCAGCGCGTCCTGCTGGCGCGCGCGCTCATGGACGGCCCCGACCTGCTGATCCTCGACGAGGCGACGCAGGGCCTCGATCAGCCCGGCTCAGCGGCATTCTACCGCCGGATCGAGGAAGTGCGTCAGGACATGGGCTGCGCGGTGCTGATGGTCAGCCACGAATTGCACGTTGTGATGAGCGCATCCGACCGCGTGATCTGCCTCAACGGCCATGTCTGCTGCGAGGGGCACCCCGAGATCGTGGCGCAGGCCGAGGAATACCGCGCGCTCTTTGGCACCGGCACACATGGCGCGCTAGCCCTCTACCGCCACGAGCACAGCCATTCGCACGACCATGACCACCCCCACAGCCACGAGCCCGCAGAATGATCCTCGACGACTTCCTTGTCCGCGCGGCCCTTGCCGGGCTCGGCGTGGCGCTCGCCGCCGCCCCCCTGGGCAGCTTCGTCGTTTGGCGGCGCATGGCCTATTTCGGCGATGCCACGGCCCACGCCGCGATCCTCGGCGTGGCGCTGGCGCTGGCTTTCGATGCCTCGATATTTGCCGGGGCGCTGGTGATGTCGCTGGTGATGGCGAGTACGGTTTCCAGCCTTGCCGGGCGCGGCTTCGCGATGGACACGCTGCTGGGCGTGCTGGCGCATTCGGCGCTCGCCTTCGGGCTGGTGGGGGTGTCGTTCCTGTCGGGTGTGCGGATCGACCTGATGGCCTATCTCTTCGGCGATATCCTCGCCGTCAGCCGGGGCGACCTCGCCGTGATCTGGGGCGGCGCGGTGGGGGTGGTGGCGCTGCTGGTCTGGCGCTGGCAGGCGCTCCTGACCGCAACGCTCAGCCCCGACCTGGCGTGGTCCGAGGGGATCGACCCGAGGCGCGAGCAGATGGTGCTCACGCTGGCGCTGGCGCTGGTGGTGGCGGTGGCGATCAAGGTGGTGGGCGTGCTGCTGATCGCGGCCATGCTGATCGTGCCCGCCGCCGCCGCCCGTCCGCTCTCGGCCACGCCCGAACGCATGGCCATGATCGCCATGGCGATTGCTTCTGCGGCGGCGCTGGGCGGGCTGGCCGCGTCTTTCCGGCTCGACACGCCCACCGGCCCCACGATCGTCTGCGTGGCGGCGCTCCTCTTCGCGCTGACCATGACCGGCAAGAACCTGAGTGGAATTATCGGAAAATAGCGGTTGACTCATTCTATCGGACTTGCAAAGTATTTCTGAGTGAAACACTCGGATCAAGCAAGAGGAGTCTCCGATGAACCCGATCAAGGCTGCGCTCTCGGCCACCGCGCTGGTCGCCCTCGCCGCCCCTGCCTTCGCGCAGGAGGTCAACCTCTATTCCAGCCGCCACTATGACAGCGACGACGCACTTTATGCCGCCTTCACGGAAAACACCGGCATCACCATCAACCGAATCGAGGCCAAGGCCGACGAGCTGATGGCGCGGATGGAGGCCGAGGGGGCCAACAGCCCCGCCGACGTGTTCATGACCGTCGACGTCGGCCGCATCTCGCGGGCCGAGGAGCGGGGCCTGCTCCAGCCCTTTGAGTCGGAGGTGATCGAGGCCAACGTGCCCGCCCACCTTCGGGATGACGGAAATCTCTGGACCGGCCTGTCGCAGCGGGCGCGGATCATCTTCTATTCCAGGGAGCGCGTGGGGAACCCGCCGCAAGCCTACGAAGACCTGGCCGATCCGGCCTATAAGGGCCAGATCTGCATCCGCTCTTCCTCGAACATCTACAACCAATCGCTCATGGCCTCGATCATCGAGACCCACGGAGAGGACGTCGCCCGCGACTGGGCCGAGGGCATCGTCGCCAACATGGCGCGCGAGCCGCAGGGCGGCGACACCGACCAGCTTCGCGGCATCATCTCGGGCGAGTGCGACATCGCCGTGGCCAACACCTACTACTACGCCCGCGGCTTGGCACGTGACGTGGACGGGCTGACCGGGGACATCGACAGCATCGGCTGGGTCTGGCCGAACCAGAGCGGGCGCGGGGCGCATGTCAACCTCGCCGCCGCCGGCATCGCCGCCAACGCGCCCAACAAGGACGAGGCCACAGCACTCCTGGAATTCCTCGCCAGCGCAGAGGCACAGGCGCAATTCGCCAACGCCAACAACGAATATCCGGTGATGTCCGGGGTGCCGATCGGCGAGCATGTCGCCACGATGGGGCTCTTTATCCCTGACAACGACACGCCGACCGCCTCGTTCAAGGCGCACACGGCCGCGGCGCAGACCATCTTCAACGAAGTCGGCTGGGACTGATCCGCGAATTGCGCAAGCCGCGTCAATGACCTGAGTTGTCGCAACTCCAAACCGAAAAAGCCTCTCAACTTTTTCTGAAATTGCTTTAGGGTCGGGGTCTCCTAACGGGATTCCGGCCCTTTCGCATGAAGTCCGTCCGGCTACGCCTGCTCGTCCTCGCGCTGCTGCCCCTGGTAGTGCTGATGCCCGCGCTTCTGGCGGTGGCGGTGGGGCGATGGTCGGCCAATTACGACGCACTGCTCATCACCAATGTCGAGACCGACCTGCGGGTTGCCGACCAGTACGTGCAGCGTATCCTGATCACCACCGGCGGCGATATCACCGCGCTCGCCCGCTCGCTGCGCTTCGACCGCGCGCTGCGCGCAGACGAGGCCGCCCTCTCCGGCTTTCTCGATGATGAACGCGATACGCTGGGGCTCGATTTTCTCTATTACCTGCCGCGCGACGAGACGAATGACCGGCGCTGGCCGGTGATCGCCCGCGCCGCTGCGGGTGAACCGGCCACCGAGATCGACATCTTCGCGCAAGCCCAGCTCGCCGCCCTGCCCGGCACCGGCCCGGTGCTGGCCGACCACGCCCGAGTGCCGCTCATTCCCACGCAGGCCGCCGTGCCCACCACGCGCACGGTCGAGGATCGCGGCATGGTCGTTCACAGCGCCACGCCGGTGACCACCGAGGGGCGCGAGGGGGTGCTGGTGGGCGGCATCCTGCTCAACCGCAACCTCGATTTCATCGACACGATCAACGCACTGGTCTATCGCGACAGCGGTCGCGCGGGGGCACGGCAGGGCACCGCCACGCTGTTTCTCGAGGATGTGCGCGTCTCGACCAATGTGCGGCTCTTTGAGGGGGCCCGCGCCCTCGGCACACGCGTCTCGGCGGCGGTGCGCCACGCGGTGCTGGACGAGGGGCGCACCTGGCTCGACAGCGCCTTTGTCGTGAACGACTGGTACATCTCGGCCTATCGCCCGATCATCGACAGCACCGGGGACCGCATCGGTATGCTCTACGTGGGCTTTCTCCAGGTGCCGTTCGACGCGGCCAAGCGCAACGCCTACATTCTTGTTTTCACTTCTTTTCTGGCCGTGGTCGCGCTCAGCGCGCCGCTTTTCCTGCGGCTCGCGCGCAACATCTTCGCACCGCTGGAGCGGATGACCGGCACCATGGCCCGCGTCGAGGCGGGCGATCTGGAGGCACGCATCGGCGCGGTGCCCGCGCGCGACGAGATCGGCACCGTCGCTGCCCATCTCGACAGCCTGCTCGACCAGGTGCAGGAGCGCGACCGCGCGCTGCGCGCGTGGAACGAGGAGCTGAACGCGCGCGTCGAGGAACGCACAGCCGAATTGCGCGAGGCCAACGCCAAGCTCGAGAGCACCTATCAGCAACTGGTCATGTCCGAGAAGCTTGCCTCCATCGGCGAGATCACCGCCGGCGTAGCGCACGAGATCAACAACCCCACCGCCGTCATCCAGGGCAATCTCGACGTGATCCGCGAGACGCTCGGAGACCGGGCGGAGCCGGTAAACCACGAGCTTGGGCTCATCGACCGGCAGGTGGGGCGCATCAGCGCCATCGTCGGCAAGCTGCTGCAATTCGCGCGACCCACCGAGTTCGGCAGCTTCGAAGAGGACGTGGACATGGCCCAGGTCCTGCGCGACTGTCTCGTGCTGGTCGATCACGTGCTATCCAAGGCCGAGACCGAGGTCACCATCTGCGAGGACCCCGAAACGCCCTTCGTCACCATCAACCCGGGCGAGTTGCAGCAGGTCATCATCAACCTCGTGACCAACGCGGCGCAAGCGATGGGGCCCGGCGGGCGGCTGATGATTGAGACCCGTCCGATGGCGCGCGAGGGGCGCGCGGGCGCGGCGCTCATGGTGGGCGATACCGGGACCGGCATCCCGGAGGGCAAGCTCGGCGCGGTGTTCGATCCATTCTTCACCACCCGGCACGGCGAGGGCACCGGCCTCGGCCTGTCGGTGAGCCAGACGCTGATCCGCCAGGCCGGCGGGATCATAACCGCGCGGAACCGGCAAGCCGGCGGGGCGGAATTCACGGTCTGGCTACCGGCGCAGGGGGCAGGATGAGCAGGGCCGGATGATGACAGGACATCGCCGTTTGCGCGCCTTCACGTGAGCCGCGCGGGGGCTTGGGAACGGATGGAGAACAGATCAACCCCCCCTGCTCACACCCCCCAGGCTGCACACTTCCTGTCCACGGTCTTGCGCGCCACGCCGAGCCGCCGCGCCGCCTCGGCGCGGTTGCCGCCGCAAGCGTCGAGCACGGCGAGGATGTGACGCTGTTCGACCATCTCAAGCGTCTCGATGGCCTGCGCTCCGCTCACCCGGCCCTCGCCCTCGAATTCCGCCGGGAATTCGCCCAGGATCACCGACCGCTCGATCAGGTTGCGCAGTTCGCGCACATTGCCCGGCCAGTCATAGCGGCTGAGCTTGAGCAGAACCTGGTCGTTGAGCTCCAGCGCGGGCATCCCCAGCGTGGTGGCGAATTCGCTCATGAACAGCGCGGTCAGCTCCGCGATATCCTCCTTACGCTCGCGCAAGGAGGGCATCCCGACATTGACGATGTTGATGCGGTGATAGAGATCGTCACGAAAGCGCCCTGCCGCCACCTCCGCCGCCAGGTCGGCATTGGTCGCGAACAGGAACCGCAGGTCGAGCGGCACGTCACGCTCCGATCCGATGGGCCGGATGCGCCGGTCCTCCAGCACCCGCAACAGCGCCGCCTGCACCGCCATGGGAAGCTGCGCGACCTCGTCGAGCAGCAGCGTCCCTCCCTCGGCATGGAACAGCAGCCCGTCCTTGCGCCGCGTCCCGTCCGCGATCACGCCAAACAGTTCCTCTGCGATATGCGATTCGGAAAACGCCGCGCAATTGACCGCAACGAAGGGCTTGTCGGCGCGGTCGGAAAGCCCATGCAGCGTGCGCGCGGCGATTTCCTTGCCGGTGCCGCTCACCCCTGTGAACAGCACTGGCGTCGGCATCGGCGCAAGCCGCGCCAGCAGGTCGCGCACCTCTCGGATCGCCTGCGAATTACCCAGCAGCCGCCCGCGCGCGGTGCCGCCACCGCCCGATAGCTCGTGGCGCAGCAGATAGTTGTCGCGCGCCAAGTACTTGCGGTCGAGCGCGCGCGCCACGGCGTTGAGTATCTGATTGGCACGGAACGGCTTGAGCACGAAATCGGTGACACCCGCACGCAGCGCCTTGATCGCGGTGTCGAGATCCGCATAGGCGGTCATCAAAATCGTCTCGGCAAAGAGACCCACCCGGCGCTGTTCCTCCAGCCAGTCGAGCCCAGTCTTGTCGGGCATGACGTTGTCGAGGATCACCAGGTCGAAATGCACCTGATCGAGAATCTCGCTCGCCTCGGCGCAGGACCGCGCCAGTTCCACATGGCGGCAGCGCGGGCCCAGCGTCTTGGTCAGGAAATTGCGCATCCCCGGTTCATCATCGACCACGAGGATCGACGCCCGCGCGAGGCTCTCGCCATAATCGTCGCGGGGGGGCTCGCTGCGAGCAGGGGCGCGGGTCGTCATTCCGGCGTGTCACCCAGCCTGACATTATCGCCCGCGCGCGTGGCTTCGACGGTATATCCCAGACCGGTCAGAACCGGGGGGGCCGCGGCGGCGATAACCCCGCAGGCCACGAAGGCGGCAAGCATCGCTTTCATCGTCTCGTCTCTCCTCTCACTCCGTGGCGCGGCGCAGGTAGGCGACAAGATCCTCGCGGTCCT
>Ga0209943_1000092_pt1 | contig 59953 bp, 52 predicted proteins | sample SalPonR1_B_D2_MG_FD_185698 | JGI IMG/M metagenome (GOLD analysis project Ga0209943, IMG submission 185698) | Salt pond soil microbial communities from South San Francisco under conditions of wetland restoration - Salt Pond MetaG R1_B_D2_MG... ... | reverse complement strand
CGTAGCACCATTCGCCGAAGAAGTTGTAGCCCTTGCGGGCGAAGCGCGAGGTGCCCCAACCGGACTCTTTCGCCGCCTGGGCGAGCGCCAGAGACATCGGCACCGCGTCCACCCTGCGCAACAGGGCGTCGATCAGCGACTCCTCGTCGAACTCTTCCGGATCCAGCCGGTACTCCTCGGCCAGGCCGTGCAGCCATCGGCGATCCAGCCAGCCCGGCTCCTCTTCGGCCGCCAGCTCCCGCAGGCGGCGACGGTCTTCGAGCACCCGCGCGTTCTCCTCACGGATGAGCGGGCGCATGAACTCGAAGAACTGCGACTTGCGCTCGGCCCCGGCCTCGTATTCCCGGAAGTCCGGGACGCGATCTGCAGTCAGCCACAGTATCAGGGCCCCGAGCAGGAGCAGTGCCACGACTGCCGCGCCGGCCGTGACCGCAATTTCGTGCCCGTGCAGGGCAGCACGCAGATTCTTCACACGATCCATTTTCGGCATGGCCCGCATACTAACATCCAGGCTTTCCGGCCCTCTGCAAGGCCGCCTGCGAACGGTTAAGGTGTGTCAGGAGAACCGGACCAGGAGCGACCGATGGAACAACAGGGACAACCGCCAGCGCGCTACGACGACCTGCGCGCGCTCTTCATCAACTGCACGCTGAAGCGCTCACCGGAACCCTCGCACACCGACCACCTCATGGAAGCCTCGCGCCACATCCTGCGCGAACAGGGTGTGTCCGTGGAGACCGTGCGAGCCGTGGACCACCACATCGCGCCCGGCGTGCAGCCGGATATGACAGAGCACGGCCATGAACGCGACGACTGGCCGGCGCTGTACGAGAAGGTGCACGCCGCCCACATCCTGGTGATCGGCACGCCCATCTGGCTGGGCGAGAAATCTTCCGTCTGCTCGCGGGTAATCGAGCGTCTGTATTCCCAGTCCGGCGAGACCAACGAGAAAGGCCAGTACGTCTATTACGGGCGCGTCGGCGGCTGCATCGTCACCGGCAACGAGGACGGCGTGAAGCATGTCGGCATGGGCGTGATGTACGCGCTGCAGCACCTGGGCTACGTCATCCCGCCCCAGTGCGATGCCGGCTGGATCGGCGAGGCGGGACCCGGCCCGAGCTACGGCGATCGGCCGAGCGAGGGATCCGACGAAGGGCCGGTCGGGTTCGACAACGAATTCACGCAGCGTAACGTCACCTTCATGAGCTGGAACCTCATGCACCTGGCGCGCATGCTGAAGGATGCCGGCGGCATCCCGGCTTACGGCAATCAGCGCAGCGCCTGGGAGGCCGGCGAGCGCTTCGGTTTCGAGAATCCCGAGTACCGCTAGTCGCGCCGCAGCGGGTCGGCGCGGTCATCCAGGGCCGCAGCAGTCTCGCGAATGACCTCGATGGCCAGATCCACCTCGCGCCGGTGGGTGCGCACGTTCAGGATGGCGAGCCGCAGCACGTTGCGCCCGTCGAGGCGTGTCGTGGAGAGGTAGATGCGGCCGTCCGCCTGGATGCGTTCGGCCAGCCGGCGGTTGAATTCGTCGGCATCGCCTTCGCCGGGTACGTAGCGAAATACGACGATGGACAGGTCCGGCTCCGGTCCCACCTCGAAGCCGGGCAGTTCCGTCATGCGTGCATGGAAGTAGCGGGCGAGCAGCAGCTTCTCCTCTAGCGCCGCGCGGAAGGCGTCCACGCCGGCGAGTTTCAGCGGCAGCCACAGACGCAGCGCGCGGAAGTGGCGGCTCAGCTCCGGCGAGGCGGCCGCCGGCGAGAGCTCCATGGCCTCGCCGAAACCGCCCGTGTCCTGCATGTAGCTCGCGGTGAAGGTATAGGCCTGCCGCAGCTTGTCGCCGTCGCGTACCAGCACCAGTCCGGTGCCGAAAGGCAGGAACAGACCCTTGTGGGGGTCGAGTACGAGGGAGTCGGCCCGCTCCATGCCGGCCAGCCGGCGCCTGCCGTCCGCCGTCAGCGCGAACGCGGCGCCGTAGGCTCCGTCGACGTGCAGCCAGAGCTCCTCGCCATGCGCCACGTCCGCGATGGCCGGCAGCGGGTCCACCGCCCCCGTGTCGGTGGTGCCGGCGGAGGCGACGACCAGCCAGGGCCGCAGCCTGGCGGCCCGATCCTGCGCGATCTGCGCCGCCAGCGCGGCGACGTCCATGCGGTAGCGTGCATCGAGCGGGATGCGCCGCTGCACGCACTCGCCGAGGCCGGCGATGGCCAGCGCCTTGTCGACGCAATGATGGGTTTGCGCCGTCAGATAGACAACCGTGCGTTCGACGTCTCGGGCGCGAATGCCGCGGGCCTCCCGCGCCGTCACCATCGCGGACAGGATCGCGATGCTGCCGCCGGAGGTGAGGTCCCCGGCCGCGGTTTCCGGGTAGCCGATGAACTCCGCTACCCAGCGCAGCAACTGCCGCTCCATGCGCACCGCACCTGGGCCGGCATAGGTCACGCCGGCGTAGGGGTTGGTGACCGCCGCCAGGTAGTCGCCGAGCGCCGCGGCGTACAGCCCGCTGCCGGGGATGAAGCCGAAGAAGCGGCCTACGGTCTCGTTCACGCCGGGGCCCTCGACGCCGCGGGCATAGGCGGCCAGTATGCCGTCGACGGGCGCCGGCTCCTCGCCGAACGGCTCGTCGAGCACGGCCAGGTCGGCGGGATCGGGCCGCGTGTAGGCGGGCATGGTGTCCAGTCGCGTCAGATAGTCTTCCGCACGCTCGTTGACGGCGGTCAGAAGATCGGCACGTTCTTCGGCGGTGGGGTGCAGCGCCGCGGCCCGGACCTCCAGCGCTGCCAATCTTTTTTCATCGGCCGACATGAACTGGTGTAATCGTTCCCCCACTACTGCCAACCGTCTCGTTCGAGCGCATCGGAAACACCCGGACAGAGGCTCGACTCGAACTCATTGATATCGAAATCGGACATGGGGATGTCCAGCGGCTGCAGCCCGGCATCCTGCTGGTCTGCCAGAAATCGTTTGACGATACGGTCACGGAGCAACTGTGTCTCTTCGGATTTCATTACGATCGAGTAGCCGATGCCGGAAAAACCGGTGGTGAGCGAGGGCGCGAGATCGTAGATGGCCTCGGCGTAGACGTTCCAGGGCGACCAGGCCGCCTGCTCCATCCGGGTCATCCTGCTCCAGTCCGTCTCATCGACCCAGCCGAGTCGGACGGGCGCTTCCATGAGACCTTCGCGCCACTGCATGGCGTAGCCGTATTCTTGCAGAGCGTATATGCGTCCGTTGAGGGCTGCCCGGTAGAACCAGCCGGTGGCCTCGTCGAGGAGTCTTTGATTGATTGCTTCCAGATCGATCGAGCCACCCTTCTGCGGCGACGGACGGCCGGTTAGCCGATCCACGGCGTTGCCAGGATCCTGCCCCAGCGCTGCCAGGAGCCGTCGCTGGCCCAGGACCATCATGGCGGCCGTCTCCCCTGACCCTGCAAGGTCTTCCAGCGTTTCATCTTCGACGTGGCGGTAGGGTTCGAAGTCGTCCCTCAGGAGACCCGCCCCGCGCAATCGCTCCATTTCGCGCCGGAGGCCCGGATCACGTCTCGCCTGGGTGTACGTGAGACACCCCGCGTCCGCCTCGACGAGCGGCCAGTCTTCGGGCGGCGCCTCGCGCCTGGCCGCGGTCCCGGCTTCCCCTTCCCGAGGTGGAGATGCGGCTGGCGGCGCGCTCTCCTGCGCCGGCTCCTGCCGGTTGCGCTCCTCCACTGCCTCCTCCAGCGCCCGCTGCAGCCCGATCAGCGCCAGCAGCGCGAGCGCGGCGAGGACCACCGCCGTCAACAACAATCTGGAGTTCATGCTTCGAGTTTACCGTTTGCGCGGACTGCCGACTGCCCTAGAATCGACCGGACTTACCGTAACCCCGCGAAGCGGAACGAGGAATACCATGAAGAACTACCTTCTGTTGCCCGCCGCCCTGCTGCTTGCCGCCTGCGGCCAGCCCGAAGAGGCCGCGGCACCCGCCACCGAGCCGGCCGGCGAACCGGAGGCGACAGCCGAGACGGCGTCACCCGAGCCCGCCACCGAGCCGGCACCCGCGAGCCTGGAGGAGATCCTGGCCGCCCAGCCCGAGGACGTGCAGGCCCGCTACGAGCACCGTCATCCGCAGGAGACGCTGGAGTTCTTCGGCATCGAGCCGGGCATGACCGTGGTCGAGGCGCTGCCCGGCGGCGGCTGGTACACGAAGATTCTGCTGCCCTATCTGGGCGCGGACGGCCGGGTGATCGGCGCCGACTACGCGCTGGAGATGTTCCCGCTGTTCGGCTTCTTCAGCGACGAGCAGATCAAGAAGAAGGAGACCTGGGTGGAAGACTGGACCGCCCAGGCGGAGGGCTGGGCCGGCGATGACGGCGCCGCGGTCTCGGCCTTCGTGCTCGGCTCGCTGCCCGAGGAGATGAAGGGCGCGGCGGATGCGATGCTGTTCATCCGCGCCCTGCACAACCTCGCCCGCTTCGAGGACGAAGGCGGTTACCTGACCGCCGCGCTCGCCGATGCGTACGCCGTGCTGAAGCCGGGCGGCGTGGTGGGCGTCGTCCAGCACGAAGCAAGGCCGGACATGCCCGACGAGTGGGCGGACGGCAGCGCCGGCTATCTGAAGCAGGCCTTCGTCATCAACGCTTTCGAGGAGGCGGGCTTCGAACTCGCCGCCGAGAGCGACATCAACGCGAACCCGGCCGACCAGCCGACTGCCGAAGACGTGGTCTGGAGGCTGCCGCCGACGCTGGCCACGAGTCGTGAAGACCCGGAACTGCGGGAACAGCTGCAGGCCGTCGGCGAATCGAACCGCATGACGCTGCTGTTCCGCAAGCCGGCGGAATAATCCATGTAGGAGGGCCTTCAGGCCCGATCCACGCAAGCCGGATCGGGCCTGAAGGCCCTCCTACATTATAATGTTCGGATGAGGCGAACTCTCCGGCCGCAGATCTTCCTCGCCCTCGCAGCCACGCTGCTGCTGCGGGCCATGATCCCGGCCGGGTTCATGCCGGCGGCCATCGGTGCCGGCTTTCCGTTGCAGGTCTGCCCCAGCGGGCTGCCCGACGGCGCACTGGCGCGCCTCGCCGGCGAGCACGCCGCACACCATCATCACGCCGGTCACGGCCACCACGGTCATCACGACCCCGCGGGCAGTGGCGACGGCGGCCACGCCTATTCCGCCGAGCAGTGCCCCATCGCACACCTGATCGCGGCGGCTGCCCTGCCCGTCTCTGCCGGGCCGGCCGTGCCGGCCTTGCCGGCGCCCGCCATCGTCGCTCCCGTGCCGCGGCACCCGGCGGCCGCGCGTGTCCATCAATACCGCTCCCGCGGCCCACCGGTTCCCGCAGCGACCTGAATGCCTCTTTTCTGAGTGAGTGTCGGTCACGCGCCGACGCTCGCCGCTGCACGACATGGAGCCAGACAATGAAACCGATTCATCACGGGCGGACGGCGCTGGCCGTCTGCCTGGTCGCGTCATGGGCCGCGACCGCGGCGCAGGCGTCCGAACCCTCGACTGAACCCTCGGCCGAACCCTCGCGCGCATCCGAGACGCATGACGGAAGCGGGATCGAGGAGATCCTCGTCACCGCGCACCGCATCGGACTGGACGAGACCGTCGTCTCCGCCGGCCCGGTGATGGCCGCCGACACGGCGCAACTGCTGCGCAGCGCACCCGGCGCCGACGTCAACACCAACGGCAGGCTGAGCGGCATCGCCCAGTTCCGGGGCCTGTACGGCGACCGGGTGGCCGTCAGTCTCGACGGTATCTGCCCCGTCGGCGGCGGACCCAACGCCATGGACGCCCCGCTCTCCTACGCCTCGCCGATGATCACCGAATCGCTGCACGTGGACCGCGGCATCCCGGGTGTCGCCGCCGTGGCCGAAGGGCCGGGCGGGCACATCGACGCGCGTATCGACCGCGGCGCGTTCGCGGAGTCGGCCGCTTTCGCCCCCGACGGCTGGATCGGCAGCCGCTACGAGGACAACGGCAACACCCGCACCTCGGCGGCCCGGCTGACCGTCGCGAACGCGCATCACCGGCTGTCCGCAGTCTCCGAGATCGACCGTGCCGACGACATCGACACGCCCGCCGGCACCATCCGCCCCTCAGCGCTGAACCGGGACCGCCACGACGTGAGCTACGCCTGGCGCGGCGAAGCGACCGAGGCCATGGCCTTCGCGGGACGGCTGGACACGAGCGAGACCGGCACGCCGTCGCTGCCCATGGACATCCGCTACATCGACACGGATCTCTACGGCGTCTCCGCCAGCCATCGCATCGGCACGCTGACGCTGGAGGCCGAGGCGGGCTACAACGACGTGGACCACCTCATGGACAACTACAGCCTCCGCGCGGCACCGCCGCCGGCGGCGCAGCGGCGCAACCACACCACCGGCCGCGGCACCAGCTTCTCTCTCGGCGCCCGCCTGCCGGTCGCCGGCACCGAACTGGCCTTCGGCATCGACGGCCGCTTCGCCACCCACAACGCCGTCATTACCAACCCGAACAACGCGGCTTTCCGCATCGACAACTTCGCGGACGTCGAGCGTGACCTCGTCGGCGCGTATGCCGAGTGGCAGGCAACCGCGGGCGCCGGCGAATGGGAACTGGGCGTCCGCTACAACACCGTCTCCGCGGGTGCCGGCGATGTCTCCGCGAACGGCCTGATGGGCATGATGGCGCCGGCCGTCGGCGAACTCGCGGACCGCTTCAACGCGGCCGAGCGTAGCCTCGACTTCGGCAATGTCGACGTCGTCGCCGGCTACCGCCGTAATCTGACCGCCGATCTCGCGGCGGTGCTGGAGATCGGTTCCCGCACCCGGGTGCCGTCCTACCAGGAGCTGTACCTGTGGCTGCCGCTCCAGGCCACCGGCGGCCTGGCCGACGGGCGCACCTATACCGGCAACCTGCGGCTGGACGCGGAGCGCTCCAACGAGATCAACGCCGGTCTGGACTGGAACGGGGGCCGCCTGAGCGTCTCGCCCCGCTTCTACTACCGCCGCGTGGACGACTACATCCAGGGCGTCCCGGCGACGGACATGACCGCAAACATGATCGCCACGATGATGTCCGACGCGCCCGCCCTGCAGTTCGGCAACGTGGACGCCGAGCTGTACGGCTTCGACGTGGCGTGGCGCTACGGCATCACGGCGAACCTCGCCATCGACGGCGCCGCGAGCGTGGTCCGCGGCGAACGCCGGGACCTTGAAGACGACCTCTACCGCCTGGCACCGGACAACGTCACGGTGGCCGTCGACTACCGGCGGCAGCGCTACACGCTGCGCGGCGAACTGGTGGCCTACCGGCGCCAGTACCGGGTGGCGGCCTACAACGGCGAGACGGAGACGACCGGCTATGCGCTGGTGAACCTGGCCTTCGGCTGGGCGCCCCTGCCGTCGCTGACGCTGGAGGCGGCCGTGGAGAACCTGCTGGACCGGGAATACCGCGACCATCTCACCGGCCTGAACCGGGCCGGCGGCTCCGACATCCCGGTGGGAGAGCGGCTGCCGGGCGCGGGCCGCAGCTTCGCGGCAGGGCTGACCTACCGCTTCTGACGTGCCCGGGCAGGAGGACGGGCAGGAGGGGCTTCAGCCCCGATCCACGTAAACCGGATCGGGGCTGAAGCCCCTCCTGCATGCCCATTGCGGCATCGGGCCTGAAGGCCCTCCTACGTTTTTACGCGGCCGCGCCAGATGCCGCCTCGGCTGAACGCACGCCAGGCCCAGGGCAGCCAGCGGATGAGGGCGAACGCCAGCCACAGCGCCCACAGCAGTATGGCGACCTTGTAGATCCACAACGGCAGAGAAAAAATACCCGCCGCGGGCAGCACGCCCTCGCTGCGGTCCTGGAACCAGTTCATCTGGTAGCCGAACGACCCGTTGCCCATGATGTGCATGTCGGGCGTGCCCAGCAGTCCGATGGGGATGCTCAGCACGATCGCAGCGAGCGCGGCCACCGACAGGACGCCCACGGCCGCCTGCTTGGCACGGAATTCGTTGTCGGCGACATCCTCCGGCCAGCGATCGCGCCAGCCCATGGCCAGCAGCCAGCCCGCGACCAGCGCATAGGTGGGCCAGGCGAACGTGCTGAATCCGAGACCGAGCAGGAACCAGTGACGGGTCCTCAGCGGCGTCAGGCGGGTGCGGCCCAGCGCCGCCGCGACGAGAACCAGCGCCGCCAGCGCCGGCCAGTAGAGCACGGCCGGTCCCACGATCGGACCGCTGGTGCCCAGCAGCCAGCGGTTGCGCGGCATCTCGGCGCTGACGGAGATATTCGAGACCGGCGCCGCCAGATCGACCGCAGGAATCTCCGCGCGACGGTCCATCGCGACGTCCTGGCGCCAGGACATCTGCACGGCATGGCTGCCGGGGAGAGTCGGGATGCGCACCGCGTCGCCGGGCCCGGGCACCGGCAACTCGCTGCCGTCCTGCTGCAGGCGGGTCACCTCCGCCCCTTCCGGCAGCGTGATGACGTGGGGGCCGCCCAGCGACGAGCGATAGTCGAACTCCAGCGTCGTCTCCGCAGACCGGGCGCCGTAGCGGGTGTGCATCGACACCCGGTCCACGGCCAGCAGCGCGCCGTCGACGGCATCCGGCCGACTGATCTCCACCGTCAGCGCCTCGCCGGGCAGCGGCAGGAATACCGGTTGCCAGACGTGATCGCCGGTCTCGTAAACGGGCACGCCGTCCAGGGTCGCGTGCCACGGACTGCCCACCCGGAACTGCCAGCGTTCGCTCCAGGGGGCGTCCGCGGGCGCGCGCAGGGTCAGCGACTCCGATCGGGCCAGCGAGGAACGCCAGACGAGGCCGTCCTGACCGCTGCCGAGGGCCACCTGTACGCGTCTGCCTTCCACCGCGATCCCGTCGCTGACCACCGACTCGCCCGGCAGCAGCGGAATCTGCGCGTTGATGGCCCCTTCCGCAGGAGCGACCCGTGTGACGCGGGTGGTGACCGACCAGTCGAGACCCAGCGTGACGGTGCGCGCAACGCGCAGGTAATCGGGAAACCGCCCGCCTTCGAGGGCCGGCTCCGCGGCCTCCTCCGCCGGCCGATCGCGGCGCAGCTCGAGGGCATCCGCCACCAGCCGTTCGCCGCGCAGTCCGGCTACCGTCCATCCGCTGGCCTGTACGCTGAGACGTTTCGGCACCAGCGGGAACGCGATCTCCACCCGCTCCGCATCCGGCAACCGGCCGCCGAGCGCGATACGATGCGCACCCGCTTCCACGGCCAGCCACAGCGTACCGTCCGGATGCCGCAGCACCCGCCCGGGCGACTGCCCGTCGACGGTGACGCTCCCGGGCAGCCAGCCCTGCTCGGCGCCCGGCACCGGCACGGCGACGGCCTCCAGCGCGTTGATGACCAGCAGGATCTCGAGCCGGTCTCCGGTCGCCACCACGCCGGCCGTGTCGATCACGGCGCAGTCGGGCACGCACTCCGGCGCTGCCAGCAGCCGCTGGCGCAGCTCCTCCAGCAACGCCGGCGAAGGCGTTTCCGCGCGCAGGTCGCCCGGCATCGATGCGGCCAGCATCACGCTCAGCATCGCCAGCGGCAAGGCCGCGCCCGCGTTTCCGCCGACCGGCAGCCGCAGCTTGCGCAGGGCCTCGATCGTGTCACGCCCCAACCACCACAGCACGGCCAGTCCGAGACCCAGCATGAGAACACGCCAAAGCGCCACGGCCCAGCGGGGCAGGATCACCAGGCGCATCGTCTGTCCCGGCTCCACCGGCCCGCTCCAGCGCAGCGGGTAGGTGTTCCAGCGCCACTCCGGGATGCCCGGTCCGGTCTGGACCCGCGCACCCGGTGCATAGCGCTGCTCGGCCGCCGGTCGCGGCGGCGTAGCGACCGGCGGCTGGCCGGCAGCCACCTGGTCGATAGCCTGGCCGCTTGCCCTGAGCGCGTCGGCGGCTGCTCGCGACTCCGCCGCCCGCTTCATTTCCATCATTGCCTGGGCCGGCGCAGCCGTCGGCAACCTCGCCGGCGCGTAGGCCGCGGACGCCTCGAGCTGGGGATACAGGGTGTAGCGGATCTGGTTCACGGCGAACGGCACGAACAGGAGCGCCAGCGCCGCCATGCTGCCGTGACGATACCAGCGCGCGAGCTGGCGCAGCCGTCCCTCCGGCGCCGCCCGGGCCAGCGCAACTGCGGCGAGCAGGTTCAGGAGCAGCCAGGAGAAGACCGGCAGGTCCTGATGGATGAGCACGAGCGTGACCAGGGCCACAGCGCCGGCCGCACGGCCGTAGAGCTTGCCCGCAGCGGCGGCGGCCAGCAGCACGACGAAAAGGTCGAGGAGCCGCCAGCGGCTCAGCCAGGCGCCGGGTGCGCTGTCGGCGCCGATGGCGGCACCCAGCCGGTAGCCCGGCGGCAGATGGATCGTTGCATTCAGACTGGTCAACCGCTGCGACCAGCCGGTAATCGGGACGCCGGCCGCCCCGGGGAGCCGGCTGAGCGCCTGCAGGGAAACGTCACGCTCCCGCCACTCGACCCCGCGCGCATCGCCGTCCGGAGTGTGGGTGACCAGCAGGGCGTCATCGCGGCCGTCGCGGGCGCCGAGAAGCTCCCACGGAGGTCCCAGATTCAGGCGCCAGTCCCGCTGCATCGTGCCGCGCACCTGATCCAGTGCGGTGAATCCCTCGCCGTCGAAGTCGAGCCAGAGCTGGCGTTCCACGGTGAGCGCGTTGTCGCCGGGCAGCCCGCCACGGCGACGCTGCTCCAGCGTGAACGCATCGCCGCCGGCGATGGCGAACGCCGGCAGCGCGCCCCAGGGGGCGGGCACGCCGGCCTGTGCCGGATCCACGGTGGTCATACCGACCGGTACCGCGATGCGCAGGCGTTCGTCGGCCCGGTAACTCCATATCTCGGTGCCGGGCCAGGCACTGCCGGCGGACGGCCGTGGAACCTGTTCCACCAGGGTGTCCGCCCGGCCGACCAGCTCCACCGTCCAGCGGCCCGGCCGGATCTGCAGCGTGAGCGTGCCGTCCGGATCCAGGCGTGCGGGCATCGGCGCGGCCAGCGACTGCGGCACGAAGCCGGCCGGCAGCACCGGCCCCAGGGTCACCTCCCGTACCCGGCCGGCCGCTTCCAGCTGCAGGCGCGTGGTCAGCCGCGTCGGCACCGCATCCTCGACGAGCCGATATACCTGGACGCCGAGCGCATCCTCGCGCGGCGACGCACCCTCATCTCGTGCCAGGAACAGGGTGCCGTCGTCGCGCCGCGGCTGCGGGACAGACTCGCCGTCGACGGTCAGGGCCAGCAGGCCGGTCTCCCCGGGTATCGCGAGCGTGCGCGGCCGGCCCTGCCAGTCGAAACGCCCGCCGACCCGGTAACGGCCCGGGGCGAGCCGGAGCGCCGGGCGGGCATCGTGCTCGAACACGGCGGCGGAGCGGCCGTCGACCTCGACGACGGCGGGCCAGTGCTCGGCATCTCCCGGCAGCGGCACCCACTGCTCGGTGGCGGTGACCGCCCAGGACTGCTCGAACCGGGCGCCGCGGCCGTCCACCTCGAGCCGCAGTGTGCCGGGCCAGGCGCAGCGGAAGTCGGACTCGGCCTGCGCGCGTGTGCCGAGCAGAAACGGACACTCCCGGTACTCGCTGCCCCGGGTCACCCAGGGCACCCAGTCGCGCAGGTCCTGGGGCACCCAGGCCGGGGCGGCGGTCGCCGCGGCCGCGGGATGGAAGGCGACCGAGGCCGCCAGAAACAGCAAACACGCCCGCAGCCCCATCCTCATGCCCTTCCTCCCCTGCTATGCCGTGATGCCAACGGCGCGGCAGGCGCTCCGGGGTCACGGGGCGGCGTGTCGCGGGCATCGGCGCCGCATGGGCATTCTACTCGTTCCCGGCTGCGAGTCAGACCACGTAGCGGTCCCACTTCCCGTAACGCCGTGTGACGGGCCCGCGCCGCAAGGCCAGCCCCACCAGTGCGAGTCCGCAAAGCACGCTCGCAATCTCGGCGACGCCGCTGGCTCCGTCGAACATCCAGGGCGTGGCGAGCAGGCAGAGCCCGGCCAGGACGTTCAGGTAGCGCAGCGGCCGCCCGACCTCGGCCAGCGAAGCCACGGAGATCGTCACCACCAGCGCGCCGATGAGGTGATCGGCGTGGGCCATGGGCGGTTCCGTGCCGAACGCGAGCCGCGTGCACATCAGCAGCACGCCGATGGCAGCGCTGGCCACGAGATTCCACGGCAGGTTCACACCGCCGGTCCATATGTCGTGCACCACCTCGCCCGGCGGGCGTTCGAATGTCTCCGCCGGCGGCGAGCTGCCGCCTTCGGCGGTATCGCCCTGCAGGAAGACCCTCAGCAGGGGCCGCCCCTTGCGTCGACGCTCGGCGAGGAACTGGCCCGTAGCGACGAGTTCGTCCAGGGAATAGGGTATCTGCACCAGCATGGCCGCCGCCGCGACCAGGCAGAGCGTGCACCAGGTGCCGATCACGATCGGCTGGATGACGATGAAGAAGATGCTGACGGCGCCGAGGGGCACGATCATGATGCCGAACAGCACCACCAGCCAGGGCATCGTGCGCCAGCGGGCGCGTCCGCCGATGATGCCGGTCAGGATCTCCAGCATGTAGGTGGCGGCGCCGACGCCGGCATCCGGCACCGGCCAGGCCTCCGATATCGCTGACGTGATGACCCGCTCGGTGCCACTGCCGAACAGCGGGTCCCAGGCGGCCCCGGTATGGCCCAGCTGGAAGGCGGCCAGGTAACGCGAGATGTACAGGCCGATGAAGGCCAGGATGATGATGGGCAGCCGCTGGGTCCAGCTCGAGGGGCTGAAATCCCAGCCCTCCGGCACGTCCGGCCCCCGGGTCAGCGCGACGGCTCCGACCCCGGGTGGCGGACGGCTCAGCATCGCGAAGCCGATGGCGAGCGCCCCGGCCAGCGTGTCGTTGAGGTATGCGGCAGCGTGTGGTGCGTGAAAGACCAGCGGCGCGAACAGCAGCCAGAATCCGACGGCGCCGCTCGCGAACCGCACCGCACCGAGCTGCCAGGACAGCGCAAGCAGTCCCGTCACCACCAGCACGGCACCCGAGAGGACGTCGCTCGCGGTCAGGCCTCCCGACTCATAGCCCAGGATGGCCGGCGCCGTCATCAGCCAGGCACCCAGCCCGACGGTCAGGAAGTGGGCCCAGAGATGGCGCCCGTGCTCCCGCCTGCGCAGCTGCTCCGCTTCGGCGCGTATCGCCTCCGGCTCGCCCGGGTCTTGCGCTTCACGGTCCATCCAGTCGGGCTGCACGAGTCCGTTGGCCTCGTACCAGCCGGCCGGATCGGCCCGCAGCGCCTGGATCATCTCGTCGACATGTTCGCTCAGCGAGTGCTGCGGCTCCCAGTCCAGCAGTTCCCGTGCGCGGGTGATGTCCGGCTCGTAGTGGTCGTCGGCCAGCGGGACCATGAACGAGCGGATGAACGGCCGCTCGCCCCGGTCGATCGCATCCGGCACCAGCGGCTCGCTCTTCTCCTGCAGCCACGCACCCAGCCGTGCCAGGGGCTCCGGGATGCGCAATGTACGCCAGGACTCTCCGTGCACCAGCTCCGCAATCCGGTTCTGCAGGGCCAGGTAGCTCGGCGCTTCCGGCTCGCCGACGAGCAGCGCGGTGCCGTCGCCCAGTTCGCCGCGACGCTCGACCGTGCGGCGCATGGCCTCCACGGCGTCGTCGCCGTGCACGTACGCCTGGCCGTGGGAGAGATCGCCGGAGAAGAGGCGGCCCTGGAGCCGGCGCTCGTAGATGCGCTGCACCTGGTGCGCAATCGCGGGCACCCCGCAGCGGTCGCCGTAGACGCCCGCGATGCGCAGGAATACGGCGGGAATCCCGCCCCGGCTCTCCTCGATCACGCGCTCGGTGGCCAGCTTGGAGCGCGGATAGGCCCAGCGGGCGTCGAGCGGGGAGTCCTCGTCGATGGGCACGCCGGGTTCGGTCGGCGCGTGCACCAGCATCGTGCTCGAGAAGACGAACTGCTCCACCTCGAAGTCGCGACGGAGCGCCGCGAGCAATCGTCGCGTGCCGTCCTCGTTCACGGCCTCGTACATCGGCGAGTCGGCGCCGGTGAAATCGAAATAGGCAGCCAGATGCACTACGGAGGACAGCCGGCTGCCGCAGCGCTCCCGCACCTGCGCGAGTGCCTCGGCCACGGAATCGTCGTCCGTGATGTCGAAACGGATGCAGTCGGGATCGTCGCCGCAGGCAAGGTCCAGGCCGATGACCCGGTAATGTTCGCGCAGCGCATCGGCCAGGCGGCTGCCGATGGTGCCGGCGATGCCGGTGATCAGTACGACCGGCCGCTCACCGTGCGGGCCGTTCGTCTGCTGTCTCTCGGTCGTCGGACTGGCCGGCGGCGCCATCAGCGGTAGCGCAGACCGGCGACCAGCGGCTTCCCGTCGGGCATCCTCTCCGCCGCCAGCACTCGCACGCGGCCGCCGTGCAGCCAGGTCTCCACCGCGGCGCGGTCGAGGAGATCCTCTCTCGGCAGTTCGTCCCGGTGGCGTACCTCGTGGGCGCCTTCGTCGACGTAGCCCCAGTCTTCCCGGTCGCCGGCGACGACGATCTCGCTGACGCGTCCCTCCAGCGCCGCGAGCACCGCTTGGTCGGTGCTGTCGGTCGCGCTGCCGCTGCCCACGGCATCGGCCAGGGCCGCGGCGGCGTCCCGATCGTCCTGCAACTGGTGGCGCTGCACCAGCTCCCGGGCGCGTTCGTGCAGCTGCGCCGCAGAGAGATGTTCCACGTTGCCGTGCAATTCGTCTTCCAGTAAGGCCGGGTAATCACTCACCTGCCGGTAGAGCGCGAGCAGCGACTCCACGCCGGCCAGCACCAGCGGTGCTTCGCGGTGCGGCAGGAGATCCTGCACTGCCTGGTCGACCTCGCGCAGGAAGCGCTTCAGCTCCGGCGTCACGTCGTCCTTGCCGCCGCCGTGGGTGTGATAGATGGCCTCCGAGCTGCCGCGATGCCCCGCGTGATGCTGCAGGTTGGGCTCGGTCAGATCGTGTCCCGCAGACTCCTCCAGCGAGCGCGGAGCCCGGCCGGCGAGATCCAGCGGCCGCAGGCCTTCGCGATCACCATGGCGATTGCCATCGCCCTCGAACAGCCGCACGTCGTTCTGGCTGATGGCGAGCAGCGCGAACGAGCCGGTCAGGCTTTTCGCCTCCAGCACCGGTTTGAGATGGAAACGCCAGCCGACCACGGTCAGCTCCCGCGGTCGTTGCGGCAGCGCGATGCGGGTCAGGCCGCTGCCCGTGGTGTATGCCGCCAGGCCGCCATCCAGTGGCTCCGCAGGCCAGAACGTGCCGGCGTCGCGCGCCTCGACCAGCGGCCGGAGAACGGCGGCGCGGCGCCGATCGTCCAGACCCAGGGCCTCCAACTGCGCATCTGCCTCGGCGATGCGGTTCTTCAGCCGTATCTCGTTCTCCTGCCGCTCCGAGGGCAGCGCGGTCGACGGGACGACGACGGTGACATGGGGCGTCTCGCCGCGGTCCGCGGCGATCTCGCGCAGTGCGCCGTCGTCCGTCCCGATGATGTCGTTGTCAGTCACTGGGCGCGTCCGGCTATTTATCATCCACAAGGAAGCTGACCTTCATGGCCACCCGGTACTCGGCGACCTTGTCGTTCTCCACGACGACCTTCTGCTCCTTGATCCAGGCCGACTGGATGTTGTGGACGGTCTTGCTCGCCCGGGCGATGCCGTCGTTGATCGCGTCTTCGAAGCTCTCTTTCGAATCGGACATGATCTCGGTCACTTTCACTACTGACATGCTTTGCACTCCTTTCGGTTGTCGAATTTCGTCCTCACCGGGAGAGCAGCAAGTTCCATGCCGTTACGCCCGGACAGCGGCAGGCGCCGGTCAGCCGCTTTTCGGGGGCGCCGGTAGCGCCCTGACGTGCCGCGACGTGCAGAATCTGCACCTTCGGCATGCAGAATCTGACTCCGGCGGATGCGGCTGTGGCTGGCTCGGGAAACCTTCTATACTGGTGGCGATGCGATGGGAAGGAACCCGAAGAGACGCCATCCAGCGGAGGGGGGCGGGAGCGATGAGGCGAGCAGCCCTGACGGCGAGCGCGGATGCGTAAGGCGGCACTGTCTCTGTACGATTCCCTGGTCCTGGGCCGACCCGTAATCACGCTGCTGATTGCGGCCCTCGCCGTCGGCCTGCTGGCCAGCCGCGCGCCCGACTTCGCGCTCGACACCTCCAGCGATTCGCTGCTGCTGGAGAGCGATACCGGCATCCGCTACTACCGGGCCATCCGGGCCCGTTACGGCTCCGACGACTTCCTCATCCTCACGTATACGCCGTCCGGCGATCTCTTTTCGGAGGCCGTACTCGACGACCTCGGTGGGCTGCGGGACGATCTCGCAGGGGCGCCGGGCGTGGCCTCCGTGGTCTCCATCCTCGACGTGCCGCTGCTGCAGAGCCCGCCGCTCGGCCCCCGGGAACTCGCCGACGGCGCGCCGACCCTCCTGTCCGCGCAGGTCGATCGCGAACTCGCGCGCGAGGAGCTGACCACCAGCCCGCTCTACCGCAACCGTCTGATGAGCCCGGACGGGAACACCACCGCGCTGCAGGTCAACCTGGAGCAGGACGAGACCTACACGAAACTGCTGAACCGCCGCGCCGATCTGCGCGAGATCCGCCTCGAGCGCAATCTCACGGCAGAGGAATCCGCCGCGCTCGCCGAGGTGGAGCGGCGCATCCGCGAGCGCCGCGAGTCCCAGCAGGCGCAACTGCAGCGCACCATCGCGGCGGTACGCGACATCGTCGACGACTACCGCGACGGCACGGAACTGCACCTGGGCGGGCTGCCGATGATCGCCGCCGACCTGGTGGACTTCATCCGCCGCGATCTGATCATGTTCGGCATCGGCCTCGCCGTGGCACTGGTCGCTCTCCTCGCCGTCATCTTCCGCCGGCCCCGCTGGGTCGTGCTGCCGCTTGCGACCTGCGCCGCCGCCGTGCTCGGCATGATCGGCTTTCTCGGCCTCGTTCAGTGGCCGGTCACGGTGGTGTCGTCCAACTTCGTCTCGCTGATGCTCATCCTGACGCTGTCGCTGAACGTCCACTTGGTAGTGCGCCACCGGGAGCTGCACCGCGAGCAGCCGAACGCCGGCCAGCGAGAGCTGGTGCGCGCGACGGTGCGCAACAAGTTCTATCCGGCGCTCTATACCGCGCTCACGACCATGGTAGCTTTCGGCTCCCTGGTGGTGAGCGACATCCGCCCGGTCATCGACTTCGGCTGGATGATGGTGATCGGCATGGCCATGGCCTTCGTGCTCACCTTCCTGATCCTGCCCGCCTCGCTGATGCTGCTCGCGCCGGGCGAGCCGCCCGAGAGCAGCGACTTCACCAACCGCATCACCGGGCTCTTCTCCCGGCTGATCGGCTCGGCGCCCCGGGCGACGCTGGCCGGATACGCGCTGATCGCCGTCGCGAGCACGGCCGGCGTGCTTCAGCTCAGCGTGGACAACCGCTTCATCGATTACTTCAAGCAGACCACGGCCATCTACCAGGGCATGAAGGTGATCGACGAGCGCCTCGGCGGCACCACCCCCCTGGACGTGATCCTGGACGCCGACCCCGCGTTTGTCTCCGACCAGGAGGACGAGCAGCAGCAGGCGGACGAGCTGGAGCTGCCCGGCGAGCCCGGGCTGGCAGCCCGCAGCTACTGGTACAACGCCACACGCAGCGACCTCCTGCGCCAGGCCCACGAGCATCTCGAGTCACGGCCGGACATCGGCAAGGTGCTCTCCCTCTCCACCACGCTGGAGGTGATACGCCAGGTCATGGACGAGGAGGAGCTGGACAACTTCCAGCTCTCGGTCATCTACAAGCGCCTGCCGGAAGAGGTGAAGGAGGTGCTGTTCGAGCCCTACCTCGCCGTCGAGGGTCACCAGACGCGCATCGCCGCGCGGGTCTACGAGACCAGCGATACGCTGGAACGCGACGAGCTGCTCGAGTCGATCCGCCGCTATCTCGCCGAGGATCTCGGCCTGGGCGAGGAGCGGGTGCATCTCACCGGACTGATGGTGCTCTACAACAACGTGCTGCAGAGTCTGCTCGGCTCCCAGATCACGACGGCCGGCGTGGTGACCGTGGCCGTGGTGCTGATGTTCTGGCTGTCGTTCCGTTCGCTGGCCGTCGCGGTGGTGGCGCTCGTTCCGAACCTGGTCGCCGCCAGCGCCGTCCTGGCACTCATGAGCGCGATGGGGGTGCCGCTGGACATCATGACCATCACCATCGCGGCCATCGCCATCGGCATCGGCGTGGACGACACCATCCATTACGTGTACCGCTTCCAGGAGGAGTTCGCGAAGGACGGCGACTACGACGCCACCATCGAGCGCTGCCACCGCAGCATCGGCCACGCGATGTACTACACCTCCATCACCATCATGCTGGGCTTCTCCATCCTCGCCCTGTCGAATTTCGTGCCCACCATCTACTTCGGACTGCTCACCGGCCTGGCGATGGCCGTCGCGCTCGTGGCCAACCTCTCGCTGCTGCCGCTCCTGTTTTCACGACTCCACGTGCTCGGCAGGCCGGACTGAGGCGCGGCCGCGCCGGCCGGCGTTGACGGCCGGGCGGAATCGCCGGGCGAGCCCGCCGGACGTTTCCACAATGGAAAACCCGCCGCTTCCTGTCTAGCATGAGGGCCAACAGGGAGCGCCAATCGCCCCGGAGGAGTTCAGACCATGGCCAGCAAGACAACGATAGTATTTCCCACCGATTTCTCCGAGACGTCGGTCAGCGCCCTGCACTGGGCGCGCAAGATGACGGAACAGCTCGGCGGCGAGCTGCATTGCATCACGGTGGTGGAGCCGCCCATCGTCTACACCTCCATGGAGGTGCCGACGGCGGTGCCTACCGTCGAAGAACTGGTGGCCCAGGCTCAGGCGCAGCTGGACGAGTTCACGAGAGAGAAGCTCACCGGCTTCTCCAACCCGCCGGTCGGCAAGGTGCTGGAAGGCCGCCCGGTGGACGAGATCACCGGCTATGCGAAGGAAACCGGCGCCGCGATGATCGTGATGTCCACCCACGGGCGCAGCGGGCTGAGGCACCTGCTGATCGGCAGCACCGCCGAGGGCGTGGTCCGTCACGCCGAATGCCCGGTGCTCACCGTGCGCGGCGCCGGTCAGGACTGAACCGCCGTGACCGACGAAAGGACCGAGGCGCTCGCGGAGCGTCTCGCGAAAACCCACGACCGCAATCGGCCCGCGATGGTCGAGAAGCGCCATGCGAAGGGCTACCGGACCGCCCGCGAGAATCTGGACGACCTGGTCGACACCGGTTCCTTCACCGAATACGGCCAGCTGGCCGTCGCCGCCCAGCGCAGCCGCCGGGACGTCGCCGACCTGGAGGAGAATACGCCCGCGGATGCCGTCATCACCGGCACCGGGACCATCAACGCGGAGCTGTTCGGCCGGGAGAACGCGAGGGCGGCAGTCGTGGTCTACGACTACAGCGTGCTGGCGGGCACCCAGGGCTACTTCCACCACCGCAAGCTCGACCGCATCTTCGAGCTGGCCGAGCAGTGGGAGCTGCCGGTGGTGATGTACACCGAGGGCGGCGGTGGGCGGCCCGGCGACACCGACGTCACGACCCAGATCGCCGGACTGAATCTGTCGTCCTTCCGCACCTGGGGGCGCCTGTCCGGGCTGGTGCCGCGTATCGCCATCAACAACGGTTATTGCTTTGCGGGCAACGCGGCGCTGTTCGGCTCCGCCGACGTCACCATTGCCACGAAAACTTCGTGGATCGGCATGGCCGGGCCCGCCATGATCGAGGGCGGCGGCCTGGGCAAGCACGCGCCCACCGAGATCGGGCCGGTGGAGGTACAGGAAGGCAACGGCGTCGTCGATATTGTCGCGGACGACGAGGCCCACGCGACGGATATCGCGCGTCGTCTGCTGGCGTTGCACCAGGGCCGCACCGGAGACTGGGAGTGCGCCGACCAGGCGGCGATGCGCGATCTGATCCCGGCCGACCGGCGCTGGGTGTACCCGGTGCGCGACGTCATCGAGACCCTCGGCGACACGGGCAGTTTCATCGAGCTGCGCCGGCGCTACGGCGCACCGGTCATCACCGGCTTGCTGCGCATCGAGGGACGCCCGGCGGGGCTCATCGCGAACGACTGCCGGCAGCTCGGCGGCGCCATCACCGCGCAAGCCGCCGAGAAGGCGGCCCGCTTCCTGCAGCTCTGCGACGGCTGGGGCCTGCCCGTGCTGTCGCTCATCGACACGCCCGGCTTCATGGTGGGACCCGACAGCGAGCAGGAGGCGGCGGTGCGCCGCATGTCACGACTGTTCGTGGTGGGCGCCAATATCACCGTGCCCATCCTGGCAGTGGTCCTGCGCAAGGGCTACGGCCTGGGCGCCATGGCGATGGCCGGCGGCAGCCTGGCGGCCCCGGTCTGGACCGCGTCCTGGCCCACCGGCGAGTTCGGCGGCATGGGCCTCGAGGGCGCCGTGCGGCTGGGCTACCGGAAGGAACTGGAGGCGGTGGAGGACCGCGCCGAACGCGAGGCGCTGTTCGAGAAGCTGGTCAGGCAAATGTACGAGGCTGGCAAGGCCACCGAAGCGGCCGCACACCTGGAGATCGACGCCGTCATCGACCCGGCCGACACCCGACGGGAACTGGCCGGGATGCTGGCGCGGCTGCCGAAGCGCGGAGGCGGCGGCGGCAGGCGCTACGTCGACACCTGGTAGGCGGGCAGGTGCGAGTAGGTGCCGGACCGAACTTTTGCAACTTTTGGAAGTTATTGGCCGGGCGGCGGGATAACGGCCGGGCACGGATCGTAACCCGGCAAGCGCTTCAGCCGCTCGACCTCCTCGCGCAGATATTCGAGTGAAGCCAGTTCGCCGTGGGCGTCGAACTCATCCAGATACTGGCGCAGGACGCGCTCGTCTCCCATCAGCACGATCTGACCGTCCGTGGTGAGATGTTCATCCCGCCAGTTACGGTATTCGCGTTCTCGCTCCCGCACGGCCGCGAGCCCCGCTTCATCCCCCGATTCCTCGGCGATCATCGCCTGCAAGCTGATGCCGATTGCCCGATTCAGGACAGTCTGGCTGCGTTCCTCGAGGTGCCGCGCGAAGTCCAGGCAGGCGTCACGCCAGAGCGGGTCCGCCGCGACCCGCTCACGACACGCGGAGTAGGCGGTGAGCCAGGGCGACGTGGAAGCCGCCGCCCAGCCAATGCCCTCAATAACCCTTTCGACATAGGATAGACTCCCGGCGCTGGCTGCCAGCCCCAGCTCGATCACCCGGACCACATCGGCGAAATACTCGCGATGGGTGCCGGCACTGGCGCCCCGGCGCAGCGCCTGCAGCGCGCCATCGGTGTCGCCGCGGCTGGCCCGGTAGCCCGCGATGGCACCCCACATCTCACCGTTATCGCCGTCGGCCTCCGCCGCGCGCTCGACAATGCCCCGCTCTTCGCAGACACGCGACTCGGGCCGGTTGATGCAGGCATCGAGCAGGCGCTCGAGGATAAGGGGGTTGTCGGGATCGAGCGCGAGAACCGAGAGCAGACGTTGCAGATATTCGGGGCTGCGCTTGTCGGTGATCAACGCGGCCGCGAGGCGCAGTGCCACGTCTTCCGATCCTTCCAACACCCTGGCGCGGCGTTGCGATTCGCGCTGGTGGCGCTCGAGAAGAGCGGCCAGGCCCTCCTCCGACGGCACGTCGTCCGGATACGGATCGCAGGCAAAGTCACGATCGCCTGCCGTGACTACCTCGCGAGGCTGTGGCTCGTCATCGCCAGGCACCGCCGGGGCTTCGTCTGGCTCAGGCCGTATCGGACGCTCTCCAGCCGAACGAGCAACGCCGGACTTGCCGGCCCCGCCATCGCCGCTACCGTCGTCGCTCCCGGATAGAACGATGATGGCCGCGAGAACGGCCATGGCCAGAACGGCGGCCGACCAGATCCCTGTCCGCGAAGCTGCCACACGCTCAGTGTAGCGTTCCGTCGGGTGTTTCCGGTACGCCTACACCTTCTCGCCGAACATGCCGCCCGTGCGCGTCTGCAGGTACGGCATCACCGGGATGTCCTCCTGCTTCAGGAAGCCCTGCTGCGGCAGCTTGCCGTCGCGCACCATCTCGATGACGGCGGTGACGGACGCCGACGTCGTCCAGGCGATCGCAGTGAAGCGCTCGTCGCGGACCTTCTGCGGGTAGTAGGAGCGTACGAACTCGCGGCGGGAGAGCTCGTCGTCCTTCCAGCCCTCGGCCGAGATGTGGACGTGCACCACGTCCTCGTCCACCGGCGGCTTGGCGTTGGTGAGAATTTCGCCGGCGAGGTCGCGGCGCTCGCGCATCAGCAACTCGTGGAAGAAGAAGTTCATGAGATCCACGTGGCCCGGATAGCGCATGGTCTTGTAGTCGAGGTTCTCGACGTGATCCTTGAAGGTCTCGCACATCGTGCCGAGGCCGCCCGAGGTGGTGAAGGCCTCGAGCTTGCGGCCGTTGACGAAGACGGTCTCCACCCACTCCATGGGCGAGACCCACTTGTGGACGCCCTCCTCGATGACCTCGCAATCGTTCAGGTACTCGTTGACCACGCCCTCGGGCGACCAGTTGAAGTTGTAGCCGAGGAGTCCGGTGGGGTTCTGCGGCAGCGCGCCGACGCGCATCTTGATGGAGCGGACGCGATCGAACTGGCGGGCGAGGTGGGAGGCAACGATGCCGACGAAGCCGGGCGCGAGACCGCACTGGGGTGCCATGATGCCCTTCGAACTCTCGCTGAGTTCGCGGATGGCCGCCGTGGTGGGCACGTCCTCGGTGAGGTCGAAGTAGTGGATGCCGAGGCCGTGGGCGGCGCGGGCGACTTCCGTGTTGAGCGCGTACGGGAGGCAGGAGAGCACGGCCTCGTAGGGCTTGAGTACCTCGGCGAGATCGGCCGTGTCACCCATATCGGCCTCGATGATGGGGAACGAGGTGCCGAGGTCGAGCTTGCGGCTGTCGATGCCGGTCACATCGAAACCGGACTCCTCCAGCAGCAGCGCCGCCAGCTTGCCTACCTTGCCGATACCCAGTACCGCGACTTTCTTGAACGCCATTTCGCCTCCTCGCTGCGGGCTGCGGTGCCGGTAATTAGTTACACATGGAACCGCTTCGACCGCGACTGTATCAGGTCGCCGTACGCTTTCCGACCCCGGCGAGCGGCGGTTAATGGTACGGAACCTGCATGTTCCGGTACGCACACCTGATTGCCAAGGAGGAAGCATGCGAGTCCTGACAACCCTGATGCTCACGATTTTCTTCGCAGGTGGCATCGCCGGCTGCAACACCACCCGCGGTATCGGCCAGGATGTCGAGGCCGCCGGGGAAGGAATCGAGGAAGTCGCAGAAGAGACCGAGGAGGAGCTCGAGGACTGAGCTCCTCCCGGGCCGCCTTCGGTCGTTCAGTCGCCGGGATTGGCCACGAAGGGGATATGGATGGTGGCGAACATCTGCCCCGTCGCGGCGTCCACCAGGTCGGCGTGGAAGCGGACGGGCATGGCATCGCGCGTCTCCTCAACCCTTTCGAAGTAGAGGAACCCTTCCAGCCGGCCGCCCTTGGCGAGCACCCCTTCCGGCAGCACACGGCGCAGCATCTCGCGAGTGGGCAACTCGATCCGCACTCTCTGCCAGTACGGGTAGTAATGGGAGTAGTAGTAAGGGTCGAAGAAGAACGGATCCGCCGTGTACACGGACAGCGACGGATACACGGTCCGGTAGTGCGGGGCCACGCGGAAGTAGCGATAGTCGAAGCCGATGGGGTCTATCGGACGATAGCGCCGCGCCATGAGCGGCTCGCTTACCGTGCCCTTCACGCCGTAGGGCGGCAGTGCGGCGTAGCGCCGGCCCAGGTCGGATACGAGGGCAAACTCGGAATAGCGGATGCGAATCGCCCTGTTGCTGCGGTTCTCGATCGTAACTCGCATCGGCGTTACGACATCCTCGATATCCACCGCGCCCGGCCAGCCCGAGGCCGCGGCCGTTACCGTGACGCCTTCGGACGAGGCCGTCGCCGCGGTCCCGTTCAACTGGACGATTTCGGCGCCCGGAGCGGGCTCCAGCTGTGGTGTCCGGGCGCAGGCGCCGAGAATCAGCGCCACGCCAACGACAACAAGTTGGGAAAGTTGCATAAGTTCGGTCCGGCACCTTCTCCGCATCAGCCTGCTTCCTTGTGCTCGGCCGGCGCCAGCTGCTCGAGCAGAGCGTGGCAGAAGGCATCGAGGTCGTCGGGTTTGCGGCTGGTGATGAGCCCGTCGTCCGTCACGACCTCCTCGTCCACCCAGCGGCCGCCGGCATTGCGGATGTCGGTCTGCAGGCTGGGCCACGACGTCAGCTTGCGGCCGTCCACGACCGCCGCCTCCACCAACACCCACGGCCCGTGGCAGATGGCCGCGATGGGCTTGCCCAGACGGAAGAACTCCCGTGTGAACTGCACCGAATCCTTGTCCAGGCGCAACGAGTCCGGGTTCGCGACGCCGCCTGGCAGCACCAGCGCGTCATAGTCCTCGGCACGAGCATCCCCCACCTGCCGGTCCACGTCGAAAGTGTCGCCCTTGTCGAGGTGGCGGAAGCCCTGAATCCTGCCGCTTTTCGGCGAGACCAGCTCGGCGTCACCGCCCGCTTCCTTCACTTCTTTCCAGGGCCTTGTCAGCTCCACCTGTTCCACGCCATCCGTGGCCAGAAAGGCGATCTTCTTGCCCGCCAGTGATGGTCTCTCACTCATGGTCGTAACCTCCCGGACTTTCCCTGCTGGTTTCTGCCGGCCGGCGCAGCCGGACGGCATTACGAAGCCTGTGGAGGATATGGTGCAAGTCGCATGCCACGACCGTGTGCCCGGCAAGGGCCGTATCCACGAGCGCATAACGGCCGTGCGCTGCAAGGATTGCCGGGCGGACTGCAAGGTTTTCAGAGACGCCCTCGCCCTCCGCACCGACAGAGCGCCGAAGCGCCCGCATGCACAGCCTGCCGCGAAGGCGGCTACGCTGGGCGCGTGGCACGAAGATTGCAACACGACGGTAGGGTAGATTCCCAAACCGGAAAAGGAGCGAGCCATGGCCGAGACGGATTTCGACACGCTTACAAAGGAAGAACTGCGCGAGCGCCTGAAGAGCGAGCAGCCGGACAACGAGGATCCCCGGTCGGGCTTCGCGCTGGTCAACGTCCTCGGCGAGGACGCGTTCCGAGAGCAGCACATCCCCGGGTCCATCAACATCCCGAAGGGCGAGGAAGAGGAATTCGAGCGCCGCTTCGAGAAAGACAAGGAGATCATCGTCTACTGCGCTTCTCCGGATTGCGATGCCTCGCCCACGGTCGCCAGGGAACTGGCCGACCGCGGCTTCGACAGCATCCGCGACTACGAGGCCGGCATGAGCGAGTGGAAAGAAGCGGGCTATCCCGTCGAGAGCGGGCGCGCGGCCTGAACAACGGAGGACGAGATATGACTGTCTGCGAAACCTGCGGCAACGACTACGCCAAGGCATTCACCATACGCATGAACGGAGAGGATCACACCTTCGATTCCTTCGAGTGCGCCATCAACGCCCTGGCACCGGTGTGCGAGAACTGCGGTACCCGCGTCATCGGCCACGGCGTCGAGCACGAGGACAACTACTTCTGCAGCGCGCATTGCGCCGGACAACAGGGAGTCGTGGGCGCCACGGATAACGTCTGACGCCAGCGACCGCGCCGTGGCCCGCCGCTGCGCGCGCGCCGCGCGCTCCGCCCTGAGCCGAGGCTGAGATCATGATCGAGGTGAACGTCTGGACGGTGGCGTTGGCGGCGTTCGTCACCGCCGCGGCGACCGGCCTCGGCGCGCTGCCTTTCCTGTTCGTCAGGGGCATCAGCCGCTGGTGGCTCGGCATGTCCGCCGCCGCCGCCGCAGGCCTGATGCTGGCAGCGAGCCACAGCCTCGTGGCCGAGGGCTTCAGCGCGTCGCCCGTGCGCACGCTCGGCGGTGTCCTGCTGGGACTCGTGCTCGTTGTGCTGGCCGACCGCGGGCTGGCCCGCCGTGGCGAAGTCGATGTCGCCGAACTTCGGGGCGCCGACGCGCGCAAGGCGCTGCTCATCCTCGGCATCATGACCGCCCACTCCTTCGCCGAAGGCGTGGGTGTCGGCGTCTCCTTTGGCGGCAGCGACGCGCTGGGCATATTCATCGCCTCCGCCATCGCCGTGCACAACGTCCCGGAAGGGCTCGCCATCAGCCTGGTACTCATCCCGCGTGGCACTCCGGTGTGGAAGGCGGGCGCCTGGAGCATCTTCACCAGCCTGCCCCAGCCGCTGATGGCGGTTCCCGCTTACCTGTTCGTGCTCGCGTTCGAGCCGTGGCTGCCCATCGGCCTGGGCCTGGCCGCGGGTGCGATGATCTGGATGATCTTCTCGGAACTGATCCCGGACGCGCTGGAGCGCATCTCGGGGTCCACCGCCGGCATCGCGGTGGTCCTGGCCTTCGCGGCCCTGCTGGCTTTCCAGCGTTACGTCCTCGCCTGATCGGCGTACCGCCCCTCCCAGCGGGGGCTTCGGCAGCCATCGGCGACGATTGGCGACGATTGGCGACGATTGGCGGCGCGCTATTCCTCCAGCCCGGTGGGCGGCGCCATGAACTCCGGGCCCACCGGATGGTCGAGGTGCTCGTTCAGGATGCTGTCCACGGACGAGAGCAAAGCGAGGTCCATCGACCAGCCCAGAATCTCGTCGATAGGCTCCATCTGCGATGGCTTGCGCCCGCCCCAGATTGCGATGGGGATACCCTGTTCCATTATCCAGCGCAGGCTGAAGGCCAGCAGCGAGCGGTCCGTCTTCCTGCGCGCCAGCCTCTCCAGGTCGGCCGCCGCGGCCAGGTAGCGCTCGAACCGGGGCTCGGCGAATTTGGGATCGGCATTGCGCAGGTCGTCGCCCTCGAACTCCCGGTCCCGGGACATCTTGCCCGACAGCAGGCCGCGGCAGAGTGCGCCGTAGGTCATCAGCGGCAGGCCGCGGCGCTCGCAATACGGCTTGACGCTCGTCTCGATGCCCCGCTCGAAGATATTGTACGGCGGCTGACAGACGTGCACCGGACACTCGGCGCGGAATGCATCGATCTGGTCCGGGGTGAAATTGCTGACACCGACGGCCCGGATGAGTCCCTCCTCGAGCAACTCGCGCATCGCCCGCGCCGTCTCGGCGACGGGCCGTGTGCAGTCGGGCCAGTGGACGAAATGGATGTCGATGGCGTCCCGGCCCAGGCGCTCGAGGGAAGCGTCGATCTCGTAGCGCACCCGGTCGCGGCTGCCGTTGCGGAAGATGCGCTCGTCCTCGGTCCAGTCCAGGCCGACCTTCGTGGAGACGTACACCGGCTCGTCTCCGTCGTATTCGCGCAGTGCCTCGCCGACGATGCGCTCGGAGGTGCCGAAGCCGTAGACCGGCGCCGTATCCACCAGGTTGACGCCGCGCTCGAGGGCGGCGTGCACCGTCTCGATGGAGCGGCGTTTCTCGGTGCCGCCCCACATCCAGCCGCCGATGGCCCAGGTGCCGAGCGCGATGCGGGACACTTCCAGGTCGGTATCGGGGATGCGGTAGTACTGCATGGCAGGGCTCTCTCCGTGATTTCGGGGCGGGTCGTTGACGGCGAGTCAGCGCATACTCTAGGCGGCGCGGCGCCCGCGAACATTGCGGAAATTCAATGCCAACCAGGGCCGGATCAGCATAATGAAAATCGATGATCGGACGCTCGGGATATGGCCTGCTACTGACATGGGTCGCACTTGTGGCGGCTGCGGCGGCGGCCTCCTCACCGGCGTCTCCTCCGGACCAGGGCGCCGGAGCGGATGCACACGCCCCCGGCGTGGCCGACCCGGGCAGCCTGCGGGACGGCAGGCGGATCTACACCGAGGCCTGCGCGGCCTGCCACGGCGCCGACGGCACGGGTGTCAGGCAGGAGCAACTGGGATTCGACGTGCCGACACCCGATTTCACCGATTGCAATTTCGCCACCCGGGAGGCGGACGCGGACTGGGTGGCAGTCGCGCACGACGGCGGCCCGGTGCGTGCCTTCGCCCGCTTCATGCCGGCGTTCGGCGAGGCGCTGAGCGAGGCACAGCTGGAGGCGGCGGTCGGCCACATACGGAGTTTCTGCACGAGTGACGCCTGGCCGCGGGGCGAGCTGAACCTGCCCCTGCCGCTCTACACCACAAAGGCATTCCCCGAGGACGAGGTCGTCGTGCAGAGCACGGTCGCCACCGAGGACCCGGGCAGCGTGGCGATCGAGGCGATCTACGAGAAGCGCATCGGCGCGCGCAATCAGGTGGAGATCGCGGTGCCGGCGGTATGGTGGGAGTCGCGCACGGCAGACGGCGAGGGCACGGGCGACTGGCGCTCGGTCCTCGGGGACATCGTGCTGGGCTACAAGCGCGTGGTCTACGACGACCTGGCCCGGGGAACGATCGTCAGTTTCGCCACCGAGGTGGTTCTGCCCACCGGCGACGAGGATGCCGGCGCCTCCGCGGGGACGGTGATCGTCGAGCCGATGTTGCTCGTAGGCCAGCTACTGCCGCGAGGCTATTTCGTGCACGGCCAGGCGGGTTTCGGACTCCCGCTGGACGATGACGAGGCCGACGACGAGGCGTTCTGGCGGCTGGCGGCCGGCCGGGCCATTACCGAGGGTCGATGGGGACGCCGTTGGGCGCCCATGATCGAGGTGCTGGGCAGCCGCGCGCTGGTCGGCGACGCAGACACCGAGTGGGATGCGGTGCCCCAGATCCAGGTCACGCTCAATCGGCGCCAGCACGTCCGCCTCGGCGTCGGTGTGCGGCTGCCGCTGAACGACACCGGCGAGCGGGATCCGGTCGTGCGGCTGTACGTACTGTGGGACTTTTTCGACGGCGGGCTCACGGACGGCTGGTGAGGATGAGGACTGTGCCCCGCATAAGTTGCCCCGGTTTTCTCGCGCGGATCGCGCAGATCATCATCGTGCTGGCCATCGCCGTCCCCGGCCTTGCCGCGGCCCAGGGGGTGGTCACCCACCTGTTCGCGACCAGCGACAACTGCGTTGCCTGCCACAACGGCCTTGTGACGGCGGACGGGCGGGATATCTCCATCGGCGACGACTGGAGCGCCTCGATGATGGCGAACTCCGCGCGGGATCCGTACTGGCAGGCGGCGGTGCGGCGGGAGATCATGGATCACCCGGAGGCCAGCGCCGAGATCCAGGACGAGTGTTCCGCCTGTCACATGCCGATGGCCCGTTACGAGGCGAAGGCCGCGGGGCGCAAGGGGCAGGTCTTCGCCCACCTGCCCGTCGCGCCGGGCGCCGGCGGCGAAACTGCGCTGGCCCACGAGGGGGTTTCCTGCGCCATGTGCCACCAGATCCTGCCGGACGGCCTCGGCACGGCCGCGAGCTTCACCGCGGGTTTCGCCATCGACGAGGATACGGCGAAGGGTCGACGCCAGATCTTCGGGCCGTTCGAGATCACCGAGGGCCGAAAACACGTCATGAGCTCGGCCTCCCTGTTCGAACCCGGCGAAGGCGGGCACATCCAGGACTCCGGACTGTGCGGCAGCTGCCATACCCTGTACACCCACAGCCGCGGCGAGGACGGCGAGATCATCGCCACGCTGCCGGAACAGATGCCGTACCTGGAGTGGGAACACAGCGACTACCCCGGCCGCGAGACCTGCCAGAGCTGCCACATGCCCGTCGTCGAGGGCGAGACGCCGGTCAGCGCCGTATTGGGTGAGCCGCGCGAGGCGGTCTCGCAGCACGTCTTCCGCGGCGGCAACTTCTTCATGATGCGGATGCTGAACCGCTATCGCGGCGAACTCGGCGTGACGGCGGCGCCCCGCGATCTGGAAGAGGCGGCACGCCGCACCGTCGAGCATCTGCAGAGTGCATCCGCGGAGGTCGAGGCGAGTGCGGCACGCCGGACCGGGACGTCCCTCGAGGCCGTGATCCGCATCCGCAACAAGGCGGGGCACAAGCTGCCTTCCGCCTACCCGTCACGCCGGGCCTGGCTGCATGTGACCGTCACCGATGGTGACCGCAACGTCGTCTTCGAGTCCGGCCGGCTGCGCAGCGACGGCTCCATCGCCGGCAACGACAACGACGAAGACCCGCGGCGGCACGAGCCTCATCACGACATCCTCGACGATCCCTCGAAAGTCCAGATCTACGAGGGGATACTCGCCGATCCCGACGGTCGCGTGACGACGGGGCTGCTGACCGCCACCCATTACACGAAGGACAACCGGCTGCTCCCGACCGGCTTCGACAAGACCACGGCGGGCGAGGACATTGCGGTACGGGGCCGCGCCGCGGGTGACGCGGACTTCGCCGGAGGGGGCGACGTGGTGCGTTATCGCGTGGATACGCAAGGAGCCGAGGGTCCGTTCACCGTCGAGGCTGCGCTCTGGTATCAGCCCATCGCGTACCGGTGGGCCCGGAATCTGGCACCGTACGACGCGCTCGAGACCCGGCGATTCGTCCGCTATTACGAGTCGATGGCCTCGCAGTCCGGTGTGGTGCTCGCCCGGGACCGCGCCGAGCTGCCCTGACCGCCACCGGGCTCATCCTGCGGAATTTCCGACTTGCAGTCGGACCGGAAGTCTGAAAAGTTGCGAAACTTGCATAAGTTCGGTCCGGCACCTCATGGCTACGCGACGGCAGTTTTTGAAATACGGCGGCGCTGCGGCGTTCGCTGCGACGGCGCCGCTGCCGACGCTCGTGGCCGAGCACAAGCAGCTGCCGGTGCGGCCGATCCCGCGCACTGGCGAGTCGCTGCCCGTCGTCGGCATGGGCAACTCGAACGCTTTCCGCAGCGGCGACCGGGAGGCCTCCTGGGACGTCATGAAGATGTTCCAGCGCTACGGATCGCGCTACATCGACTGCTCGGGCGACAGCCGCTTCGTCGTGGCCGACGTCGTGGGCGAACGTGAGATCGGCGATCGCGTCTTCCTCGGCACCTATTTCGACGTCGGCGACGAACCGGCGGCGCGCGACGAGGCGGCACGCCTGCTGGCGACGACCGGCAAACCGACGCTGGACCTCATGCACGCCTATCCCGAGACCGCAGTGCCGAACTGGCAGACGTTCCGGCGCTGGAAAGACGAGGGCCTGACCCGGCATATCGGCGTCGCCCGACACCGCAGGGAGTACTACCCGGTCATGATGGAGCTCATGGCCACCGGCACCGTGGACGTCCTGCAGGTGAATTATTCCCTGATGGAACCGGAAGCCGAGGAGCGGGTCCTGCCGATGGCGCTGGAGCGCGGCACCGCCGTCGTCGTCAATCGCCCGTTCATCAACGGCGAGTGGTTCCGCCTTGTGCGCGGCAGGAAACTGCCGCCGTGGGCGGCCGAGTTCGACTGCGACAGCTGGGCGCAGTTCTCGCTCAAGTTCATCCTCTCCCACCCGGCGGTAACCTGCGTGCTGACCGAAACGGCCAACCCGCGGCATGCCGTGGACAACATCGGCGCCGGCTTCGGCACGCTCCCGGACGAAAAGACGAGGCAGCGCATGCGCGCCCTCGTCCGCGGCTTCGCCTAGCCGGGCATCGATATACGCCTCGCGTCGGATTCCGGCCAGGGGTACTCCATGTAGCGCGCCGTCGCCCGGGCGATGTCCTCGCCGTGGATGTCGGCGACGATCCGCAGAGACAGGTCGATACCGGCCGAGATGCCGGCCGAGGTCCAGACGCTGCCGTCCCGGACGAAGTGCCTGTCACGCACCACCTCCACGGCAGGCAGCATCTCCGCCATCCAGTCCAGCGAGCGCCAGTGCGTGGTCGCGCGGCTTCCGTCCAGCAGGCCGGCCGCGCCGAGCAGGAGGGAGCCGGTGCAGACCGAGCAGAGCCGCTCCGCCTCGAGGTGTCGTTCGCGCAGCCAGTCGAGCAGGGGCGGGTTCTCGAGCTGCCTGCGCACGCCCCACCCTCCCGGGACCAGCAGCAGATCGAGGGCCGGGCAATCGTCTAGGGACCAGCGCGGCGTCACCGTCATCCCGCCCGTGGTCGTGACCGGGTCGGCTGTCTCCCCGACCAGACCCACGTCGAAAGGAGACGGTGCCTCGCGCCGTGCACCTTCCTCCAGGCGGACCGCGGAGAAAACTTCGAACGGACCGCAGAAGTCCAGGACCTCCACGTCATCGAAAACCACGATGCCGACCCGATGCCGCTCCATCGCCCGGCCTCCCTAGTCCGCCCCGGACGGCAGGTTCTGCTCGATGCTCACCAGGAATCCGTCCTCGAAGATGTAGTGTGTGTCCCAGAGGTCGCAGTAATAGACCTCCCGGTTGCGCTCGGCGAAGACGAGCTTGCCGCGCGCCCGATCCGACCGGAAGCAGGCCTGCTCGAAATCCTCCACGGCCATGCCCAGGTCCGGCTGCGCACTCGCGCACCCGACCAGCATAGACACCGCAATCATCACTGCGCCGGCAATCCCGGGTCCCGAAATCGTCTTCATTCCGGCGGATATCGCTGCAGCCAGGCGAGGATGTGGTCCACCTTCGCGATGAGCTGGCTCGGCCGGCGCGCAATGTTGTGGGCCGCGCCCGGTATCTCCACCAGTGCCGTGTGGATGCCGCGGATCTTCAGCGCGCTGTAGAGCTGTTTCGCTTCGGATGGCGGCGTGCGCAGGTCGGCGGTGCCCACCATCACCAGCGTCGGCGTTTCGATCTCACCCAGCAGCGAGACGGGTGAGTACTGCATGTATTCCTCGATGCTCTCCCAGGGCTGACCCGGATAGCGATAGTCCGCGTACTTGTAGTAGTTGTCGGCGGTCAGCGTCTTGCTGATCCAGTTCATCACCGGCTTGATGACCGCGGCGGCCCGAAAGCGGTCGGTGTTGCCGACGATCCAGGCCGTCATGGTCCCGCCCGCGCTGCCGCCGGTAACGTAGAGGCTGCCTTCGGCGGCGATGCCGGCTTCGACGAGGGCGTCGACGCCGTCCATGATGTCCTGGTAATCGCCTCCGGGGTAGTCGTGGTATAGCAGGTTGCCGAACTCCTCGCCGTAGCCTGTGCTGCCTCGCGGATTGGGGTAGAACACCACGTAGCCCGCCGCCGCGTAGAGCTGTATCTCGGGGGAGAACACCGGGCCGTAGTGTGAGATGGGTCCGCCGTGGATCTCGACCAGCAGCGGATAGTCCCGCTCGGGGTCGTAGCCGGGCGGCTTCACCAGCCAGCCCTGAATCTCCCGCTTGTCCAGCGTGGAGGGGTAGCGGAATTCCTCCACCGGGCCGAGCGACCGGCCGCCCAGGACATCGGCGTTCAGGTCGGTGACCGCCGCGGGCGCGCCGCCCAGCCAGGAGACCACGGCGACGTCCGCCGGGCGCTCGGCGGTGGCGCGGGTGTAGGCGATCCGGCCGTCGTCGGAGACCGAGAACGACCCCCGCACGTACGGCCGCCCGATGACGGTGCCGCCGACGTTTTCCGCCATCACCCGGAACTTGCCGCCGAGGGTGGTGAACCCGATCCGGGTCACGCCCTGATCGGCGTATTGGAAATACAGGCCGTCGCCCTCCCGATTCCACGCCAGCCCCGAGACGCTGCGATCGAGGTCCGGCAACAGCTCGCGCCTGCCGCCGCCGTCCGCCTCCATGACGTACAGCCTGTCGACCTGATAGGTCTGCACCTCGTCGTCGTAGCCCCGCCAGGCGATCAGGCTGCCGTCCGGCGAGATCACCGGTTCGGTATCCGGGCCGTCACGGTCCGTGAGCCGGGTGATCTCGCCGCCCGCCACGTCCACCCGGTAGATGTCGGACTCCACGAAATCGAGCTCCCAGTCCGGATTGCGGTTCGCGGAGAACACCAGCGAGCCGCCGTCGGGCGTCCACCGTGGCGTGTCCTTGTGGTGGAAGGCGCCGGAAGTCACCTGCCGGGGCGTCCCGCCTTCGGCAGGCAAGACGAAGTAATGGTGGAAACCCGGCTCCAGGTAACCGCTGCCATCGCTCTCGTAGGTTACCCGCGTCGTGACCCGCGGCGTCTTCGCCCATTCGGCGCCGTCGGGCTTCGACGGCGCCTCCACCAGCGACGGTGGCTCGGCCGGCACTCGCATGGAGAAGGCGAGCCGTGCGCCGTCCGGCGACCAGCTCAGCCCGGACGGGCTCGTCTCGAGTTGCGTCAGGCTCGCGCGCTTGCCGGATTCCAGCCAGTAGACGAAGATCTCGGCGCCGTCGTCTCCCGCCTCGGCCACGTAGGCAATACGCGTGCCGTCCGGCGACCAGGCCGGGCCCGACTCGTCGCGCTCGTCACCGGTCAGGGGTTCGTGCCGCTCGCCGTCGGACGCCGCGAGCCAGAGTCGGCCGACGCGTTGGTCGGTCATGATGTCCATGCCGTTGCGGACGTAGACGATATGCTCGCCGTCGGGAGAGATCCGCGGATCCGAAGCCCACTCCAGCTCGAATACGTCCATGCGCCCGAACGGGGGCTGCGGTGCGGCCACGGCCGCCACTGCGAGCAGGATGCTGACGGCGGCAAGGCTGGCGCTGACTGGTCTCGTCATAGGCTCTCGTCTCCTCCGGTTGTCCGCGGCCGGTTGCCAGAAAACGGCCCCATGATACCCGCTGTGTCGCGGCGCCGGAGCGCAGGGCGCTACACTGGCGCCACAGTCAATCATGAGGACGGATCATGGCGGAACGCACGTTGAACCGGGTCATCCCCGGCGTGGAGACCTCCGACGGCGCCGGCGTCCGGCTGCGCCGCAGCCTCGGCGCCAGCGAGGCCGGCCGGCTGGACCCTTTCCTGATGCTGGACGAATTCGGCACCGACAACCCGGACGACTACATCGCCGGATTCCCGCCCCATCCTCACCGCGGTTTCGAGACCGTCACCTATATGCTGAACGGCCACATGCGCCACGAGGACCACATGGGCAACGTGGGCGAGCTGACCGAGGGCGGCGTGCAGTGGATGACCGCCGGCCGTGGCGTGATCCATTCCGAGATGCCGCAGCAGCGGGAGGGCCGCATGCGGGGCTTCCAACTCTGGATCAACCTGCCCGCCGCCGAGAAAATGAAACCGGCCGCCTACCGCGACATCCCTGCGGCGGACATCCCCGCCGTCGATATCGCCGGCGGCCGGGTAAAGGTCATCGCCGGCGAGGTGCCGCTGGAGGGCGGCCCGGTGACGGGCCCCATCCACGGCCTGAGCACGGAACCGCTGTTCGTCGACGTGGAACTGGCGGCGGATCACCTGTTCGAGTGCCCGGTGCCGGCCGGCCACAGCGCCTTCGTCTATGCCTACGAGGGAAGCATCACCGTCGGCCGCGGCGCCGACAGCCGGGAACTGCCGCCGCGCTCGGCGGGCATACTCGGCGAGGGCGACAGCGTGACCGTGGAATCGGTCGGCGACACCGCCCGATTCATCCTCCTGGCCGGCAGGCCCATCGGCGAGCCCGTCGCCCAGTACGGCCCCTTCGTCATGAACACCCGCGAGGAGATCGAGCAGGCCATCGCCGACTACCGCAGCGGCGCGCTCGTCGAATACGCGGAGCGCTGATTCTCCTATACTGGCGGCATGTACGAGACGCTGCTGTACGAGTCGGCCGACCGGGTCGCAACCATCACCCTCAACCGGCCCGAGCGGCTCAATGCCATCGACGAGGTGATGCCCGGCGAGTTGCGCCGCGCCGTGGAACGGGCGGATGCCGACGCCGACGTGCACGTGATCGTATTGCAGGGCGCGGGCAAGGGATTCTGCGGCGGCTACGACCTCGCCCGCTACGCCGAAAGCGAGGGTGAGGCCCACGGCACCCAGGATATGCCCTGGGACCCGACCCTCGACTACGCGATGATGTCGAGCAATACCGAGGACTTCATGTCCCTCTGGCGCGCCTCCAAACCCGTCATTTGCAGGATCCACGGCGCGGCGGTCGCCGGCGGCAGCGATATCGCGTTGTGCTGCGATCTGCTCGTCGCCGCCGAGGACGCCCGCATCGGCTATCCGCCGGCCCGGGTCTGGGGCATCCCCACCACCATGATGTGGGTGTACCGGCTGGGGCTTGAACGGGCCAAGCGCATGCTGTTCACGGGCGACCTCGTCACGGGCCGCGAGGCCGAGGCGATGGGACTGATCCTGAAAGCCGTGCCAGCCGAGCGCCTCGACGAGGAAGTGCGCGCGCTCTGCGACCGCATCAAGGGTGTTCCGCGGAATCAATTGGTGATGTCGAAGCTGGCCGTGAATCAGGCGTACGAGAACATGGGCCTGCGCACGACCCAGATGTTCGCCAACTTCTTCGACGGCATCGCCCGCCACTCGCCCGAGGGTCTGTGGTTCCGCGAGCGCGCTCAACAGGTCGGTTTCAAAGAAGCCGTGCGCGAACGCGACTCCGGCGAAGCCATCGCCCCGGGCGCAAGCAAGCGCCCGGAGGACCTGGACCGGGACTGACAGCCGGCCCGGCCCGGTTCAGCCCAACTCGATTGCGGCGCGGATCTCGCCCATGCGGCAGGACCGGGCGCGTAACGTCACCGTACCGCCGCCCTTGACCACCAGCGAGTGCCGGACCCGCCCGGTACTGCCCCGGCCGTAGGGGTAGTACAGCGCACCGGTGCCCTCGCCCGCGCCGCGCCCCCAGCCGTCCAGGTGACCGAGCGAGCGGCGCGGGCCGCCCTCGACCAGCTCGCAGCCGTCGCACTCCACGTCGAGGTACAGCTCCTCGTTCCAGCTGAGCTTTTTCGCCGAACTCAACACGTAGCTCGACAGATAGCCCAGGTTCTCCACCGTGACGTCCAGCCGGGTGAGACCGCCGCCGAGGGCGGTGGTCTCGACCGCCCCGAAGCGCAACCGGGGCGCCATGGCCGCGACGCGCAGGAAGGCGGCCGCGTGCTGGTTGCAGATGCCGGGCAGAAGCTCGTAGGGCGGGTTCCACATGCCCACCCGCGGATCGATGCCGCCGAGTTCCACGGGACCGAGCTGCGGATGCTCGAAGCCGCGCCACGGGAGCACGGCCCGCCCGGCGTTGTGTTCGCGATCCCAGCGCGCGATCGCCACCATGTCCTCGCGATCGAGGTCGGTGTAGGCCTTCACGAACGGCTTCTTCCGCTCCAGGCCGACCTGCGCGAACAGGTCCCAGAGTTCCACCACGTAGCTGATGCAGCCCCGCTGGTGGTAGGCGTAGTCGGTGAGGTCGCCATGCAGCGGCTTGTCCGGCTCGTAGAGGAACTCCTCGTAGCCGCTGACCATGGGATAACCGGTGTGGGTCTCCAGCCATTCGCCCACCTGGCGGAAGATGGCGAGGTCCTCCTGGTCCATCTTCGCGTCCGGCTGGTGGCCGAGCGGGCGGATGCCGACGCCGCCGAAGGTGTGCAGGTTCAGCCAGGCGAAGATGTTCGGATGCGCCGTGGTGAACTCGATCACGGCCCGCGACTCCGCCTCGCTGCCCGGATACTCGCCTGCACCGGCCTGTTCGTGGTCGGGCGCCCAGGACCAGGGGAAATTCCGGTTCAGGTCGATGGGGCTGTCGGAAAGGAAGGACGGCGACGGGATGCTGGCGCCGTCGAAGTTCTCGATGACGCCCTCGGGGTAGAGCTTATAGAAGGGCCCCTCGTCGTCCACCGTGCGCAGCACCATCAGGTCCGGGACTTCCGTCGATGCGACGAATTCGCCGGTCGGGTCTTCCACGCGCATCGCGAGGGCGACGCCGTCGCCGTCCAGGTCCGCCGGCCGCCAGTACGAGCGGCCACCATCGGGCCGCCGGTCCCGGGTGTTGGAGCGCACGTAGCGGCACTCCTTCAGCATGCGCTCGGCGCCATCCGGCGAGATGCGCGGCATCACGTAGAACAGCACGTCGCGGAGCGCCTCGCAGACCGCAGCGGAGAGGTTGTGCGGCACCGTGCCCTCGGCATGGAAGCGCAGCATGTCCTCCGCGATGCCCAGCGCCACGCTGGAGCCGCAGAGCTCGGCGGCGTGCATGTTGCCGTCCACCCAGACGGCGGGGCGGGTCTCGTCGGGCCGCGGACCGACGGCGAGCAGCCAGAGCTCGCGGCCCTCCTCGCTGCGGCCCAGTGATTCCAGCCGGGCGATATCCGGCCAGGTCTCGGCCCAGTGCTCGAGCGTCGCCGTGAGCTCCCCGTAGGAGAGGTAGCGGTTGCGGAAGTCTGCCGTCATGGCCGCGATGCTACGGTCAGCCCGGACGGACCACAACAAAAAAATCGGGCCCCGCGATCGGCCTCTCCAATCGCGGGGCCGTCCTCTCAGACCGCCGCCGGGGGCGGATGCCGACGGCGAGTTACCCGGTCACCCCAGTCACCCCAGTCACGCGAGCGGCCGCTGCGGCCGGTGCCGGCCACATGCTAATCGGCGGCGGCGAGACTCCGCTCCCAGGAGAAGAGCGCCCGGCTCGACTGCTCACCTTCGAGTCCCAGCCGGCTCAGGCGGTCGTCGCACTCCGCGGCGCAGTCATCGCTGATGGTGTAGCGGTCCACTTGCGCGCGCGTGCCCAGCAGGCCCCGGTCGAAGGAAGCCTCCAGCGTGATGGTACCGACGTAGCTTGCGCGGTAGCCCTCGGACACCGTGAAGGTGAAACCGGTGGGCGGCTGGATTTTCTGGCCCTGATAGCGGAAGCCGATGCTCGTCACCCGGTAGGTGCCCGGTTTCAGCGCCCAGGCGAACTCGCCGTCCCGGCCGATCCGGCCGACGATGGGCTGCGCACTGCCGGCCTCGGCGAGGTTCAGGGTGGCCGAACTGGCGAAAATACCGTCACCGAAGGCCACCTCGTGACCGTTGCGCAGCAGCTCGAAGCGGCCGAATACCACGGTGGCGGCCGGCTCGCCGGTCTCGCCTGCAAGTTCGTCCGCGGAATCGATATTGCCAGCCGTCGTCGCACAGCCGGACAGGCCCGCGAGCAGGCAACTGCCTGTGGCTACGGCAATAAGGCGTCGCATCTTGTCCATGAGAACCCCCCCTTTGCATACCAATGTATATACACTGTATATCATTAAATACCTTGGTGTATATACCTGCGCTATCACACTGAGAATAGTGGCTTTCCACCGGTCTGCCCGTAGTCTGGCGAATCACTTGCCAAGCGAACGTATATACATTGAAATACCCTCCCGCGAAGGCGCTCCGGCGACAGACGCGAGGAGCGCAACGATGACCTCGACGAGCGACGTGGCCAAAAAAGAAAAAGAAAAGAAGAAGAAAAAGGACGCGCAGCTCGTACTCCGCCTGGACAGCGAACTGCGCGATCGCTTCCTGGACGCCTGTCAGGACCTCGATACCTCGGCCGCCCGGGAAGTGCGGCGCTTCATCAAGCGCTTCCTGAAGCGCTACGATGCGGGCGAACTGGAAGACTGACGGCGCCATAATCGCGGCAGACGGCGAAACCGCACGGCCGCTCTATGCGAATATCATGGTTTGGCACTGACGGGCCGGCACGCCATGAGCAATACCGCGAGCATTACCACGAGCAAAGCCATCACACTCGACGAGACCATCGAAGCGGCGCGCCCGCTGCACGAGGCGTTCGCCTACGTGTCGGACTTCGCCCGCATCGAGGAGTGGGATCCGGCGGTCGCGAGCGCCACGCGGGTCACAGAGGGCGGACCCGGCGTCGGCGCCGAATACCGCGTCGACATGAAGGCGGGATTCTCGCTGCACTACCGGGTGGTCGAGTTCGAACCGGACCGCCGCATGCTGATGACGGTGACATCGCGCCTGTTCACGGCCCGCGAGGAGATCGTGTTCGAGGCAGCCGGCGAGGGAACGCGGGTGCGCTACATCGCCAGCTTCGACTTCCCCGCTCCGCTCGCCGCCCTGAACCGGCTGTTCCCGGCCGCCATGGACCGGGTGGGCAAGAGCGCGGTGGGCGGGCTGAAGAAGGCTCTGGAGGACGACTTCGAGCCGCCGAGTGCCTCCCTGCTGACCGCCGCGGCGGATCGCCTCGTGCTGCCCGGCCTGTGGCGCTTCACCCGTCTCGGCTACTGCGCCGCGAGCCGCCACTGGAAACCGGTCTCCGCCTACCTGGGCGACCGCCATATGCTGATCACCGGCGCCACCTCGGGCATCGGGCTCGCTGCCGCGCGCGAGCTCGCGACGCTCGGCGCGGCGCTGACCCTGGTGGCGCGGGACCCGGACAAGGCCCGGGCGCTCGTCGCCGACCTGCGCGAGCAGACCGGCAACTCGGACATCGGCTACGAGATTGCCGACCTCTCCGTCATGGCCGACGTCCACGCCCTGTGCGACCGGCTGCTCGCCGCCGGCCGTCCCGTCGACGCGCTGATCAACAACGCCGGCGCGCTCTTCAACCCCCGGCAGGAGACGACGGAGGGGCTGGAGAAGAGCTTCGCGCTGCTCCTGCTCGCCCCCTTTATCCTCACCGAGCGCCTGCAGCCGCTGCTCGCGAAAGCCGAAGCGGCCCGGGCGGTGAACGTGCTGTCCGGCGGCATGTACACCCAGAAGATCCGAGTGGACGATCTGCAGAGCGAACGCGGCATCTACTCCGGGTCGGTGGCCTACGCGCGTGCGAAGCGCGGCCTGATGATCCTCACCGAGGAGTGGGCCGAACGCTGGGCGGACGAAGGCATCGCGGTAAACGCCATGCATCCCGGCTGGGCGGACACCCCCGGCGTGGAGGAATCGCTGCCCGGGTTCTACCGCCTCACGCGATATGTTCTGCGCCGCCCCGAAGAAGGAGCGGATACCGCCGTCTGGCTGGCCGCCGCCACCGAGGCGGGCGAAGTCTCCGGCCGGTTCTGGCTGGACCGCGAACAGCACCCCAGCCATCTTTCCTGCCGCACCGTCGAGAGCGCGGCGGAGCGCACGCGACTGCTCGCGCAGCTGCACGAGCTGATGGAGAGCACCCGGCCCGGCCTGGGTGGCGCGGTGGGCGGCGCGAAGCGCCGTGCCGCAGTATGATGGGCGGCACGCATGCCGTCCCGAAGACCGGAATCTCGATGTAACCAGTGGAACCAGAGAAGCCAGCGAGGCCACTGAGAAAACGTCGCGCCGCCATCGTCGCTCCCGTCGTCGGTGCCGCGCTGCTCTGCGCCGCATGCGCCGGCGCCCCCGAGCAAGGCGGCTCGCAGGTGCGCGCCGAAATCAGTGTGGTCATCCAGGACCCGCAGGGCGGCCCGGCCTCTTACGTCATCCGTTGCGATGCCGGCGAGGCGAGCGCGCGCGGCAGCGCGCAGATTGACGCCGCGGACGCCTGCAGGGCTCTCGCCCGGCCGGCCGTCCAGAACCGTCTCGTGCGCGGTCCGTCGCCCGAGCAGGTCTGCACGCAGGTCTACGGCGGCCCGCAGACCGCGATGCTGAGCGGCACCCTCGACGGCCAGTCGGTGAGCACGGTGGTGACCCGCGACGACGGCTGCGGCATCGGCGACTGGGACAACCTGCTGAAGGACATACTGCTGCCCGTCTCCCGCGGCCCCCGGTGAACAAAAACCCCGCCCTCGGTCTCTGGACGCTGGTCGCGCTGGTGATCGGCAATATGATCGGCGCAGGGGTCTTCACGACGTCCGGCTTTGCCCTGGCCGACCTCGGCTCCCCGTGGCGTGTGCTCGCGGCCTGGCTGATCGGCGGCCTGCTCGCGCTGTGCGGCGCGCTGAGCTACGGCGCGCTGGCGCGGCTGGTGCCCGGCTCCGCCGGCGAGTACCTGTATCTCTCCCGCATCGTCCATCCGGCCGCCGGCTTCATCGCGGGCTGGGTCTCCCTGCTGGCCGGTTTCACGGCCGCCATTGCTTATTCGGCGCTCACGTTCGCCGCCTATGCACTCGGCCCGGATGCCGGAGCCGCGAAGGGCGTCGCCACCGCCGTGATCGCCGTCGCCGTGCTGCTGCATGCGCTGCGCGTTCGCCAGGGCGCATGGGTGCAGAACGCAGCCGTCGCGCTGAAGCTCGTGCTGCTGGCCGCCTTCTGCGGCCTCGCCGTGTTCGGCGGTGGCCCATGGAGCGGCCTCGCCGCGCCGGATCCGCCGCCATTCTCGCCGGCCGCCTTCGCACTCTCGCTCATGTGGATATCGTTCAGCTATTCGGGCTTCAACGCGGCAGTCTACGTTGCCGGCGAAGTGCCTTCGGCACAGTCCGTCGTGCCCCGGGCACTGCTGCTCGGCACGCTGTTCACCCTGTTCCTCTACCTCGCACTGAACGCCGTCTTCGTGCTGGCGCCATCGTTCGAGGCCGCCGCCGGCCAGGAGGACGTGGCGGCGACAGCGGCGCGCGCGCTGGGCGGCGAACCGCTGGCGGCCGCCATCCGTCTGCTGATCGCGCTGGCGCTGTTCACCTCGGTCTCGGCGATGGTGATGGCAGGCCCGCGGGTGTACGCGAAGATGGCCGAGGACGGCCTGTTCCCCCGGGTATTCCGTTCCCCGGACGGCGCGCCCACGGCGGCCGTGGCGCTGCAGGGCGCGCTGGCCGTCGGCGTCGTCTGGCTGGCCGGCCTGCGCGAACTCCTGTCGTATCTCGGCTTCACCCTCGGCCTGAGCGCCGCCGGCACGGCCGCCGCGCTGTTCCTCGCCGTGCGGCGCCAACCCGGGCGGCGGCGCGAACTGCCGGGCTATCCCTGGGCATATCCCTGGGCATATCCCCTGGCACCGGCCGTGTTCGTCGTCTTCACCCTGCTCTTCGCGGGGCTCGCCGCCACCGTCAACCCGGCCGAGATGCTGGCGGCGGTCGCCACCATCGCTTCCGGGGCGCTGCTCTATCGCCTCACCCGCCCCCGCCGACCGGTTTGACCGCGGGCACGTCGCGGGATTACTGTCGGAGCGAAGGATATCGGGACCATGGACAGGGCGAAATACACGCGCCGCTTGCTGCGATCACTACCGCTGGCCGCCTTGCTCGGCCTGGGCTTGCCCTTGGCCGCCTGCGGCGAATCCTCTTGGGAGGCGCAGCGTCTGGCGCTCGCCCGGGCGGTGGAGAAGCAGGTGCGCGAGACCGCCGATTACACCGGCAAAGAGCGTCTCGACCCGGCGGTCCTGGAGGCCATCCGCGACGTGCCCCGCCACGAATTCGTGCCGCCGGCCTACCGCGAATACGCCTACGACGACCGGCCCCTCCCGATCGGCGAGGGACAAACGATCTCCCAGCCCTACATCGTCGCGCTGATGACCGACCTCGCCTCGGTCGGACCGGATTCCACCGTACTCGAGGTGGGCACGGGCTCGGGCTATCAGGCCGCCGTCCTGGCCGAGATCGCCGCGCAGGTCTACACCGTAGAGATCGTCGCGCCGCTCGGCGAGCAGGCGGCCGAGACACTGGAGCGGCTCGACTACGCCAACGTCAGCGTCAGGATCGGCGACGGCTACCAGGGCTGGCCGGAGGCCGCGCCGTTCGATGCGATCGTGGTGACGGCCGCCCCCGAGACGGTGCCGCCGCCGCTGATCGAGCAGCTGAAGGTGGGCGGCCGCCTCGTCATCCCGGTGGGTCCGGAAGGCGGCGCCCAGTCTCTGGAGGTGTTCGAGAAACGCGCCGACGGCTCGGTGACGTCCCGGCACGTGCTGCCGGTCCGTTTCGTTCCCTTCACCAGGGATGTCGAACACTAGCGGTGTGGCAGCGGCCGCGGTCATTGGGTACATTGATTCGCGCCGATCCACGAACAGAACAAGCGCATCCAGGGGGAATTGCATGATCCGTTGGCCATTTGTCCATTGGCGATCTTTCCACAGGCATCTCGTCCGTCGACTGTGGCTGCAGCGCACGGCAGCGGCCGCGGCGTTCCTGCTCGCAGCCTGCGTCCAGGCGGAGAGCGACAAACCCTTCGCCGTCGAGCCGGTCACCTCGTTCGACGAACCCTGGGCCATGGCATTCCTGCCGGATGGCCGCCTGCTGGTCACCGAGAAGAAGGGCAACCTCCTCGTGGTGACGCAGGACGGCGAAAAGTCCCGCCCCGTACGCGGCGTGCCGGATGTGGACTACGGCGGCCAGGGCGGGCTGGGCGACGTCATGCTCCACCCGGATTTCGCTGGGAACGGCATCATCTACCTGAGCTATGTCGAGGCCGGCGTCGCCGACACCCGCGGCGCCGCCGTGCTGCGAGCCACGCTGGAGCTGACCGACCGGGGGGGCCGCCTCTCCAACACCGAGGTCGTCTGGCGTCAGTACCCGAAGGTGGTCGGCTACGGCCACTACGGCCACCGGCTGGCCTTCGACGACGAGGGCTATCTGTGGATCACCTCCGGCGACCGCCAGAAATTCACGCCGGCCCAGGACATGCAGAGCAACATGGGCAAGGTGCTGCGCCTCGGCGAGGACGGCTCCGAGCCCGCCGACAACCCTTACGTGAACTACATCGAGCAGAACCCGCTGGTCGACGACATCGGCGTCTACGGCGAGTTCTGGACGCTGGGTCACCGCAATCCGCTCGGCATCGACTTCGACCTCGACGGCCGGCTCTGGGTCATCGAGATGGGCCCGGCCCATGGCGACGAGCTGAACCACATCGTGCGGGCGGAGAACTACGGCTATCCCGAAGTCTCCGAGGGCGATCACTACGACGGCCGCGAGATCCCCGACCACGACACCCGGCCGGAATTCAAGACGCCGGCCGTCGCCTGGGTGCCCGCCATCTCGCCCGCCGATCTGATGATCTACCGGGGCGATCTGTTCGGCGACTGGCGCGGCGATGCCTTTGCCGCCGGACTCTCGTCCCGGGCCATCGTGCGCATCGAACTCGACGGCACGAGCGCCCGCGAGGCCGAGCGCTGGGACATGGGCGCGCGCATCCGCGCCCTCGCCGAAGGGCCGGACGGCGCCATCTGGGTGCTGGAAGACGAGCGCGGCGACAGCCGGGGAAGGCTGTTGAAACTGACGCCCGCCGGATGATCGGCAAGAAGCCGGGGCCGTGAGCGCGACCGACGCGGTCATCATCGGCGCCGGCCATAACGGGCTCGTCGCCGCCGGCTATCTCGCCCGGGCCGGCCATTCCGTCACGGTGCTCGAGCGCCGTGGAATGGTGGGCGGCGCCGCCGTCACCGAAGAGTTCCATCCCGGCTTCCGCAACTCCGTCTGCTCCTACGTCGTCAGTCTGCTGAATCCGGCAGTGATCGAGGACCTGGAGCTCGGCCGCTACGGGCTCGAGATCATGGACGGTGCCGACTGCACCCTGCAGCCCGGCCGCGAACCGGGCGGCGGCTGCTTCTTCCCGGACGATGCGGACGAGTACATGCAGGTGGTGGCCTCGCTGTCCGGCAGGGACGCCGAGGCATTTCCCCGCTTCGAGCGCACGCTGGAGATGGCGGCGGCCATGATGCGCCAGCTGGTCGCCGAGACACCGCCGAACCTCGGCGGCGGACTGCTGGACCTGATCCGCGCCGGCAGGCTCGCCAACCGGCTGCGCAAGCTCGGGCCCGAGATGCAGACGGAGTTCATGAAACTCATGACCATGAGCGTGGCCGAGTACATGGACGAGTGGTTCGAGAGCGTGGAACTCAAGTCCCAGTACTCCCAGCAGGCCTTCGTGGGCAACATGGTGAGCCCCTACTCGGCCGGCTCGGCCTTCGTGCTCATCTATCACTTCTTCGGCGAGGTGAACGGCAAGCTCGGCGCCTGGGGCCATGCCCGCGGCGGCATGGGCTCGATCACCCAGGCCATGGCCCGATCCGCAGAGGCCCATGGCGCGACCATCGAGGTGGACGCGCCGGTGGCCGAGGTGCTGATCGAGGACGGCGTCGCCCGGGGGGTGCGCCTGGAGGACGGACGCGAGCTGCGCGCGAAGATCGTCGCCGCCAATACGAATCCGAAGCTCTTGTTCTCGAGGCTCGTGCCGGAACACGCGGTACCGGAAGCTTTCCGGCGGCGCATGGACAACTTCCGCTGCCACTCCGGCACGCTGCGCTTGAACCTCGCGCTGGACGCGTTGCCGCGCTTCACCTGCATCGACCATCTCTCGGACGAAGAGCAGCTCGCTCGGCTGCAGGGCATGACCCTGTTCAACGGCGACTGGCAGTACGACGAGGATGCCTACCACGACGCCCGCTCACGCGGCTGGTCCGAGCGCCCGATCATCGAGATGTACATGCCGAGCGTCATCGACGATACGCTCGCGCCGCCGGGCAAGCACGTCGTCAGCCTGTTCTGCCAGCACTTCGCCTACGCACTGCCGGACGGCCGCAGCTGGGACGACGAGAAGCAGAAGGCGGCGGACCACGTGATCGATTTCGTGGCCGGATTCGCGCCGAATCTGCGCGACGTCCTGCTGGGCACCCAGGTGCTGAGCCCGCTGGATCTGGAACGGGAGTACGGTCTCGTCGGCGGCGACATCATGCACGGCTGCCTGGGCCTCGATCAGCTCTACAGCATGCGCCCCGTGGCGGGGTATGCCGACTACCGCATGCCCGTCCGCAATCTCTATCTCTGCGGTTCCGGCGCACACCCGGGCGGCGGCGTCAGCGGCAATCCCGGCCGCAACGCGGCCCGGGAGATGCTGAAGGACCTGAAGAGACTCTGACCACGACGCCACGAGGGCACGGAGAACACGGAGAACCAATGACCGGGCTGCAGGACCACACCGGCTCCTATTACGCGGCGACGGTCAACGACGTCACCGACTTCGCGCCGCTGCAAGGCGCGCAGAGCGCGGACGTGTGCGTCGTCGGCGCGGGCTTCACCGGCATCTCGACGGCACTGCACCTGGCGGAGCGCGGCTACGACGTCCACGTGGTCGAGGCCAACCGGGTCGGCTGGGGCGCCTCCGGGCGCAACGGCGGCCAGATGATCGGCGGCATCTCCGGCGAAGACGTCGTCGCCCGGCACCGGGGCCGGGACACCGAGGAGCTGTTCGGCGAGCTGCGCTGGGCCGGGCACGAGATCATCCGCGACCGGGTCGAGCGCTACGGCATCCGCTGCGACCTGAAATACGGCTATCTCGACGTCGCGATCCGGGAACGCCACCTGCGCGCTCTCGACGCCGACTACGAGCGGCTGGAGAAGGCGCGCTTCCCCCACGAATTCAGGCTCCTCTCGCGCGAGGAGACCGCGCAGGCGATCGGCACCGAGGCCTATATCGGCGCGCTGCTGAACATGGCCAACGGCCACCTGCATCCGCTGAACCTGTGCATCGGCGAGGCCCGTGCCGCCGTGTCCCGGGGCGCGACGATCTACGAAAACTCGCCGGTGCTGCGCATCGACAAGGACAGCAGGCCGACGGTCGTCACCGCACGGGGATCCGTCACCGCGGATGCCGTCGTCATCGCCGGCAATGCCTACCACGACACCGAACCGGAACTGCGAGGCGCCCTGTTCCCCGTCAGGAGCTACATCATCGCCACCGAACCGCTGCCGGAGTCGCTGGTCGCGAAGATCAATCCGCACGATCTGGCCGTTTGCGACCCCAACTACCTGGTCGAGTATTACCGCCTGAGCGCGGACAAGCGCCTGTTGTTCGGCGGCCGAAGCGGCTACTCGGGCGAAGATCCGGAGCGCATCAAGCGCAGCCACCGGGCGAAGATGACGAGGATCTACCCCGAACTCGCCGACGTGCGCATCGACTATGCCTGGGGCGGGACCATCGGCGTGCCGCTGAATCGCGTGCCGCAGCTGGGCCGGGTCTCAGCCAACGTCTATTATTGCCAGGGTTATTCGGGGCACGGCGTGAACGTGACGCACCTGGCGGGGCAGATCATGGGGGATGCCGTCGCCGGCGTCATGGAGCGGTTCGATCTGTTCGCCGCGGTAAAGCCGCGGATCCTGCCCGGCGCCTATCTCCTGCGCAAGCCACTGGTCGCGCTGGGGGTGCTCTACCATCAGGTGAAGGACCGCCTGTGACGGAGAATCTGGCGCAACTCACCGGGCGAATCGCCCCCGCTGGCCGAGCCACCGCCGGCTGACGCGGCTGCCGGCGATCACACCGATCACCGTGGGCAGCACCCACGGGATCGCCTGCCAGTGCCCGGGCAGCAGCTCGCCGAGGAAGCTCCTGCCGCCGAAAGCGAAGAACGCCGTATAGGCACCGATGCCGCTGGCGATCATCCCGTTGAGATGCACGACCACCAGTTCGCGGTGGCTCATTCCCTGCTTCCGTGTCTCCAGGAACATGCCGATGGCGGCGAGCAGTCCGATGGCGCCGAATAGGATCAGCAACAGGTGCCCGAACCACAGGCCAAGGCCGATGGAGATCACGGCCAGCATGCCGAGCGCGACCAGCAGCCCGCGATGCAGCGGCCGCGAAAGCACGCCCGGCCGGGCCCGCTCGCGCAGGGCGGCCATCCCGTGCCGGACGCTGGCGAATACGAGCACCGAGAGCATCAGCAGAAACAGGCTGCCGGCCCGGTTGCCGGCGGCAACGCTCGCGGCATCCGCACCGGCAGGAAGACCGTCGGGATAGCGGATGCCCAGCGGGTCGGCGATCACCATCAGCGAGACGACGAAGGCGCTGACCGTCACGGCGTACATGCAGGTGGCGTAGACGCGTCCGGCCCTGACGTGGAGCGGACTCCCCTTGCGGGCGAATGCGGGCACCCAGAACAGGAACAGCGCGATGCTGGCGATGGCGACGTGGGCATTAACGAACAGGCCGTGCAGTGTGGTCATGGGACTCTCCTCTTTGCTGGCCTGTAACGGTAGCCACCGCAGTCTCGCGCGCTAAGTGCCATTGGTCAGGAATACACACCGTGACTTTCGGCCTATGGCGGATGCCGGCCGGTCGCGCCACAATCGGCGCATGAGCCACGACCGGGAAGATACGCTGCCGACCGCAGCCGCCTGGATCACCTGGGGGGCAGTCACGGGATTCGCGCTGTTCGTCATCGCGATCAGGCCCGGAGAGGTGTTGCCCCTGTTCTGGGGCACCGCCATTCTGGCGCTGCTCAATCTCGGCGGCACCCTGCTTGCGGGACAGGATTCCGCACCGAAGATGCTCCGGCTCGCCGCCCTGTGGACGCAGCCCGCCAGCGCACTCGCCATCGGCGCCCTCACGAACGTCAGCTTCGTACCGATCTACACGATCATCTGGATCGTAATGGCAACGGACTTCTACTCTCCGCGCACGCTGTGGTGGCTGCTGGCCGGTCTCATGCTGGGGTGGTTCGCAGTCTACGTCCCGGCGGACGGCTATGTGAATGCGGCCATCCAGGCCACCTTGTTCGGCACTTTCCACCTCTTCGCCCTCCTGACCGCACGCAGCGCGGTCGAGGCGGATGCCGCCCGCCGGGAAGTGGAATCGCTGAACCGGGAACTGCTGGCCACCCAGCAGCTGCTCGCCGAGGCGTCGCGCCAGGGCGAGCGCACGCGCATCGCCCGCGAGCTGCACGACCTGCTCGGCCATCACCTCACCGCGCTGTCGCTCAACCTGCAGATCGCCGAACGCACGTCGGAGGGACAGACCCGGGAGAAGATCGGCGAGTGCCGGGCGCTGGCACGGCTGCTGCTGAGCGACGTCCGCGAGGCCGTGAGCACGCTGCGGGACGATAAAAGCCTCGATCTGGAAGCCGCAATCCGCCTGCTGGTGGGCCGCACGCCGCAGCTCGACGTACAGGTCGACATCGAGGATGCGCTGGAAATCGACGACGTCGGCATCGCCCAGACCCTGCTGCGCTGCGTCCAGGAGGCCGTGACCAACTCCCTGCGTCATGCCGGCGCGCGCGAGTGCCGCATTCGCATCTGGCAGGGGGACGGTGCCGTCCATCTCGAAGTTTCCGACGACGGCCGCGTGCAGGGCGAGATCGTCGAGGGCAACGGCCTCGCCGGCATGCGCGAGCGGCTACAAGCGTTGCGGGGCACGCTGCAGCTCGAGCTTACGGGAGAGGCGCTGCGCCTCCACGCCCGCGTGCCGCTGCCTGGCTGAGCGCCATGGCGATCCGTCTCCTCCTGATCGACGATCAGACCCTCGTGCGCCAAGGCATCCGCGGGCTGCTCGAGTTATCCGACCGGGTCGAGGTGGCCGCGGAGGGCAGCGACGGCGATCAGGCGGTCGAACTCGCCCGCGCCCATTCGCCCGACGTCATCCTCATGGACATGCGCATGCCGCGAATAGACGGCGCGGAGGCCACTCGCGCGCTGGCCGACGCCGGCATCGAGGTGCCGGTGATCATCCTCACCACCTTCGACGATCACCATCAGGTGCTCGCCGGCATCCAGGCCGGCGCCCGCGGCTACCTGCTGAAGGACGTCTCGCTGGAGAGCCTGATCGAGGCCATCGAATCCGTCGCCACCGGCAAGACCATGATCCAGCCCGGCGTCACCGAGTCGCTGCTGCGCGGACTCACCGGGCGCACGCTCCCCGATGCCGCGGCGCCGCCCGAACGCCTGACGCCCCGCGAGACGGAGATACTCCGCCTCATGGCCGGCGGCTATAGCAACCGGGAGATCGCCACCGCACTCAGCAGATCCGAAGGCACGATCAAGAACCAGGTATCCAGTATCCTTGGCAAACTGGGCGTGCGGGACCGTACCCGCGCGGTCCTGAAGGCGATCGAGATGGGATTGCTGGCCGACGCCACCTGACCGCAGGCGTGGTTGAGCTTTACCCGGCAACCGGAGACAGCGCCATGCGATACCTGATTACGGTCTTCTTCCTCCTGGGCCTCGCCGCCTGCGGCGGCAATGGCAGCGAGCCGATGCCCGTCGAACCCGACGGCGGTATCGGCGACGGCGCGGGTCCGCCACCGGATGCCGGCCGGCTGCGGGCGAACCTGCATATCGTCATCGAGAGCACCGATCGGGGCGGCTCCGTCTCCTATGCCGTCATCTGCGAAGGCGACCGGACCGAACTTCAGGGGCCGGTCGACGTCGACCCCGCGCGTGCCTGTGCGGCGCTGTCCGATCCCGCGGTCCGGCAGCGGCTCGTCGAGGGTGCTCCGAAGGACCGGATGTGCACCAAGATCTACGGCGGACCGGAGACCGCGACTGTGCAGGGCTCCATCGACGGCCGGCCGGTCGATACGGTCATCCGCCGCAGCGACGGCTGCGGCATGGACGACTGGGACCGGCTGCTGGCCGACGTCCTGGTGGATATAGAAGACTATCGTCGCTCGGCCGGGCGGCAATGAAGATCCGGAGGTCTCCCCATCCGTGGAACCTCACGCCGAAGCAGGCGGTCGCCGTGCAGCGACGGCTGCGGGACCGCGTCCGCCTGCGGCCTGCGCGGCTGCCCCGCCGCATCGCCGGCCTGGACTGCGCATTCCTCGATGACTTCGTGATCGCGGTCGGCGTCGTCTGGGACACCACCGGAAAGACAGTCGTCGAGACCCGCGCCGCACGGGCGCCGCTGCGCTTCCCCTACGTGCCGGGCCTGCTCTCCTTCCGGGAGGTACCGGCATTGCTGCAGGTGCTGCGCCGGCTGCAGACCCCGGTGGGCGGCATCCTCTGCGACGGCCAGGGCATCGCGCATCCGCGGCGGATGGGGCTCGCCACTCACCTCGGGCTCGTCGTCGGCCTGCCCACGGTCGGCTGCGCCAAGTCGCGGCTGTGCGGCACCCATCGGGAGCCCGGCCAGCGGCGCGGGTCGGTCGCCTCGTTGATGGACGAAGGCGAACGCATCGGCTCCGTGCTGCGTACCCGTGACGGCGTGAAGCCGCTGTATGTCAGTCCCGGCCATCTCGTCGATCACGAATCCAGCATCGACTGGGTGCTGGCCTGTGGCGCCGGCTACCGGCTGCCGGAGCCCACCCGGCTGGCGGACCGGCTGGTGGCTCTCTACAAGCGGGAAGGCAGGTATCGCGGCGGGTTCCAGCCTTCAGCGTGAGTCGGCCAGTTCCTCTAATTCGATGCGGCCCGACTGCCGCCGGTCGGCCCGTCGCCCGTCTCTACAGTGGCATTCTGGCTCGCCCCGACGCCCTGCAGATGCAGCGCGAAAAAGTCCATCAGCGGAGCGTAGAAAGCCTCCACCTGGTCTGTGAGCGCAAACCCATGACCCACATCGTCCAGCACGTGTAGCTCGACTGGACTGTCGGCGAGCGCGAGCATCTTGCGCAGCCGCCAGCTGTGTTCGACATCTACGACCTGGTCTTTATTGCCATGGGCCAGATAGACCGGTCGAGAAAGACGCTGATATTGATACACCGGCGAGTATTCCATGAGCTCAGGCATATCGACGTCAGGATCGCCAATCATCTCGATCAGCCGATCGCGCAGCCGCATATTGTGACGGAATCGGCTGCCGTTGAAGAGCAGTGTCAGGTCGGTCACGCCGGCGAAAGACGCTGCGCAACGATAGCGCTCGGGCCGGTCGATCACGCTCATCAGGGCCGAGTAGCCGCCATAGCTCGCGCCGAAGGTGCAAACGCGCCCTGCATCCAGCACGTCTTGACTGCGCAGTACGTGATCGAGGGCGGTCTCTATGTCGTCTTCAATGCCACGGCCCCACTCGCGTAAACCCGCCGAGCGGAATTCCCGGCCATAGCCTCCAGAGCCCCGATAATTCACCTGCAACACGGCATAGCCATTCCAGGCCAGCCACTGTACGTCACCGGAAAAATACCGATTATCGCTGACGCCGATCGGCCCGCCGTGTGGCATCACGATCACTGGAACCGATTCGGGGCCCGCAACGTCGTTGGGCAGTGTCAGGAACAGGTCCAGCTCGAAGCCGTCGTCCGTGGTCAAAGTCTCCGCCCTCACCGGCGCCAGGCCGATGTCTTCCAGCCAGGGATACAGCGGACTTACGAGATCGCACTCACGCGACGTCCGATCACAGCGGTAAACGGCGCCGGGATTGCCCGAGTCACTGACGGCAACCAATTGCGCCGCCTGATCGGCCGACATGTCGATAATCGCGACATCGGAATCCGGGAACTCGGCCCGGGCGAAATCGTAGAGACGCTCGGCTTCCGGCGTTAGTGCCTCGAATCGAATGAGCCCGCGGTCCATGAATGTAACGCCGATCGGGGTGGTGCCATCGGGTGACATGATGATCCCATTCAGGTCGGCTCGGTCGTGCTCGTAGAGCACCTGACTGATCGAGGCCCCCGCGACGTCGAAAGCGACTGCCGCAACCTTGTCCGTCACGGCGTCACTCAGCGCCCAGACGACGCTCCCGTCGGCGGAGACGCTGATGGGCAGAAAGCTCGAGGCTTGAGGACCGGTCCAGGTGAGCTCCCAGGCTCGGCGATCACCGTCCCGCTGCCAGATCTCGGGGCGACGCTCGTTGTAGGTAACGCCGAAGTGCAGACTCAGTTCCTGTCCGCGCACATAATGGAGCAGATGTCGCGTGCGGTCATTCAGTCGGCGACGGCTTTTCGTCTGCTGATAAGCAGAGCCGTAGACATCGATGTAGAAAAGATCAGCGCTCGTGCGTCCGTCTTCAAGAACGTACGCGGCTATCAGCACGCGGCCCGGAGACTGCGGCATGGCATCGAAAAGATAACCGTGGATGGCCAATTCGTTCTCTCGCTCGATGCGGTAACCCTCGCCTTCCCTGGCAAGTTCGAATGCGACGAACGAGAGCGCTCCGGAGTCTCTGGCACGCCGATGAAGCAGCAGCTCGTGGTTCGAGATCCAGTCAAGATCAAGTAGCTCGTGACGCCATAGCTCCCTCGTAAGCGGACGGTAGCCAGCCAGTGTGTTGCCGACGAAGATCCGGCCGCGCGCCAGGTAGGCGACAACCTGCCCGTCGGGGGAGATAACAGGGTTGCTGAGTTCCCCGGCGCGAAAGAAGTCCTGCACGCCGATAGAAGGCTCTGGTGCGGGCGCATCATCCATCGCCCCGGGCAGATTGTCGGCGGCTGACAGCCCACCCGTGGCGAGGGCGAGAAACAATACGACCGTCACACTGAGTTTCCTCATCCCGAGCCTCCGCCGGCTTCCAGACGCCGTTTCTCGGTCAGATAGAAGTCGATGAAGTCGTCTTCCGGAACGAGGCCATTGGCAATTTCGTAGTTCTCGAGCAGTTCCGGATAGCGCCGCTCCAGAATCGTAAGCACGATCGCCGCTCGATCCTCGATCTCTGCCTGGGCGAATTCCCCCCGCACGTCGTAGACGAAGACCCCGGCGTAGTTGAGCCTGCCCGCTTCCACGGTAAAGACCAGCTCGTCGTCGGAGAAGTCGTGGAATACACGTCCTCTGGGCACGCTGCGCGTGACTTCGTCCCAGCTGTAGGTGCCTGCTTGGAGCCGATGCACACGGAAGTGCTGTGCGTTGAAGAGCGGCCCGATCGTGAAACCGCCGAAGAGACTGCCGAGACGATTGACCTTGATCGTCTCCGCGTAACCGAAAGCGTAGGCGGCGACCACGACCAGTCCCTCACCGTCGCCGAGCTTGTCGATCTCGATTCGCTCCTCGACGTCGGCAATGACGCCGTCGAAAGCTCGCTCGTATTTCACCCGCGCTTCTTTCGCCCATGCGTCGATCGTCTCGACGTGAGCACAATCCGGGTGGTAGCTCCCCGGATCGCCGACTTCCGCAAGGTAGCTCAACACATGCTCGAAGTTGGCTGAACGAATCTTGTCCAGATCTCCCCGGTCGACGATCCGGTCGACCAAACTGCGAAAACGCGCAGCTGCTCCGGCATCCCCCGAAAGATCCTTCAGATGACCTCGGGTGAGCTCGGCAAGTCGGCCGGCGAAACGCCTCTGAAGGTCAGTCGATTCCTGGTGATGCTCATCCGCAATTTTCGACAGTGCCGCATGGCATTCCTCCGCTCGGGAATCGGCATGCGCGGTCGTCATGTTGATCAGGAGAATCGCGGCAGACAGAACAGTAAAGCGGATCATGCGGACACGAGTAACGAAAGTGTTCGCAAAATACCACATTTCGCGAAAGTGGCGAGTGCTTTACCGCGCTCGAAAATTTTCCGAATGCTCTGTTGCGGTGGCGGTGCACGGCGGGCCGTACAGCAAAAAAAACGGCGGCGCATGATGCGCCGCCGTTCTGGTTTTTAGCGGTCGCCGGGCCGCGCGGCGGCCCGGGACCTGTCATGGCATGGCGCTGCCGCTCAGCGGCTGGCCACCATGCCGGCCGACGGGACTTCCTCGATGTCGAAGCGGTCCAGGGTCATCACCTTGACCCACGCATTGACGAAGTCACGCACGAACTTCTCGCGCGCATCGTCCGCGGCGTAGGCCTCGGCAACGGCCCGCAGCTCCGAGTTGGAACCGAAGATCAGGTCCACCGGCGTGGCGGTCCACTTCACTTCGTCCGTCGCGCGGTCGCGACCCTCGTAGATGCCCTCGGTCGAGGCCTTCTGCCACTTCGTGGACATGTCGAGCAGGTTGACGAAGAAGTCGTTGCTCAGCGTCCCCGGACGATCGGTGAAAACGCCGTGGTCGGCGCCGCCGGTGTTGGCGTCCAGGGCCCGCATGCCGCCGACCAGCACCGTCATTTCCGGCACCGTCAGCGTCAGCAGATCGGCCTTTTCCACCATCATCTCCGCCGGCGAGCTGTAGTTGTTCTCGCCGTAGTAATTGCGGAAAGCGTCGGCGGTCGGCTTCAGCACCGCGAAAGACTCCACGTCGGTCTGCTTCTGACTCGCATCCATGCGACCGGGCACGAACGGCACCTGCACATCGTAGCCGGCCTTCTTCGCGGCCTGCTCGATGGCGGCGGCGCCGCCCACCACGATCACGTCGGCCAGCGAAACCTGCTTGTCACCCGAGAGGGACTTGTTGAAGTCCTTCTGAATGCTCGTGAGCTTCTTCAGCACCCGGTCGAGTTCCTTCGGGTCGTTCACCGGCCAGTCCCGCTGCGGCGCCAGGCGGATACGCGCGCCGTTGGCGCCGCCGCGCATGTCGGTGCCGCGGAAGGTGGAGGCAGACGCCCACGCCGTGCGTACAAGCTCGGCGGTCGTCAGACCGGAATCCAGGATCTGCGCCTTCAGGTCGGCAATGTCGCCGGCATCGATCAGCTCGTGGTCGACGGCGGGGATGGGATCCTGCCAGAGCAGCGCTTCCTCGGGCACCTCGGCACCGACGTAACGGGCACGCGGACCCATGTCACGGTGCGTCAGCTTGAACCAGGCCCGTGCGAACGCGTCCTCGAACTCGTCCGGGTTCTCCAGGAATCGCTTCGAGATCTTGCGATACGCCGGGTCTTCCTTCAGCGCCAGGTCGGTCGTCAGCATGATGATCGACTGCGTCTTGCCCTTCACGTGAGCATCGGGCGCCATGGCGGCGGCCGGATTACCCTTCGGCACCCACTGGATGGCGCCGGCCGGGCTGCGGGTCTGCTCCCACTCGAAGTTGAACAGGTTCTGCAGGTACATCATCGACCACTGCGTGGGCGCTGCGGTCCACGGTCCTTCCAGTCCGCTGGTGATCGTGTCCTCGGCATTACCCTTGCCGCACTTGTTCTTCCAGCCGAGACCCTGCTCCTCGATGTCCGCGGCAGCCGGTTCCCGTCCGACGCATTCGTCGGGCTTGGCCGCGCCGTGCACCTTGCCGAAGGTGTGACCACCGGCGATCAGGGCAACGGTCTCCGCGTCGTCCATTGCCATGCGGCCGAAGCTCGCACGAATCTGCTTCGCCGAGGCGATCGGATCGGGATTTCCGCCGGGACCCTCCGGGTTCACGTAGATGAGGCCCATCTGCATGGCGGCGAGCGAACCCTGCAGTTCGCCCTTCTCGTCGAACCGGTCGCGTCCGAGCATCTCCGTCTCGGGACCCCAGTTGACGATCTCCGGCTCCCAGTCGTCCTCCCGGCCGCCCGCGAAACCGAAGGTCTTGAAGCCCATCGACTCCAGCGAGACGTTGCCGGCCAGGATCATCAGGTCGGCCCACGAGAGGCTGCGGCCGTACTTCTGCTTGATCGGCCACAGCAGCCGGCGAGCCTTGTCCAGGTTGGCGTTGTCGGGCCAGCTGTTGAGCGGGTCGAAGCGCTGCTGACCGCCGCCGGCACCGCCACGGCCATCGTGCACGCGGTAGGTGCCCGCGCTGTGCCAGGCCATGCGGATCATCAGCGGTCCGTAATGACCCCAGTCGGCGGGCCACCAGTCCTGGGAATCGGTCAGAACGGTCTCGATGTCGGCCTTGACCTGTTCCAGATCGAGAGCGGCGAACGCCTCGGCGTAGTCGAAGTCCTCACCATACGGGTTGGACTCCTCGTCGTGCTGGCGCAGCGGCGTCAGGTCCAGCTGCTCCGGCCACCAGAAGCTGTTCGGCTTGGCTTCACTCGCGCCGAAAGCCTTCTCGGATGCCACCACGGGTGACATCTCGGACGCCACCGCGGGCGATATCGTTACCGCCATGGCAGCGAGTAGTAGTATCGGTTGTTTACGCATTGCAATTTTCCCCTTTCAGTAACACACGAAGCGTCACGGTCATTAATTAAACCGGATAAAGGGTCGGCGTGCGATTCAATTTTTAGGACACTGTGCCCCGGGAAAACGATTGCCGTAACGGCATGCGTAACCGATTAATCGAGCGAGGAAAAAGTGGCATCCGGTGCGGCTCGTCCTAGTGCTGAAGGCCAACGGCGAACAGCAGTACGGCGGCGGCGGCCGCAACCGTGCGCAACGTGTTCAGGTGCGTCCAGCGTTCGAGGTAATGCTCCCACAGCGGAACGGCCGCCGCGTCCGCCGCGGAGACCGCCGCGAGCCGGTCGTTGAGCGGCACATTACCGAGTCCCGTCACCAGAAAGGTGCCGGCCAGGTAGGACAGCGCCCCCGCCAGAAACCAGGGCGCCCCGGGATTCCCCCAGCCGGCGACGGCCAGACCGGCGACCAACAGCGACACGATCGCAGTGCCAACGAAGGTGCCGAGGAACGACCGGTTCAGGACGACCACGTTGATCGACTGCATCGCCGCAATTCCCTCCGCGGCCGGCAGGCGCGCGAGCGCGCCCATCACGAAGCTGGAGAAGGCGAAGAAGACACCGGCGACCAGCGCCGAACCGAGCAGGGCCGCCATTGCGGCCATTGCCAGCACTTCCGTGACCGCAGTCATGCCACCGCCTCCGCGCTGCCCGCATCCCAGGTGCCGCGGGTCGCAACCCGGCGCACGAAATCAGTGAAATCCGCGGGTTCGCGGCCCAGCGCCCGCTGAACGCCGTCGCAGATCTCCGTGTTGCGCCCGTCGAGCACCGTGCCGAAGAGGTAATCCAGCAACCAGGCCACGTCCGCCGGAACGCCGGCATCCGCCAGGGCGGCGGTGAACGCTTCCTGCGGGATCCGCACGAACGACACCTCGCGGCCGGCCGCCGCCGAGATCTCCGCGGCCAGTTCCGCGAAGGTCAGCGCCCGCGGACCGGTGACCTCGTAGACCTCGCCGGCATGACCGGGCTCACTGAGGGCCGCCGCGGCCACATCCGCGATGTCGTTCACGTCGATGAAGGGCTCCGGAATGTCCCTCGCCGGCAGCGTGATGGCGCCGTCCATGACCATCGGCAGGAACTCGCCCTCCGAGAAGTTCTGCATGAACCAGCCGGCGCGAACGATCGTCCAGTCCACGCCGGAGGCCTGCACGATGCGCTCGCAGGCCTGCGCCTCTTCCTCACCGCGGCCGGACAGGAGCACCAGGCGCCGGACGCCGGCGTCGACCGCCCGGGCCACGAAGGCGCGGATCGTGTCTGCGGCGCCGGGCACGGCGAGGTCGGGAACGTAGGCGATGTACGCCGCCGTCACACCGGCGAGTGCCGCGTCCCAGGTATCGGCGTCCTCCCAGTCGAAGGCGGGCGTTCCAGTCCGGGACCCGATCCGGATCTCCATGCCCCGGGCCTTCAGTGCGCGGGCCACCCGGCGGCCCACCTTGCCGTTGCCGCCGGTCAGCAGGGTCAGCCCGGCTGCAGTCTCGATCTGATTTTTGTCTTTCATGGTTTTCTCCTTCGGTGTTTCAGGTCTGATCGTTCTGGCTCAGTTGGCGCGACGGAAGTGCAGCAGGGTCAGCAGACAGATCACGCCGATAACGATCTCGATGCCGGCAGCGCTCACGATGCCGCTGTGAGGGATCCCGTCCACGACGATGCTCAGCACGCGGGACAGGCCGTACGACAGGTAGACCGCCGTGGCCGTGACTAGCGAGACCACGGCGAAGCTCGCCCGGAACACACCGGCGAACATCAGCAGGCCAGCAATCAGCAATGTGCCGGCCGGAGCCTTCAATTCGTTGACCAGGGTTGCGTTGCCGACGACTTCGATCCCGTAGCTCCCGTAAAAGGCCTGCGGGGCGGCGAGGATGGTGGCGGCGATCGCGACGGCCACCAGTCCGCTGAAAGCGAGGACCAGCCGCGCGCCCGTCACCCCGTCGAAAATGGCTTTTCTCCTTGAATTCACGGCCGTTTCTCCCGATGACTTGACACCATGTCAATTGACATGGTGTCAACCTTAGGGCAAGCTTTACACGATGTCAAGCACAAACTCCGAAACGCGCACCCGAATCCTCGAAGCCACGATCGCGATGCTCGAAGAGAAGGGCGGCCACGGGGTGCGGATGAGCGACATCGCGAAGACCGCGGGAATTTCGCGACAGGCGGTCTACCTGCACTTCGCATCCCGCACCGAACTGCTGATCGCCGCGACGCTCTACCGCGACGAGCTGCTGGACGTGGAAGCCCGCCTCGCCCCCTCGCGGGCTGCCGAGACGGGCGTGGAACGCCTGCGCCTCTACATCGAGTTCTGGGGCAACTTCATCCCGGAGATCTATGGCGTCGGCAAGGCCCTGATGGCAGCGCAGGATTCCGACGAGGCGGCCGCCGCCGCCTGGCGCGACCGCATGATCGCGATGAAGGACGGGTGCCGTGCCGCAATCGACGCGTTGCACGCCGACGGCATGCTTGCGCCGGGCTGGACGCAGCCGAAGGCCACCGAAGCACTGTGGACGATGCTCCTCGTCCCGAACTGGGAAAATCTCACGCTCGAATGCGGCTGGTCCACGCAGGAGTACATCCACTGGATGCAGTTCCTCGCCCATCAGGCGTTCGTCCAGGAGTGAATCGGCGCCGGCGGCCGGCCCGGCCCGGCCGGTCCGAACCGTGGTATCTTCTCTGCCCTCCGGACAAGAACAAGGAAACAGCCATGACCCGGTTCCTCCAGTCTGCTGCGGCTGCAGCAATCCTTCTTCTCGGCTTCGCGGCCCCACAGACGGTCGTGGCAGAGACCGAACAATGGGTGCTGGTGACGGGTGCGAGCACCGGCATCGGCCGCAACCTGGCAGAGACCCTCGCGGACAGCGGCTATCACGTCTACGCCGGAGCGCGCTCGGACGAGGACCTGGCATCGCTCGATGCCATCGACAACATCACCGC
>Ga0209943_1000089_pt1 | contig 61800 bp, 48 predicted proteins | sample SalPonR1_B_D2_MG_FD_185698 | JGI IMG/M metagenome (GOLD analysis project Ga0209943, IMG submission 185698) | Salt pond soil microbial communities from South San Francisco under conditions of wetland restoration - Salt Pond MetaG R1_B_D2_MG... ... | reverse complement strand
CTCGCGGGCGGCTGCTGCGGCACCACCCCTGCCCACATCTCCGCGGTGGCAAGAGCGGTGGCGGAAGTGCCGCCGCGGGACATTCCGAAGCGTGCCCCTGCCTGCCGCCTGAGTGGGCTGGAAGCGTTCAATATCGATGCCGACAGCCTGTTCGTCAATGTCGGTGAGCGCTGCAATGTCACCGGATCTGCGCGCTTCAAGCGTCTGATCATGAACGGCGACTTCGAGACCGCCCTCGAGGTCGCCCGCATACAGGTAGAGGATGGTGCCCAGATCATCGACATCAACATGGATGAGGGCATGCTCGAGTCCGAAGAAGCGATGGTCACTTTTCTCAATCTGGTTGCCTCTGAACCCGATATATCCCGCGTGCCCATCATGGTGGACTCGTCCAAATGGAGCATTATCGAGGCGGGCCTCAAGTGTATTCAGGGCAAGGCCATCGTCAATTCCATCAGCCTCAAGGCGGGTGAAGAGGAGTTCCTGCAGCAGGCGCGTCTGTGCCAGCGCTATGGCGCGGCGGTGGTGGTCATGGCCTTCGACGAAGACGGGCAGGCAGACACCCTGCAGCGCCGCAAGGACATCTGCGGGCGTTGTTACACACTGCTGCGCGAACGCCTGGACTTCAATCCCAACGATATCATCTTTGATCCGAATATCTTCGCGGTCGCCACCGGTATCGATGAGCATAACAATTACGCGGTTGATTTCATTGAGGCCGCGCGCTACATCCGCAGCGCCTTCCCGGGGGCGCTGGTCTCCGGGGGCGTCTCCAATGTGTCGTTCTCCTTCCGCGGCAACAACACGGTACGCGAAGCCATTCATTCGGTGTTTTTGTACCATGCCATACGCGCGGGCATGAATATCGGTATCGTCAATGCCGGCCAACTGGCGGTATATGACGAGTTGCCGGCAGAACTTCGCGAAGCTGTCGAGGACGTCATCCTGAACCGTCGCGATGATGCCACCGAGCGACTGCTTGAGCTCGCCGAAAAATACCGCGACGATGGCAAGACTGCGGTACGCAAGGAGGACCTGGCCTGGCGTGAGTGGCCGGTGGCGAAGCGCCTCGAGCATTCTCTGGTGAAAGGCATCAACGGCTATATCGAGGAAGATGCCGAGGCCGCGAGGCAGCTTTTTGACCGCCCTATCGAGGTGATCGAAGGCCCGCTCATGGACGGCATGAACATTGTTGGCGACCTTTTCGGCGAAGGCAAGATGTTCCTGCCACAGGTGGTCAAGAGCGCGCGCGTGATGAAGCAGGCTGTGGCCTATCTACAGCCCTATATTGAAGAGGAGAAATCCGAGGGCGCCCAGACCAACGGCCGCATCCTGATGGCCACCGTGAAGGGCGACGTGCACGACATCGGCAAGAATATTGTCGGTATCGTGCTGCAGTGCAACAACTTCGAGGTGATAGATCTCGGCGTCATGGTGCACTGCGAGACAATTCTCACCGTCGCAAAGGAGAAAAATGTCGACATGATCGGCCTCAGTGGTCTCATCACGCCGTCACTGGACGAGATGGCGCATGTCGCAGCCGAGATGCAGCGCCAGGATTTCCGAATTCCGCTAATGATTGGCGGCGCGACGACGTCGAAGGCACACACCGCAGTCAAAATTGCCCCGCAGTACGGCAACGACTGTGTAGTCTACGTACCGGACGCCTCGCGCAGTGTTTCCGTGGCCACCCATCTTGTGAGTGACCACAAGGCAGACTTCGTCGAGGCGCGCCGGCAGGAGTACGTCGATGTGCGTGAGCGCGTGGCTAATCGCAAGCCGCGTGCCCGCCGTCTGTCTTTTGGCGCCGCTGTCGATCACCGTCTGGCGCTCGAGTGGAGCGCATACCAGCCCCCGGTACCACAGCTGTCGGGCTTGAAAGTCATTGAGGACTACCCGCTGGAAAGCCTGGTCGAGACCATTGACTGGACCCCGTTCTTCATCACCTGGGAGCTTGCCGGCAAGTACCCGGCAATACTGGAGGACGCAGTTGTGGGTGCACAGGCACGCGACCTCTACCGCGACGCCCGCGAGATGCTGGATAGAATTGTCCGTGAAAAGTGGCTGACCGCGCGGGGCGTCGTCGGATTCTGGCCTGCCAATGAGCGGGACGGCGATATTGTGCTGTTTGATAGTGAGCAGCGCGACCGTGAGTGCGCTAGACTGCATCCTCTTCGTCAGCAGGTGGAAAAACCCAGCGGCGAGGCCAACCTGAGTCTTGCGGACTATATCGCGCCCGTGGGGACGCCTGACTATATCGGTGGATTCTGCGTGACAACCGGGCACGGCGTTGCCAGCCGCGCGGCCGAGTTCGAGGCCGCCAACGACGATTACAACAGCATTTTGCTGAAGTCACTCGCAGACCGCCTGGCAGAGTCATTCGCCGAGTGTCTGCATCGTGAAGTGCGTCGGGAGCTCTGGGGCTATGCGCCGGACGAGGCGCTGGAAAATACTGACCTGATACGCGAACGTTATCGCGGCATCCGGCCTGCCCCCGGCTACCCAGCCTGTCCGGATCACACGGAAAAGTCCACCTTGTTCCGTCTGCTGGACGCAGAGGCGAACTGCGGCGTCAGCCTGTCGGAGAGTTACGCCATGGATCCGGCGTCGTCCGTCAGCGGCTGGTATTACTCCCATCCCGACTCGCGCTACTTCGCTGTCGGAAAAATCGGCAATGATCAGCTGGAAAGCCTCGCGGAGCGCAAGAACATGCCGCGCGAGGAACTCGCACGCTGGCTGTCACCGAATCTCGAATAAGGTCATTAGCAGATGCAGGATAAAAGACATGCCGACGGTGAGTCGCAGGCGCCTCACCAGCGTGATGAAGAGCTACCTGAAGAGACGCCCAAAAGCCTGAAGCCCCGGCAAATCATCAGCAGTGTATTTGCTGCAGGGCTGGGCGTGCAAAGCAGCAAGAATCGCGAGCGCGATTTCAAGGAAGGGAGTGCCGGCCTCTTTATCATTGCAGGCCTCGTGTTCACCGCGCTGTTTATCGGCGGCGTCTATCTGGTGGTGCAGGTGGTATTGAAGACCGCGGCGTAGCGTTCTGCCAGATACCACCCCACCCGTGCTCAGGTTGGCATGCCGCCGAGCCAGATCGCCATGCCAATCACGACAATGGTAATGATGGCGGTTGCGGCGATGGCGTCGGCGGTGCCATCTCTCGAGCCGTTAGTCTGTTGTGCCATGACTGTCTTTCTCCGGTTTCATCGTGCTGTCGACGCGGCATGCTCCGACAAGAACTAATAAGCGTAAGTATACCAGCCGCAACGCGCGACAGAAGACCTGTTGACTGGGTTCTATCTATAGAAAAAAATAGAATATCAGGTAGTTCTTTTATTCTGTTACAGTGCCGCACATTCTCGACAGAAGCGCCGAATACCCGATGTACGCCTACGACCACTATGATCAGCAACTCGTGGATGAGCGCGTTGCACAGTTCCGTGATCAGACCTCGCGCTATCTCGCCGGTGATCTCACGGATGCCGAATTCCTACCGCTGCGACTGCAGAACGGTCTTTACGTGCAGCGCCTGGCACCCATGCTGCGCATCGCCGTGCCCTATGGTCTCCTCAGTGCGGTGCAGGTGCGCAAGCTGGGGCAGATCACGCGTGACTACGACAAGGGTTATGCGCATATCAGCACCCGACAGAATATTCAGATCAACTGGCCAAGGCTGGAAGATGTGCCCGAGATACTGGCACAACTGGCGAGTGTCCAGATGCACGCCATACAGACGAGCGGCAACTGTATTCGCAATACCACCACGGACCAGTTCGCGGGCGTGGCGGCGGACGAAATCGAGGATCCACGTCCCTATTGTGAAATTATCCGGCAATGGTCAACGCTGCACCCTGAATTTGCCTTCCTGCCGCGTAAATTCAAGATTGCCGTGTGTGGCAGCCATGAAGATCGCGCAGCCATCCATGCCCACGATATCGGGCTGGAACTGCACGCCAATGCCGCCGGAGAAATGGGCTTTCGGGTCCTTGTCGGGGGGGGCCTTGGCAGGACTCCGGTTATAGGCAGCGAAATCTGCCCGTGGCTGGAGAGGCGTCACCTGCTCAGCTACCTCGAGGCAATTCTTCGCGTTTACAACAAGCACGGCCGCCGCGACAACAAGTACAAGGCGCGCATCAAAATTCTGGTCAAGGCGATGGGCGTCGATGCGTTCCGTCGTGCCGTCGAGGCTGAGTGGGCATCGCTCAAGGACGGCCCGACAACGCTGACAAAGACCGAAATCACGCGCATGGCGACGTTCTTCTCCCCACCACCATATGAGCAGCTTGACGCGGCGGCCGAGACGGCTGCTATCGACGAGGCCGCAGCGGCGGAGCCGCTGTTTGCGAACTGGCTTCGGCGTAACACGGTGGCTCACCGGGTCGATGGCTACCGCGCGGTCACCGTATCCTTGAAGGCGACGGGGAATCCGCCCGGGGACGTGACCGACAGCCAGCTCGACCTGTTGGCTGAGCTATGCGAGCAGTTCAGCTTTGGCGAACTGCGAACCACTCATCAACAGAACATTGTCCTGGCCGATGTTCGCGAGCGCGATCTGCATACGCTTTGGCGGGCGCTGCAGGCCGGCGGACTGGCGAGCCCCAACGCCGGTTATCTGACCGACATCATCTGCTGTCCTGGTGGAGATTTCTGCTCGCTGGCCAACGCCAAATCCATACCGGTGGCCGAGGCCATACAGGAACGCTTCGATGACCTGGATTACCTGTATGACATGGGTCCGCTCGAGCTCAATATCAGTGGATGCATGAACGCCTGCGGACATCACCACATCGGCCACATCGGCATTCTCGGGGTCGATAAGAAAGGCGAGGAGTTCTACCAGGTGTCCCTTGGCGGCAGCCAGTCAAAGGACGCCAGCATCGGCAAGATTCTCGGGCCGTCTTTCAGTCGCGCAGAGATGCCGGACGTGATCGAGAAGATTCTGTCAGTTTACGTAGCCGAACGCCTGGAGGACGAAACCTTCCTGCAGGCCTTCCGCCGAATTGGCATGCAACCGTTCAAGGAGCGTGTCTATGCCCGCGTTGATCCGCAATAACAAGATCGTCGAAGACGAATGGCGCTTTGATGCTTCAGAAAGTGGCAACGTTGCGGTCAAGCGCGTTTACACGCTGCTCGACTGGAAAGAAAGCGATCGTCCTGCGAATTCAGGCGTTCAAATGGAGCCAGGGGACGACTGTCGGGAGCTCGCTGAGGTATTCCCCCGGCTGGATCTGATTGCTGTGTATTTCCCGGCGTTCACGGATGGGCGAGGGTTTTCGATGGCGCGCGAGTTGCGCGATCTGGGATATCGTGGAGAACTCCGGGCCCGTGGCCATATATTGCCTGACCAGCTGCACTTTCTGCGCCGCTGCGGTTTTGATGCCTTCCAGCCTGATGACAGCTCACGACTTGAGCCCTCGCTGGCGCGGCTTCAGGGCTTCTCTGAGCACTATCAGGCGGCTGTCGACCAGCCGCTTCCGCTTTTCCGCCGGCGCGGGTGACCCGGAGGTGTTCGGGTCACCCGGCGTCGGTCGAGATCAGAGTTTGGACTCGAGCTCTGGCAGCGTCGTGAAGAGGTCAGCGACCAGTCCGTAATCCGCCACCTGAAAGATGGGGGCGTCATCATCCTTGTTGATTGCAACAATGGTTTTTGAGTCTTTCATGCCCGCCAGGTGCTGTATCGCGCCAGAAATGCCGACCGCGATGTAAAGGTCTGGCGCAACAATCTTGCCCGTCTGCCCTACCTGCATGTCATTCGGCACAAACCCGGCGTCGACGGCGGCACGGGAGGCGCCGATGGCGGCACCCAGCTTGTCGGCAATGCCCTCAAGCATCTTGAAGTTCTCGCCGTTCTGCATGCCGCGGCCGCCTGAAATGACGATGGGCGCTGCCGTCAGCTCGGGTCGATCAGACTGTGCTATCTCCTGACTGATGAATTCGGACAGACCCGCGTCATGCACAGCATCAATTGCTTCCACGCTCGCCGAGCCGCCATCTGCCGGCGCGGGATCAAAAGCCGTGGTGCGCACGGTAATGACTTTCTTGACGTCGGTGCTCTGAACAGTTGCGATCACGTTGCCTGCGTAGATGGGGCGCTTGAACGTGTCTGCCGACTCCACAGCGATGACGTCGGAGATCTGTGCGACATCCAGCAGCGCCGCAACCCGCGGCATGATGTTCTTACCGTTGGTCGTCGCCGCCGCAACCACATTGTCATAAGGCGCCGCAACTTCCGCGATCAGCAGGCTCACGTTCTCGGCCAGTTGATTGCCGTACGCCGCATTGTCGGCACACCATACCTTGCCCACGCCGCTGATCGCCGCCGCCGCCTCGGCAGCGGCCGAGCAATCTGCACCTGCAACAAGAATATCGATATCTGCACCCAGCGCCTGGGCAGCGGCCATGGCGTTGAGCGTGGCCGGGCTGAGTGATGCGTTGTCGTGTTCTGCGATTACCAGTGTGCTCATCCGATCACCTTTGCTTCGTTCCTGAGTTTGTCGACCAGCTGGTCGACATCGTCGACCTTGATACCTGCCTTGCGCTCTGCCGGTGGCTCAACCTTGACCAGCGTCAGGTGTTTGCTCACTTCGACGCCGAGATCGCCGGGTGTGAAGACATCCAGCGGCTTCTTCTTGGCCTTCATGATGTTGGGAAGCGAGGCATAGCGAGGCTCATTAAGGCGCAGATCGGTTGTGATAATGGCGGGCATACTGAGGCTGAGCGTCTGCAGTCCGCCATCAATTTCCCGAGTGACTTTCAAGCGGTCACCGTCGACCTCAACCACCGAAGCGAAGGTTCCCTGGGCCATATTGGTCAGAGCGGCAAGCATCTGCCCCGTCTGGTTGTTGTCACCGTCGATTGACTGCTTGCCGAGGATGACCAGCTGGGGTTCCTCCTTGTCTATAACGCCCTTCAGCAGCTTGGCAACCACCAGGGGCTCTATCCCACCCTCAGTTTCGACCTGGATACCGCGGTCGGCGCCCAGGGCAAGCGCAGTTCGAATCTGTTCCTGGCAGGCTTTTGCACCGATGGAGACGGCGACGATCTCGGTTGCCACACCGGCTTCCTTGAGCCTGACGGCCTCTTCCACGGCGATTTCACAGAACGGGTTTATAGACATCTTGACGTTATTCAGGTCAACGTCCGTACCGTCAGCTTTGGCGCGGACCTTAACGTTGTAGTCAACGACGCGTTTAACAGCGACTAGAACCTTCATGCAGTCTCCATTCATTACTTGGTCGGGGTAATTGGGGTGGCGCGCCCTCTTGCGATCGCCGTACCGGGTCGTTGCCGGAAGGAGCACAAAATTGGCGAGTCATGGTGCCGAGTTTCTTTTCAGTGGTCAATACTAGCGGGAAGTAGAACCTGATGCCCAGTACCTGCCAACTGCGTGCTTCATAGGCTGGCTATCGAGGCTGTCACTGATAAGTGTCCTGGATTCCTGTAATCTATTGCCGTTGCCATCCGAGTCAGGAAGCAATGCCAACAGACAAGGTACAGGACGATGCCATGGTGAATTCGTGAAAGCACGAGCGCTGATATCCCCGCATAATGCAATGCCCCACATACTGATGGCCGTGCGAACCAGGCTGGGCGCACTGGCAACCTTTGGAAATCACAGGCTATCCCTGCTGGCGGTGTCGGGTACGCGCCGGCCAGAGATTGATCTGGCGCTGGTTGGACCGAATATACCCTTCCGGAAGCTGCCCGGCGTCAGGACCTTGCCGGGTCAGGGGGGCAGCGCATGAAGCTCAGCGTTTTTGGTGAGAAGTTTTCCGCGCGCTCGGGTGTCGTTGATCTCATGCGCGACCTCGGTGATGCGCTGCACGACAACCCCGACATGCTGTTCATGGGCGGGGGCAATCCCGCACGCCTTCCGGCGGTAGAGGCTGTCTACCGAGACAGGTTGCGCGCGCTGCTCGATGATCCGGGGCAGTGGCAGCGCCTGGCGGGGAGCTACCAGTCCCCCGGTGGCGATCGCGGGTTTCGCGAAGCGCTGGCGAGCTATCTCCGAAAGCGTTATGGATGGACGGTCGGCCCTGACAACATTGCCGTTACCAACGGCAGTCAGTCCGCTTATTTTGTGCTGTACAACCTGTTTGCGGGACAGATGCCGGATGGCAGTCGGCGCACGATACACCTGCCACTCTCACCGGAATACATCGGCTATGCCGATGCGGGAATTGGCGTCGATTTCTTCTCGGCGACACCACCACAGATTGCGCTGACGGGGACGCATGAGTTCGAGTATCGCCTCGATACTGCCAGCCTGGAAATTGATGACAGCGTCGGCGCACTGTGCGTATCGCGGCCGACCAACCCGTCAGGCAATATCCTGAATGCTGAGGAACTTGCTGCGCTGGAAACCCTGGCTGCTGCGCGGGACATACCCCTGATTGTCGATGGCGCCTACGGTGCGCCGTTCCCGGATATCACGTTTACCGAGGCAGAACCACGCTGGACGCCGGGAACGATCCTGACATTGAGCCTGTCGAAGCTTGGGCTGCCGGGTTTGCGCACCGGCATTATCGTCGCCAGCGAACCCGTGGTTGCTGCGTTCAACAGCACCAACACCATTCTTACCCTGGCCAGCGGCGCTGTCGGACCGGCGCTGGCCGAGGATCTTATCCGCAGCGGCGCGCTTCAGGAGTTGACCGACACAACGATTAAGCCCTTCTATCGCGATCGCATGCAGCACGCCGTTGCCACTGCGCAGCAAGCGTTTGACGGCCTGCCCTACCGGCTGCATCGCCCACAGGGTGCGTTCTTTCTCTGGTGCTGGTTCGAGGGTATGCCAATCAGCAGCGCTGAGTTGTACGAGCGCCTGAAGCAGGCCGGCGTGCTGGCGATACCGGGTGAACGCTTTTTCATCGGACTCGACCCTGCCTGGACGCATACCCGGGAATGCATGAGGCTTTCCTATGCGCAGGACCCACGCGTGGTCGAGGCTGGCCTGGCCCTGGTGGCGCGTGAGGTACGGCGCGCTTTCGACGCTGGCTGAGCACTGGTTTTTGCCCTCCGCACTCCTTATAATTACCATTCCAATCAATGATTTAGCCTGATTATCCGGCGATCTATCCGACGCCAGTCACACTAATGAAAGGAAACGTACATGACGGTTGAGCGAGAGTCGATGGAGTTTGATGTTGTCGTGGTAGGCGCAGGCCCCGCTGGTCTGTCAGCTGCCTGTCGCATCATGCAGCTGGCCCAGGAGAACGAGCGTGAAGTGTCGGTTTGCGTCGTCGAAAAAGGGTCTGAAGTGGGGGCCCATATCCTCTCGGGTGCAGTGCTGGAACCGCATGCCCTGGATGAACTGTTTCCCGACTGGCAGTCCATGGACGCGCCCGTCTCCACCAGGGTCAGCGAGGATCATTTTTACTTTTATACCAGCGATAAGAAAGCCACTCGGCTGCCTCACTTCCTGATTCCGAAACCGACCCATAATGATGGCAACTATATTGTCTCTATGGGCAATGTGTGCCGCTGGCTGGCAGAGCAGGCCGAGAATCTGGGCGTGGAGGTCTACCCTGGATTTGCCGCGGCTGAAGTCCTTTATCATGAAGACGGAGCGGTCAAGGGCATCGCCACGGGCGACATGGGGATTAGCGCCGACGGCGAGCACAAGCCCTCTTATACGCCCGGCATGGAGCTGCATGCCCGCTACACGCTGTTCGCCGAGGGCTGCCGTGGCCATCTCGGCAAAGAACTGATTCGCCATTTCGACCTCGATGCCGGGAAGGATCCGCAGCACTACGGTCTGGGCATCAAGGAGATCTGGGAAATTCCGGCAGAACAGCACCAGGAGGGCCTGGTTACCCACGGGCTGGGTTGGCCGCTCAAGGAGAGCGGCTCTTCCGGTGGCGCCTTCATGTATCACGCCGAGAACAACCAGGTCTATATCGGCTTCATCACAGACCTGAACTACAGTAATCCCCATGTATCCCCCTATGACGAATTCCAACGGTGGAAGCATCACCCGGAAACCGAGAAATATCTGAAGGGAGGTACCCGGCTGGGCTACGGTGCCCGTGCCATCACCAAAGGCGGCCTGAATTCGCTGCCGAAGATGCACTTCCCCGGCGGCCTGCTGATTGGCTGTGATGCGGGAACGTTGAATGCGGTGAAGATCAAGGGTAATCATACGGCGATGAAAAGTGGGCTTGTTGCCGCTGAAGCCGTTGTCGAGGGACTGCTGCAGGACGATGACGCGCCGCGAGACCTGACTGCTTTCGCCACGAAACTCGAGGCGTCCTGGCTCTACAGAGAGCTTTACACTACGCGCAACTTCTCCGGCTTCATGCACAAGTTCGGTTTCCTGCTGGGCTCCGCGATGGTCTGGATGGATCAGAATCTTTTCGGCGGCAGGCTGCCGTTTACGTTGAACGATTCGGTGCCTGATCACGCGACCCTCAAGCCCGCGGCGGAGTGCCCGAAAATCACCTACCGCAAGCCCGACAATGTACTCAGCTTCGACAAGTTGTCCTCTGTATTCCTTTCAAATACCAATCATGAGGAAGACCAGCCCTGCCATCTCACGCTGAAGGATGCATCAATCCCGATCCAGCACAATCTCCCCATGTACGACGAACCTGCTCAGCGCTACTGCCCTGCCGGCGTTTACGAGGTGGTAGAGGATGGCGACGGGCATCGCTTCCAGATCAATGCGCAGAACTGTGTCCACTGCAAGACCTGTGATATCAAAGATCCGACACAGAATATCGTTTGGGTGACCCCGGAAGGCTTCGGCGGTCCCAACTATCCGAACATGTAGCCCAGAGCTGCGATGCTTACGGCCTGTCGGTCATCATGACGACGGGCCAAGCAGGTAGGACCATTCGCCGCTGCGTATCATCAGGTTTTCACCACTTTTCTCTGCAGTCTCTACCAGCCGATACCAGACACTTCTGGCCAGTCCGGCAGTGAGGCCATGGTTGCAGACAAGCCAGGGCACATCGCTGTTCTCTGAAGCGCACAGAGGATGGTCTTTCCCGATTACGATATCGGGACCATGATTACAGGTGGCGACGAGGGTGCCATCCGTCGACATCCGGGTGATGTCGATAACCTGCAGTGCATGCGCCTCTACACGTATGCGCCATTTTTCTACCGGCGTGACCAGGTAGTACTGACCATCCGCCTCGCGCCTCAGAATACTGCTGAACAGGTCAACGATCGCGCTGCGCTTGAAGGGCTCGCCCTCGTGCAGCCACTCAGCGTCGGCCCTGATCACGATGTCGATGTCGCCCGACAACGGCGGGTCCCAAAGCTCAAGCGCTGGTGTGGCGCCGTTTCCGGCCCCCTCAAGCTGTTTCCCGATGTCGCCCAATGGATCGACCATACTGCTAAAATCCTGATGCCGCTCTTAACAAGGCACGACTTACCATTCAGTAGACAGTAACCTCTGCCTGATCTCTCAGCCGCCTCTCGAAATGGCGTTGCACCATGCCGGCATATTCTCCCGCTATACGATCAGCGAGCCGGTTTCGCTGTTCTGTGTCCAGTGCCGCAAGCTGTCCCGGTTTGACGCGCGACAGTTCAACGACGTAAAGATCGCCGTTTTCCGCTCGCGCGGTGTCGCGAAGGGGCTGATCCTCTGGCTCAGGCAGCTCGAAGCCACGTTGACTCACAACCGCCGGGAGCCTGCCGCTGCGGCGGGTTGTGCCAAGTTCTACCTGCCAGTCGTAGTTCAGATCCTGAGCCACCTGTTCCATCGTCTCGCCGGCATTGAGACGCGCGATAATAGTGCGCGCTTCACTTGAGGACAGATCCCTGGCTCGCTCGGCCGCGATTCGACCGGCGATGCGCTCGCGAACCTGTTCGAGAGGCTGGGGTTCTGGCGCGTTGTAACTGTCGACATGCACGACGATAAAGCGACCTGAATCAATTTCAACCACTTCACTGTTATGTCGAAACTCGAGCACGTCCTCGGAAAAAATGGACGACTGCAGTGCAGGATTGCCAAAAACACCGTCCTGGTTGCCGCGACGGACGTCGTTAGCTGTCTCCACTTCGAGGTTCATTTCCTCTGCTGGCCCGCTCAGGTCCTCGGCGTTGAATACCAGATCCCTAAGTTGCTCGACTGCCAGCAACAGCTCCCTGCGTGCATCACCGCTTTGAATCTGCTGTTCGAGCTCTGCGCGCATGTCTTCAAATTGAATGCTTTCGCCGGCGCGGCGCTCAACGACCTTGATCAGGTGAACGCCGGCGTCGGTCTGCACCGGAGGGGAAATTTGTCCGGGCTCGAGTGCCGCGATGGCCTCTTCCATCGGCGCTGGAAAGGTGTCCCCTGCCGTGAACCCGAGATCTCCACCGAAATCCGCAGAGCCGACATCGTCAGAATAGAGGGCTGCGGCCTCGTCAAACGGCATGCCTTCATTTACCGCCTTCTGTGCCTCTTCTATGCGCCCGCTGAAGGCTGCTTCAGACTCGTCGTCACCCTGCTCCAGCAGAATGTGCGCCACGCGGCTCTCGGTCTGGTACTGCGCGTCCTGCTTGGTCAGCTCAAATGCCTCCCTTAGCTCGTCTTCGCTGACCGGTTCGCGGAACGCATCCACGTTGAGCTCGATAAAGCTGATGTCGACGCTTTCGGGAGACATGAACTCTTCGCTGTTGGCGTCGTAGTAGGCCTGTATGTCGTCGTCAGTGATCTGGTCGGCCTTATTGAAGTCGTTAAGCGGTAGCATGATATAGCGAATATCACGCTGCTCTGCGGTAACCGTAGCGCTTGCGCCGAGCTCCGTGGGTGTTGCGAATTCGCTCGCCGACAGCCCCGCCCTAAGCTGAGCCAGCAAAAGATCCTCTCGTAGGCTGCGTTGGAAGAGCGCCGGCGTATAACCGGCGCTGGCGAGCGTGTTCTGATAGAGCGGTGCAGAAAACTGTCCGTCCATCTGGAATTGTTCCATGCTGGCGATAATCGCGCCGACGTCGCTGTCGGCCACCACCAGACCCTGTTTCCTGGCTGCCTGTACCAGGAGTTTGCGTTCTACCAGGCTATCGATCGCCTGTGCGGCGAGACGCTCGTCGTCCAGCAGCGCCGGGTCGGCATCATCGCCCAGCATCGATAACAGGCGACGCTTCTGCAGGTTTACCGCCTGCTGCACCTCGGCAGGGCTGAGCTCTTCGCCATTGACCTCGGCGACGGCATCTGTCGCGCCGCCAACCAGAAGTGACTCGATGCCAAATATGGAAAAAGAAATGACGATGAGGCCTATGATGATCTTGGCCAGCGTGCCCTTACTATTGGCGCGGATGTTTTGCAGCATGAGGGGTCGTGTTTTCCGGGTTCAGTGGTTGATATGGCGTCGCAGGAGCCTAAACAAAAAAAGCGCACCTTTCCAGCACGCTTTTCGAGAGACTGCCTATGATCACTGTATGAGACTTGCGATGGCGGGGCGAAGAGACGGGTTCCACCTGCCTGGGCGCCAGGCTCAGGAGTTGACAGCGTCCTTGAGAGCCTTGCCTGCCTTGAAACCCGGCACATTGGACGGTGCAATCTGAATGGTGGCACCGGTTTGTGGATTGCGTCCTTCGCGACCCGCACGCGCCTTGACCGAAAACGTACCAAAACCGACAAGTGCTACCTGGTCACCCTTTACGAGTGCCTTCGTAATGTTGTCGATCACGGCGTCAAGTGCCCGGCCTGCATCCGATTTGTTGATGTCTGCATCGGAAGCGATGGCGTCGATGAGTTCTGATTTATTCACTATGATCCCCTTTGATTCATACTGTTATGCAGGCAGGACCTGCGCTGCGATGGGAAGGTTTACGGGTACCGCGAAGAGCCACGAACTCTATAACACGGCACCCGGAATGGTCAACAGAAAGCCCTGCTTAATGTGTGTTTATGCGCGCTTCATCGGTGTCTGCCGAGGCATCCTTGCCCGGTTGCACGGTGCCTGCCAGATACTCCTTGTCGCTGAGCGGTTCCGGTGTATTCTCAAGCGCAATCGCCAGCACCTCATCGATCCATTTCACAGCAATGATATCAAGATCCTGCTTGATATTATCCGGCACTTCCTTCAGGTCGCGCTCGTTTTCCTTCGGAATAATCACGGTCTTGATACCGCCGCGTCGCGCTGCGAGGAGCTTTTCTTTCAGCCCGCCAATGGGCAGCACCTCACCACGCAGCGTGATTTCACCGGTCATGGCAACATCGGCGCGAACCGCAATGTGGGTTGCCACAGAGACCAGCGCCGTGCACATGGCGACACCGGCGCTCGGGCCGTCCTTCGGTGTTGCGCCCTCGGGAACATGTATGTGGATGTCATGCTGATCATGGTAGTTTGCCGGTATGCCCAGCATCTGTGATCGGCTGCGGACGACCGTTCCTGCGGCCTGTATTGACTCCTGCATGACGTCGCCAAGTGACCCCGTTTTCACGTAGCGGCCCTTGCCAGCAACTGATGCGGCTTCAATTGTGAGGAGTTCGCCGCCGACTGAGGTCCAGGCAAGACCTGTCACCTGACCTATCTTGTTCTCCTCCTCGGCGATGCCGTAGTTGTACTTGCGTACGCCCAGCAGATCCTCGAGATCGTCCGGTGTCACCGTCTTGCCGCTCTCGGCCTCGCCCGTGGCGATTGCCTTGACCATCTTGCGACAGACTTTCGCGATCTGGCGCTCCAGTGAGCGAACACCCGCCTCTCGTGTGTAGTAGCGGATTATGTCGATGACCGCATCAGCTGCCAGCGTGACTTCGTGGGTCTTGAGCCCGTTCAGCTTGGTCTGTTTCGGGATCAGATAGCGTTGTGCAATGTTGAGCTTCTCGTCCTCGGTATAGCCGGGTATCCGGATGACCTCCATGCGGTCGAGCAGTGGCGTCGGGATATTCATGGTATTCGACGTGCAGACAAACATGACGTCGGACAGGTCGTAGTCGACCTCCAGGTAGTGATCATTGAAGGCATGATTCTGCTCCGGATCCAGAACTTCCAGCATCGCGGAGGCGGGATCACCCCGGTGATCCATGCCCATCTTGTCAACTTCATCCAGCAGGAACAGGGGGTTGCGCACACCGGCCTTGGCCATTTTCTGCAGGAGTTTTCCCGGCATGGAACCAATATAGGTACGGCGGTGTCCGCGAATCTCCGCCTCATCGCGTACGCCACCCAGAGCCATACGCACGAATTTCCGGTTAGTCGCCCTCGCCAGCGATTCGCCAAGAGAGGTTTTGCCGACCCCGGGGGGACCAACAAGGCAGAGTACAGGGCCTTTCAGCTTACGCACGCGCTTCTGCACCGCAAGGTATTCGAGAATGCGTTCTTTGACCTCTTCAAGGCCGTAGTGATCCTTTTCCAGGATGTCACTGGCGCGCTTGAGATCATGCTTTACCTTGCTTCGCTTTGACCAGGGAACGCTGACCATCCAGTCAATATAGCTGCGAACCACCGATGCCTCGGCAGACATCGGCGACATCATTTTCAGCTTGCTCAATTCCCCCATCGCCTTTTCGCGAGCCTCATCGGGCATTTTAGCTTCCTGGATGCGCGCCTCCAGGTCATCGGCCTCGTTGGGCACATCGTCCATGTCGCCGAGCTCTTTCTGGATGGCCTTCATCTGCTCATTCAGGTAGTACTCGCGCTGGCTTTTCTCCATCTGTTTCTTGACGCGGCCGCGGATGCGCTTCTCGACCTGAAAGAGGTCGATTTCGGCTTCCATCAGGCCCATCAGTCGCTCCAGCCGCTCCTTGACATTGGCAATTTCAAGAATGCGCTGCTTTTCTTCCAGGTCGACACCCATGTGTGCCGCAATGGTGTCTGCGAGACGGCCCGGATCATCTATGCCGGACAGCGAGGTGAGCACCTCTGCCGGGACTTTCTTGCTCAGATTGACGTATTTCTCGAACTGCCCCGCCGTGGAGCGCAGAAGCCCTTCGCTCTCTGCTCCCGCAGGTTCGTCGCCCTCTATTTCCCGAACGCCGGCAACCGCAAACGGACCGTCATCGTTAACGAAATCGACTGCCGCACGATAGCCGCCCTCAACCAGCACCTTGATCGTTCCATCCGGAAGCTTAAGCAGCTGCAGAATGTTCGAGACCGTGCCAACCTGGTAGATATCATCGACGCCGGGATTGTCGTCCGACGCATTGCGCTGTGCCACAAGCAGCACTTGCTTGTCGGTTGCCATGGCCTCTTCAAGCGCATCGATTGACTTTTCCCTACCGACGAACAGTGGCAGGACCATGTGTGGATACACAACCACGTCGCGCAGTGGCAGCAGTGGCAATTCAATTACGGTGGTGTCACCCATAGATGTCTCCGGGACTGTCAGCATTGCTACTGAGGTGGGGCCATATTATGAGAAAACAAGATGACCGGGGTTGCGGGCGAGGACGCCGCCGGGCGGCGGCGTCAGTCGTCTGTGGACGCTGCCCTGGCAGGCTCGCTGTTCTGATAGACCAGCAGTGGCTCGGAGTCGCCGCGTATGACGGACTCGTCAATCACCACCTTGGCCACATCGTCGCGCGACGGGATATTGTACATGGAGTCCAGCAATACCCCTTCGAGAATCGAGCGCAGACCACGGGCACCGGTCTTCCGCTCCATTGCCCGCTCGGCGATCGCCCGGAGACCATCATCCCGGAAATCAACCTCCACACCCTCCATTTCGAAGAGCTTGCTGTACTGTCTCGTCAGCGAGTTCTTGGGTTCGGTCAGGATCTGCATCAATGCAGCGACATCCAGCTCCTCAAGCGTTGCAATAACCGGCAGACGCCCCACAAACTCGGGAATCAGCCCGTATTGCACCAGGTCCTCTGGTTCGAGTTCGAACAGCAGCTCACCCATGTTGCGGGAATTGTCTTTGCTTTTGACCTCGGCGCCAAAGCCAATGCCGCCTTTTTCCGAGCGATTGCGGATGACCTTGTCAAGGCCGGCAAACGCCCCGCCGCAGATAAACAGGATGTTGGCAGTATCGACCTGCAGAAACTCCTGCTGCGGGTGCTTGCGACCCCCCTGGGGTGGCACCGATGCCACGGTGCCCTCGATAAGCTTCAGCAGCGCTTGCTGCACGCCCTCACCGGACACGTCGCGGGTGATCGACGGGTTGTCTGACTTGCGCGAAATCTTGTCGATTTCATCAATGTAAACAATACCGACCTGTGCTTTCTCGACATCGTAGTCACACTTCTGCAGCAACTTCTGAATAATGTTCTCGACATCCTCACCAACATATCCTGCCTCGGTGAGCGTGGTGGCATCCGCTATCGTGAAGGGAACGTCCAGAAGGCGTGCGAGTGTCTCGGCAAGCAGTGTTTTACCCGAGCCGGTTGGGCCAACGAGCAGGATGTTGCTCTTGCCCAGCTCGACGTCCTCGCCGCGCGAGCTGCCGTAACGCAATCGCTTGTAGTGGTTGTAGACCGCTACCGAAAGTACCTTCTTGGCGCGCTGCTGCCCGATGACATATTCGTCAAGAATGGCGTTTATTTCCTGGGGTACAGGAAGCCGATCCTGCTTGTCGTCGGCATTTGCCTCTTGCACTTCCTCGCGGATAATGTCGTTGCACAGATCAACGCACTCGTCGCAAATAAATACCGACGGCCCCGCGATCAGCTTGCGCACCTCATGCTGGCTTTTGCCACAGAAGGAGCAGTACAGGAGTTTTCCGCTGTCGTCTCCGGATCCGGAGGATTCCTTACTCATTTATCCGCCTATTGCCACGTGCTGGATGTGTCTTTTACTGACCTAAGGTTGAAGTTTTTCACCTGGCTTTGCAAGTGTGAGAGCTCAGACGCTGGCCGCGTCCCGTGAGCTGACGACGGAATCCACCAGGCCATAATCGCGACTTTCCTCGGCGCTCATGAACCGGTCCCGCTCGGTGTCTCGCTGAATCGTCTCCAGCGGCTGTCCGGTGTGATCCGCCATCAGGCGATTGAGTCGCTCGCGAATGAGGAGAATCTCGCGGGCATGGATTTCGATATCACTCGCCTGGCCCTGGGCGCCGCCCATAGGCTGGTGGATCATTGTCCGGGCGTTGGGGAGTATGAACCGCTTGCCCTTGGCGCCACCGCCGAGCAGAAAGGCACCCATTGATGCAGCCTGGCCGATGCACATGGTGCTGACGTCCGGCTTGATGAACTGCATCGTGTCATAGATAGAAAGCCCCGCAGTCACTGATCCGCCCGGGGAATTAATATACAGGTGCACGTCCTTGTCAGGGTTTTCCGATTCCAGAAAGAGAAGCTGCGCGACGATGAGGTTTGCCATGTGGTCGTCCACGGCGCCAACCAGGAAAATCACGCGCTCCTTGAGCAGACGGGAGTATATGTCGTATGAGCGCTCACCGCGTGCGGTTTGCTCCACGACCATAGGAATCAAGCCGATGTTGGAAATTGTGTCCACTGTTGCGCCTGTGTGTTGCGACATGTTGACGTGTCCTTGACGGGCCAGAGTCGCGCTCTGGCCGGGTTGAAAATGCTCGGGGTCAGCCGTTTGCCTGCTGGCCCTGACTGATTGCTTCCTGGTACGTGCAGGGCTGTTCCGTCACAGTCGCCTGCTCAAGCAGTTTTTCTACCACTTGATCTTCCAGAACCTTGGATTCTACGTTGGCCAGCTGCTCCTGGTTTGCGTAATACCAGTTGATCACCTCTTCCGGGTCCTGGTATGTGGAAGCCATTTCCTCTATCTCCTGGCGAACGCGCTCGGCATCTGCCGTCACTTCCAGCTTATTGATTAATTCTGACAGCAGAAGCCCCAGCTTGACCCGACGTTCAGCTCGCTCGCTGAACATGTCGTCCGGCAGCAGTGATTCCAGGTCAAGGTCTTGCCCTGCTGCGCCGCCGAACTGCTGGAACATCTGTTGCCGGAGCGTACCGACTTCCTGCTTGATCAGTGCTTTCGGGATGTCCAGATCGGTGTGGGCTTCCAGCAACGCATCCATTACCTGCTGCTTGATCCTGGCTTCCACTGCATTGCGCAACTCGCGTCGCATGTTGTCGGCAACTTCCTGGCGAAACGCAGCTTCGTCGTTGCTTTCAACACCATAACTGGCGAACAGCTTTTCATCCAGCGGTGCCGGCTGCAGTGCCTTGACATCCTTTATCGCGACCTTGAATTCCACCGCGGCGCCCTGCAGCTCTTCGGCGTGGTAGTCGTCGGGGAAGGTCAACGACAGAGTTTTTTCATCGCCTGCCTGCATGCCCTCGACCCCCTCCTCAAACCCAGGGATCATGCGGCCCGAGCCCAGTTCGAGCTCGGCATCGGTGGCGCTGCCACCCTCGAACTCCTCGCCGTCGCGGGTGCCTGTATAATCGATAATAACTTTGTCTTCCGCCGCTGCGGGCCGCTCAACACTCTCCCAGGAGCCCTGCTGCTTGCGAAAAATGTCAATAATGGTGTCGACGTCTTCTTCGGAGACATCTGCAGCCGGCTTGTCGACGGCGAAACCCTCTACGTCTTTTACCTTGATGTCGGGGAAAACTTCAAAAGTGGCGATGTACTCAAGGTCACGGCCGGCCTCGATACTGCGGGCCTCGATTGCCGGCTGCCCCGCCGGTCGCAGATTCTCCTGAACAACGGCATCCTGGAAGGTCTGGCTCATCACTTCGCCCAGCACTTCCTGACGGACGCCCTGGCCGAAGCGTTGACGCATGACTTTCAGTGGCACCTTGCCAGGTCTGAAGCCGGGCAGCCGCACGTTCTTGACAGCCTTTTTCAGGCGATTGTCAACTTCGGCGTCCACGCGCTCCGCCGGTACGCCCACGGTCAGACGGCGCTCAAGGCCCGACGTCGTTTCTATAGAGACCTGCATGGTGTTTCCTCACGTAAACAGCGCAGATCCCTGCAGACCTGCGCGCTGTTATTTAGCCGCGATGCCCGCGGACTGCTGCTGATAATGGTGCGGAAGGAGAGACTCGAACTCTCACGCCTTGCGGCACTGGAACCTAAATCCAGCGCGTCTACCAATTCCGCCACTCCCGCATGATCTGCCCGACCCGCCCGCGCAATGCCTGTCATCCGCAACCGGCAAGGCCGTCAACCCGATGAGAGGGGTGGTCAGACAAAGCTGGGTAGCGTGCTGGCGGGTACTTTTCAAGGGCGTGAATTCTGCCACAAGGCCGGGTGCCATTCAACCGGCTTTTGGGGGTGGCAGATGGCCTCAATCCGTCAGGCAGGCCGGGTCGAAACGATAATCTCCCCGTAGCCAGGCCACAACCTCGCGGGCCGCCGGGGTGCCCAGGGCACCATATACCTGCTGCAGTGCCTGCCCGTCATCTTCAAGCAGCTGTTCTCTCTTGCGTTCCCGAAACCGTCCCGCGTCCCGCCGCAGCCTGCTATATGTGACATCACCGAGGGTGTCGGCCAGCCAGTTATGCCTGTCGACTGTTGCATCATAGAGGGCCGCGAGGCCCGCGAGAGCCGGCAGTGTCAGCCAGGGTTGATTCATGCCGTTGCACAGGTGGCCTCGCGAGACCGTGCGCAGATTATCGGCATCTCGCGCCGGCGGGGGCTCCAGGTAAAGATGACGTGAGCGGTCTGCCCCATCGTTGACCGGATAATTGTCCCAGAGCATTACCGGACGCCGCAGTTCAGCGTTGATGACGTTGAGCGTCGACGCTGGCACTGCGTCGGCGCAGACTTTCTCACCCGTCCAGAATATATCGACCTCGCCCGGTATTGCAGCACCCAGGTCACGCCAGTACGCCGCCGGCCTTGTGCCGAACACCCGCTCCAGTACAGGGTCATAGGAATAATAGGTCGGGCAGACCGCCACCCGCTCGGCGCAGCTCCATGCCAGGCAATCATTAACGATGTCCGCCTGCCGCGCCGCCAGATCCATCTGATTACCGGGCATGTCGTCGAATAGAATGGCCAGAAACGGCGCGTCGAGCGCGTTCAGGCGCTCTATTTTTGCCCGCAGGCGGGACCGCTGGGCCGGGCTGTAATCGGCGTACAGGGAAAACGGCGACAATCCGATACCGAACATGATCCCGGCTCTCCGGTGCCGTTCCGCGAGATTGCGCAGCATACACCACTCGTCCTCCGGCCAGTGTTCTGTCCAGGCACGGCGGAGATAGGGATCTGCCTTGGGGGCATACAGATAGCAGTTGAGGCCCAGCTCGGCCAGCCAAGCGGCATACAGCGATCTGGCTTCTGCCGGCCAGGGGCTGCCGTAAAAACCTTCGATCACGCCTCGCAAGGGTTGTGGGTTGGCGGTCGCGACCATACTAAATATTCCTGGGGTTAATCCAGCTGGATGCCTATATAACTAATGGTGCTATATTTTTGCCATGAAACCTGTGGAAAATTACCTGGATTGAGCGATACTTGTGCTGTGGCTCAAGCCTCGTTGGGCTTTCGGGCCGCCAGAGCTCACCCAATGGCTCTGCGAAGGGAGAAATTCCTTTGTGTTTCACTCCTAATGGTCTTGTTGGGCTCCTTATTGGAGCCCATTTTTTTGATAGAAAGTTATTAATATCAGCATCTTGCAGAGATTTTCTGTGATCAATTATAAGTTGTTTACATGGTGTGTGTCGGTTTTTCCGACTTCAGGGCACCCGCCAGATATGCCTCTATCTTGGCGTTCGCAGCTGCATCCTGTTCGGAGAACTGTACCCCAATGCCTGCGGTGCGGTTGCCCTGCGCGCCACGCGGGGTTACCCAAACAACACGGCCGGCAATGGGGATTTTTTCCGGCTCTTCCATCAGAGACAGCAGCATGAAGACTTCGTCACCGATGTCGTAACTTTTATTGGTGGGGACGAATAAACCACCGTTCCTGACAAATGGCATGTAGGCGGAATACAGAACCGCCTTGTCCTTGATGGTCAGTGACAGGATCCCCTGACGACTGTTGTGTGGCTCGTTCACGTCAATTATCACCTGTCATGCGAGGCCGGAGAGTTTATCACCTCGATGGACCTGACCCCAAAATACCCGTCAGCTCGCTCGCCAGCGCATCGCCCAGCAGTTCCTTCTGCGGCGTTGCGCCCCCCGCTATGGCGCGCTGCAGATCGCGCAAGCGGCTGTCGAGTGCGAACAGTGCGTGTGCCTGCTGCCCACGCAATTCCTCACTGGATAGTTTCCGAAGGTAGCCATGCAGACGCGCAAGCAGGTTGCCGACCGCCGCGGCCGGCTCCATTGCGCTGAGCATCCTTGCCACCTCTGCCGACTCTCCCCTTCCGGCGAATAGCATGGAAAACAGCCGATGCTGCGCTTCTGCTTTATCCAGCGCGCCGTCGATTCTCAGCAGCTGATCAGCGAGGAGCGGCATGCCTTCCGCGCCCGCCAGCGCGCGCTGCGCCAGCTGTCGGTCGCCATTGAGCATCGCCAGCCAGTCGAGCGCGGTATCGTAGGCCGGCGTCGACAAACGCAAGTGCTGACAGCGTGAGCGTATCGTTGCGGGCACGCCGGCTGGTGAGCGCGTGACCAGCAGGATGAGGGTGTCCTCCGCTGGCTCCTCCAGGCATTTCAGAAAGGCGTTGGCGGCAGCCAGGGTCATGCTATCGGCGGGATGGATCACCAGGATCTTGTATCTGCCAAGCGCACTGGTCTGCGCACTGAAGCGGATGACATCACGGATCTGGTCAATTCCTACCCCCCTGGCTTTGCCTGAGGGCCCCACCCAGCGCCAGTCGCTGTGGCCCTCACCCTGACTGAGCAGGCAGGTCTTGCATTGGCCGCAATTGGATCCCTGTACTGGCGCCTGACACAGGAGGTAGCGCGCCAATGCCGTGACGAAGCGCCGCCGGCCAGTGTCCTCCTCGCCACTGATCAGCAGCGCGTGAGGAAGACGCCCATCATCTGCCAGCGTCGTCAGGCCCTCCCAGGCATCTCGTTGCCACGGCAGCGGCGTACTGATCGCATCGTATGTCGGTGTGTCTGTTGGCATCATGGTCCGCTCGCCTCGCTCCAGCAGCGCACCAGATCCAGCCCTATGTCCTCAAGCTGCGAGTTTACTGACTCCAGAGGTTGCGACGCATCGACAAGCCGGTAACGCCCGGAGCCTTCCCGAGCAAGACGCAGATAGGTATCGCGGACGCGCTGGAAAAAAGCCCGCTGCTCGCGCTCGAAGCGGTCGAGTGTTCCGCGACCCCGGGCGCGCTCAATGCCAGTTTCCACCGGCGCATCCAGAAGCAGTGTACAGTCCGGGTGCAGATCTCCCTGTACCAGTTGCTCAAGCTGCTGGACCCATTGCATGGGCAGCTGGCGTCCGCCGGCCTGGTACGCATAAGACGCATCCGTGAAACGATCGCAAAGTACCCAGGTCCCCTGCTCCAGTGCCGGGCAGATCTTTTCTTTCAGATGCTGCGACCGGGCAGCGAACATGAGCAGGAGTTCTGCGAGGGGGTCTACCGAGGAGTCTCGAACAGATAACAGCACCTGACGTATTTCCTCGCCGAGTGGCGTGCCGCCCGGTTCCCGAGTGACCTGAATCGGAATGCCTGCGGCACCAAGGTAATGATGCAGATACTCCAGCGCAGTCGATTTTCCGACACCCTCGCCCCCTTCAACGGTAATGAACAGGCCCCGCGTTGTCATGTCATCCCCGTGGCGGTTGTGAGCGATAGTCGGAGCGTCGCTGCAGCTGATACTGCTGCACTGCGCGCTGGTGGTCTTCCAGTGTGTCACTGAACACGTGCGTACCATCGCCACGGGCGACAAAATACAGAGCGCTACCTTCCTCGGGGCTTAGCGCCGCGTGCAGAGCAGGTAGCCCAGCCAGTGCAATCGGCGTCGGTGGCAGACCGCCGTGGCGATAGCTATTGTAGGGGTTATCGACATCCCTTAGGTGGGCCCGGGTAAGATTGCCGTCGTAGCTGGCGCCGAGTCCGTAGATGACGGTAGGGTCGGTCTGCAGTCGCATGCCACGCTGGAGCCGCCGAACAAAAACGCCGGCTACCTGTCGGCGCTCCCATGCCACGCCGGTTTCCCGCTCCACGATAGATGCCATGATCAGTGCATCATAAGGTTCTTCATAAGGCAGTGACAGGCTACGTTCATTCCATAGCCGATGCAGTGCGGTCATCAAATCCTCATGTGCACGATGCAGGATTTCCCAATCCGTCGTGCCGCGCTCATAGCGATAGGTTTCCGGAAGAAACAGTCCCTCCGCCGACGCCCTGCCCTTGGCAAGCGCCAGCAGGCGCTCGTCCTCGGGTCCGGAAAGAATACTGGTCAGTCCTGGTGCGTCCTGGATGATGGCCAGCGCCTGCCCGAGGGTAATACCCTCGGGCAGGGTTACCGTGTAGGAAATCACATCGCCGCGGCTGATAAGCGCCAGGACCTGCGGCGTCGTCAGGCTGCCTTTGAGTCGATACTCGCCGCTCTGCAGGCGGGCATCGAGTCCGGTCAGGCGTCCATACCAGTTCAGCAACAGCCTGCTGCGGACGATACCGTCCTCTGCCAGTCGATGGGACAGGGACGACAGCGTGTCGCCCGGCGTCACGTCAAGATAGTAACCATCCTCTGGCATGGCAACCGGCGCCTTCCACTGAGTCCAGAGTGCATAGCCGGTAACCCCCAGCAGCACTGCCGCTGCCGTGCAGAACAGGATCAGGCGGCGCATGTCAGCAGGCGCTCCCGGTACAGCTCCTGGAGGCGTAGGGCGATGCGATGCCGACGCCAGCGCCGGTCGCCATAACGCCCTATGGGCTGGTAGCCTCGCAGACTGTTGCAGTAAAAAGCCTCATCGGCGGATTCAAGATCGGCCGCAGTCATTGCCACCTGCAGGCAGTCGAGCCCTAGTGTCGGAGCGAGTTCGTCCAGGACCAGCCGCCTGCGTGTGCCGAGGATGCCGCAATCGGTGAGCGTGGGCGTCAGCAGCTGATTGCCGTTGAGCAGGAAAAGATTGCCGCTGATCACGGAGACGGCGCTGCCGCTCGTGTCCGTCATGAGCATCTCATCAAGCCCCTTCTGCTGCCGCTCTTTTGCCGCCAGCACCTGCTCAAGACGGTTCAGGTGCTTGATGCCTGCGAGCAGGGGTTGTCTCGCCAACGTGACGCTACAGAGATCGACATGGGCGGGTGGCAGTTCCGGCTGGCCGGCGCTATCTGCACACGAGATTTGCACGATATAGGTTGGCCGCGCCGGCTCGGGAGGCGCGTAGCCTCGCATGCCCGCTCCCCGAGTGACCGTCAGGCGCATAACGCCGGTAAGGCGGCGATCGTCCAGCGCTGTTCTAATGTAGTCCCGCACGGGGCTGTGTGCCTCACTGTGAAACCCCAGCTTCAGCAGTCCATCCTGCAGGCGCTCGAGGTGGTAGCTGAGCCAGGGAATGTTTCCGTCGATAATCGGCATGGTCTCGAAAAGACCGTCGCCGTAGTCAAGGCCCCTATCCGGAAGGGGCAATGCAGTCACTTCCTGGCCATCGATCCATGTGCGAATGGTCGCGGACAAACCGGTTAGCCGTTTAGTGAACCACTAGCTCACCCGACTGAAAACGAGTGAGCCGTTGGTGCCGCCGAAGCCGAATGAATTTGACAGGGCGTGCCTGATGGCGCGTGGCTGAGCATTGTTTGGCACGTAATTGAGTCGACAGCCATCATCGACATTCTCGAGGTTAATCGTCGGGGGGGCGACCTGGTCGCGCAATGCAAGAATCGTGTAGATGGCCTCAACAGCACCCGCGGCCCCCAGCAAATGGCCGATCATCGATTTGGTAGAACTCACCGCGACAGACTCGGCCGCCCTGCCCAGAACAGATTCTATTGCGCGACTCTCGGCAAGGTCACCCGCCTGCGTGGATGTGCCATGGGCATTAATGTAGTCGATGGCATCCGGCGCCAGGCCGGCATCGCTCAGGGCATTTGTCATGGCGCGAGCGGCGCCGTTTCCGTCTTCTGGCGGCAGCGTCATATGGTAGGCATCGCCACTCATGCCAAATCCGCTGACCTCGGCGTATATGTGGGCGCCTCGCGCTTTTGCGGATTCGAATTCCTCCAGCAACAGCACGCCGGCACCATCGCCGAGAACGAAGCCATCCCGGTCCCGGTCCCAGGGTCTGGACGCTGCCGCAGGATCGTCATTGCGCGTGGACAGGGCGCGTGCGGCCGCAAAGCCCCCCAGGCCCACAGGCGTGGTTGCCATTTCCGCGCCCCCCACCAGCATAACGTCGGCATCGCCCTGAGCAATCAGCCGTGCACCAAGGCCGATGTTGTGCGTACCGGTCGTGCATGCGGTAACAATTGCCAGGTTCGGTCCCTGCATGCCGTATTTGACAGACAGATTACCGCTGATCATGTTGATGATTGAGCCCGGCACGAAAAAAGGCGAGATTTTTCGGGGGCCGGAGCTGTTGACGATTTCCGTGTTCTTTTCAATCTGGCCGATACCGCCGATACCGGAACCGATTGCACAGCCGACCCGCGTCGCGTTGGCGTCACTGATTTCAACCCCGGCATCCTGCATGGCCTGAATGCCCGCGGCCATCCCGTACTGGACAAAGACATCCAGCTTCCGTGCTTCCTTGGAAGACAGATAGGGGGACACGTCAAAATCGCGGACGCTTGCACTGAAGCGGGTGCTGTAGGCACTGACGTCGAAAGCCGTGATGTCAGCCGCGCCGCTTTTCCCTGCCAGTATGCTTTCCCAACTTGCCTTGACTGTGTGCCCGACTGACGTCACCGCACCCATGCCCGTTACCACGACTCTTCTGCCGATCACAGGTTTGCTCCTCGCCCGGTGATGCCTCTAACCTGATATGAAGCACGATCGCCTTTCAAAAAAAAACCGCCTCATGATGCAGAGGCGGCTTTCCGGCAGGCGATCACATTTCTCAGGCGAGATTGGCGTTGATGTAGTCAATGGCAAGCTTGACCGTGGTGATTTTCTCGGCTTCCTCATCCGGGATTTCGGTCTCAAACTCTTCCTCAAGTGCCATGACCAGCTCCACCGTGTCGAGGGAGTCTGCACCGAGATCCTCGACGAAAGAGGCTTCCGTCTGAACTTCGTCTTCTTTGACGCCCAGCTGCTCGGCGACGATTTTTTTTACGCGTTCTTCAATGCTGCTCATGATCGTAGATTACTCCTGCTTCTGTTGGGGACCCAAACCTCACCCGGTTCGAGCCTCGATTTTACAAGTTTTTTTCGGGTAGTAGTACTACTTTTCAGGGCGCGGGTATCACGCCATATACATGCCACCGTTTATGTGAATTGTCTCGCCTGTGATGTAGGCTGCTGCGTCGCTGCACAGAAACGCCACGAGCGCGGCAATTTCCTCCGGCGCGCCGAGTCGCCCGAGCGGAATCTGACCAAGCATCGCGTCTCGTTGTGAATCGGTCAACCCGCGGGTCATATCAGTATCGATAAATCCAGGCGCGACACAGTTGACGGTAACATTCCTGCCACCCAGTTCTCTTGCCAGTGCCCGGCTGAAACCGCCGGCGCCGGCCTTGCTTGCGGCATAATTACTCTGCCCCGCATTGCCCATGGCGCCAACCACCGATGTCACATTGACGATGCGCCCCCAGCGCGCTCGGGTCATGCCTTTCATGCATGCTTTGCTGACACGATACAGCGCACTCAGGTTGGTGCTGATCACGTCGTCCCACTCGTCAGACTTCATGCGCATCAGCAGGTTGTCCCGCGTGATGCCCGCATTGTTGACCAGCACCAGTGGGGCGCCCTGCTCGTCCGTCACCCGCGAGACCAGATGGCTGACCGCGTCGCCGTCAGTCACGTCGAGCGCCCTGCCGTAGCCAGGTGTTGCTGCTGCGCCCAGAAATTCGCTGATTGCTGCAGCGCCATTTTCCGAGGTCGCGGTACCGACTACAGTGTGTCCACTGGCAGCGAGCTGCTCTGCAATGGCGCGGCCGATGCCGCGGCTGGCGCCTGTCACCAGTGCTATTCTTCCTGGGGTTTCCGCGTCCGTCATCCTATTCTCCGAGGTGCGAGCTGTTTCTGTCGATCAGTGACTGTACACCCTCTGGCGTTTCGAGGGGAAAGCTCTCAATGGTCTTGTCAATGCGTTTGTTAAGGCCGCTAAGAACATTGCCGGGCCCGCACTCCCCGAATCGGGTCATTCCCGCGTCGACCAGTGCCCGTACGCAGTCGGTCCACATGACCGGCGATGCAATCTGTGTGGTCAGCAGCTCCCGAATACGCCCGGGGTCGGTCTCGCTTCGGGCATGTACATTATGAATGACAGGAATGTTCGGCGACTTGATGGGCACGTCCGCGAGCAGAGCCGCAAGCCTTTCTCCGGCGGGTCGCATCAACTCTGTGTGAAAGGGTGCGCTGACAGGCAGCGGCATCACGCGTTTCGCACCCGCAGCCTTGAGTGCCTCTGCGGCGGCATTGACGGCGCCAGCGTGACCGGCAATGACGACCTGGCCCGGGGCGTTGAAATTAACCGGTGCAACGACGCTATCATGCGCCTTCGCGAGTTCATCACAAATGCGCTGTATATCAGCATCATCCATGCCGAGCACCGCTGCCATTGCCCCTTGTCCCACCGGTACGGCGGATTGCATCAACCGTCCGCGCTCGCGCACTAATCGCAGCGCGTCGGCAAACTCAAGACTGCCTGCGCAGGTCAACGCTGAGAACTCTCCCAGGCTGTGCCCCGCCATCATGGTCGGCGACTGTCCACCCTGGGCGCGCCACAGACGCCAGATGGCGACGCTGCTGGCGAGGAGCACCGGCTGCGTGGTCTCTGTCAGGTTGAGTGCGTCCTGGTCTCCCTTCGAAATCACGGCCCAGACGTCGTAACCCAAAGCCTGCGACGCCTCGTCAAAGGTTGCCCTGACATCATCACTCAGGGTGTAGGCGGCCGCCAGCATTCCGGTTTTCTGCGATCCCTGCCCGGGAAATACAAAGGCTAGAGAGTCGTGCCTCATATGCCGATCCTTTTTCTTTTCATCTCACCATAAAAAAACCACCGGTGGGCTCTTTCAGAGCCTGGCGGTGGTTTGCTGATCCCGCGGTGCCTGCTCCGGTGGAAGAGCAGGCCGATACCGGTTCAGTCTTCGTTGCCGGTGTCGACAACTTTCTTGCCACGGTAAAAACCGTCCGCTGTCACATGATGTCTGCGGTGGCTTTCTCCCGATACCGGATCGACGCTCAGCGTGCTGCCGGTCAGACTGTCGTGTGAACGACGCATGCCGCGCCGTGAGCGTGTCTTTTTGTTCTGCTGTACTGCCATGGTCTTCTCCTGCCTGTATTAATGATCAAGGTCGCGCTTCAATTGCGCCAATACGTTGAACGGGCCGTCTGTCCTGCCGTCCTTCGCTGGTGTGCCTTCGTCAGCCATGGACGCTGCAAATTCCGCCCCTGCCAGCTTTTCGATACACGTCTTTTCCTCGTGGTAACTGTAAACTGGCATTGCCAGAACCAGTTCATCCTCTACCACGGCCCACAAATCAATGTCTCGTGCGGCCAGCAACGGTTCGAGCCCTTCCGGTAAACCCGCCGCCTGCTCGTCCGTCCTGACAACCGCGAGCTTGCTGGTTGCATCGAGCGGTCGCTGAAATACCTCAAGGCAGCGTTGGCAGCGAACACTGATACTGGCGTTAACAGCCACAGACAGCACGGTTCTGCCCTGCTCATCGAGGTCGCAGCTGATTACCGCGTGAATGTGCCCTTCGTCACCCGCGAGCAGCCCTCGCAATCGCTGAAGATCTGCAGGCGCCACGTCGCCTTCAAAGTACGCCTTATGCATGGCTGGTTTACGCAGATCCAGCGTGCGCGGAAGGGGGGTTGCCGACATAGGCGCGCACTATAGGGACAGCGCCGGCCTTTGTCAAAAAAAAACGAGGTAATACAAGCAGTTCAACCCACACTTCCCGCTGCCGGGGCAAACGGCCTGGCCGCTATGGCTGTGGCGCCCGATCGAGCAGGGCCGCGAGGTCGTCGTCGAGGGCTGCATTGAGGTCATAAACGTCATCGCCGAGGCGAAAGCGCAGTCGCTCTGCGTGCAAAAACAGGCGCTGCAGGCCCAGCGCGCGGGTCAGCGCCGCACTGTCCTCATTCTGATACTTGTCATCGCCGAGGAGTGGAAAGCCGGCGTGTCGGGCGTGTATGCGGATCTGATGCGTGCGCCCGGTTATCGGGCTGGCTCGAAGCAGTGTTGCATTGCCAACATAACGTACAACCGAGAAGGCTGTCTGTGATGGCTTGCCGCCCCTGGCGACACGCACCATTCGCTCGCCCGACTGCAGCGTGTTCTTTTCCAGTGGTGCCTCGATGCGTGTCAGATGTCTTGGCCAGTGACCGACTGCTAGCGCCAGGTAATCCTTGCTGACACCCGTGCCGCGAAGAAGACCATGAAGTTCCCGCAGAGCCGCAGGCTGTCGTGATACCAGAATGAGCCCGGATGTATCTCGGTCAAGGCGGTGCACCAGCTCTAGATGGCGGTCCTCCGGGTAGATCTGCCGCAGACACTCGATAAGACCGAAGTCGAGCCCGCTGCCACCATGCACCGCCAGGCCGGAAGGCTTGTTGACGACGAGAAGCCGTTCATCACGCCGGACGATCCGCCCGGCCAGGCGCTCTGACCAGTAGTAAGGTACAACCGTCGCTTCCCTGCGGCTGGCCTGATGCAGGGGCGGCAACCTGACCACGTCGCCGGTCACCAGCCGATAGTCTGCACGTGCGCGGCCCTTGTTTACCCGGATTTCACCCTTGCGCAGGGCGCGGTAGAGGCGAGTCCGCGGGACGCCATGCATTTCCCGGATGAGGAAGTTATCGAGTCGTTGACCATCACTGCGCTCATCGACGGTCCGATGGCGCACGCGAGGCGCAACAGTGCCGGGACTTTCGGTCAAAACTCTTACCTCTTATATTTGAGTGCGTCGGGCTTTGCTGCTATTCTCCACGCCTAGCGTCGGCGCGTCACTGTATACATCACAGCACAGCCGGACAACCCGCCACTGCAAGTACGGCCCGTTATTATGTGCCGTATCCACAGGCGGTGTCGATGCGAAGCACCTGGCCCTGGTCCAGGGGTTGGCCGGGGACGGCGAGAACCAAGACAGTAGCGCTTCCCTCCCCCGCCTTGAAACCCCGGATAGCGCACGGGATTGAGAAAACGTTACAGGTAGGCCGGAATTACGCAGACATGATCACCGGGTTTCCGCCATTTAACGCGGGAGCGCGTGTTGGCCATCGGGATATGGCAACGCAGGATCGTCATCGGGCGTTTGCTGCGCGAAAATACCAAGCAGTTTTTGCACAAGAGTAGTGAGGGCGCCGCGGAACGGCGTCGGATAAGCGGTAGATTATCGAAGCGGAGCCTGCATTATCGATGCAGGACGTCTGTGTTTGCAGAACTGGTCCTGACTTTCCGGCTCGCCTGAACACAAGGTGAGTCACCCTATGAAGAAAATGCTTATCAATGCCACGCAGCCTGAAGAAATGCGTGTCGCACTGGTGGACGGTCAGCGTCTATACGATCTGGATATCGAGAATCGCACCCGTCTACAGAAAAAATCCAATATCTATGTCGGTAAAATCACCCGTGTGGAACCCAGCCTGGAGGCGGCTTTCGTCGACTTCGGCGCGGATCGCCACGGCTTTCTGCCGCTCAAGGAAATTGCCAGAGAATACTTCTACCGCAGCCCCGGCGATGCCGACGGCCGTACCAAGATCCGCGATGTCGTCAAGGAAGGCACCAAAGTCGTTGTTCAGGTCGACAAGGAAGAGCGCGGCAGTAAAGGCGCGGCGCTGACAACGTTTATCAGTCTTGCCGGTCGCTACATGGTGTTGATGCCCAACAACCCGCGCGCCGGTGGGATATCCCGTCGCATTGAGGGCGATGACCGGGCAGAGCTGCGCGAAGCCTTGAGCGTGCTGGATATTCCAGACGGCATGGGCGTCATTATCCGCACCGCGGGCGTTGGTCGAAGTCCTGAGGAGCTTCAGTGGGACCTCAGCTATCTCCTCCAACTGTGGACGGCGATCTGCGAAGCCAGCAAAGAACACAGTGATCCCGTACTCCTATACCAGGAGAGCAATGTTATTATTCGCGCAGTACGCGATTACCTGCGCGACGATGTCGACCAGGTGCTCATTGATGCACCAGAGGCCTACAAGCAGGCCACTGATTTCGTCTCAATGGTAATGCCCAAGTATGCCAACCGTATCAAGATGTACGAAGACAGCATCCCGCTGTTCAACCGCTTCCAGATTGAAAGCCAGATAGAAACTGCATTCCAGCGAGAAGTCCGATTGCCATCCGGCGGCTCTATTGTAATTGACCCGACGGAAGCCCTGGTTTCCATCGACATCAACTCCTCCCGGGCCACCAAGGGCAGCAATATTGAAGATACCGCCCTGCAGACCAATCTCGAGGCGGCCGACGAAATAGCGCGGCAACTGCGCTTGCGCGACATGGGTGGCCTTGTCGTGATCGACTTTATTGACATGCTGGCCGCGCGCAACCAGCGGGCAGTGGAGAATCGCATCCGTGATGCACTGGCCATTGATCGCGCGCGCGTACAGGTTGGCAAGATTTCTCGATTCGGGTTGCTCGAAATGTCCCGTCAGCGTCTCCGTCCTTCTCTCGGGGAGACCACTGCCATCGTCTGCCCCCGCTGCACCGGCCAGGGCACGATTCGCGACACCAAGTCACTGGCCCTGTCGATCCTTCGCCTGATGGAAGAGGAAGCCACAAAGGATCGCAGCGCGGAGGTCCGAGCAATCGTGCCCGTTGATGTTGCAGCTTACCTGCTCAATGAAAAGCGCGCGACGCTGACAGAAATCGAACAGGTAACCGGTGCCCGAGTGCTGGTTGTGCCGAACCCGAACCTCGAAACGCCACATTTTGAAGTCCAGCGCCTGCGAGATGACGAGGTTGTGGGTGATCATGAGACCAGCTATAAAATTGATATTGCAGTACCTGAAGCTGAGCAGATAAGCGATCCCCACACAGCTCAACTGCCGCAGCAGCGGGCAGTGGTTGGCCCGATAGCGCCACAGATGCCGCCCGCGCAAGCGGCGCCCGCGGAGCCTGCTGAAAGCGCAAACACAGAAGAAACGGCTACGCCGGCGGGCGCTGCCCCCACCCCGACCCAGACGCCCACGGCACCGTCCACCGCCGATGAAAGGCCTGGCGTGCTGACACGACTCTGGGTCAATCTGTTTGGGCCTGCGGACGTTGTTGCAAAAGCTGCCACGCCAATACAATCTGAGCCCCAGAGCAAGCCCGTGGCCGACAAGGATGGAGCAGATCCCGCAGCCGAGCCCGCATCAGAGTCGGGCGATCGGCCGAGAAGCCGCGGACGACGCCGTTCCAATCGCTCGCGCAATCGCCGTGACGAGCAGGGCCAAGGCCGAGAGGAGCGAAGCAACGTCAATACGCAGACCAGCTCGGCGGAAAACGATGGCAGCAGTGTCGACGCCAGTGACAGCGACAGTGATACGCCAACGCGCAGCAGTAATCGGCGCCGCCGTCGGCGCCCGCGTCGCGACGATGGCGGCAGCGCTTCCGGCAATAATCTTCGGCCAGCGGATCAAGATGACCTGGAAGACTCTTCACTGGAAGCTGCGCTTGAGGAATCGTCCCTGGAAGCGGCTGGAAATGCCGAAGATGCCAGTGACGACGAGAATCAAGGCGGTGCGGGCAGAAAACCGCGCCGGCGCCCGAGCGATCAGAAGCGCGGTGAACCGCGACGTCGCCGGCGCAAGCCAGTTCCCGTTGAAGAAATTGCCGCAGTCAACGAACTCGGCAACGGGGAATCCGATGTCCCCTCATCCGCAGTCGCAGGCGGTGCCAGTGCGCTGACGTCACTGGCCGGGACATCAGGGCATGACACTGACACGAGACAAGCTGCCGCGGTAGATGATAGCAATGTAGCCGTCAGTGATGTTGTTGAAGAAACAAACGCAGAGGATAGGTCGGAAGACCCACCAGAGACGTCTCAATCCACGTCGGATACGACACCTGATACCGACTACGAAGGTCATGCAGAGCCGGAGCAACAGCCTGAGCAAGAGCCACAGCCGGAGCCACAGCCGGAGCCGGAGCCGGAGCCGGAGCGAGAGTCTGAGCCAGAGCGAGAGTCTGAGTCGGAGCGAGAGCCGGTCCTCGATTCGCAGGCCAGCACGCCCGGCGAGGCCACACGTCCGGCAACGGCGATCGCTGCAGAGGCTAACGCTGCAGCAGGCGATGACACATCGGGCCTAACGCCCAGCGGACGCGCGAGCAACGATCCGCGCGTGAACCCGTCACCGGTGCGAGACGTAAAGATAGAAACCGCGCATTTGTCGCTGTTCAATGACAAACCGGCCCCGGCGGTTACCCCGACACAGCGCAACGTAGCGCGGGCCAGTAACGACCCACGGGGCCCCGGCAGCGGTCATAGCGCATCCAGTTAAGCAGGACCGTCCAGCGGCGGTGTTAGCGGCGGGAAAAACGCCATTACCACCGCTTTCTGGCTTGTTTGCTGCGCCGGGATGCGTATAATCTGCGCCTGCTCCCAAAGGGATGCAACAATACGGTGGGCTGGCTGAGTGGTCGAAAGCGGCGGTCTTGAAAACCGTTGAGGGGAAACCCTCCCGGGGTTCGAATCCCTGGCCCACCGCCATAAACGAAAAAAGGCACCTATAAGGGTGCCTTTTTTCGTTTATGGGGTTGTCTATGGCTTAATGGGAGCCGAACTCCCCGGGTTCGACCAAATGCACCTTGAGCATAGGTACTTCTGCTGCTTTGTCGATTAACTGGTGCAGTGGCCCAGTCTGACCGCAGACATGATGCGGAGGTATACATGGAAAACAGCTTCTGGACGGCGTTTGGCGCCAGTGTTCTGGCAGCATTGGTCACGGGCATCGGCATCTATACCATCCGTCATTTTGAGGTCTGGGGCCGTAAATACAGTATTTATTTTGTGTGCTTCGCCGCCGGTGTGCTGATCTCGGTATCCTTCCTTCACATTATTCCCAAATCTTTCGAATTGAGTCCATTTGCTCCCGGCTACCTCTTGGGCGGGTTCGTATTGATGCATCTGTTCAACCGTTTCATCACCGCGTTCGTGTGTGAGCGCGGAACTCATCCAGCTTACGGTATCGGCCTCGTACCAATGGTCGGCATCGGCTTTCATTCCTTCATCGACGGCGTCGTCTATTCCATAACCTTCTCCATCAGTATTTTCACTGGCGTGCTTGCCGCTATCGGTATGGTGCTACATGAATTTCCCGAGGGCATCATCACTTACCTGCTCTTGTCGCGCGGGGGCTTCAGCGAAAGGAGTGCCTTGTTCCTCGCCGTCATCTCGGCGTCGATCTCCACTCCACTGGGTATGCTGGTTTCATGGCCCTTTATCAGCAGTATCGGTCAACCGTTGTTGGGTGTTCTTCTCTCGATGTCCGCTGGCGCCCTGGTGTATGTTGGTGCCACGCACCTCTTGCCGCAGGCGGAAAAGGAGCATGGCCGATTCAGCCTGTTGGCCCTCGGCGCCGGCATCCTGGTGGCTGTACTCATCGTGCTGTCGAAATAGAGGCATCACGCGCGTTCTGCGGGGCAGGACGCCGAACGTCGGTCGACACGCTTTCAACGTACTTCAGCGCTTAACAGGCCCCGATGAAGAGCGCAGCCACCTCGCGTTCGAGAAATTCACGGAGCGGGTGACTGGGTCTGGTCACCAGGGCAATGCCTCGGAGCGGTGGCGTCTGTAGGGAGATCTCGATGAGCGAAGTATCCCGTAACACACCGTGTGCTATCGCCATAGCAGGCACCAGCGCGAGGCCAAAACCCGCCTCAGCCAGCTGCACCAGCGTATCAATGTTACTGGCCTCAAAGCGACGGCTGGCCTGGGCACCCACGCCGCAGGCGGAGAGAATATGTTCCCGGAGGCAGTGACCCGGTTCGAGAAGGATGATCTGGCTGGTGTCGATCGCAGATAACCGCAGCGGTGCATCACGCCGGACCACCGAATGCCCAGGCGCCGCCAGCAAACGCAGCGGATCATCGAAAAGATGGGTTACCGCCAGGGTCCGGGTATCCATGGGCAACGCGAGCACCGCGGCGTCGAGTTCCCCGCCACTGACCTGATCGAGGAGGCTCTCGGTCTGGCGCTCGTGCAGGAACAGTTCGAGCCCGGGGAAGTGCTCTGCGCATGCCGCTAGAAAGTCGTGCAGAACATAGGGGGCGATAGTCGGAATGATGCCCAGTCGCAGGCTACCGGTTCCCGGCTCCGACTGGGCGCGCGCGAAAGCGAACAGATCCTCGCTGGCGGCGAGAATCTGTTCTGCCCTGACGCAAACCGCTTCGCCGACCGGAGTCATGGACACGCGCTGACGGCTGCGCTCAACCAGCTTGAGGCCGAGGCTGCGCTCGAGCTCGGCGAGGCCGCCGGACAGGGACGACTGTGTAACGAAGCACTGCTCCGCGGCGCGAGTGAAATTCAGGCTGTCGCGCACCGCCAGAAGGTAGGCCAGCTGCTTCAGGGAGAGGGAGGCACTGCGTCTGTCGGTCACTGTGAGGATCGCTTCGCGGGCGTGTGCCGCCAGTTTACCGTAGTTGTACTTCAGAAGGGCGGGTAAAGCGAGCAGCGTAATGCCAAGGCGGCAGTTACGCACCGATCCAGGTTCTGGTAATCCGTCAGATTAATGATTGGATAATCCGATCAATATTAAATTAATAATCGATTTCTCCTTTTATTGTCCCTGCCCTATTCTGTCCCTGTCACAACAAAGCAGGCAACAGGAGAAAGATTATGCAGATCGTCAACGACAAAACCCTGAAACCGATCGTGACCCCCTTTTTCGACGCGCCGACCAACACCTTCAGCTACGTCGTCGAGGACCCGACCAGTGGCGCCTGCGGCATCGTCGATTCTGTGCTCGATTTCGACTACGCCGCCGGGCGCATTGGCTACGCCAGCGCCGAGCGCATTATCGATTTCGTGCGCGAGCGGCAGCTCACCGTAGAGTGGATCGTGGAAACCCACGTACACGCCGATCATCTTTCAGCCGCACCTTATCTGCAGGCGGCGCTCGGTGGAAAAACCGGGATTGGCGAGCATATCGATGTGGTGCAGCAGACATTTGGCAAGATTTTTAATGAGGGTACGAAATTTCAGCGCGACGGCTCACAGTTCGACCGGCTCTTCAGTGACGGCGATCGCTACGAGATAGGTGCGCTGAGCGTGCTGGTGCTGCATACGCCCGGACACACGCCGGCCTGCACCACGCACCTGATCGGTGATGCTGCTTTTGTCGGTGACACGATTTTCATGCCTGACGCCGGCTCGGCCCGCGCCGACTTTCCAGGCGGCGACGCAGCCACTCTTTACGCTTCCATTCAGAGGGTACTGAGCCTGCCAGGCGAGACTCGCCTGTTCATGTGCCACGACTACGCCCCGGGCGGACGCGAACTGCAGTTTATGAGCACCGTCGCAGAACAACGCGCGGCAAACATACACGCCGGTGATGGCATCGACGAAGAGACCTTTACCCGACTGCGCGAAGAGCGGGATCGTAGCCTGGCCATGCCCCGGCTCATCATTCCTTCGCTGCAGGTCAACATGAAAGCTGGCGAACTGCCGGCAGAAGACGCGAACGGGACCCGGTATCTGCGGGTGCCTCTCGATGTTCTTTAAAACACGGCCACGCGCCGTTTTTGAAACCCGCGCACAAACAGCGCAGACAACCAACCAAGCAAGGAGCAGGACCATGGACGCAAGTAATCAGGCAATCGGCCTCCCCCGCCTCAACGAGCGGGCGCCGGACTTCAACGCCCCAACCACCGATGGACAGCGCAGCCTCGAGGATTACGAAGGTAAATGGCTGGTACTATTCTCGCATCCCGCAGACTTTACGCCGGTATGCACCACCGAGTTCATTGCCTTCGCCCGGCGTGCGCAGGACTTTAATGCGCGCGGTGCCGAATTGCTGGGCCTGTCCATCGACAGCACGCATTCGCACATCGCCTGGATACGCAATATTGAGGAGAAATTCGGCGTCAGGATACCCTTCCCGATCATCGCCGACCTGAAAATGGATGTTGCGCGGGCCTACGGCATGATCCATCCAGGGGCCGCGGATACTTCTGCCGTGCGAGCAACCTTTATAATAGATCCGAAGGGCGTGCTGCGGGCCATGGTCTACTACCCGATGAGCAATGGCCGTTCAATCGACGAGTTCCTCCGGCTACTCGATGCACTGCAAACCTCGGACCAGCACGGCGTGGCCACGCCAGAAAACTGGTATCCCGGCGATAAGGTCATCGTGCCGCCGGCCAAAACGGCTGCGGAAGCCGCCGAGCGGATGGCAAGCAGCGATTATGACTGCGTTGACTTCTACTTCTGTCAGAAAGCGATCTGATCATGCGAGTCTAATAAGCCCCGGTCAATAGCCGCGGCTTATTAGACGCTTAGCGATCCACCGCGCGGCTTTCGCGATTTGGGCTGGGCGTGCATTCCAGACGAAAGCCATTGAGCACGCGTAGTCGCGCTCATCCCCGTCCTCCTCCTCACCATCAGTCTGATTCGAAACCTTACCAATGCTCGTGAATTTCTTGCGATACGCATAATTCAGATAAATACTCAGTCAGTACAGACAGAATCGCTTGGAGTTTACGGCCTCCTTCGCGGGGTATCTGGTAAAAAAATAACATCAGAGAGGTAAGCCATGTCTTTAGAGGCACCGTTCTATCCGATCATTTATGTTCGTGGCTTTGCCATGACTCAGGGCGAAATCGAGGCGACGACTGCTACGCCATACATGGGATTCAACCTGGGCTCTACGAAATTGCGCCAGCTTTGGGATGGCCGGGTTCATCGCCACTATTTCGAATCACCGCTCATTCGGCTCATGAAAGAATACGGTTATACAGATGCCTATCTGGACGGGGACATGCAGCGTGAGAAGCTTCCCCCCCGCTCCATCGTTATCCATCGCTATTACGATCAGGCGGATCCACATTTCGGTGACGGCAAGCGCCCGGCCATCCTTGATGCTGCAAAAGATCTGCGCGATCTGATCAGGCAGATAAAGCAGGCGATCTGCGGTGACAACGCGGCAGCAAAACAGAACTTCCGCGTAAACCTGGTTGCCCATTCCATGGGCGGGCTTATCTGTCGCACTCTTCTACAGAACAAGGATCTGCGAGACTCAACGGAAGCGAAGCAGGTCAACAAGGTGTTTACCTACGCAACACCACACAATGGGATTGAAATGGTCGGCTTCAATGTGCCGCGCTTCCTGGGTTTATGGGACATCAACAACTTCAACCGCCGCGAGATGAAAGAGTATCTCAGCCTTGATGACCACCGATACGTCGGCACGCTGGACGGCCATTTCGACCCGCACCGATTCTTCTGTCTGGTGGGCACCAATCACAAGGATTACGGCGTTGCCGCCGGGCTCTCAAGCCAGCTGGCTGGTGACATGAGTGATGGCCTGGTGAATATCGAAAATGCCGTTGTCGCCGGTTGCCCGAGGGCGTTTGTCCATCGGTGTCATGGTGGGCCATTCGGTATCGTCAACTCCGAAGAGGGCTACCAGAACCTCGCTCGATTCCTGTTCGGCAACATCCGGGTTACTGGCATCCTGCAGCTGGACAGCCTACCCCTGCCACCGTCGATTCAGAGGTCACTCACCGACAAAAAAGATGTCAAGGCCTCCTACTGGTTCGAGGCCAGCGTCTCTCCAAGACCGGCAGGTGGCGGCGACGGTGTTTTCTATCTGACCGAGCGACGCAAGGCAAATTATTCGGCAATCATGCGCAAGTACGACGAGATGATGAAACCGGCGAAGGCTGGCCTGACCAAGCCGCGTTGGCCTGTGCTGTTTTCCACCTGCCTTGACACAGCCAGGATCACCCGCGGCAGCACAGTAGTCTTCACAATAGAGCTCATTGTCAGTGCCACCGATTACGTCATCGATGGCATTCTGCTTTTTGATCGGACGATACCCGGTGAGAACCTCTACCGTCAGACCATCTGCGTGCGCGCAACCATAAGCGATGAGGGCTGGCGGGTGCGCTGTAATTACATTGATGATGAATGGGGCGAAAAGCGGGGAACCGAGATCAGTCTGGTTGATGATTCCTTCGTGATTCCGATAGCCAGTACCAAAGGTCTGAAAGGGGCGCTGAAACTCTCGCTCGAGCCACATATCTGATCTGCATCAAAACTCAAAAAACGCTCACTTAAAGGCATTATGTACTACTATCAGGAGACGAGGGGCTGCTGATTTCGACTGACCTTGAAAGCCGGGCGTGTGACCAGTGCCAAACACAGGGGGTTTATTACGTTGCTGCAAACGATAATAGCGTTGACCCGGCGCGATGTTGCAGTGAAGCTGATTCTGCACCTTGCCATTGTGCTGTCGACTGCCGGTGCGAGGGTTAGCACCGCCGATAACTCTTCAGTAGAGCAGGTATTGCAGGAGCATGCGGCCCTTATCAATCAGCAGAAAGTGATCCTTGAAAGACAGCAACGGGCACTGGAAGTCCAGGCGCGGGAAATCAGACAGCTGCAGGCTCGTCTTGACCAGCAGCGAAATCCAACTGCGGGTCTGGCCGGCAGATCCGTAGCCGAACCGCCACCCCTGCCCATGGGACCGGTAGGCCAGGCCCCACCAGTGATCAGGGATTCGACCGCTCTCGATATACCCCGCATTGCAGACAACGTGGGGAGCGTACTGACCGTCAAGGGGAAATTCATTCTGGAGCCTTCGCTGCAGTACTCCTACGCTGACAATAATCGGGTTTTCCTGGACGGCTTCACGTTTCTGCCCTCAATTGCCATAGGTCTGATCGACCTGCGTGAAATCAAGCGACACACCAGTATTTTCAGCCTCGCCGGACGCTATGGACTGACATCGCGCCTGGAAGCCGAGCTGCGCGTGCCGTATGTCAACCGCAAAGATAGCCAGCGTTCGCGTCCCATCAGCATAGGTGTGGGCGAGGACGCGATATTCGAAGCAGACGGTGGAGGGCTGGGCGATATCGAACTCGCCCTGCGCTATCAGCTGAATGAAGGGCGTAACGGCTGGCCTGTATTTATCGGAAACCTTATCGGTTCCGTCGACACCGGGTCCAGCCCCTTCAACGTGGATTTCGTGCAATCTACTCCCGGCGCCGTGTTCCCGACTGAGCTACCCACTGGAGCTGGTTACGTCAGTCTCCAATCAGGTCTCTCTTTGCTCTACCCCACAGATCCCGGTGTCTTCTTTGGCAACGTGAGCTACACCTGGAATGAGGAAACCGATGAGACAATCGCGGGAATCAGACGGACTGTGGACCCCGGTGATGCGATTGGTCTGGGCTTTGGTATGGGTTTTGCTCTAAACGACCGCAGCTCCTTCAATATTGGTTACTCGCACAGGCACGTATTCACGTCGAAAACCGATAACGCCGATATCAACGGCAGCGTTCTGGATATCGGCCAGCTGACTGTTGGGTATTCATTGCGCGCTTCGAACACGGCTCGATACAATTTATCGCTGAATATCGGCACCACAGACGATGCACAGAACGTGGGGCTGACGTTCCGCATGCCAATGGCTTTCTGACTGGTCCTGCCGCAGAAAGTACCGTCGCTATAAGTGATGCTCCTCAGCGGAGCCCTGGCTCGAGAAACTGACTGAATATGGCTGCGCCTGTCACGTCCTGCGTAATGGCGGCGGGGTTGCGTAGCTCAATGTCGATTTTGCTGATAGTTTCAATGAGTTGGTTATCCCTTGTGTTTTGAATAATGGAATTGAGCAGGCTATCGACAAACTCGGCGCCGATATCGGCGGAGTTTGGGCGCAGCGCCGCAAGTTCCTGCGGTGACTCAAAATACGAGGAAAAGGTTTCAACGCCGTTTTGATAGACACGTCTGTCGATACTGATGTTGATAACTGTGCCACTATCCAGAACAAAACCGCCTCTTGACGCGGCCAACTCTGCATCTGAGGCGAGAATCACCGGGTCGTGGCTTGTTTGCGCTGCGCCGTTAGGGGCGGCAATGGATGACGCCACAGCAAAATACACCACTCGCGCTATGCGTCTGAGCAGCCTGCGGTCAGTCACAATGTCCGCACAATCATTGCTTTTCATAGATGCGCTTCTGCCGACCCTAGAAATCAAACGGTCCACGCCGCAGCAGGTTGAAATCTGCCAGACTACCTCTGTCCACAGCATCCTCCAGCGATGGTCTGGCCCTCTGATCCCAGGCCCGATCATCGTGATAGGTCGCGGACGCATAGTGAGATCCATCCTCAATCAGGAACAGTATGCGGTTGTCCCACATGGCCTCGAATTGCCTGCGGCCTACGACCTTGATGCCAGCCGATGGGTCGCCAAGCAGAATCTCCCGCGGTCGAGTGCCTTTGACGATAACGAAATGCAGATAGCCCTGCTGATTGATGATAGTGATTGCCGGCACATTCAGCCGGTTCAAGCCAACCTTAAAACCATTTGACCGGTAACCGCGGCGTTCCAGGTACTGCTTCATATCCAGCATAGAGAAGCCTTGCTGGCGAATCTTGTCCTGATCCCCGTGATCAAACATGTCGACGAAGACCTCGCGCTCGTTAACTCTATCGTGGTAATGAAAAGTCAGCAAACTGGCGAGTGCCGCAGAGCCGCAACTGAAATCATACTGCTGTCGATAGACGGTGCTGAATTTTCTCTCTGCAAAACTGGTGACCGGCACCAGAAATTCCCCACCGATCGCAGCCCCCCCAATCTGCATGTCCATAGCGGCGCTGCCGATGGCGGTGAGTAAAAACGCAACTACCAGCAGTTCAGGTATCGGTCGTCTTTTCATCTGTCTGTTTCCCGGTAATAACGTCATGGAAAAATCGTCACGTTGACAATGACGGAATCCTGAATGATCACGTTATTGCCTGTATTTTGAATAATCGAGAACAGTCCACTTGCCCGCGAAAATGAATCATCGATAATATTGCTGCCCGTTACATTACCAATAGCAGTGTTGTCACCTAGATCCGCATTCAGCTGCGCATTGGTCAGCTGCGTCACATTGATCACGCCCCCCTGTCCACGCGCCTGTTCAAGTTCATGGAGCGTGACTGCGGCCACAGCTGTGACACCCGATGGCGTCGCCATTGAGCTTGCGTCATCCCCGGCATGGGTAATCTGCGGCGAGTACCCTGGAGAAAGAAAAATTACGAAAAATAGCCAGCCCGAAATTATTCTCATAGTTTTCCTGGGAACATTGGCAGGAATTCACTTCGCCTCTGACGACATTGAAGATCCCTGCAGTCCCGGCGCCTCCTGCAGCAAGTAGTGGCCAGTGCCACTCGATAGTCGGAAGAACAGTTGCCAGTGCATCTGCACTGGCAACTGCGCCATGCCTGCCATTCGTTTGCGAGCAGTATCGGCCTGCGGCCTCTATTGCGGGTTCAGCGTCACGTTGCCCTGGAACGACACCTGTTGCTGACTTAGCACATTGCTGCCGAGGTTCTGCGAGGTCTGGTTGATGCCGGCAGTACCGTTAAACGCATCACTGATACTGACGCTCGGTGTGTAAGTCGTACCTTCAGCAAGCGTCAGCGTGACAGCGTTTCCAGTGACGGTACCGCTCAGCATGGAATCGTTCACGCTGTAGGAGTAGTTGGCCGTCGCCGTACCTCCGTTATTGGCAGATGCGGCACCGTCCGACGCAGACGCAACGCTGTTGTTGGAATTGTCGCTGTTGTCGGAATTATCCGAGTTGTCTGAGTTATCAGAATTGTCCGAGTTGTCCGAGTTGTCGGACTGATCGTTACTTGCCATGCTGCCGTTGTTGGCTGCGGCACCCGTCGCCGACGCCACGCTACTGTTTGAACTATCGGAGTTATCGGAGTTGTCGGAGTTGTCGGAATTGTCGGAGTTGTCGGAATTGTCGGAGTTGTCGGAATTGTCGGATTGATCATTGCTTGATGTGCTGCCGTTGTTGGCCGCGGAGCCAGTGGCTGAGGCCAGGCTGTTGTCCGAGTCGTCGGAATTATCCGAGTTGTCCGAGTTGTTGCTGTTATCTGCCATGCTGCTGTTGTCAGAGTTATTGCTGTTGTCGGAACTGTTGCTGTTATCGGAATTATTACTGTTATCGGAATTGTTACTGTTGTCCGAGTTGTCGCTTGTGTCCAGCGCAACGTCTATCGCCGCATTCGCGAGCAGACTGCTATCCGAATTATCTGAATTGTCCGAGTTGTTCGAGTTGTCCGAATTGTTGCTGTTATCGGCCATGCTGCTGTTATCGGAGTTGTTCGTGTTATCCGAATTGTTGCTGTTGTCGGCCATGCTGCTGTTGTCTGAATTGTTCGTGTTATCCGAATTGTTGCTGTTATCGGCCATGCTGCTGTTGTCTGAATTGTTCGTGTTATCGGAGTTGTTACTGTTATCGGCCATGCTGCTGTTATCAGAGTTGTTCGTGTTATCCGAGTTGTTACTGTTATCGGAGTTATTACTGTTGTCCGAGTTATTGCTCGCGTCGAGCGCAACATCCAGCGTCGCTTCATCGAACATGCTGTTATCAGAATTGTCTGAGTTATCTGAGTTATCTGAGTAGTCGGAATTGTCCGTGCCAACGGCGCTGGAGTATTCATTCGCCGAGGCTGACCCATCGCCGGAGTTGTCCGACGTGGCTGTTGCGACCTGACTTTCCGCCGACTCAGTGGCGTTATTCGTGGGCTGGGCCCAGACCCCGGATGCTGCCGTGCCCAGGACGAGTGCGATGCTGAGGGATAAGACGTTACGATTTTTCATGATACTTCTCCATGTTGATCATTACTTATCTGCTGCGCTAAAAAATCACGCCATCGTTGTCTGCACACTCTCCTGAAAGGGGCTGGTGCTCGCATCATGGCGATGATGGAAAAAGGTGCGCTCATATCGCCTCAAAAACCATAAAATATGATCTAAAAAACTCTTAAAAAAGCATGAAAAACGCATCAAAACCTCGAAAAGCTGTCTATAGTGATTAAGTAACCCAGGCAGCAGCGGCGTTTTGACGTTGCCTCATGAGGCGCTATACGGGGAGAGAAAAAGGAGCATGGCTCGGCTAGACGAGATGCCGTGATCGCATGTGTAAAACAACTGTGATGAAGATTGGGACAAAGAAAAAAAAAGGGGCAGCGTTCCAGTGAATGATTCAGCATCGGAAAAACGACAGATTCTGCTCGTTTCGAGCGATAGTTTTATTGAGGGGCTGGTCAGGGGTTATTGTCTTGCGCATGGTATCGACCTTGTTTTCAGGCGTTTCGTGAGCGATTTGATAACTGAATCCATTACCTATGCGCCGCGATTGCTGATTGTCGACGGACGCAAGACGGGCGCATCGTCTGAAAGAGACGCGGCTGCCTGCGCTGAGACGATACGCGTGCTGAGAGAGCGTAGCCATGCGCCGCTTTGCATAATCAGTGACTCCGCGGAAACGCTGCCCAAACAGTATCTGCACGAGCACGATTATGTCGTTGGCGAGCCTTTGGCAGAACAACTCGATCAGTGCCTGCGCAACTATACGACTCAGGCATCGCTTGCGTATGCCGAGCGCCGCCGGCAGGCGAGACGCGAGCGTCAGGATCGTAGGGAGTGGCAGGACCGACGTACGGGCAACAGGCCAGCACTCCGCCGTCCCGGGATTGCCACTTGCCTATCGTTACCACGCCAGCAGCAGCCAACCAACGGCTACCGCGTCGGACCCTTTTTCATTGATCCGGATAGCAGACAGGTCGCGATGCATGATCGAGGTCTCTGCCTTTCTACTAAGGAATTTCAGTTATTTCATTTGTTGGCTTCGAATTTGGGTAAAGTGCTGACAGCCGATGCCATCATCATTGCACTCTGGCCGGAGAGCGGCCGCGCCAACAAGTCAGACCTCTATCAGTACATTCATCTTTTGCGACGTAAAATAGAGGCGGATTCCCAATACCCCCGGTGGCTGGTCACCGTGAAAGGCGTGGGCTACAGACTCTGCGCTCGCCCTGCCGAGTCGGGCCTCCTGCATTTTTCAGGCCAGTAATTCCCGGCAACTGCCAATTATGCACTCACTGCTGCCGTAGCCTGTTGCAGCATGAACAGGCTGCCACCGACAAATCCAATAACGAAGGCGATCGCACTGACTAGCAGGAAAAGACGGCGATTCTGACGGTAGAGTTCCTCCAGCTGAGCCCAGTAACCTCTGCGTCTGGCCATATTGTCAACCTGCCCATGCTCTTTCGGGAAAGCCATGGGCTTCCGCCGTTGTTCCCAGGAACCCGGAACCGCGCTCGCCATCAATTGGTGACAGCTCTTTGGTCCTCAGACGGTCACCGCATTGCCCCGGAAGATCCGCGCGAGGTATCGACTATCGCCGGGGCTCGGCGCCTGCACCGCGCACTGCAGTACCGCATAGACCAGCCGGGTCATCTCCTCAGCCAGTTCCTGCTCGGTCGCCGGCTCCTCGGCCCGCGCGCGGCGCGTGAGCTGGACCTGATTGACCGCCGGTACCGTGGGCAGGCGTTCAGATTCCACTCCCAGCGTTACCGTGAAGGCATGCAATGCATTTTTCACGAACAACGCCAGGGCGAACTCCTCCCGCGACGAGACGAAGGAGGTGTCCGGCGTCAGCAATACGATCTGGCAGCGTGGCACCAGTGCGGCACGGCGGGCGACGCGGAAGTGGTGCGTGAGCTGATCCTCGACCAGGCGCTCGAAATCCGTGTGAGACAGCACCCGGGTCCACGACTCGCCCTTTTCCGCGGCCAGTGCGTTGAACGGCAGGCGCGCAAACGGTGCGCTCACAACCACATCGAATCCGCCTTGATTCTGCAGGATATCGTCAAGGGCTGTTTCAACATCATCGCCAATCACGCGCACATCAATAGGAATGGTTGCCCCCGGCTCCAGGGAATGCTGTATCTCCTCCTGGGCTTCTTTGGAGCGGGTGAGCACAACCAGTGACTCGATGCCCTGTCCGATGAAGCCCGCGCCAATGGCCGCGAGTTCCTCGCGCATAGCATCACCGATAAGCACCACGCGCCTGCCGGCTAGCCTGGCGAGGCTCTCCTTGTCCGGGTTCAGCAGCAGTTCTCCCTCGGTGACGGAGCGGTCAAATTTCAGGCCGCCCGAGGGGTGGAAAGTCTCGCCGCTGGCAATATCGTCAGCGAGGTGGAATATCGTCGACAGGCCAATCTGCTCATCTGTGGGCATTTTATGAAGATGCAGTCGATTGAGAATGCCGGTTTCAATGCCTTGTGCCGCCTTTTTGACGGCACTATCGTCGAGAAAGGGTGCCGGCGCGTCAACGAAGTCCTCGAGAAAGCGCGCCGCCGCCGCGGGCGGAAAGAGGCCACCCGTGACCAGTCGGCTCATCAATTTTCCTGCCAGGTCTCGGTTCAGCAGGTAGCCCTTTGAGGTTCCCCCTTCACGACTTTCCTCAACCTGCACGAACAGCCTGGCCAGGGCGTTGCTGGCATCGGTATCGCGTCTGATATCCGCCACCGCATTGCACGCCATGGCCTGCAGCGCCTCTACTGTCATGCCCTCTTCCATGGCACTGAGAACGGCAGCATGAACGCGGTTCAGCCGCTTATTCTCCAGCACCAGACGGCCACGCCGCTCGAACAGGCCCGGGGCACCGCCAAGGCCGCGCAAGCGGGCGCCATCGACAGGCCCGGGGGCAAGGGCGTTGATCTGGATTTCCGGTCCAAGATGCCGGGAAAGGATTTCCGCCAGGACGCGCTGTCCTGCCTTGGAGACTGCATAGTCGGCCCGGTTCGGGTAGGCCACGGCCACATACTTCTCGCCACCGAAATAGCTCGATACGTTCATCACCGTGCCCGAGCCCCGCGCCTTCATGAGGGGTGCATACTTGCGGATGAGCGAGTAGTTGGAGATGAGGTTGGCCTGCATGGTGCGGTTCCAGGCCTCGAGGGTCATGTCCACGACCATCTCCTCGGCGCCGGAAATCCCAGCATTGTTGATCAGGAAGTCCACATGCCCGAAAAGCTCGATAGAGTGCGTGAACAGCCGCTCCAGCGAGGCCTCGTCGCCCACGTCGATATCCGCAAGAATGTGCACGCGCCCACCCGGGTTCGGGTAACCGATACCGCGAAGCTCCTCGACAATTCCCTCCCGTGCCTCTTGCAGCTTGCTTTCGCTGCGTGCCGAGAGCAGCACCCGGGCACCGGCCATGGCGAGAAAGCGGCCCAGCTGCAGGCCAATACCCAGGCTGCCGCCGGTGATGACGGCGGTCTTGCCCTTGTGCAGACCGGGCAGGACGCGCTGGATGGCCTTGGGCATGCTGGATTTGCCCGTGGCGCGCCGGATATCCTTCGGCACCCAGAGGTTGATAGGGTCCATTCGCCGCACCCGGTTGGTCAGCGTTGCCGCCCAGTCTGCAGCGAAGGCCAGGTTGTCCGCCTCGTTGTTGTCATAGCGTACCAGCTGGTTCGGCAGCACCGCCCAGTCCCGTTGACCCGACTTGCGCATTTGCTGGTCTTCGTGCCGCCAGCTGCGGATAAGGGCCTCAATGGCCGCGCGCTTGATATCGTTCAGCAGGTTGCCGTGGCCATCGCTGGGGTTGGTTACATAGGTGATGGCCGGTGCTTCGCTTACGCTGCCCCAGCGGTCGAGGTTGTTGCCCAGCGCACGGGCGAAGGCCACTGGAGAGACGATTTCATCCCGCACAAAGTCGGCGACATCCTCATCACCGGCCGTGCTGAGTGAATAACCGTGTCGGCCATTGCCGGATCGCGGAAGAACGACAACGGCATCGAGGCGTCCGAAGTGATCCCGGATATAGTCAAAGCAGCGCTCAGCGGACTCGCTGCGCAAGGGCTCGAGATGCAGCAGATGCGTCTGGTCCAGCCCGCGTACGGCTGACAGGGAGCGCGCATAACCGAGCGCCTCCAGGGTACGAAAAGCAAGCACGACCCGCGCACCGCTGATCAGGTGCCGCTCAGTGAATTCCAGCGCTTCCTCGTACTCCGTGCCGCCGAGGATGAGAACCACCTGGCCGGTGAGGTCCTCAAGGCGCTTGTCGGGCCAGGAAACGAGCTTCGAGCGGCTCTGGGCAGGAACCTGCATGCCGTTGGTCACCTCAAAGGCATGCCCGGAAACCGAGGCGGACTCTGCTGAGGACAACCAGGTGACTGTAGATGCCACATCTGCAGGTGTGGGGTAGCGGTACTCGAGCACACCCTCCGCATTCGGCCGACGGTTTATCATCAGCCCCCGGAACTCCGTCGAGGTGCTGCCCGGCTCCGCCCCCTGCAGGCTGTCCATGGCCGCGAACACGTTGTCGATGCGCTCGGACTCAATAGGGCCGGGGAAAACGGTATTGACGCGAATACCCCGCTCATCACCAAGCTCTAGCGCCAGTCCATGCGACAAGGCATTCAGGCCGCTTTTTGGCACCGTGTAGGGAATGCGGCCAAAGTAATGGGTGCGCGAGAAAATGGTGGAGATGTTGATGATGCTGCCACACTCGGCCATGTGCGGCACGGCGGCGCGGGACATGTTCCAGGGCGCGCCGAGCAGATTCATCGCAGAGTCGAACATGGTCTGATCGTCACCGCGGGCGCGCATCTCGGCCTCGGTAAAGGGAATGTCCCGCAGCGTGCGCCGCGGGCCGGCGGCACCGGCGTTATTGATCAGCACGTCCAGCCGCCCGAAGCGTTCGATGGCCGTCGCCACGATTGCCCGGCACACCGCGGGGTCTGCGTTGTCGCCAGCGGCGGGCGCCATGGCATCCCGATCGAAGCCCTCGGTGACCAGCGTATCGATAAATGCATCGAGCTTGTCGCCGTTGCGGCCCGCCATGACCACCCCTGCGCCCTCGCGCAGCAGGCTGCGGCTGATCCAGCTGCCGATGTTGCCGGCGGCGCCGGTCAGGACGACGACCTTGCCCGACAGACGTTTACCGCTGGTGCTTTCAGGGTTAGCTGTGTTGTCGCTCATCGCAGTGCTCCTGCTGATCCTGTGTCGATGTGTGCCAGAGTCTCACCGCGCTTTTCCGCTTCGCTGATGGCCCATGCCCGGTAAAGTTCGTCGCGGGTTTTCAAGCCCGCGCGGGGTAATCCGTGGACCGCAACGTAATTGGCACCGGCGTGGCGGTTCTCCCACATCGCCTGGTGTGCCCCGGCAATGTCCTGCAGAGCAACCGGCACCGGGGGCATCACATCCCCCATGCCAGCGGCAATACGCTCCTGCATCTCGGCAAACTCCCGCGCCGTATTGAGGTGGGTACCGCGGATCTCGGCGCTGGGCATGAGGATGCGTCGCTGCCGCATCCAGACCTGCGGCGCATAAAAGGACAGGCGCTGGCCCGAGAGATCCTCGGCGTATAGCACCTTGCCGACGTTGGGCTTGACCAGAGCCGTGGCCAGGCTGAGGCCATCCCGTCCGGGGCGCTCGAAGATCACATCCGGCAGGCCACGCTTGTCCAGCGTATTGCGCAGCAGCGGGGCCACCGCGGAGCCGATGGGCTTGAGTGTGCGATCGGAGAAGCGTCGCACGGCTTCCTTGAATTCCGCCGATTCGCTGAAAGCATCAGGCAACAGGGGGAAGGGTCCCGGCGGGTCGAAGTCCTCGCCCAGGCGGCGGGCGATCGAATCAATGCTGACAACGCCGGTCAGCCGTGTGCCAAAGCCAAGCGAGGTTACGAATTCACGCTGGGAGGCGGTATCGGCAAGCACCGCAACCTGCGCCCCCAGGGCACAGCCAACCTCGATGGCTTCAATGGCGACGGGATCGACAATACCGTCATCCGCGCCGGGTCCGTAAACGATGAGGAGCGTGTTGCCGGCACGCAGGCCAGCGCGCTTGAACATTGCCGCCGGGGTGCTGGCTCCGGCCTTGCCCATGAACGAAAAGCGGTAGCCTGAGGAAGCACCGTAGAAGGCCAGCACGCCACCCTCCCCCAAGGCCTGGAAAGAGCGCGGGAAGGCGTTTTCCCCAGCGTGGGACACCACATAGTCAATCTCGCCACCGGCCTGCTTACGCACAAAATCGACGAAGGCCTCGCCGGCCTGTTTCCATCCCGCCCAATCAGCCGGGTTGTCCGGCACGGGAGTGAAACACCCGGCCCAGCGCTCGTCGCGTCGGTTGACTGGCTGACCGCCATGCTGTCGCACGCGCTCGCCACGCTCCTCCGACGACACCATGCCGACAACAGAAAGGCCGGTTTGCCTGGCCATGCGCAGGCAGTCAAGGCCCGTGCCGGTGGAAGCGCCTTCCACGAACAGGCGGCGCCCCGGCTGAATGGCCAGCGTGGTAAACAGTGCGCGGTGGATGGTGCCCTGGGTCAGGCCGTAGGAGCCGGCCTCTTCGATGGTGAGTCCCGGCAGCTTGCGATGCATCTGCGGCCCTTGAACCACCAGGAACTGGGCATGACTGCCATCGTTGCGCTCATAGCCCTGAATGCGGAAATCCGCCGCCATGGGGTCGAGACCCTGGTCCGGTGACACTAGCTCGCTCTGGCCGGAATAGAGGGTGACCAGGTCGCCTACCGCAAGGCGACCCTCGCGTACCAGTTCTTCTCCCATCTGAGCAACCATGGCAACGCCGCCCGAGCCGGTGACCTGCACATCTGCGTCACGGGCATCGAAGGGCGACACCGGGATACCGGTGATGGCCCAGATATCGTTGAAGTTCATTTCCGAGGCAAGCACGTACACCAGTGCCTCGTTCGGGCCCGGCGCCGGGGTCGGGAATACCAGCAGGTGCTCGGCATCCGCGGGGTCGCCGTGCGCGGGTGCGCCATCCCGCGAGCTCTTGGCCACGCCCATGCCATACTGATACCGTGGCAACGGAGTAACACCAGGGTAGAAAGGCGTGTCCAGCGGCAGCAGATCACCCCGGGCCTCAAGCTCACTGCGCAGCGCCGCGTCGGCATCTGGTGGCACGTCCGTAAACTTGACAGGAAGCGGCGAGCTACGGCGCTCCAGAAAGGCACTGATGCCGACGGGGCCGGCAGAGGGGTCGCACACGGCTTCGGCAAACAGCTGAGCCTCGTGCCTGAGACCAGCTGCCTGCCCTTCCCGTGCGCCAAACCTCACCGCATCGAGAATCCGCTCAAGAAAGCGCCCCCGTCCGCCGGCCCGCAGCTGCGCGAGTGTCGGTGCCAGGCGAGGGTCCTGCAGCAGGCGATCCTCAAAGGGAAGGGTTTCCTCCCGCGCCGCCAGGTAGGCCGCATGCTGAGCCATCGCCTTTTTCAGCGGACCGTCACCGGAGAGGTACTCACGCACCATGGCCATCGCCGCTTCGACCGGGCCTTGCCGCGACACCACGCTGTCGACGAGCCCTGCAGTCATCGCTTCCTGCGCATCGATGGCCCGGCCAGAGGCGATCATGCGCACAGCTTCAATGAGACCGGCTTCCCCCCGGCGCTGGTACAGGCGGCGAACCAGGCGCTGCGTTCCGCCATAGCCCGGCAGCAGGTTGAGGTTGATTTCGGGCTGTCCAAAGCGCGCATGGCGATCGGCGATCACGCAGGCACAGGCGAGCATCAGCTCACAGCCACCGCCAAATGCGGCTCCGTTAACCGCTGCAATTACCGGCTTGCCGAGGTTCTCCAGCAGAGAGAATGCCGTGTGCGCCGCATTTGGTGGCGTCTGCGCAGATTCCAGGTCGCCCGCCTCACCCACCTCAAGGAGCTCCTTGACGTTCGCTCCGGCGACGAACGCGCTGCCGGCGCCGGTGATAATCAGTGCCTCGATGTTGTCCTGATGGCCGATATGCTGAAGTACCGTGTTCAGCTCATCCAGCGAGCGCTCGTTCAGCGAGTTCACGGGGGGTGAGTCTATAACCAGAAGCGCGACCTGATACCCAGGGGGAATATTGTGGGTCTCCACCCGCAAATGGCGGTAACTCTGGACGATCTGTCGTGCCTGGGCCAGCTGCCCGAAGGCTTTCCAGCCCGCAACCGTATCGCGGATCTCATCCACGACTTCGGGATTGCGCAGCGTGGACAGGTCGCCGAGCGGGTCGTCCAGCAGCAGGGCGCGCAGCGTGCGCCGCATATACTTGCCGGAGCGTGTCTCGGGCACTGCAGAGACAACGAGGAAGTCCGAGGGGACCGCCGTTACCCCTTTCTCGCTGCGCACCAGACCCTGCAGCCGGAAGAAATCGTCGTCGCCAAGGCGTGCGCCCGGCGCCGGCACGAGAAAGGCCACCGGCGTTTCGCCTTTCTCATCATGGGGGGCACCGACGACGACGGCGTTGCCTACCGGGGAGTCCTTGCGCAGCGTCTTGTCGCGGAGGATGGCGCCCTCGATCTCCTCCGTGCCGATGCGGTGGCCGGAGACATTGATGACGTCGTCGGAGCGCCCGTGCAGGGTCACGCCGCCGTCACTGTGTTCCCGCGCATAATCGCCCTGGGTGTAGGCCAGGCCATCGCTCCAGCGCTGGAAATACACCTCGGCAAAGCGCTCTATATCGCCGCGCCAGTCGTCACTGCCAAGATGCTCGGCATCCCCCCAGATAGTGCGTGCCAGGTAGGGGTAGGGTTGCGTGATGACCAGTTCGCCTTTTTCACCGGGTTCCGCCCGGCGCCAGGCGATGGCCCGGCCCGCGGTATCGCTTTCGGTGGCAACGCGGACTTCGGCCTGTATCCACGGCAGGGGCCAGGTGTGGGCGTCCGGCTTCAGCTCCCTGATATCGCCCCAGGGGCATGAAAACACCATGCCGCCGTGTTCGGTCGCCCAGTAGGAGTTGATGTAGCGCGGGCAGATGCGCTCCATACCGAACTGCTGCACCGCCGGTGACACCGGTTCCGCGCAGAAGGTTGCGACCTTGACGCCGCTCATGTCGTAGGCAGCCATGTCATCGACGCTGGCGGGATCGGTCATCACGGCCTTGAGAAAGGTCGAGCCCGCCTTGAAGATGGTGACCTCTTGGCGCTCAATAATTGAGGCAAACCGTCCGGCGTGCGGGAAAAGCGGTGATCCCTCGGACAATATCGTGGTCATGCCAAGGGCCAGGGGCGCCGCGATAAGATAGGACTGCCCGGTAATCCAGCCCGGATCGCCGACCACGTACAGGCGATCGTCTTGCCCGGCGTTGAACACCATGCGCATGGTATGCGCAAGACCTGCAAGCCATCCACCGTGGGTATGTACCACGCCCTTCGGTTTCCCGGTGGAGCCCGAAGTATAGATGATGAACAGTGGCCAGTCCGCGGGCACCGGCTCAGCGCGATGGCTGGCGTTGAAGGCCTGCCAGTAATCCCGGTCCGCAAGGTCATCCAGTGCGTCGAGGCTGTTTGCCTCAAACCCGGCTGCACCGGCTTCCGCCAGCACGTTTGCCGCGGCCTCTGTCACCAGATCGTCCGACCAGCGGTCGCGAGGCTGCACGGTGATATCCTGGCCGGTGTAGCGCACGACAATGACCTGGTCCACGGCGTGACCGACACCGGCGAGTTCCCGGGCGACGCTGGTGCGCAGGGCGGCCGAGCGTTCCGCGGGCAGCCCGGCCTCGGCTGCCAACGCCGCCCCGAGTTCACGCATGAGATCGCTGCGCTCAAGAGTGATTTCGCCGGCGACACCCGCGCGCACGGCGTCGACAATCCGTGCCCGGGCATCGCCAAGATCGCAGCTGTCGAGGACTGCCTCGAAACACGCAAGGGCCGCGGTGCGCGGTATGAAATTGTCCAGCGCCGGATCGGTGAACGTTTCCTTGTAAGCCACGATCTCCGCATTTCGATAGCCGCCATCTGCGGTGACCACTACCCGGGCGCCGGCGTCGAAAACGCGGTCTGACAGGGTCTTGGCAGAGAATCCGCCGAACACCGGCGTGTAGATTATGCCTAGCCGCTTTGCCGCCTCCGTATAATAAACCTGCTCTAGAATATTCGGCAGGTTGAAGGCAATACGGTCACCGCGGGAAAGGCCAAGGTTCGAGAGTACCTGGGCGCGCAGCACGCTTTCACGCAACAGTTTCCGATAGCTGATGTGCTCCTCGTGAACGGGGCCGCCCTTGCCGTCATTGCGCGACGGATCCCAGCGGTCCCCCTCAAAGACAATCGCGGTGTGGCTGCCCCGCCCGGCCAGCACATGTCGGTCAACCTCGTTGAAGCACGCGTTCGTCTCAGCGCCCACGAACCAGCGATAATACGGCGCGGCGCGGTCGTCCAGGCCCTGCTGCCACGGGCGCCAGTCATCGGCAGGCACGTCGCTCTTCCCCGTCAGTCGTTGCCAGCTGCCGCAAGGGCTCCGCGTTAACCAGCCGTCGCCGTCAAACCAGTGCAGCTCGCTTGCGGCAATGTCACCGTGGTAGCTGCCGGGATCGTCGATCGCCCGCCGTCGCTGACGGCTCTCATCCGCCTCGTTGGGCAGCAGGCCCCATAGATCAGTGTTCACGGTCACGCGATTTCCCCTCATTACCGGTTGTGCTACTACGACATGGTTGAAATATACCTGCGCGCCATTGACGATCTGTATCGAAAATAGACTGAGCGAAGACCATGCGCAAGGGTTCATCTTCGTTGATTTGTCGCTGGCTTGACGATGGTGTCAGTCTGGAATCACGCCAGGGTTATGCGATAACATCCCGGGATGAGTGGACAGCAGCGTAGCGGCAAACTGGTGCAGCAATCCCTTGACGGCGCAGAGCGCGCCTGTCGTGATCAGGGCCTGCGACTGACGGATAAGCGAAAGCGTCTGCTGACATCGCTACTGAAGGCTTGCGGCCCCATTTCAGCCTACGACCTCGCGCATCATTATCGTGCAGATCATGGTGAGGAATTGCCGGTAATGACCGTTTATCGCATGCTCGACGTGTTCATCGACGCAGGCGTTGTCCACAAGCTTCGCTCCACCAATCGCTTCATGGCCTGTCGGCATATGGCCTGCGACCATCCTCACGCTGCCACACAGTTCCTGATCTGCGACGGCTGCGGCATTGTGCGCGAAATGGACTTTGCCGATGCCGAGATCAGCCGGCTGAACCAGAAGGCCCGCGCTTCAGGATTTCACCTGTATCAGGAGCAGCTTGAACTGCACGGCTTGTGCGATAGCTGTCATGCAGGGCTTGAAGAAACCAGGCCTGCTGAGCACGCCCATGGCTAGTTGGCGCGCAGCTCCACCCTTGCCACCGCAATCTCAACCGGCCCGGGCTCGCCAATGGCTATAATGCCGAGTCGGCGCATTGCAGTCGTTGCCAGCGGTGCCTCCAGTCGGTGGGCCTCGAAGGCAGGGAACGGCAGCCAGACCGTCGACCATTCCCGGGGGGCCGTGAAACCCGCCCTGTAGCTCTGCCAGGGACGCCGACAATCTGCCGTACGCAGATGAACGTGCCACTTCTGTTCTTTTCCCCGCACTGTCAGCGCCACGCCCGACCACTGCGACACATCGACAAACCCGCCATCCGGTGACAGGTCCAGCGCGACCTGCACGAAGCCCCCGTTATTGGCCAGGCTTACCTCTCCCCGCAGAAGCAGTGCCGCGTTTCCAGCCAGCTGCTCATGACTCGCCTGCGCTCTTGACACGCCACCCATTACTTGATCGGTAAAGCAGCGCCACGTGGTGCCGGTGCCTGTCGCTGCAGCGGGCTGTGTAAAATCGTCCAGACACCACGCTGGTTGGCCGGTAGCAGTTTCCGTCATGACATCGTCCTGTGGGAGAGTTGATCGAGCGCACTTGCTCGGCCGCATGGGTCACGGCAGTACGAATCGTGCGATTAACCACGCCTTGCGGACATCCTGGTATTGTCTGGCCGCAGCGCTATTCGCGTCAAAGGCCGCGAAACGAAATTGAAATGACAGGCGTTCATTCATCTGCCAGCTCACGTCGATGTCAAATTCGTGTCCATACCCGGCGCTTCCCCGCTCTGCCGCGAATCGGTGTCCTACGACGCGCCATGTCAGATTCTCCACGCCTCCCTGGAATGCCAGCGATATGTCCTCGATGCCGTCCTCGGGCGTGTTGAGAAAAACATCGGCCCATCCCTGAAATTTATGCAGCGTGGCAAGCGGCGTGCGAAAGCCGGTGTTGCGGTCCGAGCCCAGGACCTCGCGAGTGATCTCGACCTGCACCGTGCCAAAGCTGTAGACGCCCTGCGCCAGAGAATAGTTGGCCGCGTAGTTCAGCGTGCTGTCAGCATGGTCCCATTGACGGGCATAGGCGCCGCGGACTGTCAGGGGGCCCACGGACCAGTCGGCTTCAATGCCCACGGTGTCGGTGCTGTTATCGACGGTGACGGGTGGAGCGAAATCGGCATCGGCGTTGACGTCGAGTCGATAGGCGAAGGGACGCAGTTCAATGTCGTCTGTGGGATGCCACACAGCTCTTAGAAACAGACTGTCTCCGTCCCAGCTGGCAGGCTGGGCGCCGTCGTCGGGGCCAAAAATCCTGCGCACGGAAGCAACATAGGACACATCAAGGGATGTCGTATCCGAGAGCTGCCACTGGCCGCGCAGCCCGTCATACGTCTGCTCATTCTGGCGCCAGGCCACCCCGCCGACAAAGCGCTCGCTGCCGTGTACGATCCGCTGTCGACCGGCGCGCAGGCTCACATCAGTGTGCTCCCAGGCCAGCGCTGCCCGATTGAGGTCAGTACCTTCCGGATCTGCCACGACCGGGTACTGGGTCTGTCCGTTACCTGTGGAGTTGTACCGCTCCGCGCCGACCACGCGCACATCATCGACCTCCACCACCCAGGACAACCCAGTAGCCGGCTTACCCGCCAGTGTCAGGCGCGAGCGCAGGGTGGACGCGAGCGCATCCTCGGCAGCGTCGGCCAGATCCACGGATTCGGCCCGGTAACGAAAATCTGCCGCCAGCGACAGCGCATCCCCGGCCCTGGACTCTGCGGCGAAAAGCGCGCCCGGAAGCCCGTTGCAGACCAGAAGCGTAAGGATGAGCATCCGCCATCTTTGCGGTCCGCTGCGGCGCATCGTCATCATGTGCGTTGCTACCATTTGCTGCACGTGTTGCGGGATTGTCCCAAATCCTCTTGTCGCAACCAAGTCTTGTGCCACGTCGGCATCAAACAATGTGTCAAGCTGGGTTGACACGTGCTCTGTCTGCTTCGTAAGCTTCCCTGGCCTTCGTATACGGCCCTTGCCCAAGTTGCCGGCGGGGCGCTACTACCCTCCACAATTGAGAAACTTCATGAAAAAGACGCATCCGCAGACTCGCCACGCTCTTGTGCCGCTCGCCCTGAGTGCCACCCTGCTGGGATTTGTCACGCCCGCACAGTCACAGAACAGTGCTTCGAGCGAGGCAGATCGACTGGAGGAGGTTCTGGTAACGGCACGCAAGATGGAGGAAAAAAGCCAGAGCGTGCCTCTTTCCCTGCGTGTGCTCACGTTTGACGAGATGCAGAAGCAGGGCTTTGACACGCTGAGCGACAGCGCCCTGCTTCTCCCGGGGGTTACCTTCGACATCGGGGGCTTTGTGCAGGATACGCGACCCGCCATGCGGGGCATGCAGAATGAGCGCGGCCGGCCAAGCGTCGCCATTCTTATCGATTACATTGACGCCTCTACGGAAAACCTGAGCATTGCCGGTGGATCCAGCGCGCTTTATACCCGCCTTCTCGATGTAGAACGCATGGAAGTCGTCAAAGGACCACAGACCCTGCTGTATGGACGCAACGCGTTTGGCGGTGCCATTAACGTGGTGACGCGCCGGCCAACCTTCGAGTGGGAGGGGCGTGCCGGTGTGGAGGTTGGCAACGAGGGCAGGCGCACCCTCGACGCAGGGATTTCCGGTCCGATTATTGAGGATGTGCTCGCTGTTCGGGCTTCGGTAGCAAAACATGATTTTGATGGTTTTTACGACAATCCGAATACCGGCGCCGACGTCGGCACCGAAGAGTCCCTTGCAGGCTCTCTGGCCCTGCTTTGGACGCCAACTGACCGCTTCAAGGTCTACACGCGCTATCAGCAGAGCGATGAAAAGTACAGCCAACCGGCGTCGGCGCTGGTCACCTGGAATGACCGGTTGCCCGTACCTGGTGGAACCTTCAGTGCTGGCCCTCCGGGATCGCCGGGTCAGCCCTGCCCCGCTGACCTCGACGGCGTTCCGGCATCAGTGCTGCAGGCCTGCACACGGGGCGTGGTGACGGGAAAGCTCGACGCCAGCGAGCGCGATATCGATTTCTCCCTCGACCCTGCAACGGGCGCCCCTTTTCCCGGTCTTGAGCAGACCCAGCGGTTCGGCACTCTCCAGGCGGATTACGAAGTCTGGAACGGCACACTGACCTACCTGGCGGGGTTCATGAAAAACGACAGCTCCGACCGCTCGGACACGGACTACACGGATTACCCGGCGACAGATCCGTTCTCGTTTTCCACGTCGACCATCAATCTCCTCGACTACGAGTTCGAGCACCAGTCGCATGAGATCAGGCACGTCGGTGAGCATGGCCCCTTCAGCTGGATCGGCGGCGCTGCTGTCTACCTCGAGGAGTCCACGCTGGACAATGCGTCCCTCTTCTGGATGCGCAATCCCGACTCACTGCTCGGAGGACCGCCGTTCAATCTCGCTACCGCGCCAAATCCAGGTGCGAAGCCCAACAATCCGCAAACCCGCGAAACGGAGCACTATTCGGTGTTCTTCTCGCTGGGCTACCAGCTGAACGATCAATGGCGCATCACCGGCGAGGGACGCTATTCCGAGGACACCATTGACTACCGGGTTCCCACCTGGTCGCGACAGCAGGTCAGTCTGCAGCAACAGGTACCTCTATCTTTTTGCCCCCCGGAGACGGACGACCGCGACGTGCCGCAGTCCCGGAAGTATCCTAATGTTGCCTATGACTGTTTTGACCAGGACCGGGTGAAGAGCCAGGTGTTCACGCCGAGAGCCCTTGTGGAATACACGCCATCTGCAGACGCGCTGTACTACGCGTCGATCACTCGGGGCTTCAAGCCTGGCGGATTCGCTGCCAATGAGGCGGTTATTCTCGAGGGGCAGCGCTATCAGGAGGAGACTGTCACCACCTACGAGATTGGTGCAAAGACCGAGTGGCTGGATAATCGGTTTCGGCTGAACGGCGCGCTATACTTCAACGACTACCGGGATCAGCAGATTGGTGTACAACAACAGCCGCCGGGCAGCGTGACGCCGATACCAGGTATCACCAATGCCGCGCGGGTCGAGGTCTGGGGTCTCGAGTTCGACTCGAGTTGGCTGGTCACCAACAATTTCCAGATATCCGCTGCTTACGCCTGGACTGATGCAGTGTTTGAGCGCTTTACGCAGACCGGCGAGGGATCCACTGCCCTGAACAAGGCCGAAGCAGGCAATATCGATGCGGATTTCTCGGGCAACTACGTAGGCAAGAACCCGAGGCACGCGTTCAACGCATCTGTCGACTGGTTTGGCCAGATGGGTGGCAGCGATTATGAGTGGTTTGCGGGGGCGACGGGGCTATACCGCTCCAAGCGTTACCTGGATGAATCCAATCTCAATTATCTGCCCGAGTTCACGCGGGTCAATCTGCGTGCAGGCATAGAGAATTCACGCTACCGGCTCATTGCCTACGTTGATAACGTTTTCGATGACGATGAGATTACCAATGGCCAGCGAGTGGTAGATCTGGGCAACCCGGATGGCTTCGCCCCGGGGCGCGGTTATCTGCTTCACATGCCACTTCCCAGGGTTTATGGTCTTCGTTTGAGCGCTCAGTTCTGACGACGCAGGGGGGCTTGCCTGGCGCCGCCCCCCTCTTCCAGCCAAGCCCCTGGCTTTTTCTATCCGCCCGGGCGCTTGTCCGGGACCCTGAAGCGAGAGTAGACGAAGCGGCGCGTCACGCCCTGGCTGCTGTCAAGATCGCTCCAGTGATCGGCCGCAAAGGCGTCCAGCCGGGACATGACACGCTTCAGCAGATCGTCGGGCAGAACCCAGCTTTCGGCATCATCCCGCGAGCGAATGCCGTCCAGGACCTGGCGCGGACTCAGTGCAGTCTGCCACTCCACGGCGACCTGCTCCTCGCCGTCGTACACCGGTTCGCCACCGAGCTCGCCCAGTTGCTGCACCAGGCCTCGCGCGCCGGTGGGAAAATCAATCGACTCCGCCAGGTCCACGACGGCTTGCCGGAATGCATTGCGCAGGGCACCGGCAAAGGATGCCGGGTCGACCCAGTCCCTGCCAAGGAAAATGACGCCGCCCGGCCTGACCATGCGCAGCAGGTCGGCGAGCACTGTCCTGGAATCCACCAGGTGCAGCACGTGAACGCACACGGCAGCATCGAAGGCGTTGCTGCAGAAGGGGAGTCGGGTGATGTCGCCGCGGACCAGCGCCAGATTCGGCTGTTCCCTTCCAGCGAGCGCGCGAAGCATTTCCGCGGAGAGGTCCACGCCGACGACATCGCTGCCGGCAGAGACCGTAGGCAGGGCAATCCGCCCGGTACCCACACCGACCTCGAGAATGCGGGCCCCTGCTCCGGCGAGGCTGGCAATGGCCTCTCCAATGCGCGGGGACACTTCCGGTGGATGTCCACGCAGCGCATCATATTGCACGGCGACGCGATCATCGAAGCGGTAATCCAGCCTGTCTGAAAATGGGTTCAAGTGCTTACGCGTTAGCCGTTGCGACGTCGAGAATCACCGCGCTGTCTGTGGTGCTCTCCTCGACTGACCGCACTGCCATGCGCTGGAAGGCGGCGACATTTACGCGGGTCAGTATGGCGGCGGCGCCGAGGAGCACCGAGGCTTCAAGAGAGAAAATAATCCAGTAGGCGTACTGGGGTTCCAGCAGGCCGCTTCCGATCAGCGAGGTGTGCAGCAGCCCCGCAGCTACCGAGGAGCCGCCCATCCCCAGGGCCTGGGCCGTGCCCCAGAGCCCCATGTAGAGGCCGGTGGCGCCCTCCACCGTCATGTCCATCATCATGGCCAGCGCACCGACGTTGAATACGCCGGCGCAGATCCCCATCACGAAAAGGGTGGGCACCAGCAGGAATTCGAGGCGCAGCAGAGCAATGACGCCCAGCAGAAAGAACCCGGCGGAGGCAGCGGCACACCCGATCAGCGTCAGCGTTTTTTTGGGCGCACGATAGAATACGCTGAGC
>Ga0209943_1000087_pt1 | contig 61993 bp, 42 predicted proteins | sample SalPonR1_B_D2_MG_FD_185698 | JGI IMG/M metagenome (GOLD analysis project Ga0209943, IMG submission 185698) | Salt pond soil microbial communities from South San Francisco under conditions of wetland restoration - Salt Pond MetaG R1_B_D2_MG... ... | reverse complement strand
GGGCGCGCAAAACCCGAGGAATGCAGCGTACTTAGCTGTACGTGAAATTCCGAGGGACGGAAGCGCAACACAGATATTGGACTTTTTTCTTTGCCATCTTTTTTGTTTAAATTGCATTTTGTGGGCATATTGCAAAAAAAACGGCAACTACAAATATGGAAGTGTCTACTTTGTCAAAAATTAAAAGGAATGTAAAGCAGCTAAAAGGCTGTCGGAAGGCTGCCCCTGAATCGGGGGTGGCACCTTACACCGTGAAGTTAATTAGAAGTTTTCCCCCAGGTTATATGGCTGCACTCTCCGCATTGCCGGAAGATTTTCAGGCCGACCAAAAGACACTAGCTATTACCTGATAAAAATCCCGTTACCTTTTAGTATGCAATTATAGACGAAGTTTGTCATTATGCTCTACGTTACGATTTATGAACAAGGTTTACAAAATCCATACAAAACCCAGGAGAGATGTCGAAATGGCAAGTATTCACAGTCACTTTCCAGGATTGAACCATGATCGCATCGGCAACATTGCCGAAGTTCTCCGGTTCCGGACGGAAAAGACGCCAAATAAGGTTTTGTTCACCTACCTGGAGGACGGGGAAAATGAATCAGAGCGCATGACCTACCGGGCTCTTGACAGAAAAGCCCGCGCCATCGCCGCTGAACTGCTTCGCGTCTGCAGCCCCGGGGACCGGGCGCTTCTCTTATACCTTCCCGATCTTAATTATATCGCCGGCTTCATGGGATGCCTGTATGCGGGCGTCATTGCCGTTCCCGCCTATCCGCCGGATCCCTCCCGGCTGTCCCAGGCGCTGCCCCGGCTAAAGGCAATGACCCGGGACGCGGGTGTAAAGATAGCGTTGAGCACCCAGATGGTCATCGACTTTGCTCGGGATCTGCTTGCGGATGACCCGGATTTAAACAAGATAGAATGGCTGGCAACCGAAGACCTAAACACAGCCCCCATTGGAAAAGATGATTTACCAGTGATCACCAGGGAAAACCTGGCCTTTTTGCAGTATACCTCAGGCTCTACCGGAACGCCCAAAGGGGTTATGGTCAGCCATGGCAATCTCCTGGAAAACGCCGCCCTGATTCAGGCCGGCTTTGAGGATACGCCGGAGACCTTCGGCGTATCCTGGCTGCCGCCCTACCATGACATGGGCCTGATCGGCGGCATCCTGCAGCCCATTTATCTCGGCGCGGCCACCGTCTTGATGTCGCCCCTGATGTTTCTTCAAAAGCCGTTCCGCTGGCTTTCCGCCATCTCAAAATACCGGGCCACCACAAACGGCGGCCCTAACTTTGCCTATGACCTGTGCGCACGGAAAGTCACGGCTAGCGAGAAAGAACAGCTGGATCTGAGCTGTTGGCAGGTGGCTTTTAACGGCGCTGAACCGGTCCGTGAAGAGACCCTGACGGCGTTTGTCAATGCGTTTTCGGATTGCGGCTTCAAAAGGGAGGCCTTTTATCCCTGCTACGGCATGGCCGAGGCCACCCTGTTCGTCTCAGGCGGAAAAAAAGGGGCGGCCCCGCGAACAACTTCGATTAACGGAAGCGCCCTGGGGGTCAACCGGGCTGAAAAAAACCCGGCGCAGGCGGCCGGGCAGAAGACATTCATCAGCAGCGGACAGGCAAAAGCCCCGGAACAAATTGTTATCGCAGACCCTGAAACCCGCCGGCAATTCGCTGATGGGGAGATCGGGGAAATCTGGGTGGCCGGGCCCAACGTGGCGCATGGCTACTGGAACCAGCCCGTCCTGACTGAAGAAACCTTTCATGCCTACCTTGCAGACGCCGGCGGGGGGCCGTTTCTGCGAACCGGGGATATGGGCTTCATGGAGGGCGACGACCTCTATGTGACCGGCCGGATAAAGGACCTGATCATCATCCGCGGGCGCAACTATTATCCCCAGGATATCGAATTGATCGCCGAAAAAAGCCATGGGGCGCTCCGCCCGGGCTGCGGGGCGGCCTTTCCGGTCGAGGTGGCGGGCGAAGAACGGCTGGGCCTGGTCTACGAGGTCAGGAACGGGGAAATCAGCCAGGAGGAGACGGATGAGATTATCAGCGGCATCCACCGGGCAATTATTGATGCGGAAGCCTTGGATGTTTATGCCATTTGGCTGTTAAAGCCGCGAAGCATCCCCAAAACTTCGAGCGGGAAACTCAGGCGGCATGCCTGTCAAGAAGGATACCTGGCGGACTCACTCGAGGTCGTCGCCAAATGGCAGGAGACCGACGGACTGAGATCCAACCAACCGACGGAGGATGCCCGGAAAGATAAATCCCAGCCCGGTCCTCCCGCTGAATCCCTCCGAACAGCGGCGGACATAGAAAAATGGCTGAAAAAATGGCTGGCAAAAACCCTGCGGATGCCAGCGGAAGAGATTGATATCCGAACGCCTTTTTCCCGCTACGGGCTGGATTCGGTTGACGCCGTCGGCCTTGCCGGTGAGCTTGAAGAATACCTGTCCAGGCGCCTGCCGCCCACCCTGGCCTACGACTATCCGAGCATCGAAGCGCTTTCCAAACATCTGGCGGATGCCCCTGATACGGCTGCAGAAAGCCGTCATCGGGCGGTCCCGAATACCACGGAAAACCCGAGCATTGCCATCGTCGGCATGGGCTGCCGCTTTCCCGGGGCGGACAGCCCGCGGGCCTTCTGGGAGCTTGTGGTGAATCAAACCAATGCCATCTCGGAGGTGCCGGCGGACCGATGGGACCGGGAGGCGTTTTACGACGAAAAGACGGGCACACCGGGAAAAATGAACTCCCGGTGGGGCGGGTTTCTGGATGATGTGGACAAGTTTGATCCGAAATTTTTCGGCATTTCGCCGCGTGAAGCCGCCCACATGGATCCGCAGCAGCGGCTTTTGCTGGAGACGACCTGGGAGGCGCTTGAAAATGCGGGGTTTCCCGCGGAGAAGCTGGATAACACTCTGACCGGCGTATTTATCGGCATCAGTGGAAGCGATTACTCCCGGAATCATTTTAATACGCCGGCGGCCATGGATGCCTATGCCGGCCCGGGAAACGCCTTATGCATAGCTGCCAACCGAATCTCTTACTGGCTGAACCTGCATGGACCGAGCTGGGCGGTGGACACCGCCTGCTCATCCTCCCTGGTCGGCCTTCACCAGGCCTGCCGAAGCCTGCGTACAGGAGAGTGTGACATGGCACTGGCCGGCGGGGCCAATATGATTTTAAGCCCGCAGATTACTGTCAGTTTTTCTCAGGCGGGTATGATGGCGCCGGATGGCAGGTGCAAAAGCTTTGACGCGGATGCGGACGGGTATGTTCGGGGGGAAGGCTGCGGCATAGTTCTTTTAAAACGGTTTTCAGACGCGCTTGCGGACGGCGACGAGATACTTGCGGTCATCCGCGGTACCGCCGTCAACCAGGACGGCCGCAGCAACAGCCTGACCGCGCCAAGCGGGCCGGCCCAGCAGCGCGTGCTCAACCGCGCCCTTGCCGACGCTGGTGTGGAGGCTATGGAGCTGGGATATATTGAAGCCCACGGCACGGGCACGGCCATCGGCGATCCGATCGAGCTGGGCGGCCTGAAAAACGTCCTGGCCAACGGCCGCACAGCGGAGAACACATGCTGGATCGGATCCGTGAAATCAAATATCGGCCACCTTGAAGCGGCCTCCGGGATGGCCAGCCTGATCAAGGTGGTGATGAGCATTCAAAACGGCGTTATTCCGCCCAACCTACACTACCATACGCCCACCCCGCATGTGCCCATCGACGATGCGCCAATCGCCGTACCCACCTCACAGCACCCCTGGCCGGATGAGAAACGCCGGCTGGCGGGCATCAGCAGCTTCGGCTTCGGCGGAACAAACGCGCACATGATTGTTGAGGAGGCCCCGGTCCGGCGCAAGGCCAATACGACCCAAAAAAGACCTTTCCACCTGTTAGCCCTTTCCGCAAAAACCGATGCAGCGCTGCTCGAACTGGCCGAACGATACGCCAACCACCTATCCAAGCAGCCGGACATGGCTGCCGGAGATCTCTGCTATTCGGCCAATACCGGGCGAAGCCATTTTCGCCATCGGCTGGGCATTGTGGCATCAACCACCGCGGAAATAAAGGACAAACTCGCGGCGGCGGCATCAGGAGAGAACGCCGCCGGCATCATCAAGGGCAGTACGGCAAGAAACGCCGATATCCCCATTGCCTTCCTGTTTACCGGCCAGGGGGCCCAGTATCCGGGTATGGCAAAATCGCTTTTTGACACCCAGCCGGTCTTCCGGGAACACATCGAGGCATGCGACAGCCTGCTTCGCCCCTATCTTGACAAGCCGCTGACGGATCTCATTTTTGATGCATCCGACGCCTCCGGCACCATCCATCAGACCGCATATACCCAGCCCGCGCTCTTTGCCATCGAATATGGGCTGGCCCGTCTCTGGGAATCCTGGGGAATACTTCCGGCGGCGGTAATGGGCCACAGCATCGGGGAATACGTGGCGGCCTGCCTTGCCGGCGTATTCTCCCTTGAAGACGGCCTGCGACTGACCGCGGCAAGGGGCCGCCTGATGCAGCGCCTGCCGGCAAAAGGGGCCATGGCCGCAGTGATGGCAACTCCCGAGGCGATTGCGCCGGTTCTGACAAAATATGCGAATGATGTCTGTATCGCCGCCTATAACGGCCCCCAGAGCCTGGTCATCTCGGGCGGCAAGGAAAACATGGATGCTGTGATAGATGAGATTTCCGCAGAGGGGATTAAATCCAAACGTCTGTCCGTGTCCCACGCGTTCCATTCCCCGCTGATGGCGCCCATGCTGGATGAATTCTCCGAAACGGCTGCCGCTGTTAAATATGCGCCGCCTTGCCTGCCCCTGATTTCAAACCGGACCGGGCTGCCGGTGGATGAGCGTATCGCTTCGCCGGAATACTGGTGCCGCCATATCATGGAACCGGTCCAGTTCGCCCGGAGCATGGAAGCCCTGTTCGAGGATGGCTGCCGAATATTTCTCGAATGCGGACCGGACCCGGTTCTGCTGGGCATGGGCAGGCGATGCATCCCGGACAAAGACTGCGTGTGGCTGCCCAGCTTAAGGCGCGGCAGAGACGAGTGGCAGCAGATGCTTACGTGCCTTGGCGAACTCTATGTGCGGGGTGCCGGGGTCAAGTGGGACCAGGTAGACCCGGGCTATGCCCAAAAAAGGGTGAGTCTGCCCAATTACCCGTTTCAACGGAAACGATACTGGATTGAGGCCCGCCCAACTATCCCGGAAACATCCGCCCGCGATACCGCCGAAGCCCGTCATCCCTTGCTGGGCAGACCGATTCCCTCGGCGCTTTTAAAAAAGGAGGAGGCGCTTTACGAGTCTGTCATAACGCCCAGTAATCCGTCCTATTTAAAGGACCACATGGTTTATGACCGCGTGGTTTTCCCGGCCGCGGGATATCTTGAAATGGCTCTTTCCGCGGGCTCCCAGGCGCTTCAGACGCATGCGGTAGCCCTCGAGGATGTCTCATTCCACCAGGCGCTGTTCCTGGATGAGAATGCCCCGCGAAAGCTTCAGGTGGTCCTGTCCAAAAATACAGACGGGTTTGGCTTCAATATTTACAGCCATGCCGGGCAAAACGACGATGCATTACCTTCCGGACAAAACGGCTGGGTGTGCCACGCGGCCGGCGGGGTCAAAAAACTCGAACCGGAACAGGGAGACAAGGATATAGAGAATTGGCGGCAACTCAAAGCCGAATTTGCCGAAGAGATCCCGGTGGAAACGTTTTACTCCCGCCTGCGAAGCCAAGGGTTGAATTACGGCATCAATTTCCGGGGGATAGAACATTTATATCGCAGAAACGGCAACGCCCTGGGCAAAATCCGACTGCCGTCAAAATACCAGCAGCAGGGAGGCGACTATATCTTCCCGCCCGCCCTGCTGGATGCCTGCTTTCAGTCTCTGGCCGGTACGATGGATGGGGAGACCGAGGGCACACTTCTTCCGGTCGGCATCAAACGGATGGGCGTCCGCCGGATAAACCACGACAGCATATGGTGCCGGACCGGAGATATCAAGAGAGATAGCAAAAACAGCTACCTGGCCGATCTGGATATCCTGGATGACAACGGCAGCCCTACCGCCTGGGTCGAGGGGTTGACCCTGCGCCGGGTGAAGCCCGAAATTCTTTTTGCTGAAAACCGCTCAAAACCTGACAACTGGCTCTATGAACTGGGCTGGGAGGCGAAGGAAAAAAGCCATCAGGCCTCTGCCTTTACTGAGGCGCCCGGCCTCTGGCTTCTGCTCGCTGATAGCAGCGAATCGTCCCGGGCGGTTGCCGAACAACTGGAGACAAGTGGCGCGTCCTGTATTCGCGTGACAGCCGGAAAAACATTTAATTATGACGCCCAAAACCGTCACTTCGTCATCAACCCGTCGTCTCCGGAAGATTTCAAAGCGCTTATCGCCCGGGCCGACGATCAATCTCTACCGATCCAGGGCATTATCTACCTCTGGCCGGCAGAAAAACCATCCGATTTATCCGAAGCCATTGCCGGAACCCCTATGCTTGGATGCGACCGCCTGCTCTACCTGGTCCAGTCCCTGGCCGCTGCCGCCCATTCCCCGAGGCTGTGGATCGTCACCCGCGGCAGCCAGGCGCTAGACGCCAAAACCGAAGCCCCGGATCCGGCTCAGGCCCCGGTATGGGGCATGGGCCGGGTTATCGCCCTTGAGCATCCGTCTTTTCATTGCACCCGGATTGACCTGGACCCAGAGGAAGCATCCGTGGACTCAGGGGCATTATTCCAAGCCCTATGGCAGCCGGATGAAGAGGACCAGATCGCGTTCCGGCACGGCAGACGCTTTGTGGCCCGGCTGACCGAATATAATGAAAATCCCGGGGACACCCCTGACGGCCTGTCCATTCCGGAGTCCGCGTCCTATCGACTGGCCACCAGCCAATACGGCATTCTGGAAAACCTCTATCTGGCCCCCCACGACCGGTCCGAGCCCGGCCCGGAGGCGGTTGAAATCCGGGTTTGCGCCGCCGGCTTAAACTTTCGGGATGTTTTAAATGCCCTGGGCATGATGAAGAAAATCGCCGAAGAGTTGGGCATTGAATCCGAGGAGATGCTTCCTTTCGGTGGGGAATGCGCCGGAGTGGTGGCCTCTGTAGGAAAGAAAGTCAAACGCTTTAAACCCGGCGATCAAGTGATCGGGGCGTTTGCCGTGGGGAGCCTGGCCAAGTTCGTATGCGTTGACCAGGCATATGTGGCGTTAAAACCTGAAAACCTGAACTTTGATGAAGCCGCAACCCTTCCCATGACCTTCCTGACCGCATGGTACGGGCTCTACCGGATGGCCGGATTAAAAGCCGGAGAAACCATTCTGATTCATGCGGCCGCGGGCGGCGTCGGCCAGGCGGCCATCCAGCTGGCCCAAAAGGCGGGCGCCAAAATATTTGCCACAGCCAGCCCCGGCAAATGGAATTTTTTGAAATCCAAGGGCATTGATCACGTATTTAATTCCCGCACGCTGGATTTTGCGGACGACATCCTCAGGCAAACAAACGGCAAAGGGGTGGATGTGGTCTTTAACAGCCTGAACGGGGATTTTATTGAGAAATCTTTATCTACACTGGCAAAAGGCGGACGGTTCGTTGAGATCGGAAAAATCGATATTTGGGACGAGGAGCGGATGCGCCGGGTTCGCCCGGATATCGCCTACCACCCGTTTGATCTGCTCGAGGTTGCCGGAAATGACCGACAGATCATCACTTCCATGCTCTCTGAGATAATCACCTGTTTGGCTGACAATCGAATAAACGCACTGCCTTACGAGGTGTTCCCCGTTCAGGATACGGTCAATGCCTTCAGGTACATGGCCCAGGCCAGGCACATCGGCAAGGTCGTCATTACTTTTCCCGGAGAAGGCGATCTGGTGGAAAACGACCTGATCCATGATTCGGCCTGTTACATGATCACTGGCGGGTATGGCGCCATCGGCCTGCAAATTGCCCAATGGCTGGCGCAAAACGGGGCCCGCCATCTGGTGCTGGTCGGCCGTGGCGGCCCCTCGCAAAAAGCCCGGGAAACCATAGATAGTCTAACCCGGACCGGAGTGGCGGTTTTTGAGGCAAAGGCCGACATCTCCAGATTCGAAGACATCGCCGCCGTATTTGAATCCACAGGAAGCCAAATGCCGCCGCTTAAAGGCATCTTCCATGCCGCCGGCGTATTGGAGGACGGCATGCTGGCAAACCTCTCGCGGGACGCATTTGAACGGGTAATGGCGCCGAAAGTCGCCGGCGCCTGGCATTTGCATCAGCTCACGAAGGATACGGCCCTCGACTTCTTTGTCCTGTTTTCCTCGGCCGCGGCCCTTCTGGGCTCGCCCGGCCAGGGCAACTATGCCGCAGGAAATGTATTCATGGATTCCCTGGCCCATTATCGAAAAAATCAGGGGCTCCCTGCGTTGAGTGTGAACTGGGGGCCATGGGCCGGATCGGGAATGGCGGGGGAAACATCCCAAAACCAAAATTCAAATACGGCGTTTTCCGGTATGGAAATGATTGAACCGGCAACGGGGCTCGACGTTCTGGATCGGCTGCTCGCCCATAAAACCGTTCAAACGGGCGTGCTGCCGATTGATTGGCCGGAATTTCTGAGCCGGTTTCCCGAAAATATGACGCCGGCGGTCTTCAAAAACTTTACCGACCGGCGAAAACGAAAAAGGGACGGCGAGTCATCCCGAGTGGTTCAGGAAATAGTCAAAGCCCCGCCCGATCAGCGGACAGATATCATGGTCCGGTATCTTAAGGAACGCGTCGCCCACGTATTGGGACTTTCCGAAGCTACCCCGCTGGATGCCGAGCAGCCGTTAAAGGAAACCGGGCTGGATTCATTAATGGCAGTTGAGCTGAACAACATCATCCAGACCGATCTCAATATTAGTTTAACTGCCGAAAATTTTATGGAAAATCCGAGTATTTCCCGGCTTTCAGAGGCCCTTCTGGGAACCCTCGAATCCGATGGGCAGTTCATATCTGAACCCATCAAAAAAGAAGAGAAGCAGGCAACCGGTGTTGAGATGCCGGCAAGCCCAAAATCAAACGGTTGGCTGGCCTACCGGAAGGAGAAACCGGAGGCCGCATTGAACCTGTTTTGCTTCCATCATATGGGCGGAGCCGCATCTTTGTTTCAAAGCTGGCCGGAAGCCCTGCCGGATGCCATTGATGTCTGTCCGGTCCAACTCCCGGGACGGGAGGGACGGCGTCACGAAGAACCGCTCTGCCGGTTCGAGGATTTGATTGACGCCCTGGCGGCGGCGCTCCAGCCCTATCTCGACCGGCCCTTCGCCCTTTTCGGGCACAGCATGGGCACCTGGATCGCCTATGAACTAATCCACGCCCTCAAAGAAAAATCCGGCAGGTCCCCCGCCCATCTCTTCGTCGCCGCCATGCCGCCTCCTTCCAGCGATGGCGCCTTGCTGAAAAACAGGCCCATTGATGAGTCGTTGATGCCGCACATGGAAATTCCCGATCCGTTGCGGGCGGATGAAGGCTTCATGACCGAATGGCTCAACCTCTTTAATGCCGACGCCCAATTATTTCACAGCTACCGCTACAAGGACAAACCAGAAATTGATTGCCCGATAACCGTATTTGGCGGCACTTCGGATGAACTGGTGGATCGCAGGGAGCTTTGTGCCTGGCATTGCCATACAACGGAAGCTTTCAAACTTCAGCAGATCTCCGGCGGGCACATGTTTCCGGTAGAGAACAAAACCCGGTTATTGACCGCAATTGAACAGGATTTGCGGCCTACCCTTCTGCAGCGTTGAGGCGTGGTGATACAAAAGATTTACAGCTGCGGCCGCGTAAAACTTCTGGGGACCCCTTCATAGGGCGTTCGTTTCTTGGATTTCCGGGTCCGTGGATCCCGCATGGTTTTAAGGGTCTCAATGCTGTCCTTCATGCCTTTGTAGAGCCTTGCCATGTCGATAGCCATACCCGTCATATTGGTAACGGCCTGGACAAAATTGACATCATCCATGTCAAATTCCGCAGGCTCAGCCGTATATACCCGCAGCGCTCCGATGATCCTTCCGCCGGCCGTCATGGGAACGGCGAGGATGGAGGCAATACCCTCTTTCTGGGCTTCTTCCGGATACTGAATCCTCGGATCATCAGAGACGTCGCCGATAGCCACGGGGCCCTCACTCAATGACTCGGCAATCGAGTGCATGGCGCTGACCGGCCCCTTGTTCAGGTATTCTTTGCTCAATCCGTAGGATGCAGCGATCTCGAGCTCATCCGTGCGCCGGTTGATCAGAAAAACCGTGCACCCCTTGACATTTAATGCATGGGTAACGCTCTCGGCCGTCAGCAGCACCACCTCTTCCGGATCATGGGAATGTGAGATGGAATTGGTGACCTTAAGCAGGGTTTCATAATTAATGACTTGTTTTTTCATGGTCTATCCTCCTTATGGACGGGTTTGGGTTTGATGGCCTGCCTGGACTTCCTTCCGGCTTGCCATCCAAAATTTCCTGAAACCGCCGGCCAATAAACAGGCCGGAAGCCGCATTTCAATCGCCTGAACAGGTAATCCACTGGACAAACGCAGAGCAGGAGAATATGGTTTTGCAGAATCCGAAGAAAAAACGTCGTCGAGGATCCGAATGAGAAAACTTTTGCCAAATAAAACACGTACAAACCGCCTGGGCAGTCTCTATGCCCACTTCCGTGCTATATCTGTCAGCGTCATCGGTAAGCGTTTATACCTATAATATACACGTTAAATTTGGTATGGTCAAATATTGGCGAGAAAATCCCAAGGATAAAAAATTCTATCGAGAAACAAGAAGTGCGGCTCGCATCCGGAGGCAGGCGCCAAAGGACCGAGCGCAGAAACCGTCAATTATCAAAAATATCGAGCGTCAATTGTCGCTCCCGCACATTGGCAAGGGCCGCACGAATAAAGAGATCCCGGCTCACCCCGTAATGCACCTGACCGTCCAGCGTCCGAACAGACAGGGTGCCGGCGTTTTTTTCCTTTTCGCCCGCGGTAATAATCAAAGGAATCTTGGCAAGCTGGGCTTCCCGGACTTTCTTGTTCAGGCTCTCGGTGCGCTTATCCACCCTTGACCGAAGCCCGGCCTCAATAAAAGACGCGTTTACGGTTTCGGCAAACGGCGTCAGGGAATCGTTTATGGGCAGGATCACCGCCTGCACAGGCGCCATCCACAGGGGAAACTTCCCGGCAAAATGCTCGATCAGTATCCCCAGGAACCGCTCGATGGAGCCATAAACCACGCGGTGGATCATCACGGGCTGATGCTTGTTATTGTCCTGGCCGATATAGGAGAGATCAAAGCGCTCGGGCAGCGACATATCCAGCTGAATGGTGCCGCACTGCCAGGTGCGCCCGATGGCATCCTTAATATGGATATCGATTTTCGGCCCGTAAAACGCCCCATCCCCCTCGTTGATTTTGAAATCCGCGCCATAACTTTCAAGCGCCGACTGCAGGCCATTCGTGGCATTTTCCCACTGTTCGTCCGTCCCGATGGATTTCTCCGGCCGGGTGGAGAGCTCCAGGTGAAATCCAAGCCCGAATGTCCCGTAGATCCGCTCCACCAGATTTAACACGCCAAGGATCTCCGACTCGATCTGATCGGGGGTCATAAATATGTGGGCGTCGTCCTGATGAAACGCCCGTACCCGGAAAAGACCGGATAGTACGCCGCTCAGCTCATGACGGTGCACCAGACCGATTTCCGCCGCGCGGATGGGCAGGTCTTTGTACGAATGCCGGCGCGTCTTGTACAGAAGCATTCCGCCGGGGCAGTTCATGGGCTTGATGGCGACCTCCACGTCATCAATAACAGTGGTATACATGTTTTCGCGATAGTTGTCCCAATGGCCGCTCTGCTCCCACAGGCTTCTGTTCAGAATAATCGGGGTCTTGGTTTCAATATAGCCCGCCGCCTCGTGTTCCTTCCGCCAATAGTCGAGCAGTATGTTCCACAGCACCATACCGTTGGCATGGAAAAACGGCATGCCGGGTGCTTCGTCATGAAAGGAGAAAAGGTCCAGTTCGGCGCCAAGCTTTCGATGATCCCGCTTTCTGGCCTCCTCCAGAAACGTCAGGTAGTCATTCAAATCCTTTTTATCAAAAAAGGCCGTGCCGTAAATCCGCTGGAGCTGGGGCCGGTTCGGGTCCGCCCGCCAATAGGCGCCGGACACCTTCAAAAGCTTAAAGGCCTTGATGAACCCAGTATGCGGAATATGCGGGCCGCGGCATAAATCCGTGAATTCCCCCTGGCTGTAAAATGAAATGGTACCGTCTTCCAGTTCGGAGATCATCTCCTGCTTGTAGGGCTCGCCTTCATAAAAATCCATGGCCCGCTGCTTGGGGACCTCTTCACGTTTTATGGGCAGTTTTTCCTTGACGATCTTCTTCATCTCCGATTCGATTTTCGGGAATTCCTCCTCTGAAATCGGCTGCATATCAATATCATAGTAGAAGCCCTCCTCTACTACCGGCCCGATGGTGAGCCTGGCATCCGGGTAAAGCCGCAGGATGGCCTGGGCCATGACATGGGCGGCACTATGTCTCAATATATCCAGGGCCTCCGGATCTTTCGGGGTGAGAAACCGGATATGCGCATCCCGGTCCACTTTTGCATCCATATCGTATTTTGTGCCGTCTATCTCCATGGCCACACAGTTTCGCGCCAACCCCTCGGAAATGGAGCGGGCGATGATAAAGCCATCCGGCTGATTTTCAAACTGTTTGACACTTCCATCCGGAAACGTGATATTAATCATTGTTTGTAAGCCCTATGCAGATCCGTTAGATTTTTAATGACATTGATTTTTTAAGCAATTCGGCTATCCGGGTCAAGGACAAATCTGGTTTGGCTGAACTGACTGACGGGGAAAAATGCCGGAAGAACGCCTTAAACCCATCCAATTGATTCATACGCCGTCCGAAATGGCCGCCGCTGCCGGCCATCTGGCCGATCAATCCATTATCGCCGGGGACCTGGAAGCCGATTCCCTATTCCACTTCCAAGAAAGGATATGCCTGCTCCAGCTGGCCGCACCGGATACCATATACATCATTGACCCTTTGGCCCTTGCGGATATGACGCCGATTAAACGAATCATGGAGGACCGGACAATAAAAAAAGTTTTCCACGGGGCCGATTATGATGTCCGCAGTCTTTACCGCGATTTTCGTATAAATTTTCAAAACCTGTTTGATACGGAGCTGGCCAGCCGGTTCCTGGGGTATTCGGAAACCGGACTGAATGCGATCATAAAACAGGCATTTCACGTCGAGCTGGAGAAAAAATTCCAGAGAAAGGACTGGTCGCAGCGCCCTTTGCCGGATGAAATGGTCGAATATGCGGCCGACGACGTCAGATACTTGATTGACCTCCAAGCGCGGTTAGAGGCACAACTGGTTGAAAAGGGGCGTCTGGCATGGGTTATGGAGGAATGCGAAGATATCGCCGCTGTCCGGCCGGCGCCGATGGAGACCCGGCCCCTTTTCACCCGGTGCAAGGGAGCGGGTCGGCTGCCCCCCCGAAGTCTCGCCGTACTGGAAGCGCTGCTTGAAATGCGGCATCAAAAAGCGCGGCAGAAGGACCGGCCGCCGTTTAAGGTGATAGGGACGACGGCGTTGATAGACCTCGCGCAGAGGCGGCCCAAATCAATGAATGCCCTGCGGTCCCTCAACATTTTGAGCAGCAAGCAAATCGATATGCATGGCAAAGATATTCTGCAGGCGATAAAGACCGGCAATGCAGTGCCGGCTGACCAGCTGCCGGCTTTCCCCAAGCACTTTCGGCCTAAGCCCTCTGCAGAATCAATGAAGAAGATCCGAGATCTTAAAAAATGGCGCCAACGGGAAGCCGACAAACTGGCCGTCGATCCAGGCGTGTTTTTCAGCAATGCCCAGATAAAAGCAGTAGTTGAGGCGGTGCCGTCCGGCATTGGGGACCTGGAGGCCATCAACGGGCTAAAAAAATGGCAGATTCGGGAATACGGCGAAAAACTCATCGAAATGATTCGATCCCCGGAGGGATGAAGATGAGTTCGCCCCCCTAGACTTATCCGGCCGATGCTCCGGCACTGGAATCCGGACGCCCACTTCCAATCCATTGACAGTGCGGATCATTTCCTTTTCGGCCATCTCGATGAGTTGAAGGCAATGATATTGAATCATTTACCCAGACTGAAGAAATCCAAACCGGCATTCGGGCAATGACTCTAAACAGGGATACCGCGCTTGCCGTCAGCAGCCTATTCCCCGTAGACGGTTACCGTGTAAACGCCGTAAACGCCTAAAATATTTTCGACATCCCAATCCACATGATGAATTTTTGAGATGTTTCCGTTCTCCATTGCCGCCTGAATGCTGGCATCACCTGTGGCCACCATATTTAATATGCTGGTGCACTCGGCGGTCCCGACTTTCGTCGCCTCCGACATGGCATATTCCCCATCCACAGGGAGTTTGACTTTCGTATAGATCCCGCCTATCGGAACACTTGTTGCACAACCCACCATCATGGGGATTAAAGCAATCAGACCGATGAAACAAATCAGTTTTAATTGTTTCATGGCGAACTCCTTTCTTTAGGTGATAAATCCTCAATCAACATATAAACTAAACGACATGCCCGAATGCCGATTCGGTCGTTTTAAACCTTCAAAAAATTGAAACGTTCAATTTAGGTTAGAAAGGGATATACGCCATCCTTTGCTACATGTACGAACACAATAGTATGGCTTGAACACATAATCAATACAGAATTGACGATCCTGTAAACTCCGCGCCATTGAGGGCAAAAAAAAACTGAACCCGCCGGGCCGGCGGGTTCAGTTTTTTTGAGTCGTTTTATCAGGGCTGTCAACGTTCGCTTTGAACAGCGACCGGATTAGAATTAATCTTCACAGCCACAGCAACCAAAATGATAGGCATCCGGCGTCTGCCTGTAGCCTTTAATAATGCAGCCCATGCCATACACAGTGGCGGTGACCTCTTTATAGATCGAATAGTCCGTTATTTTATATGAATACCTGGGATTAAGTATATAATCAGCGCCAGAGCCTTCAAGGGCATTATAGGCTGCGGCTGACTTACACTTGGCTTTAGCCTTGGACACGAAGTTAAACGCAGAGAACATCTGGCTCAGTGGATTGCCTTCGCCCTCAATACGTGCAGAAAATCCGACACCGTCCGCATATTCGGTTTCTCCGCCCACAGGGAAGACCCAGAACAGGATCCGTTGTGAGGCGGACCCGCTGATCTTTCCGGTAGTTTCAACATCAGCAATCAATTTGGTGTCGATATCCGGGCTAGCACTATTGGCATCCCATTTCTTATGAACCGAAGTACATCCCACCAAAACCGAAACCGCCATAATTAGTAATAAGAGCCCAATCTTTTTCATGATAACCTCCTCCTTTTTTTAGTCAACCCTTGTTTGATGGCTTCGTAAAAAGTCCAATATCTGTGTTTCGCTTCCATCCCCCCGAATTTCACGTACAGCTAAGTACGCTGCATTGCTCGGGGTTTTGTGCGCCTTGATCTTGAGCTTTTTACTTTGCCATCCTAAAACCCACTTTTTACGAGATTGTCTTTGTTTAAACTGCAAGATTTATCGTTTCACTAATATTTCTATTTTTCAGTTGTGTCAACCGTTTTGTCCCCGCCTTTTTTGCGAAGCCATCAATTTTGATGGCTTCGTAAAAAGTCCAATATCTGTGTTGCGCTTCCATCCCTCGGAATTTCACGTACAGCTAAGTACGCTGCATTCCTCGGGATTTTGCGCGCCTTGATCTTGAACTTTTTACTTTGCCATCTCTAAACTGACTTTTTACGAGACTGTCAATTTTAAAACAGACCGGGCGATGAAAGAAAGGATGGGAAAAACCGCTTTTTACGAAATTGTCAGTTCTTGGAGACAAAAATAAAATCGCCGCCCTCATGCCCCGCCTTTCGGATATCTGAATATTCAGGCGTTTGATCGGAATTAAGTATAACCGGCCGCCGGATATTCTCAAAAATTAATGTCGTGTCGATGATCCCTTTGTTTTGCTTTAGCTGTTCTATCAGGGCGTCGGCGAAAACGGAATGGTTCCCTCTGCCCCCCAGGTCCGTAACCTCCTCCAGGCCGCCCGATGCCATTACCGTACGGGAGCGCTTATGGGCCAACCGTTTGAAATAGCCAAAGTCCCTGTCCTTTATCTTTAACCCCCTGGCCAGTTTACCGGAATAACAGCTGTCTGCAATAACAAGCACATGTTTTGCCCTTATGGCCTTGAGAAAGCTCGTAATGGTGCTGTTAGATACCCAATTGGTGGGGGCATCCCTCTGCGCATCCACAGGCAGCCAATAGCCCTCATCCGCCCCTTTGTCCAACCACCCATGGCCGGCGTAATAGATCAGCAGATTATCATTAGAGGACAGCCGCCGTCGGTATTCCGTCAAGGCATTTAATATATCGGACCTTTTAACATTTATCAGCTTCCTGATTTCAAATTGATATTTCTGCTCCAGGAGCCCGGCAATCATTTCCGCATCGTTTATCGCCGCCTTGAGATCGGGCAAATATTTATAGTCCGCATTTCCGATGATTAGCCCATAAAAATCCCCAAAATGGATGTTTTCCTTTACCCGGCTGGAAATCGTATCTTTCCGATGCCCAGAGCTTTCAAAATCATCGGCAGACGCCGATGATGCCGAAGCTATCGACGGGCCGGCCTTTTCATCACCTACATAATCCGCCCATATTTCCGGTCCGCGTGAAGCTATTTTTCCCTTTAGCTTCTCCAAGTTGTTGATAAAACACTTCCGGCCAACCCTGACCAAACAATAGGGCGGATTGATAAACCATAATCCACACCCCGAAGCCTCAGAAGCGATGGTCTCAGACATGAGCACGCTGCCGTCAGACATGACGATCTCGTAGTGAACCCTTGCGGTCATCGTCGTCAGGTTTTTTTTCTGCCAGGATAAAAGCTCCCCCCGGACATTAACCCGTCTCTCCCCCGTTATTCCAAAAAAACCCGGCTGCTGGAAGAATTGCTGGAACTTGGTTCTGTAATCGGCCTCCACAGAGCCTAAGCGGTAAAGGGACTCGGGCTGGAGTCGGTTCTTTGCAAACGGCTTGAGGTATATATTGCGCGGGTTTACCGGAAAAACAGGATTATCGACCGACCTCTGAAGGGTGAAATCGCTCTTTGCCGAACAACCGCCCAGACACAGAACGCTCACCAACAAACATAGAATCGAGAATTTTTTGTAATAATCAGCTATCATCGGGGACTTCTGCTACTCTGAGTTGAACACTTAATCAACATAGAAGTGTTTTATCTTCATTTTTCCCGTCTCAAAACGTGAATGCCTGAACGGCCAGCAATTTACTCTTTCATAGGCACCTGATATTTGGTACAAATATTTTTATAGTGGATAATATTCTTTTTGCCGATTGTCAAGTTTTTGACAGTCTCGTAAAAAGTCAGTTTAGAGATGGCAAAGTAAAAAGTTCAAGATCAAGGCGTGCAAAATCCCGAGGAATGCAGCGTACTTAGCTGTACGTGAAATTCCGAGGGATGGAAGCGCAACACAGATATTGGACTTCCAAGGAACTCGACAATATTTAATATTGTCTTAGAAGCTTCCGTTGCTGTCATTCCGAGAAACGAAAGTGACGAGGAATCTTGATTGTTAAAGATTTCTCGCTACCGCTCGAAATGACAATGCGGACGATTTTCAGAGTTACTTTCTGCAAAAATGGGGCGCCAGCGCAATAAATCGCTTTTTACGAAGCCATCAAGTTTTTAGGAATGTTTCGGTTCATGAACCATCGATTCGTCATATACAGCAAGCGTCAAATCCTCACCCTACTGATGAGAACAGGCATCATCAGTATTTATGGGGCGCTCGCCTTTGCATCCGCATGGATTTTAAAGGACTACAGCCCGGCCTATATCATTGACCGCATCCTTCCGTTTGCCCTTCCTCCCCTGCTTTCGCTTCTCAGCGCGGCTTTTCTTTCCATCTTTGTCCTCAGTCTTGAACAAACGCGGCTTGAAACCCTACTATTCTCCCTTATATGTTTGGCCTTTGCCGGGCTTAATCTGGATATTTTTCTACTGGGCATTATTACCGACCCGGAACTGGCATTGCAAATTTCCCGGATCGACCATTTTTTTCTGGTGCTTGTGACCATGGGCGCAAATATCCACCTGGTCTATTTGGTAACCGGAAAAAAAGACCACTGGTGGTTGGTATACCTGGCCTATGGCATTGGCGCTGCGGTAGCCTGCTTTACCCCCACCGATTACTACTTTCAGGGCGTGTATCATTATTTTTGGGGATTTTTCGCCAGAAAAAACTTCCTCTATGATGCGATGAGCATGACATGGCTGCTGGCCATTTTCTACAGTATTTACGTGCTTGGCCGGGCCTACCGGCAAACCAGCGACCGACGCCGCCGCGAGACCATTAAATACCTGATATATGGCTTTTTAACGACAGCCGCTCTGAGCCTGACCAACACCCCGGCGATTCATGGATATGAAGTCTATCCGCTGGGCACGTTTATCTTTATCTCCTTGTTTTTACTGGCTTACGGGCTTTACAAGCATAACATCCGAATCGCCCTGGAGCAGCTTAGAAGCCTGATTTTCAGGATCGGGCACCTGACGTTGAGCATTGCCGCCGGCTTTTCGCCATGGCTTTTGTTGCCCGGCAGCTCCCAGGGCACAAAAATGTTTGCGGGCGTGATGATCGTTACCATTACCTATACACCGCTCCAAAAAATATGGGACAAAGTCCTGAACCTGCTGATCAAGCGGTCGGCTGAAAGACTCCAGCAGGAATATTACCGTTTGACATACAATCTTTCCCGGTTCCATCACCTGCATGCGATCTATCGGGAAATGAAGGAATGGCTGTTTCGGGTGTTAATGAATTCCAGATACGCCATGGTATTTTACAATGAAAAGTCCGGACGCTTCGAAGGTTGGCGGACATGGAATACCGAGTACCAGGCCGGTTTTTTCCCGTCACACGCAGGAATTAAGGAAGGCGACGAACCATTGACCATTCGGACGGAGCACCCCCTGATTCAAAAAATTGAGGCCGAACAAACATCCATTGTTTCGAATGGGCTAATCAAACAATGGATGGCCGATAGGGGTGAACCGGCGAATCCATCGGACTGGCTCCAGGAGGCCGGAATGGTCGTCCCGGTCTTTTCCGACAACCGGATCATTTGCCTGCTGATAGCGGGAAATAAAATCAACGACCGTTCCTATATCCCGGCCGAAATCGAGATACTTAAGAATATCGGCGCGATTTTGGGCCCTTTTATCGAAAATGCCAAGTTTTTCGAGCGTTTGGAATACCTGGTGGAACGTCGGACGCGGGCGCTTAACCACGCCCTGGCCGACGCCAAAACAAAAAGCCGGAAGATTGAATCCATCAATCAAACCATCAAACAGCAGAACCACATATTTTTAAGCCTTTTTGAAACCAGCTCAAAAATCCATAACATCCATGAGCTGAACAAACTCTTCGATTTTACGCTGAAAAACTTAAAATCCGTGTTTCCGCACCTCGGCTTCGGCATCATTGTAGCCGGCGGCCGCTCGGAAATTATAGAAAGCGGGGCATTTCAAGGCATTACATCCCTCGAACAGAAAAGTATACTGAAATATCGGGCATTTCTCGAAAATCCGAAAATCGACCGCCTGTTAAAAAAGGAGATGTCCCAGCACGTGCCCCCGGCTTCCAATAGCCGGGAGCTGCGCTGGCAAACCATCCCCATGCGGGGCAGAAACAGCCGCATTATCGGCCACATGGTCATCAAAGGGCCCGAACTCGATCAGACCACCCAAAAGGTCATCGGAATTTTCCTGGCCCAGGTATCCGCCGTGGCCCAATACAAACTTCTCATGCGGCAGCTTGAGACCGTCGCCAATACGGATGGCCTGACAGGTGTGGCCAACCGGACGTTTTTTGAGAAGGAATACGCCAACCATTTAAAAAATGCCGAAAAGTTCCCGGAAATCTATTTTTCATTAATAATAATCGATCTTAACGGGCTAAAACAGATTAACGATAGATATGGCCATGAAAAAGGGGACGAAGGGATCAAAATGGTGGCGGAAATGCTGCGCTCGGTTTGCCGGGAAACCGATATTCTGGCCAGAATCGGGGGCGATGAGTTCGCCCTTCTGTTGCCCGCATGCAACAGCCAACAGGCCCACGCCCTGTTAAAGCGCCTCCGGGATGAAGAAAAATGCCTTTTCCTTGCCGTTCGGGAGCCCCAAAACGGGTCCGGCCAGGTTCCTATCCGCATCAGCATCGGCCTTGCCGGTTCAGATGAGGCCGAGCCGGAAAAAATCATGAAAATGGCGGATCAACGAATGTATAGGGATAAAGAAAAATATTATCAATCCAAAAATCAGCCGTGCCCTTCTAAGTAAATTGAAAATATATACTATTATTTCAGAAGGTTAACTTTCTGTCATTCCGAGAAGCGAAAGCGACGAGGAATCTTGTTTGTTCAAGTTCAGGGGAGGCGAAAATTTTAACCGCAGGCATACGCGAAGTATGTTGATTGAGAATTAAAATTGGACCCTGACACAGAAATTGGGCAAATTGGCCATTTATGGATGGGCATTGACTGAACGCAGAGGAATTGGGCTTGACAACAACGTAAGGCTGGCCATAAGAGGGGATAACCGTAAACCGTTGCCAACGCGCAGGCATTTATGCAACCACACGGGAAAGACATAAAGTCAACCGATGATATCGGCTTGCTGTATCAAATCAGCCAGGTGCTCAACCGTTCAACGGATTTAAAACAGTCCTTGTATGAAGTGCTGGAGCTGCTTTCAAAAACCATGAACATGGTCCGCGGCACCATTACCCTTCTGAATCCGCTAAGCAACGAAATCCAAATTGAAGTCGCCCACGGCATGCCCAAAAGCGCCCTTAATAAGGGCAAATACAAGCTCGGAGAAGGCGTGACCGGTGAGGTCATTCAAAGCGGAAGGGCGGTGTCCCTTCCGAAAATCAGCGATGATGACCGGTTTCTCAACCGAACCGCCACCCGGAAGGAAAATAAGAATCATGAGCTGTCATTTATTTGCGTCCCGATCAAAAAAGAGACCCAGGTCATCGGCGCCCTGAGCGTGGATCGCCCGTACGATCCTGATTATCCGCTGGAAGCGGGAGAGCGGCTGCTTTCAGTAATCGCCGTCATGATTGCCACCCAAGTTATCCATCTGGAAAGAATCCGCATTGAAAAGGAACAGTTAAAAGCCGAAAACGAACGGCTCCAGTCCGAATTACAGAAAAAATACCAGATTAAAAACATTATCGGCAACAGCAATAAAATGCGGGAGGTCTTTCAGATGATCTCCCAGGTGGCTGAAAGCAATGCCACCGTTCTGATCCGGGGCGAGAGCGGGACCGGCAAGGAACTGGTGGCCAATGCCATCCATTACAACAGCCGCCGATCCAAACATCCGTTTATCAAACTCAATTGTTCAGCGATTCCGGCCAATCTGATAGAAAGCGAACTGTTCGGCCATGAGAAAGGGGCATTTACCGGCGCCCTCTATCAGAAGACCGGGAAATTTGAACTCTCGGACAAAGGCACCCTGTTTTTGGATGAAATCGGCTCTATTGATCCGGATGTACAGATTAAACTTCTACGGGTGCTTCAGGAACGGGAATTTGAACGGGTCGGCGGGAATACGCCCATCAAAGTGGATGTAAGGATTATCGCGGCAACCAACCGAAACCTCGAGCACGCTGTCACTGAGGGCGAATTCCGGAGCGATCTGTATTACCGGATCAACGTTTTTCCCATCTATCTCCCCCCCCTGCGGGAACGAAAAACCGACATCCTGGTTCTTGCCGAATTTTTTCTGGAAAAATACGCTCGCGAAAACAATAAAACGATTCTGCGGTTTTCCACCCCGGCTATTGATATGCTGATGGGCTACCACTGGCCGGGCAACGTCCGGGAACTTGAAAACTGCATTGAACGGGCGGTGCTTCTATGCGAGGATCAAGTCGTCCACAGCTTCCATTTGCCGCCGACCCTTCAAACAGGCCGGGAATCCGATACGTTGCCCCATATTTCCCTTGATAGCGCCGTCGAACGCCTGGAAAAAGAAATGATTGTCGATGCATTAAAGCATACCCACGGAAATATGTCCCAAGCGGCCAAAGCCCTCCGCACGACAGTCCGAAAACTATCCTATAAAGCCGACAAATATAATATCGATCCGCGACCGTATCGGTAGACGCGGTGGTTGGACAAAAACAGGGCTGAACATAAGCCCGCCACCGCCCTGTTGGAGAAGCTATAATGCATCAGACCCGGTTTCTCCTGTCCTCAGCCGGATCACTTCATCCAAAGCCGTGATAAAAATTTTGCCGTCCCCGATTTTATCCGTAACCGCCGACTTTTGGATTGTTTGAACCACCCTGTCCGCATGATCGGCGTCGACAACGACTTCAATTTTTATTTTGGGTATAAAATCAACTGCGTATTCAGCCCCCCGATAGATTTCCGTATGGCCCTTCTGCCGGCCATACCCCTTGACTTCGGATACGGTCATGCCGTGAATGCCAATATCATTGAGGGCCTCTTTGACATCATCGAGTTTGAAGGGTTTGATTATTGCCTCGATTTTTTTCATATTTTAGATTCTCCGGTTTTATAACAGAAATTGGCGCACCCTGCACCCTATACATGCGATTTTGCCGTCCCGAAACCGATTATAAAGAGACTATCAAACTTGACATAAGAAACAAAATTTTTTTATAATTTTTTATTTAAGGGTTAATAACCATTCTTTCAGTCAGAATATTTTTTTGAAAGAACCCATTGGGAGCCGCCTAATGGCTGTTAAAGTATTTGTCAACAGCGATAATACCGCCACCCTGAGGTGTCCGCAGTGCCAGAAAACGCGTGTTGTGGATGTATCCAAATATATGCGCCCGGATGCCCCCACCAAACTTAAAGCCAAATGCGCTTGTGGCCACAGCTATGCCGTATACCTTGAGAAACGCAAGTATTTCCGAAAACAAACCAATCTTGAAGGCGTCTACCATTACAGCGTCTCCAACGGCATTGTCTCCTCCGCCGAAGCTCAGGGGGGGCTAACGGTACTCAATATTTCAAAAACCGGCATGCGGTTGAAACTCAATTCGATGCCCCGCTTTCAGGTAGGGGATCTGATCAATGTGGAATTCCGCCTCGACGACAACAGGAACAGCCTTATCACCCGGGATGTTTATGTTCGGAATATTAAAGGCCTTTTCCTCGGCGTCGAATATGCCTCCCCGCCATCGCTCGACAGTGCGCTGGGGTTTTATTTATTCCTATAGCTACGGCAGAATAGTCTTAGGCCTCTTCTAAATATGCCCGCCACAGCCGCCGGACCCTTTGCCGGTGCTCGCTTAGCCGATCGGCGTCAATCGTGGCGGGATTTTGCTCAAGGCTCAGACGATGGACGAGATAACGAAATACAAGATAGGCCTGCTTCAGGATGTGGGCCTCTTGGTCGTCTATAACACCGGCAATCGCGAGGCTGTTTAACTGCCGAACCACATCCGTCCATTGAATAACCGAGGGATGCTCATGGGCGGAGAGCAGAATCAGGTATTGAACCAGAAATTCGATATCGATAATGCCCCCCGGATCATTCTTGATATCAAATTTTCTTTTTGCCTTGCCATCCCTACGGGTTCGGCGCATCCGCTGCCGCATATCCGTGACCTCCCCTCGCAGTCGGGTTTCAGCCCGGCTGCGGGCCAGAATCCGACGGCGGATATCCAGAAATTGACTGCCGACATCCGGATCGCCGCAGATCGGACGGGCCTTAATTAATGCCTGGTGTTCCCATGTCCAGGCCTCGTAGTCCTGGTACGCCTCAAATGCATCGATGCGGCTGACCAGAATACCGGCATCGCCACTGGGCCGCAAACGCATGTCTGCTTCATAGAGTTTTCCGGTGCTGGTCATGGTAGTCAAAAAATGAATGACCCGCTGCCCCAGCCGGACATAGAACTGATGATTGTCGATGGGGGATAAACGCCCCGCTTTCGTGTATCCTCTGGGGGCGGCATGAAGAAAGACCAAATCCAGGTCGGAGCCGTAACCAAGTTCATATCCCCCCAGCTTCCCATAGGCCACAAGAATAAACCTCCTGCCGGCATTGTCCGAAAGCCCCTCGGGCAGCCCATACTTACCCACCAGGTGGCCCCAGGAAAGCTCCAGCACCACATCAAGTATAGTCTCGGCGAGATAGGTCAGGCGATCGCTGACCTTCATCAAAGGTAGCAGTCCGGCCACATCCGCCGCGGCGATCCGCAACGTATGGCTCTGTTTGAATATCCGGAGCTCATCCATCTGATGCTCCAGATCCCCGGCCTCCACCCGCTGCATACGCTGCCGGATCTCTTTTTCGAGCTCTGTTTTGCCTAACGGCACATAGAGCGTCCGGGGATCGAGAAGCTCATCCAAAAGGAGGGGATGCTTGGACAAAAACGAAATAACCCACGAACTGGCCGCTGCCAACTGCACTAGATGCGTCAAGGCATGGGGGTTCTCAAGCAGCAGGGCCATGTAGCATGAGCGGCGACGAATCGATCGTATCAGCTCAAATACCCGTTTTAAAACCGTTCCGGGCGCGTTAGTTTCAACGGCCTTCTGCAGGATCTGCGGCATCAGCCGATAAATCCGATCCCTTCCCTGGCAGCTGATATCCGCGGCATCGGGAACATCCAGAAATTGATGCAGGATGCGAAGGATCCTATCCGGTTCATCAAAACCGATTTCAGCGAGGATCTGACGGGCCCGATCGCTTTCGGAAAGGCTGTGCCATAACTCCTCGACCAGTTGCCCGGTTTCTGCCAGCTGCCCGGAGTTCTCGGACGGATCCGCCAACAATTCATTGAAATGGAAATGCACCCGATCCATATACGCCGTCAGGGTCTGATCAAAGGAGGGCCAGTCCGAAAATCCCATAGAAGCCGCCAACCGGTTCTTTTGGGCTTCATCTTTCGGCAGGCTATGGGTCTGCCGGTCATCAAAGGCCTGCAAACGATGCTCGACATTACGAAGAAACTTATAGGCATCGTTTAATTCATGATATACGGCTTCCGGGATGCACTCCGTCTCCAGGAGAATTTTTAGCGTCTTTAAAAGGTTACGACATTGAAAGTTCGGATTTATGCCCCCACGGATGAGTTGAAACACCTGTCCGAAAAATTCGATTTCCCGAATACCGCCGGCGCCCAGTTTGATATTGCCAAAAAGTCTTCTGCGCCGGACATCCCTAACGATTTTCCGTTTCATGTCCCGAAGGTCTTCAAAAGTCCCGAAATCCAGATACCGGCGGTATACGAACGGACGCAGTCGATCGATGAGCTGATCTCCGGCCGCCATGTCGCCTGCGACGGGGCGGGCCTTGATCAGCGCATAGCGTTCCCATTCCCGCCCCTGCTCCTGATAGTAAGTTTCAAGGGCATCAAAACTCATGGCAAGCGGCCCTGAATCCCCATATGGCCGAAGCCGCGTGTCGACCCGGAATACAAATCCGTCCGGCGTATTTTTGCCCAGAATATTGATAAGCCACCGGAATAGTTTTGAGAAGAACTCTTCATGGCTGATTGATCGCCCGTCCTGCCGGATCTGCCCTGTCTCGGAGAATGCAAAAAGCACGTCGATGTCGGAGGAGTAGTTCAGTTCCGCCCCCCCGAGTTTCCCGACGCCGATCACCACCGGCAACTGCCGGGCGCCGCTTTTCAGCCGGGGGCTGCCGTGCTGCTGGCGCATCCATTGATAGAGAATCGCCAAGGCTCTGTCAATGCAAGCCTCTGCGAAATTTGTTAAATCGGTCACCGTTTCGGTCAGATCCGCCCAACCGGCCAGATCCCTTATGGCGATTCGAATCATTTCCCGGCACCGGCAGCGACGCAAAGCGACATACAGATCGTTTTCCCCTTGAATCCCATCACACGCCCGCTGGAGCTTTGAGCGGTAGTCCGAGGCATGACAACAGCGAAAGAGATCTCCGCTGGCGAGCAGGCTATCTACTATAGCGGGCGCCCGGATGGCCCACCGGCTGACAAAATCACTAAATAGAAATGCCAGCTGTAGGCCCCGGACCGTCTCCGGATCATTTGGGACCACAAGACCGGCATTTTCGCAGGCGACACAGTACTTATCCCAAACCTCCGCCATTACGGCACGCAACGTTTCGGGAAGCCGATCCGGACCCATGATATTTCTTTGTTTTTCCGGCATGCACTATTCCTGAGACAGCGTATATTGGGCCAACAGGCTATCCTTCCAGTATGCCCGCCCGGGATCGGAAAAAAATGATTGAAACAGGACGAGACTCTCCCGGCGCATTACATCGGCGACGACTGCAATATTTGAATTCGAATACAGCGGTGGCAGGTTCTCCAGCCGGCAGCCGGTGCCCCCGCCCATCACGTCTTCATATGCGTAAACGAGCCGGGGGATATTATTCAAAATAATGGCGCCAAAGCACATAAGGCAGGGTTCCATGGTTGAATAAATCGTCAGACGCTCCACGTTTCCTGTATAACCCACCTCATGAAGTCTTCTTAACGCGTTGATCTCGGCGTGATCAAGCTCATTCGGACAGTCCCCCGAACTGCCCGCCCGCGCCCCGGATACGATGACCCGGGCTTCATCCGCTATGACGCATCCCACGGGAAACTCTCCCGCTTTTAAAGCGGCCCGTGCCTGGTCAAGCGCTTTTTCCATAAAATCGGCATCGGTCATCCTAAACATCCCGGGCCTTCGACCCTGTTCTTTTTTTTAAGTTATCAAAAAACAATATAATTTTAACACTTCTTCTCCAATCGCGGAATAATTTTCCTATGGCTATTCCAAATTGACACATACGTTAATTTGGACATATAATCAAAATAAACCCTAAATTGAGCGATTTTCAAGTTTACCGCAGATACAAGGAAAATGATGTCGAGCGATAGGCGCCTATGCGAGACATCATTTGACGCAGTAGATGCGGCAAAATTGGAAATCCCGGAGGGTTTCAAATTTTTTGATTTAAAAAATGATCCAATATCCTAAAAATAAAATAAAAATTAAATCTTCAAAAAATTGAAACGCTCAATTTAGGTAAACGGTTTTTAAATTCTGATTGCCGGCCTGGCCAGCATCCGGGGTCGCGAAACGAAAAGGGTGGCATGCTAAGCGAAGACGAAAAACTGGACACATTGATCCGAGTCGGCATAGAACTCAATCAGATCAGTGACTTAGATATTCTCCTGGAGCAAATCCTGACCAAAGCCCGACAGGTGGCAAATGCCGATGCCGGCTCAATCTATATTCGGGAGGGCCATGCCCTCCACTTCACCTACACCCAGAACGCCACCCTCCAGCGGAGATTGCCCAAGGGAGAAAAACTTATCTACTCCACCTTCTCCATCCCTATTGATGAGACAAGCATCGCCGGCCATACGGCCGTCACCGGCGAGGCCCTCAATATTGAAGATGTCTATCAGATCGATCCGACGAAGCCTTTCGGCTTCAATAAACAATACGACGAAGCCAGCGGTTACAGGACCCGTTCGGTCCTTACGATTCCATTGAAAAACGCCATGGGGCATGTGCTCGGCATCCTTCAGATCATCAATGCCCAGGATGCGGAAAATCGGATTGTCTCGTTTTCCGAATCCGATGAAAAAATGATTTCCCATTTTGCGGCCAATGCCGCCGTAGCCCTGGAAAGGGCCCAGATGACGAGACAAATCATCCTGCGGATGATCCGGATGGCAGAGCTGAGGGATCCAAACGAAACCGGCCCGCATGTCAACCGGGTAGCCGGCTATTCCCTGGAAATCTACGAACAGTGGGCCGGCCTGAATGGCGTCAAAGAAAGGGAGCTCAACCGGAACCGGGACATTCTGCGCATGGCGGCGATGCTCCACGACGTAGGAAAGGTGGCGATTTCCGACGTTATTTTAAATAAGCCCGCCCCATTGACCGAAGCCGAATTCGAGATAATGAAGCAACACACCGTCCTCGGTGCCCGCCTGTTTCTCGACCGCCAGTCGGACTTTGATGCGGCCGCCGCACAGGTCGCCCTGACCCATCATGAGCGGTGGGATGGAAACGGCTATCCCGGCTACGTCGATATCGACACCAATCGGCCATTAAATGGCTGCTCCGGAAAAGGCGGTTTAGCTCCGGGAAAGGCCGGCGAAGAGATCCCCCTTTTTGGACGGATCGTCGCATTGGCGGACGTCTTCGACGCCCTTTCATCCTATCGATGCTATAAGGATTCCTGGGACGAGGCCCGCGTGCTGGAGACCATCGAAAAGGGGGCCGGATCCCAGTTCGACCCGAAGCTGGTAGAGATCCTGATCGACCGGATGGATATTCTCCGCTCCATCCAACAGCGCTACAGGGATGCCTAGCCCTGCTGTCGTTCTATACGAAACCGCGCTTGTCAAAAGAGCGCTTTGTTTATTCCGGCGGCCGGATAAAATGCCCGACAGCGGCATTTACCCCGGTGGATGGGACAGGATGAAAGAACCCGGGCCTAAAATAAAGGGCAATCTCATTCGCCCTGAAACAGAAACGACGGATTCTTGATGATATTGACATTGCCGGGCTTTTTGGATAATGAAAAAATAGCATTGGAGTTATTTTTCTACTTATAACCGCCGATGCCACCAAAACTAAGCGGGAAAGGAACCCCTATGATTATCGGGCTGGATGTCGGCGGCACCCACACGGATGTCGTCCTCGTCGGGGAGAACGGGCTTGAAAAACAGATCAAAGTCCCCACGGATACTTCTGCACTTTTCCACACGGTCCTCACCGGACTTGAGAAAATTACCGAAAATGTTCCTGCCGACGAAATCTCCCATACGGTGCTGAGTACGACCCTGACTACGAACGCGATTGTCCAGGGAAAGCTCTCGCCCGCCGGAATGATAGTCACCAGCGGCCCCGGCATTGATCCGGAGGCATTCCGGACAAGCGAACATTATTTCATCGTCCCGGGGGGCATCGACCACAGCGGCCGGGAGATCGAAAAGATCGATCCCGAAAAAGTCAAGGCGGCGGCAGCCCGCCTTGAAAAAGCCGGCATCCGGGATATAGGCGTGGTGGGAAAATTCTCCGCCAGAAATCCCGCACATGAACGCCAAATTGCCGAAGCCATCGGCCCTCGCTTCGAAAAGGTGTTCCTGGGCCACCAGATATCCGGCAACTTCGGATTCCCGCGCCGGATCAACACCACATTTCTGAATGCCTCGGTGTATCCGTTGCACTGCCAGTTCTTCGAGGCGGTTAAAAAATCATTAAAGCAGAAGGGTATCACCGTGCCGATCCACATTCTAAAGGCGGATGGCGGAACCATGGGCCTTGACACCTCTATCGATTTCCCCGGCCAATCGATCCTTTCGGGGCCTGCGGCAAGCGTCATGGGCTCCGTCGCCTTCGCCCCGGACTATACCGAAACCCTGGTTCTTGATATCGGCGGCACCTCAACGGATATGGCGGTTTTAATAAAAGGGGTGCCGCTGCTTGCCCCGCACGGAGTGGATATCAGCGGCTATAAAACTTTGATTCGGGCGCTAAATTCCCATTCCATCGGCATTGGCGGGGACAGCCGGGTTCGGGTGGAGAACGGCGAGTTAAAAATCGGGCCGGATCGCACCGGTCCGGCAATGGGCTACGGAGGCGCCGATCCCACACCGACGGATGCCCTTTTTGTTCTGGAGCGATCCGAGGGCGGCGACCGCAGACGCGCCGTTCAGGGGATTGAACCGATCGCCGGGCAGCTCGGGGTCTCCGTGGAAGAGGCGGCCTATGAAATTTTTGACAAAACCTGCCGTGAAATCCTTGCGGGCGCCCGGGAGATGATTGAAAACATCAACAGCAAGCCGGTCTACACCGTAAAGGAGGCGCTGGAGGGCTACCAGGTCAATCCAGACCACATCCTGGTCCTCGGGGGACCGGCCGCCTATTTTGCCGAACATTTTCAAAATATAAGCGGCTATACGGTGGATACGGTCCCCGAATGCCAAGTGGCCAATGCCATTGGCACCGCCCTATCGCGGACCACCTGTGAGATTACATTGTTTGCGGACACCCAAAAGGGGCTTGTCACGGCCCCGGAGGAATCTTTTTCGCAGACCGTGGATTTGCACTTTACGCGTCAGGATGCACACCAGATGGGGACCAACCTGTTAAAACAAAAAGCCGTAAGGCTCGGTGCCAAAACCGAGGACATCGAAACCGAACTGCTCGAGGATCTTGAATTCAATATCGTCCGCGGTTTCCGATTAATGGGGAAAAATATCCGGGTGAAACAGCAGATCAAGCCTGGCTTGATTCACGACTTCAAAAACATCTCCAAAAAAATCAAGGAGGCCTGCGCCAGATAGTGATAGAAGGGCAAACCGCCAAAAGGACAGAAATCGGAGTCAACCATGCTGAAAGCATTGAATAAAACCGGGCTGGTCTTTTTTCCCGCTTTTGACTGGGCCATCAGCGCCACCCATCCCGAACGGGAGGAACGGCTTTTATATACCCAGGACCAGGTCCTTGAAGAAGGGCTGTTTGATATTGAAGGCATACGGGAATTCAAATCCGATATCGTGGATATCAAGGATGTTCAACGGGTACATTTCTCCTACCCGGACGTCTGGCGGGTAATGACCGAGTCCCACTTCATCAGCGCCGGGGGGGCAAAAACCATAGCCAACGCGGTAATGGAGAAATCAGTGGATAACGGCTTTGCCCTGGTCCGGCCGCCCGGCCATCATGCCATGCGTGTGGTTCACGGGGGCCGTGGATTCTGCAACGTTAACAACGAAGCCATTATGATTGAGCATCTCCGGCACACCTACGGTATCGACCGGGTGGCCATTGTGGATACCGACTGCCATCATGGAGACGGCTCCCAGGACATTTACTGGCATGATCCGGATACCCTCTACATATCCCTGCACCAGGACGGGCGGACCATATATCCCGGCTCCGGCTTTACGTCTGAGGTCGGTGGCCCCAATGCCGCCGGGACCACCCTGAATATCCCGTTGCCCCCCTACACCGGAGAGAGCGGCTTTCTCTATGCGATAAATGAGGTGGTATTGCCGGTTCTCGACGAATTCAAACCCGAGCTGATCATCAATTCAGCCGGCCAGGACAACCACTTCAGTGACCCGTTGACCAATATGCTGTTTACCGCAAAGGGCTACGCGGACTTAACCCGGCTGTTAAAACCAGACATTGTCGTTTTGGAGGGCGGCTACTCGATTGAAGGGGCGCTGCCCTATGTCAATATCGGCATTATATTGGCGCTTGCCGGGATGGATTACAGCCATGTCATCGAGCCCGGCTACGATCCGGAAAAGCTGAAACAAAGCGAAAGCATCACCCAGACGGTTAAACAGACATGCGAAACCGTTAAAGCCAATTGGGCGCAGCGTGAGGCCATCGGCCGAAAAATGCGGGGCAATCAGAAATTCGCCGAACGCCGGCGCAATATTTTTTATGATACCGAGGGGATCTATGAAACCCAAAAGGAGACGCTGAAGTTGTGCCCGGACTGCAGCGGCACGGTAAAAATCGATTCCACTTCAGACCGGGGGGCGCATATACTTGCCATCCATATTCCGCGCAAAGCCTGCAGCGCCTGCCGGGATTTGGGCCGCCAATGGTTCGAATCGGCAAAACCGGCGGATTATGATATGATTTGCCTCCAGGACAGAATCGATGATACCTACCAGGTAAAGAACAAATGAGACCGCCGCACGGCTCCGAGAGATTCCAACCCGAGAATGGCTGAAGCGTTCCGGCAATGATATTTGAGCGGCAACAACGGCTGCATGAGACCCTCCCCGCCCGATCCCGGATATTAACTGCTATCCGCAGCTTCTTCATTGAAAACCGATTTATGGAAGTCGAAACTCCCATCTGCATTCCCGCACCGGTGCCGGAGCCCCATATCGATGCCCTCGAAACGGATTGCGGCTACCTTCAGACATCCCCGGAAATCTATATGAAACAGCTTTTGGCGGCCGGATTTGAAAAATTGTTTCAAATATGCAAATGTTTTCGCCGATTCGAACGCGGCAGTCGCCATCTGCCGGAATTTACGATGCTGGAGTGGTATGACGCCGGACAGCCGTATACAGCGCCTATGCATACCTGCGAAGCCATGGTGGAGAGGATCGTCAGCGAGCTGCAAATTCCTTTAAACCTGAGTTTTCATAAAAACGCTATCGATCTGAGCCCTCCCTGGCCCCGTTTAAGCGTTTCCGAGGCATTTGCCCGCTATGGATCAGCGGATATGGAAACAGCGGTTCGCAACAATACATTCGACGAAATCATGGGCCTTGAAATCGAACCCCACCTGGGGACTCGAAAACCGGTTTTTTTGTATGATTACCCGGCGGAGAAGTCGCCGCTGGCCGCTCCGAAATCTGAAAATCCGGAAATCGCCCAACGCTTTGAGCTCTATATCGCAGGCCTCGAAATCTGCAACGGTTGCGCCGAACAGACGGATCCGGATATTCAGAGCGCCCGGTTTGAAGAAGAGATCGACCGCCGCCGACGGACCGGGCTTCCGGTATATCCGCTTCCCGGACAGTTCCTGGAGGCGCTTTGCCTCATGCCGAATGCCGCCGGATGCGCCCTGGGTATCGACCGCCTGATCATGCTTTTCACCGACTCTTCGACCATTGACGAGGTGGTGGCGTTTACCCCGCAGCCGCTTTAGTCGGGGCATATTAAAATCGCTTGAAAATTATGGCATTTATATATAGATTGGCGGATATATATTCAAAGGCGCAACCGGGATATCTATCTTCAATGCCGGTAATACGGGTGGCCCACGGCATATGCGGCATCTAAATCTAGAACTGACGATAGGGATCGTCATCATTACTGTTTTGAGCGCTACGGCAGCGGCGGAGATATATACCTATGTCGATGAAAACGGGATACTTCATTTCAGCAATGCGCCGACCTCATCCCGATACGAGTACGCCGGGCCAGAAATCAAAAATCACCGCGCCTTTTATCGCTCCCCGAATGGTTTCGACAAGCACATCAGGGATGCCGCAGACATTTACGGCCTTGATTTTGCCCTTGTCAAGGCCGTGGTGCAGGTGGAGTCCAATTTCAACCCGAATGCCGTATCCCATGCCGGCGCGATCGGCCTTATGCAGATTATGCCGGAGAACCACTCGGCGTTTTGTCTCCATGACCCATATAACCCCCGGGCCAATATCATGGCCGGCACCCGTTATCTAAAGAAGCTCATGAAACGCTTTGATAATGATGTCAGGCTGTCGCTGGCGGCCTATAATGCCGGGCCGTCTGCGGTTGAGCGCTACAATGGGGTTCCCCCATACCCTGAAACCTGCAAGTACGTAAACCGGGTCATGGATTTTTATGGCCGGTATAAAAGATCAGAGCGCTAACTTATGGGGCTTGAAGAGAAACTCCAGGCGCTCGAGCGGATCTACGCATTGTATGCTCAATATACCAGTAAACTTCCCGTGGCCTGCCGAAAGTACTGCGCCCACTGCTGTACCTGCAACGTGACCATGACGAGCCTTGAGGCCATAAATATTTTTCAGTCCCTGTCCGAAAACGAGCGGAGCGTTCTCCGAGGCACCCTGACCCCGCAGCTTGGCAACAAACGATACCTCCCGGAGATCACCCTGAACCGCATGGCGTCCCTTTGCGCCAATGGAGAGGATCCGCCGGAGGAGGCAATCGATCCGAACTGGGGGCGCTGCCCCCTCCTCGAGCACATGGCCTGCCCCATCTATGGGGTCCGGCCGTTTGGCTGCAGGTGCCTTCTATCCACGCGGGACTGCGGTGAAACCGGCTATGCGGTAATCGACGACTATACCGTCACCGTTAATTATGTTTTTTCCCAATTTATTGAACACCTCGATCAAAACGGCGTAACCGGCAACCTCACCGATGTATTATTATCGATAGACACAGCGGAGGGGGCGAACACTCGGCTTGCGAACCCGACGGCACCCGGCTGCCATCTCATTGACAACCAACCCATCCCCATGCTGCTGATCCCCCCCGAGCACCAGAAAAAAATTATTCCGACGGTAAACGCGCTTCATTCCATTATTACCGCTTCCTGAGGCCATTGTTTTAAGGCCTTCCTGATCTGACGGCTTTTTCCGGGACGCTCTTGACTTCATCTGGAAAAATAATTTATTAACAACCCATTTGATGACAATTTAAGAAGGCACAGATGAAAACGAAACTCAAAGATATGATAAAAACCGCCGCAGAGGCGGCCTATAGAGCCGGCGCGCTCGAGTCGGACGATTTTGCGCCGGTTGCGATAGAAGAGCCCAAGGCCGGGGCCCACGGGGATCTGGCCACCAACTTTGCCATGTTAAATGCCGCCACCCAGAAAATGGCGCCCCGAAAAATCGCCGAAGTGGTGGTCAGCTATCTGGCGGATCCGGACGGCATTATCGAAAAAACCGAAATCGCCGGTCCCGGGTTTATCAACTTCTTCCTCAACCCCTCGGCCTGGCATCCGATACTCCATGAGATCCACGAACAAGACGGCAGGTACGGGGCCTGTGATATGGGTGATGGGCAAAATATCCAGGTGGAATTCGTAAGCGCCAATCCTACCGGCCCCCTGCACGTAGGCCATGGCCGGGGTGCGGTTGTGGGCGATTCGGTGGCCACAATTCTTTCATTCTGTGGCTATAGCGTCTTTCGGGAATACTATATCAATGATTCGGGTAAACAGATTCAGACATTGGGCCGCTCCGTTTATCTGAGATGCCTGCAGTCGGCAGGCCGGGACGTAACCTTTCCCGAAGACGGCTATCAGGGGGACTATATATGGGACATCGCCAAAACTTTAATGGATCAGGCAAAAGAATGGCTGCTTGGCGCCGGCGAGGACGAGGCCGTCGCCTACTGCGCCAAATATGCCAGCGAAAAGATTCTGGGCGGCATCCGGGAGGATTTGGCCCTGCTGGGCGTCGGGTTCGACCACTGGTTCAGCGAGCAGAGCCTCTATGATTCAGGCAAGGTAGATGCGGCCATCAAACAGTTCCAAACAAAAGGGCTGATCTATGACAGCGAGGCGGCCCTCTGGTTTAGGACCCAGGCTTTCGGGGATGAAAAAGACCGGGTCGTGGTGCGTCAAAACGGCCAGACCACCTATTTTGCATCGGATATCGCCTACCACCGGGATAAATTTGAACGGGGGTTTGACCAGATTATCGATGTCTGGGGGGCGGATCACCACGGCTATATTCCCCGGATATCGGCCGCCATTAAAGCCTCGGGCAAAAATGACGATCAATTCCATGTAATTCTGACCCAGTTGGTCAACCTGCTGCGGGGCGGGATTCCGGCGACCATGTCCACCCGGGCCGGAAAGTTCGTGACGCTTCGGGAAGTTATCGACGAGGTCGGCTGTGATGCGGTGCGGTTTATTTTTCTTACCCGGCACTATGAAAGCCAGCTGGACTTTGACCTGGAAGTGGCCAAGCAAAAAACCAATGATAATCCGGTTTACTATGTTCAGTATGTCCATGCCCGGATTTCGAGTATTTTCAAAAAAGCAAGGACGGAAAAGGGCATCAAAGAGGTCTCCGGAGATGAAGCGTCGGTAGGCCGGCTCTCCGAGCCGGAGGAAATCGCGCTAATCAAGCATATGGCCCGCTACCCCGAAGTGATTCGATCGGCCGCGCAATGGATGGCGCCCCACCGGGTGGCATTCTATCTTATGGATCTTGCAGCGGCATTCCATGCGTATTATAATAAACATTGGGTTTTGACGTCTGATCCGAAATTGACGGATGGAAGACTCTATCTGATACTGGCGGTCCAGAAAATTATCCGAAACGGCCTTTCCCTGCTGGGGGTTTCAGCGCCGGATACCATGTAGGAAGGCAAATGGCGACAAAAAACGCCCGAAATCAATCGGCCAAAAAAAAATCCGCCCCCCGGCCGATTTTTATTATTAACCGCAGCAATTTACTTGGCTGGATCCTTGCCGCCGTTTTGGGGTGGGCGCTGATGTTTGTCCTGGGCATTTTGGTGGGGCGGGATCAGGCGCCGGTTCATTTTGATATCAAACGGCTTGACGAAAAACTGCCCAAGCTGAAACAAAGCGTGCTTACGGCCAAAGCGAAGCCGGTCGATGCCATCGAGAATTTGAAAAATGACGGCGTGCCCGGAGTTCAGGAAGGCGAGCCCCACACCGTGGCGCCCAAATACGACAAAAAACATATGACCGAAAACGCCGTCCCCCCTGAGGCCCTGAGGCCGAAGCCGGACGAGACCGAAGACGAGACGCATCCCGCCCGAGCGGAAGTCGAAGAGACGGCGTCAAATCGAACGGTTTCAGGATCACCGCAAGCTGAAACATCTAAAACGGAAACGCATACGGCGCCTGAGCCCACAACGGACAAAAAATCCTCGGTCGCGCAACGACGCGACCGCCCGGCGGCGGAAACCGTATCCACCGGACACCCCGGGGTTGATGGCTACGCCATTCAGATTGCCTCGATGCAGGACCCCGAAAGCGCGGCCTTGGTAAGGGACCGGTTCCTGGCCAAAGGCTATCCGGCCTACTGCCAAAAAGCCGATGTCAATGGCAAAACCTGGCATCGTGTACGGATCGGCCCTTATCCGAACAAAGACAAGGCGCGACAGGACCTAAAGAGCCTCACCGACGCCGGTGTCAGCGCCATGATTTTTCTGGCGGAAGGCGCCAGGCCATGATGCACTTTTAAGGCCCCTTTCGGCCCGGCAGGATAAAAGCCGCCCCGAAAAAAAACCGTCTTTGAGTCGGCAAAGCCATAGGAGTTGACAATGAAAATAGCCAGGGAAGAAGTTTTGCATGTGGCCCATCTGGCCCGGCTGAGCATCGATGACGACGCTGTGGAAACTTTCTCCGAACAGCTCGGCAGCATTCTCGAATATGTGGAGAGCTTGAGCCGCGTGGACACCTCCAATGTGCCGCCCACCGCCCACGCGGTGGAGATGGCCAACGCCTTTCGAAAAGATGAAGCCGCCCGCCACCTGGAACGGGAGGAGGCTGTCGCCAACGCCCCAAAAGCTGAAGAGGGGCATTTTATCGTGCCGAAAGTGATCGAATAGAGGAATCGATGCCAATGGAACTGCATACGCTGACCATCCATGAAGCCGCCCGAATGCTGGAGAAGAGGGAAATTTCGGCAATAGAGCTCACTGACGCCGTGCTTGAACGGATCCATACCCTGGATCCGTTGGTGGACGCCTATATCACAGTGACCGCGGATGCGGCAAGGCAACGCGCCAAGATGGCGGACCAAATGATCGCCAAGGGCGAGGGGGGACGGCTTTCCGGTATCCCGCTGTCTATCAAAGATCTTATCTGCACGAAGGGCGTTAAAACCACCTGCGCCTCTCGAATGCTTGAGGACTTCCATCCGCCCTATGACGCCACGGTAATGGACAAGTTAAACGCCGCCGGTGCGGTCATGGTGGGAAAAGTCAATATGGATGAATTCGCCATGGGATCGTCAACGGAGAACTCCGGAATCAAAGCCACCAAAAATCCATGGGATCTTTCCCGGGTGCCGGGCGGCTCCAGCGGCGGGTCTGCAGCCAGCGTGGCGGCGGATATGTGCATGGGATCTCTGGGTTCGGATACCGGCGGGTCGATCCGCCAGCCGGCTTCGCACTGCGGGGTTGTCGGGATTAAACCGACCTATGGTCGGGTATCCCGATTCGGGCTGGTGGCATTCGCCTCATCACTGGATCAGATCGGCCCGCTTGCCAAGGATGTTACCGATGCCGCCATCCTGCTAAATGCCATCGCCGGCTATGATTCAAGGGATTCCACGTCGATCAACCGGCCCATACCCGATTATACCTCGGGGTTAACCGGCGATATCAAGGGAATAAAAATCGGCATTCCCAAAGAATACCACGCCGCCAAAGGGGTTTCCGAATCGGTCACCGCCGCCATTGACCAGGCTATTTCCGTATTTAAAAACGCCGGCGCGGAATTCGTCGAGATAACGCTCCCCCACACCGACTATGCGGTGGCCGCCTACTACCTCATCGCCCCGGCTGAAGCAAGTTCCAACCTCGCGCGCTATGACGGCGTCAAATACGGCTTCCGGTCTCCGGAAGGCCAGGGACTTCTTGATATGTATAAAAATACGCGATCCCGGGGCTTCGGGGCGGAAGTTAAGCGACGGATTCTGCTGGGCACCTATGCCCTGTCAGCCGGATACTACGAGGCCTATTATAAAAAGGCCTCCCAGGTTCGCACCCTGATCAAACAGGACTTTAGAAATGCATTCGAGGCCTGCGACGTCATTCTGGCCCCGGTCGCCCCGAGTCCGGCATTTAAAATCGGGGAGCATATTGACGACCCCCTGCGCATGTATCTTTCAGACATCTTCACCCTTTCGGCCAACCTGGCGGGGATACCGGGGCTTTCCGTACCATGCGGCTTTTCAACAGAAGGACTCCCGATCGGCCTCCAGCTCATGGGCAACTATTTTGATGAAACCACCCTATTAAACGCCGCCTATTATTTTGAGCGGCAAACCGATTTTCACCGACAAAAGGCCGACCTGTCCAGGGCCTTGAACCAATGAAAGGAAGCATATGAGCATCCAACCCGAAGGCGAGGATCTGCGCAAAGCCATTAAATGGATATCTGAAATGCGCCAGGAGGTACCGGACAAATCGCTTACCCGGCTCGTCGAAGAAGCCGGCGCGAAATTCGACCTGCCGCCCAAGGATCAGGAGTTTCTCTATCGGTTCATCAGAAACAATGAAACTTGACCCTATAGGGAATCCCCGCATGTCCAAGATCAAAATCCTGCCAGAGATCCTTTCCAATAAAATCGCTGCCGGCGAGGTGGTGGAGCGGCCCGCCTCGGTTGTCAAAGAGCTTGTGGAAAACGCCGTTGACGCCGGGAGTTCACGGATCACCATAGAAATCGGCCAGGGCGGCCGCTCAATGATCCGTGTTTCGGACAACGGGTTGGGGATGGCCCATGATGATGCGCTTTTAGCCATCGAACGCTACGCCACCAGTAAAATATACAGCGATCCGGATCTGCATGCAATCGCCACGCTGGGGTTTCGGGGCGAAGCGCTGCCCAGCATTGCCGCCGTATCCAAATTTACCCTGACCACCAATGACGGGCAGTCCAATGCCGCCACCCGGATCTATGTGGAAGGGGGGAAAATCAGGCAGGTCGATGAAACAGGGGCGCCGCCGGGCACCATGATTTCAGCCGACCAGTTGTTTTTCAACACGCCGGCCCGGCGAAAATTTCTAAAAACCGTCAATACGGAAATGGGCCATATCGCTGATGTGGTCTCATCCCTTGCCCTTGCCCGCAAAGACATCCAGTTCCGCTTGTTTCACAACGACCGGATGGTCAAAAACTGGCCGGCGGTCAATGACCCGGTGGACCGGATGGTTGACGTGCTGGGACGCGAATTTCGCTCCGGATTATACCCGGTATCGCTGGCGGGGGCATACCTATCGATCAACGGGTGGATATCAGACCCCGCCATTACCCGCCGGACCTCGCAGAAAATCTATATCTACGTCAACGGCCGATTCATTCGAAACCGGGGCATTTATTACGCCATACTGGACGGGTACAAGGGGCGCCTGATGAAAGGGCGGTATCCGGTAGGCGTATTGTTTTTATCGCTTCCCCCGGCAGAGGTGGATGTCAACGTCCATCCCACCAAGCATGAAGTTCGATTTTCCAATCAGAGAGGGCTTTTCCAGGCGATTAGGACCGCTGTGGCGCAGGCCCTCCAGTCCCCGGGATGGCAACCCGCTCAGCCGACCCAGTCCCCCCGTATCGAAGAATCGGTAGTCTTCCCGGAGAAAAAATCATCGTCCTCTTCTCAATCCGAGGAGCCGGTGGCAAGCCCCCCATCTGAAGCCCCCGGGAAACCGAAAGCCCCACTCAAGCGCGGGTCAAGCATTATTAAAACCGAACCCGCCGGCCACGGGGATATGGAAACAAAGGGCCCCGGCGAAACTGAAAAACTATCGGATACGAGCAGGCCTGAGACGCCGCCGGGCGAACAGGCCAGGCTATGGCAACAGCCTGAGTTCTCGCGCCTCTCGGTCATCGGCCAGTTTCACAACACTTATATCCTCTGTGAGTCCGAATCCGTCCTCTATGTCATTGATCAGCATGCGGCCCACGAACGGATCGTCTATGAAAAACTGCTGCGACAGCGCCGGGAGGCATCGGTCCAACCCAGCCAGTCATTTCTCATCCCGGAAACCATCGAATTGAACTACCGGGAGAGCGCCGTTATCAACGAAATGATCCCGGATCTCGTCCACATGGGGATCGCTATTGAACCCTTCGGCGGCAACACTTTCATTGTCAAGTCGCTTCCCTCCATTCTTTCCGGAGAATCCGCCGGGCCGCTGATTACAGAGATTGCAGAGACCGTGGCCGATTCCGGATACGCCCCGGGGCTGGAGGAAACCATCGAACAGTGCCTCATTTTGATGGCCTGCCACGGGGCGATTCGGGCCAATCACTATTTGTCGGAAAAAGAAATCCAAGCCCTTTTAAAGCAGCTCGATCAATGCGAGAACCCCTATCACTGCCCCCACGGTCGCCCGACCCTCATCCAATGGCCGATTGAATCCCTGGAGAAACGATTTCGAAGGACCCTCTGACCCATGGCCCCATACCCCATCAGACACCATTGGCTCCTCTTGGGTCTTTTCGCCGCCGGCTTTATGCTCCTGCTGGCCGCCCGGCTTGATCTTATCCCTCTTGTTTCTGAGAAGCCGGTTGCCTCCGGCCCTGATTCCCCGTCGCCGATCAGCGAACAGGATACCTGGATGCAGATTGCGTTGAACAACCACAAAATCGGTTATGCCCATTCCGTATTATCCGGAACGGGAAACGGCTTTTCCCTTAAAGAAACCCTTTTTATAAAATTTAATATCCTGGGGGCCGCCCGAGAGCTCAAGATGTCGACAAACGCCGATTTGAAGCCGGATTTGAGTATCTCCCGATTCGATTTCCGCCTTTGTTCGGCACGGTTTGATTTCAAGGCAGCCGGAGCCGTTTTTCCCGGCCCGAAAATGCATCTCGATATAAACGTAGCCGGCAGCTGCCGGGAAATGACGCTCGATCTGGAAAAGCCCCCCTACCTCACCGCCGGGATCCTATACGCGACGGCCCGCAACAAGGGGCTCGCGACCGGACAACAGTTTTCCTATCCGATTTTTGATCCCTCAACCATGCAGATGCAGCCGATCAAAGTCAAAGTCAAGGGCATTAAGACCCTAAACGTGATGGGCAAAAAGCAGCGCACCCGAAAACTCCGTATTGATTTCAAAGGCGCCGAACTGACCGCCTGGATATCGCCAAACGGCGAAGTCGTCAAGGAAAAGGGGCTTCTCGGCATGACGTTGGAAAAGGTAAGCCGGAAGAAGGCCCTGGCCGGGCTGGATATCGCCCCAGGGCAGGATTTGACCGCGCTTGCGGCCGTGCCGGTGGGGCAAAAGCTGGAAAACCCCCGGCAAATATCCGAACTTGTGGTTCGTATCAAAGGCGTCAGCTTCGATGGCCTGGATTTGAACGGACAGCGACAGACGCTTTCCGGAAACCGCCTGCGGATTAAAGCGCAAAATCCGGCCCATGCTGACGGGCGGGCTGCGATCGGGGACACACAGCCCTTTGCCTCCGCCTTATCCGCAGGCCCCTTTATTCAATCGGGGCATCCGGACATAAAAAAACTGGCCGAAAAACTGACCGCCTTCGAAGGCACCCTGCTCGAGAAAACAAAAAAACTGGTTTCCTGGGTCTATGAAAATATCGAAAAGCGGCCGGTGATTTCGATTCCGGATGCGCACGCCACCTTAAAAAGCCGAATGGGCGATTGCAATGAGCATGCCATGCTGCTTGCCGCTCTGGCCCGGGCTGCAGGCATTCCGGCTGAAATTGAGGCCGGGCTGGTCTACCTGAACGGCCGATTCTATTACCATGCCTGGAATCGGATATATGTCGGCAAATGGATAACGGCGGATGCTGTATTCGGTCAGATACCGGCAGACGCCACCCACATCCGGTTGGTGAGCGGGGCGCCGGAAAGACAGCTGGACCTCATGCCGGTTATCGGCCGGATCCAATTATCAATACTTCGTTGGGAATAGGACTTGATCCTATGATTGAACTAAATGGCCTCACCAAACGCTACGGGCGGACCCTGGCGGTTGATAGGCTCCACCTGTCCATACCAGAAGGGATGATCTTCGGGTTCATCGGGCCAAACGGCGCCGGCAAAACCACGACCATCAAAATGATGGGCGGCCTGATTGCCCCGGACAGCGGGCGGGTTGAGATCAACGGCATCGATATGGGGCGATTTCCGGAGCAAGCCAAGCAGTGTATCGGATTTATCCCCGACCGCCCGTACCTGTATGAAAAGCTGACCGGCATGGAGTTTCTGAAATTTACCGCCGATCTCTATGGAGTCGATCCGGGGGCATTCCCCGATGCCGCCCACGCGATGCTGGAACGATTTTCCCTGTTGGGCTGGAAAAATGAGCTGATCGAAGCCTATTCCCACGGCATGAAACAGCGGCTGATCATGGCGGCCGCCATCCTGCATGATCCCAAAGTGGTTATTGTGGATGAGCCAATGGTGGGGCTTGATCCGGCAGGCATCCGAATGGTCAAAAAACTTTTCCAGGAACTCGCCGCAAACGGCACCAGCTTTTTCATCTCCACCCACACCCTGAGCATGGCACAGGATCTATGCGACCAGAACGGCATTATACACAACGGCCGCCTGATTGCCACGGGCACCCTGGATGATCTGAAGATCCAGGCCAATGCCACTGAAGACGATCTGGAAACCGTATTCCTGAAAATTACGCGGGAAGAACAGGTGGGCCGTCCCTATCCACAGACAGCCGGGGATTAACCGTTATGAGTGCGATCCGGACGCTGCTGGCCCCCCGTCTTTTATCCGCCCGAAACAAAAAGGATATCAGTGTAGTTCGCGTATTCGTATTCGGTGCCATCGGCCTTGCCTTCTGGGGGGGGCTTTTCGCCGTCTCTTACCGCCTGCTGATATACTTCCGGGGTATCGAAGAACTGGGCGATATCCTGGCCTGGAAGCTCCTTTCCATGGTGCTGATTATTTGTTTCGCCCTGCTGATTTTCAGCAGCCTGCTAACCGCCCTTTCCAAGCTGTATCTCAGCAAAGACCTGCTTCTGGTCCATTCTATGCCGGTCGCCGGCCGCAAGATATTTACGGCCCGCTGGCTTGAAACCGCCCTGGACAGCTCCTGGATGATCATTATCTACACGCTGCCGGTTTTGATTGCCTACGGAATGGTTTATTCCGCCGGCGCTGCCGAGCTTTTCTATGCGCTTTTCGTAATGGGTGCGACAATTATCCTGCTCTCCCTTTTGGCCTCCCTGTTAAGCGCCATCGCCGTTATGGTAACGGTTATTCTCGTTCCGCCGGGCCGGATCAAGACCATCTTTGTATTTCTCGGACTGCTTCTGTTTATCCTCCTTTACTTCGCCTTCCGGCTGATCCGCCCCGAACGCCTGGTCGATCCCGAAGCGTTTGATACCGTGATGACCTATCTTAAACTGCTGGAGACGCCGTCTTCGCCGTTTCTTCCGACAACCTGGGCCTTTGATGCCATCCGGGGCGCATTGACCGAAAGCCTCGGATCGCCCCTGTTAAACGGCGGCCTCCTGCTTTTCGGTACGGGATTTACCGTCTGTTTTGCCGTAATTATTGCCGACTCGATCTATTTCAAAGGGGTTTCCAAAAGCCAAACCGCCCGGCGCCCGTTCAGAAGACCACGGGAGAGGCTCCGCAGCAGAAACCGAACTTCAATTTTTCCCAGGCCCGTGGCCGCCTACCTCGAAAAGGAAATCCGGACCTTTTTCCGGGACCAGACCCAATGGTCCCAGATTTTTCTGATCCTTGCCCTGATGGCGATTTACCTCTATAATTTTAAGGTGCTGCCCCTTGAGCGGGCTCCGATTAAAACCGTCTATCTTCAGAACCTGCTCTCATTTCTGAATATGGGGCTCGCCGCCCTTGTGTTGACCGCCGTCACCGGGCGTTTTGCATTCCCGGCGATCAGCATCGAAGGCGAGGCCTTCTGGCTGGTCCGCTCCTCGCCGATTTCACTTAAAAGCTTTTTGTGGATCAAATTTTTTATTTATTTGATTCCGCTTTTGATTTTGACCGAACTCCTAATCGTGGCGACCAACCTGCTATTGGCGGTAACCCCGTTTATGATGGCGCTTTCCGTTGCCACCACGCTCTTTGTCGTGCCGGCGGTGGTGTCACTTGGAATCGGGCTGGGGGCGGCGTTTCCGGACTTTAACTCGGAGAATCCCGCCCAGTCGGTGACCAGTTTTGGCGGGCTGGTTTTTATGTTTATCTCTGCGGGATATATTTTGGCGGTGGTCGTGCTCGAAGCCGGACCGGTCTACCGGATTTTCATGGCCGGGATGCTGGAAGCCGGGCTTCGGTTGACAGACTGGCTGTGGATGGCCGCCTCGTTCGGATCGATTCTGCTGCTCACCGCCGCCGCAATTTACTGTCCCATGAGATATGGGCATGATCGACTGGTGAAGGCTTCGTAAAAGTTATTCTTCATCAAAACGTGACAGCTTCTCCCGGAGCTCCTGCATTAACGGCCCTTCAGAGCGCCATAGCCAGCAGGTATCCTCCAGGATTTCAAGGGCCTTATCCGAATACTGGCCGGGGACCAAAGGTGACTGGGCCATGGCGGCCCAAGCGCCCTGCACCGCGGCCGGCGCCATGGCCAACAAAAGCGCCACCAAATGGGTGCAGCCTTTGGGGCCGCCTACCTTGGTTTTCACCGCTTCGGTGAATCCGGCCTTTATCTGCATGCCGATCACAGGGCGCAAGGAGTTCAGGGTCTGCCGGCATTGATCACGGGGGACAGTATCCATCGCCACATCGATATCCTCTATGGTTAGGTCCAACCCAACGACGCGCATCCGAATAACCATTTCATGGACGATACCCGGCGGCCGCCTATCCCCGGATAAATAATAAGTGGATCTATACCGGTTATCCGTCAGCCGACCTTCGACGACAATGGCATTGTCCTCGGGGGCATAGGTGGAAACATCGATATGCCGGTTATGGACCCTCTGTTCCGCCGATGGTTCATTGATAGCCATACGATCCCTTTATCCCAGCTTTTCCTTTAAAATTTGGTTGACCATCTGGGGATTGGCCTTTCCCTGGGTTTCCTTCATTACCTGGCCCACGAAAAAGCCCAGAAGCTTTTTTTTCCCCGCCTTGTAGGATGCCACCTCATTCGGACATCTGTCGATCACCGCATCGACCACGGCTTCGATGGCCGAGGCATCCGTTACCTGGACCAGGCCTTGCTCTTCGACGATGGCCTTCGGTGATTTTCCGGAGGCCACCATTTCATCAAAAACGGTTTTGGCGATTTTTCCGCTGATCACCTCGTCATTTACCAGTTTCAATAGCTCCGCCATCTCTTCGGCGGATATCGGGGTCTCCTCGATGGTTTTACCTTCGGCGTTTAACAGCCCCAGAAGGTTTCCCATGACCCAGTTGCTCACCAACTTGGGGTTTTCCACCTGCCTGAGGCAGGCCTCGAAATAATCCGCCAGTTCCCTGGATGCCGTTAGAATATCCGCATCATAGGCGGGGAGCTCGAATTGCGCCATGAACCGGTCCTTCCGTTGGTCCGGGAGCTCCGGGAGATCCGCTTGGATCCGGGCGATCCAGTCCTCGTCGATTTTTAAGGGCACGAGATCCGGATCCGGAAAATACCGGTAATCGTGGGCCTCCTCTTTGCCCCGCATGGAAAATGTCCGGTTTTTATCCATATCCCAGAGGCGGGTCTCCTGGATGACCTCGCCGTTTTCGGAAATGACCCGTATCTGGCGGTTGATCTCGTAAGCCAGCGCCTTTTCGACAAATTTAAATGAATTAAGATTCTTGAGCTCCGTGCGGGTGCCCAGTTGCTCGCTTTCCTTCGGACGCACCGAGACATTGGCGTCGCAGCGAAAACTGCCCTCCTCCATGTTGCCGTCGCTTATATCCAGATACCTCAAAACGGCACGCAGCTGGCGCAGATAGGCGCCGGCCTCCTCAGGGGATTCGATATCGGGCTCGCTGACGATTTCAATCAGCGGGACACCGGTACGGTTATAATCCACCATGCTTATCGAACGATCCGGATCATGGATCAGTTTTCCGGCGTCTTCTTCCATATGGATGCGGGTGATGCCGATTTTTTTCCTGGTGCCGTCCGGGCGGGTGATATTCACCTGGCCGTGCTCCGCGATCGGCAGTTCATACTGGGAAATCTGGTATCCCTTGGGCAGGTCCGGATAAAAATAGTTCTTCCGGGCAAACCGGCTCTCCGGGGCGATCCGGCAGTCAGTGGCCAATGCCATACGCATGGCATATTCCACGACGGCCTGGTTTAATACCGGAAGCACACCGGGCATGCCAAGACACACGGGGCAAACATGCGTATTGGGCGGTGCGCCGAACCGGGTAGAGCAGCTGCAGAAGATTTTGGTCCGGGTCTTTAGCTGGGCGTGGACTTCAAGTCCGATGACCGGTGCGAATTCCATCCTACTATTGCTTCTCCTTTGATCCATCGGGCTCGGGGTTTAAATATTTTCTCAATCCGGCAACCAGGACGACAAGCCCGATCAGCGCCATCAAGAGTCCCGGCACCTTTGAATGAAACCCTTCGAGCTCCGGGCTGATATAAATCTTATGGGTCAGGACATAGGCCACCCAGCTGCCGCCGCCGAGAACCGCCAATATACCCAGAATCGTCATGGTAACGCCGTTTAGCCAGTTGATCTTTCGCTGGCTTTCTGCTTCCTCGAGTTTCTGGTAGCGCAGCTTTATTCTGTCATGGATGATGTAGGCGGCCACCAGAATAATGATTGTCATACTGGTCACAAACTCCCACATGTAATAGTAGCTTTCAGCCATGGTTCGAATCCTTATCGCTTTGCGGTTTTGTTATGGTTTCGGACGGCTGTCGACAAACCGGCCCGGAAATTTGATCAAGCCGATTATTTCAGAATCTTTGTTTAGATGCAAGATTGATATTTACCCCCTGCCGCCCCTGATCAGCCGACGGCCCCCAGGAAATGCTTTTCATTTTGACATTTCGGTTACTTTGCATATATCTTTAGTGATTTATTAAATATTGAAAAGGATGCGTCGGCTTATGAAGTTTTTCCTCTGCGTTATAGGAATGGTCATGATCGTTGAAGGACTCCCGTATTTCGGCTTCCCTGAAAATATGAAGGCGATGATGCAAAAGGTGCTCGAAATGCCGGAGGCCACCCTGCGGAAATTCGGTTTCATCCTGATGGTTCTGGGGCTGATGCTTGTCTATCTCGGGAATTCGTAAATCTTATGCACTCAATTGACGACTACGACTACGAGCTGCCGGAGGCCCTGATCGCCCAAACGCCCGCAGAAAAACGGGACCACGCCCGCCTCCTGCATTTGAATTTGACACGCGGGGCGGTATCGCATCACCGGTTTGACGATATTATCACCATGTTATCCCCGTCCGATACGCTTGTGGTAAATGATACCGAGGTCATTCCCGCCCGGCTTTTCGGGAAAAAAGCGACCGGCGGAAAAATCGGGCTGTTGATCGTCAACTACCCCGAGGCGGCACCCAACACATCAGAAGGCCGGTTTACCTGTGAATGCCTGATCCGGGCCTCAAAAGCGCCCAAACCCGGCACTGAGCTCTTCTTTGGACCGGATCTGTCGGCCGTTGTCAAAGACTTCCAAAACAACAGGTTCCTTGTCGAATTTCGGGCAGAAACCGCTTTTGAAGACATCCTTGACCGACAGGGGGAGGTGCCGCTGCCGCCCTATATCCGGCGACCGGGCACAGAGGCCGACCGACGGACCTATCAGACCGTATATGCCGCCCAAAAAGGCGCCGTGGCCGCCCCAACCGCCGGATTTCATTTCACCCGAGGCCTGCTTGACCGACTGCGCCAAAAAGGCATTGAGATTGCGGCGATTACGCTGCACGTGAGCTATGGCACGTTCATGCCGGTCCGCGAAAAGGATATCCGGAATCACCGGATGCATTCCGAATTCTATCGTATATCAGAGGATACCGCCTCGACGCTCAACCGGGCCAAGTCAGAAGGCCGGCGAATCGTGGCGGTGGGCACGACGTCGGTCAGAACGCTCGAATATGCGGCCGATGAAGCCGGCTGGATTTGCCCGCACAGCGGTTTTTGCGACCTGTTCATTTATCCCGGCTATCGTTTCAAAACGGTGGACGCCATGATCACCAATTTCCATCTGCCCCGCTCTACCCTATTGATGCTGGTATCAGCGTTTGCCGGGCGGGAACATATACTTGCCGCTTACAAGGAAGCCATCCGTCACCGCTACCGCTTTTACAGCTATGGCGACGCGATGCTTATCGACGACAATGAATTTGAATCCCAGCGATCGTTAGCCTAATGTTTGATGGCTTCGTAAAAAGTCCAATATCTGTGTTGCGCTTCCGTCCCTCGGAATTTCATGTACAGCTAAGTACGCTGCATTCCTCGGGATTTTGCGCCCCCCCCCGGATCTTAGCTGGGGCTTGAACTTTTTACTTTGCCATCCTAAAATCGACTTCCAAGGAACTCGACAATATTTAATATTATCTTAGAAGCTTCCGCTGCTGTCATTCCGAGAAACGAAAGTGACGAGGAATCTTGAGTGTTAAAGATTTCTCGCTACCGCTCGAAATGACAATGCGGACGCTTTTCAGAGTTACTTTCTGCAAAAATGGGGCGCCAGCGCAATAAATCGACTTTTTACGAGACTGTCAATGTTTGACTTTAAAATTACGACAAAATCCAGCCAAACCCGGGCCCGAACCGGACAAATGGCAACCGGGCACGGCCCTATTGAGACCCCCGTATTCATGCCGGTGGGGACCGCCGGCAGCGTCAAGGCGGTGTCCCCCGAAGATCTTCGTGACTGCGGCTGCCGGGTTATCCTCGGCAACACCTATCATCTGTATCTGCGGCCCGGCTGCGGGGTTATCGACGAATTCGACGGACTCCATCGGTTCATGAACTGGCAGGGCCCGATCTTAACCGACAGCGGCGGGTTCCAGATATTTTCCCTGGCCAAAATCTCAAAAGTAACTGAAAGCGGCTTTTCATTTCAGTCCCATATCGACGGCTCCGCCCACCTGATGACGCCGGAGGACGCCATCGCCATCCAAACGCGGCTGGGGGCGGATATCATCATGTGCCTGGACCAATGCATCCCATACCCGGCCGGCGAAACGGAAACAAAAAACGCCCTTGACCTCACCACCCGATGGGCCCGCCGGTCAAAATCCGCATGGGAGAAGACAGAGGCGGGCAATACGCTTTTCGGCATCATCCAGGGCGGGACGGACCCGGATCTGAGACGGCAATCCGCCCGCGAGCTCATTGAAATCGATTTTCCCGGCTATGCGGTGGGCGGATTGAGCGTCGGCGAGCCCAAAGCGCTAATGCTCGAAATAGCGGATATGACCCTGCCCCTGCTTCCCGAGGACAGGCCCCGGTATGTCATGGGTGTTGGCACCCCTTTGGATCTGGTCCGGCTGGTGGCAATGGGCGCGGACATGTTTGACTGCGTGATGCCCACCAGAAATGCCAGAAACGGGCAACTGTTTACGGATACCGGCCCCATCAATATCGCCAACGCCAGGTTTAGGACCGACACCCAACCGATTGACCCGAACTGCCGGTGCTACACCTGCCGAAATTTTTCCCGCGCCTACCTCCACCACCTCTACCGCAGCCGGGAGCTACTGGTATACCGGCTGAATACCATACACAATCTGTATTATTATTTGAATCTGATGGACTCGATCCGGAATGCGATTCGCCGCGACCGGTTCAAAGAGTTTGCGGCCTCTTTTTGCACAAAACAAAACCTAAATTGAGCGATTTTCAAGTTTGCCGCAGATACAAGGAAAATGATGCCGAGCTATAGTTACCTATGCGAGACATCATTTGACGCAGTAGATGCGGTGAAATTGGAAATCCCGGAGGGTTTCAAATTTTTAAGCTAAAAATGTTTCAACACCTTAAAAATAATAAAAAAATTTACTTTTTAAAAATTTGAAACGATCAATTTAGGCAAAAAAAATAGGCCGCGGGGGTATCCACCAACCTTTGAAACTATTTGCAATTTGATCAAGATTCATCATATTATAATCAGTTAAGGCAAAGCCTTAAACCGACATCTGAGGAGGGAATCATGAAGGAAGAGGTCCAGCAAGTGCTCGATAAAATCCGGCCGTCCTTGCAAGCCGACGGCGGTGACGTGGAATTGGTCGATATCGAGGACGGCGTGGTAAGAGTTCGACTGCAGGGCGCCTGCGCCGGCTGCCCGATGTCCCAGATGACGCTCAAAAATGGCATTGAACGGATTCTCAAACAGGAAATCCCGGCGGTCAAATCCGTAGAACCGGCCTAAAAAACCAGATTCGGAGACGCTTATGACGATTGCTACCCATATGGCGACATTTCTTGAGAAATCATCCTGGATTCGGAAGATGTTTGAAGAAGGCGCCCGGCTGAAAGCGATCCACGGCGCCGAGCGTGTCTTTGATTTCAGCCTGGGCAATCCTTACATGCAGCCACCGCAGCGATTCAAAGAACAGTTAAAGCGGGTCGCCGAATGCGATCAGATCGGCATCCATTCCTATATGCCCAATCCGGGGTATCCGTTCGTAAGAGAGTCCGTGGCCGCATACCTTTCCGGAGAGTACGGGGCCGATATTTCAGAAAACGAAATCCTGATGACATGCGGTGCGGCCGGCGGGCTGAATGTGATTCTAAAAACGATCCTGGACCCCGGCGATGAGGTAATTACACCGGCGCCCTATTTTGTGGAATATGGATTCTATGCCGACAACCATGGCGGACGACTAAAGACCGTCCAGACCCACACGGATTTTACGCTGAATCTGGCCGCCATTGAAGAGGCGATAACGGATAAAACCAAAGCCGTTCTTATTAATTCGCCCAACAATCCCACGGGCCAGATTTATTCGAAAGAAAGCATTGACGCCCTTGGCGACTTACTCTTACAAAAAAGCCGGGCGCTTGACCGAACCATTTATCTGGTATCAGATGAGCCCTACCGTAAGATTGTCTACGACGGCATCACGGTACCGAGCATCTTCTCCGCCTATCCCAACAGCCTGGTGGCCACCTCCTATTCCAAGGACCTTTCCATACCGGGCGAGCGTATCGGGTTCATCGCGATAAATCCCCGGGCCGATTACAAAACCGACCTTATCAGCGCAATGGCATTGGCCAACCGTATATTGGGCTTCGTGAATGCTCCGGCGTTCATGCAGCGATTGGTCGGAGCGCTTCAGGGCGAAAGCGTGGATATTTCCCATTATGCCAGAAAGCGGGAGCTGCTCTGCGATGGGCTCAAAGACTGCGGCTACGATTTTGTCAAGCCGCCGGGGACCTTTTACCTCTTCCCCCGCTCGCCGATTGAAGATGATGTCAAGTTCGTCCAGGCGCTGCAGGAAGAGCTGATATTGGCGGTTCCGGGCAGCGGTTTTGGCGGTCCCGGCCACATCCGCCTGGCTTTTTGCGTGGATGACCAAACCATTACCGATGCCATGCCCGGATTTGAAAAGGCGATAAAGCGATTTACCTAAATAGTTGGGTGTTGAGTGTGGGGTGTGGGGAGTTGGGGACTACCGCTTTCAGAAATCCAAGAACTGACAACCTCGTAAAAAGTCGATTTTAAGATGGCAAAGTAAAAAGTTCAAGATCAAGGCGCGCAAAATCCCGAGGAATGCAGCGTACTTAGCTGTACGTGAAATTCCGAGGGATGCAGCGCAACGCAGATATTGGACTTTTTACGAAGCCATCAAGAACTCTGAACTGAATAACCAAAAGCTAAAGGCAAAGATTGGAGGGCTTTATGAATACACGTAAACCACTATTTGCCGGAAGCTGGTATCCGGCCCGGCCGACTGAATGCGAGGATCAGATCAATGAGTTTCTAAGCGACAGCCGTTTTATGGTTCAGCGGGGCACCGGATACGTGGGCGGTATTGTACCGCATGCCGGCTGGATTTTCTCCGGCAGCCTCGCCTGCAATGTCATCTCCGCTTTAAAAGCAGAAGACGATGCCCAAGCCCCGGATACGGTGGTGGTGTTCGGCATGCATCTGCCGGCCAATACCTCGGGCTACATCATGACCGAAGGGGCATGGGAGACCCCGTTCGGCGACATTGCTATTGATGGGGAGATGGCCGGTCGTCTGGCCGCACAATTTTCGTTCACCGTGGAAACACCCGACCGGTTTACCCCGGATAATACCATTGAACTTCAGCTTCCGTTCATCAAATACTTTTTCCCCGATTCGCAGCTTTTACCCATAGGCCCTCCCGGGGCCGCCGAGGCGATTCATATAGGGCGGTCAGCGGCGGAAATCGCCAGTTCGCTCAACAGAACGGTAAAAATTGTGGGATCGACCGATCTCACGCACTACGGTCCCAGTTTCGGATTCACGCCGGCCGGAAAGGGCCGGGAGGCATATGCGTGGGTAAAAGACAAAAACGACCGGCAGGTGATAGATGCCATGCTCGATATGGCGCCGAAAACGGTCATCGAAGAGGCGTATGCGAATCATAACGCCTGCTGTCCGGGAGCGGCTGCGGCTGCCATTGCCTCATCCCAGGCACTGGGGGCTCAAAACTCCCGGTTAGTAGGCTACAGCTCCAGTTATGAGCATAACCCCGGCGATACATTTGTCGGTTATGGCGGTGTCCTGTTCTTCTAAGCCTAAAACTCCTTGACATCAAACAATATTTAAAATAATAGGCATTATTAAAGGCTCAGCCAAAATAGATGATTGACAAAAAAGGGAGGCAGGGATAACGACGCGAATCGTCCAACCAAAAGGGAGGCATAGATGCAATTTGTAGACTATCAAAACGTCCACCAGATGCTCAAAAAAACAGTTGATGCGAAACCCGATGTCACCTCGCATCGTTGGTTTCTGGATGGAGAAGGGTCTTCTGAATCAGTTACATGGAGAGAATTTTATGAACAGGTCAAACAGGCGGGAAAAAGCCTCATGTCCCTGAATGTGGAAAAAGGGGATAAAGTCATTATCCTAAGTTATTCCTGCTATTACTGGGTGCTCATCGATATGGCCGACGCCACCATCGGCGCAGCCACGGTGGGTATATACCAGTCCAATCTCCCTGAAGATTGCAAATATATTATAAACCATTCCGATGCGGTTGTTGTTTTTGCTGAAAACCAACAGCAGCTTGACAAGCTGTTACAGATCCGCAATGACCTCCCCAATATCCGAAAGGTCATTCTTTTCAATGGCAGCGCCCCTGCCGACGATGATTGGATTATCAGCTTCACCGAATTCCTGGAACTATCCAAGAATACCACTGAAAAAGACCTCCAGCAACGCATCCAGATGCCCACCCCCCAGGATACGGCGACCATTGTCTATACCTCAGGTACAACGGGGGTTCCAAAAGGTGCCGTCATAACCCACGACAATATAGCCTTTACCGCGCAATCCATAGAAGGATGCGTGGACGTCCGCGACGGGGATGAAACATTTCTGTTTCTGCCGCTGGCCCATATATTTGCCCGGACGTGCGTCAATGCCACCATGCTTACCGGCGCCACCACCAACTTCTGTCGGAGCATGGATACCATCGTCGAGGATTTAAAGCTAGCCAAGCCCCATTGGTTCGCCAGCGTGCCGCGCATTTATGAGAAGGTCTACTCCAAAGTCGTAAGTGGGGCGGAATCCAAGGGGGGCGCGGCCTTAAAAATTTTCAACTGGGCCAAAGATATCGGCGATAAAATGGCCGAGTGCAAACTCAATAGGGAGCCGGTCCCGTTTATGCTGGGGATGAAGCACAAATTGGCATCAGCGCTTGTTTTCAGCAAACTCCATGAGGCCTTGGGCGGCCGGCTCCGGTTCTGCATAAGCGGCGCGGCGCCTCTGGAGCCGGCCATCGCCAAATTTTTTATCGGTGCCGATGTTCTGGTGCTTGAGGGCCTGGGGATGACGGAGAATACGTCATTCACAAACGTAAATCGCCTTGATAACTACCGAATCGGCTGGGTCGGACCTCCGGGCCCGGGGATCGAACAAAAAATCACCGAAGACGGAGAAATCGTATTCCGCGGCAGGAATGTCATGACTGAATATTACAAAATGCCGGATGAGACCGAAGAAACATTGTCATCGGAGGGTTGGCTCCATACCGGCGACCTCGGTGAGATCGATTCGGAAAATTTCCTCCGGATCACCGGGCGAAAAAAAGAGCTGATTATCACGGCTGGCGGCAAAAATGTGGCGCCTGCAGCCATCGAGGGCCATATGGCGACCTCCAAATATATCAACCAGTTCTGCGTGGTGGGCGACCGCCGGAAATACCTGTCCGCTCTGGTCACGGTGGATGAGGAAACGGTTACCGAATACGCGGACGCAAACGGCATCCCCTACAATTCGATTGATGATCTGATAAATAATGAACAGATTTACAAGCTCATTGAGGCTGAAATTCAGGAAAAGAACAAATCCCTGCCGTCATTTGAAACCATCAAACGTTTCAAAATAGTGCCTGAATTCACGATTGAAAACAAAATGATGACGCCCACCATGAAAATTAAAAAAGCGATTGCCATGGATACATATAAAGATGAAATCGAGGATATGTATCAGTAGTAATAAGGCGGCCGGAGTTTTCTAAAATAAGAGATCCCCTTGGTTTTTCCTGAGTAAAGACAAGGGGATTTATTATTGCGCCCGTGGATGGCCAAACCGGCAGCGATTTCTCATCAATCCGATCATATGACGGGAAATTAATAAGATGAAGGATAATGAAACGGCGGTAAACTGGGAAGATCAGGTGATCACCCCGGAGAAGGTATTAAAAAAGATAGAGCCCGGAATGTGTATCTTCCTGGGTACCGGGGCCGCAGAGCCCCGCACGCTGGTCAAAGAGCTGATGAGTTCGAATGCGGATAACCTTCAGGATCTTGAATTATTTCAACTTTTAAGTTTCGGGGATGCGATCTCCATACAAAAACTACAGAGTCAGAAATTCCGCCTGAAGACGTTCTTTTCCGGCTGGGTGGCCAAGGAAGCCATTACGGCTGGCCGTGTGGATCTGATCCCCAGCCGGTTCTCAAGGCTGACCCAGTTGATCAACTCCCGTCGGATCCCATTTGACGTGGCGTTTATCCAGATTGCCCCGCCCAATCGTCTCGGTTATTGCAGCCTGGGCATATCCGTAGATGTCGCCCGCCAGGTAATGAACCAGGCGAACCTCGTCGTCGGTGAGATTAATCCGGACCTGCCCCAGACCCTGGGCAATACCTTTGTTTCCATCAAGGAATTCGATCACCTGGTCAAGGCCACAGAAAAACCGATATCTTTTGACCGATGGCCGGTTGACGAGGTGTTTGACAGGGTTGCCGCCAACGTGGCCTCAGCCATTGAAGACGGCAGCTGCCTTGCGTTTTCGATCGGCCCCCTGTATGAACCCTTGGGCCGCTATCTGATGAGTAAAAAGGACCTTGGCGTACACACGCCGGTATTCACCGATGCCCTGATGGATCTGGTCAAAAGCGGCGCCGTTTCCAACAAATATAAGGAGCATTTCCCGGGCAAATCCCTGACCTCCTATGCCATGGGAACCCCTGAGCTGCTTGCCTGGCTGGATCAGAACCCGCTGGTCGAGTTCCAGGGGATTGACAAGGTCTTCAACCCCATGCGAATCGGCCGCAATCCGAGATTCGTTTCCGTGGTCAACATCCGGAAAGCCGATCTCACAGGGCGGATCGCCCTTCATGTGGGAAAAAGCAACATCACCACCGACCCATCCGAAGTCATGGATTTTGTCAACGGCGCGGAAATTTCAGAAAGCGGCTATACCATATTTGCCCTGCCAAGCCGCAACCTGAAGGGCGAATCCAATATCCGCGGCTCAATCGAGGATATCCCCAACCAGTTGAATGTTAGAGAATCCGTGGATCTCGTAATAACAGAATATGGCGTGGCCAATTTAAACGGCCGTACCATACGGGAACGCGCCCAGGCGCTTATCGAAGTGGCCCATCCGGATGATCGAAAATGGCTTATCGAGGAAGCCAAAACCCATAATATCATCTATGGGGACCAAATTTTTCTGGCTAAAAGCGCCCACCTGTATCCGGCGGATATCTATACCCGCCAGACCTTCAAAAATAATGTGGAAGTCCGTTTTCGTCCGATCCGGCCCTCTGATGAAGAAGAAATGCGGCGCCTATTCTACCGATTCTCAGATGAGTCGGTTTACTACCGGTATTTCACGCCGCTGAAAACCATGCCGCATTCCAAAATGCAGGAGTACGTCAACATTGACTACAGCCAGGTCATGTCCATCGTCGGCTTGGTCGGCGACCTGGGCAAAGGCCATATTATTGCCGAGGCCAGATATGTGAAGCATAAGGACCGGCCGTATGCGGATGTGGCCTTTATTGTCGATGAAGATTACCAGAATCTCGGCATCGCCACCTACCTGTACAAACTGCTGATGCGGCTCGCCAAGGAACGGGGGCTTCAGGGATTCACTGCTGATGTTTTGCCGGCTAACAAGGAAATGATGCGCGTTTTTGAAAAAGGCGACGCCGAGGTCAAGGCCACTCTTGAATACGGGGTTTATTGCCTGACCATCCCCTTCTTCAGCTCATAACTCCCCCTGCGTTATTGGCGTCTTGGCAGGAGTTTTTCTGCTATACTGTTGTGAAAGCTTTGAATAGTAGGCGGCTTCGGCGGTTTTGCCCCGTTTCAGGCAGCCCGTGGCATAGATATCGCATTTGGATTTTAAAACCTTGACGGCGGCGCGGTATAGCTCCCCGGAAAGCGCCTGTTTTGCCAAAAGCTTTTGAATTGAGGCAATCCGGTACCTGTCCAGGCCCGGCTGGCGCGACAATTGATCCTGGTGCCCGCCCCGTTTGACCGTCAATGGCCGATTGATCAGATGGACCGGATATTTGCGGCTCACCCGGAGCCATAGATCATAATCCTCGCATGCCGGCAGGCGCTCATCGAATCCGCCCATTTCGTCAAACAGGCGTCTTTTGATCATTACAGCCGAAGGGCTGACCAGACACAGGTCAAGGGAAGGGATAAAGATCATACCCCCTTTTTTTTGGTGCCGTCTGCCGGGATTCACCCGGCGGCCGTTTCTGAGCCATGTTTCTTCGGTCTGGCAGATCAGCGCATCCGGATGGGCATTGAAAAACGCCACCTGGACCGCGAGCTTTTGGGGCGCCCAATAGTCATCTGAATCCAAAAAGGCGAGCAAATTCCCGGATGCTTCGGCAACCCCACGATTACGGGCGGCGCTGACCCCCCTGTTGGCCTGATGGATAGAAATTACGGCGTCTTTATAGGACAAGAGCAGCTCCCGGGTGGCATCGGCGGACCCATCGTCGACAACAATGAGCTCGAAATTCGGATAGTCCTGTGCCAAAACGGAGTCAATGGCATTTACCACCGCCCAGGCCCGATTATAGGTGGGGATAATAACGCTGACCAGCGGTGTTTCGCTAAATATCCGGGCCCCTTTATTCATCCTGCTCATACCATCCGCCGGATTTGTTCGGCCTTGTTTTTTAGTTTCTTGGCGGACACCGGATACGGAGTTTTAAGCTCCTGGGCAAACAATGAGACCTTTAATTCTTCGATCATCCAGTAAAACGCCTCTATGGCATGCCTTTTTTCATCGGATGTGTAGGCATCCAAGTCGTTTAAAAAACCGTTTAATTGGTCGCTGAAGGGTTTTACCTGTTCCGCCTTTCTCTGATCCTTGTCAAGGTCCATCATCCCGCGCTCCGCCCGGCGTTGGATGGCCTTGAGGTACCTGGGGAGATGCCCCAGGCGGTCGTGGCCGTAAATTTCCATAAAATTTTCCGGCACCAACCGTGTGAGCGACCGGCGCAACTCGGATAAAAATGTTAGGACAAGGGGCTTGGCCGAATGATCGGATTCCAGCTTGTATATGGATTGCCGCACCCCGGCATAGGCTTCGATAACCGCTACGACCGCTTCCATCAACGCCCGGCCGGCGGGCAGTAGTTTATCCGCCTGACTACGGGCATGCGCATAGAAATCCGCTTCAGTCCGAATATCGCAATAGAACAGGTCATTAATTACCCGATCCACCATCCGATTTTCAACCGGCTGAAGACCGCCGAAATACCCGGCGGGTTCCTTTAGGGCCGATGGCAGCGCCACGGTTTTTTTCAAAAATTTCAAGTCTTTTGCAAAATACAGGCGAAATAGGCGGGCGACCCCCGCTTTATGGGATCTAATGGCGGCCCCGGCGTCCTGGAACAGCCGCAGATCGACCCCGTCCCCGGCCGGTACAAGGGCTGGATATACCGGAAAACCGGTTTTCCCGGTTCCTGAAACTTCTATTGATTCCGGAAGGTCAGGCACCTCCCACGCGGTCATCCCGGATTTTTCCCACCGTTTTTTTTCCGCTGAAAGTCCGTCCACATCGACCTCTTCGGACGCCCTTGCCAAAAGAACCTGTTTGTCGCGACTTCCGTCGATTTCTTCGCCATCAGCGTCTGTAATGGCAAACCGCAGACGCAGATATGGGGGTAACTCGCTTTCCCGCCACTCGGATGCCGGGATATCCACCCCGAAGCGTTCAAAGATGAACCGACTCAGGGTAGCAAGCAGAGACCCCTGGTACTTGGGCATCTCATCCATAATCAGGCGAACCGTATCGTTTATGGGAACCAACTGCTTGCGATGGGTTTTCGGCAATGCCCGGAGCAACCCGGCGATCTTTTCTTCAAGCAGGCCCGGCACGATCCAGTCCGTGGCCTCCCGGGAGACGGCGGATGCCGCCGATGCGGGCAGTTTGACCGTCACTCCGTCGGCAGCCGTCCCCGGATCAAAACGGTAATCGCATTCATACCGGGATTTGCCCAAAGCCATGGCATCTGGAAAAAGCTCCAGCGATTCATCATCCGGTTGGTAGTTTAGCAGATCCGACCTATCCATCCGCAGCAACCGATCGGAGCCCATTTTTTTGATTCGTTTCTTAAGCCCCGCCATATCATAAACATGTTTTAGCCGCCGGCGATAAAATTCGCATATCTTCGTCTCGTCAACCAGCAGATCGCGTCTGCGGAACCGGTTTTCCATATCCCGGACGGCCTCGACCTGGGACCAGTTGTGATGCATAAAAGGCAGTTCGGTTTTAACCCGGCCACCGATCAATGCTTCCCGGATAAATATATCGGCGGCGCCTTCCGGATCGATGGGCCCGTAGCGTTTGGGCCGCCCGGCCTCGATAATCAGGCCGAAAAGGCTGACCTGTTCATCGGCAAGCACCGCCTCCTGCTTCTTTTCCCAACGCGGATTCAGGTATGTATACCGGCAAAGTGAGGCACCTATAGGCTCCAGCCAAGCGGGGTCAATATTGGCGACATTTCGGCCGAACAACCGCGACGTCTCCACCATCTCCGCAGAGACAATCCATCGCCCGCCCCTGTTAAATACCCCGGAGCCCGGGAAAATCATCATTTCCCGATTTTTCGCCGCCTGGTAAACATTCTTTTCCTTTTTCACCGCAATATTGGATAAAAAACCGCTTAAAATAGATTGGTGGATGGCGGCGTAGCGGGGTGGGTAATCTTCATTTCCCGGCTCCGGCTTCTCTGTCCGTCCGGTCTTTTTCGAGCCTATCCCCGCCTCCTTTAAAATCGCCGTGATCTGTTCATGCACATCCTGCCACTCCCGCATCCGTCTAAACGAAAAGAAATTCTCCCGGCAGAACTGTTTTAAATCCCTTGCCTTGACAAAAGCACGCTCCATTGCCGGCTCACCGAAACAGGCCCGCCAGATAAGGATCCAGGTAATAAAATCCGAAGACGGATCCTTGAACCGGTTGTGGGCGGCCTCGGCGGCCTTTTCGGAGCCCTCCGGCCGGTCCCGGGGATCCATGATGGTAAGTGCCGATACAATCACCACCACTTCTTCCAGACACCCCTCTTCCGCCGCTTCGATTAACATCCGGGAAAGTCGGGGGTCCAAGGGGATGCCTGCCATCTTCCGACCCCGCCGGGTCAGGCGGGGCTGTTCTTTCCCTGCGGATTTCCGGGCATTTTTCCCGGAAGGCCTCTCAATTACCCCCAACTCGTAGAGCAGATCAAAACCATCCTTGATTTGCTTGGCAGGCGGAGGGTCGATGAATGGAAACGACTGGATAGCCCCTAGCCCCAAGGAAATCATGCGAAGGATCACTTCGGATAGATTGGAGCGCTGGATTTCCGGCGGCGTAAAAAGCGGCCGGGATTCAAAGTCAAACTCGGAGTAGAGTCGTATGCAGATCCCGTCTTCAACCCGGCCGCAGCGCCCTTTTCGCTGGTCCGCGCTGCTTTTCGATATCGGCGAGATCGGCAGCGATGTGGTTCTGGATCGGGGGTCATACTGAGAAATTCGGGCCAAACCGCTATCCACGACATATTTTATGCCCGGCACGGTAATGGAGGTCTCCGCCACATTGGTGGCAACCACTATTTTTCTGCCGGCAATGGGTTTGAACACCCGCATCTGAGCGGCCGCCGAAAGCCGGGCGAAAAGCGGAAGAATCGTGGTATGCCGGTATTGCCGTCCCTCAAGGATTTCACAGGTTTCGCGGATATCCTGCTCCGTGGGCATGAATACCAGAATATCGCCCGGTTTTCTTTCTGTGAACACTGCATCTACGGCGTCCACGGCCTTTTCTATATAAGTCAGCTCCTCGGCGGTTTGCTCGCTATCAGCGGCCGTATACTGGACGGTCACCGGATAGGTTCGCCCGGAGACTTCAATGACCGGCGCATTATCAAAGGCTTTTGAAAATTTTTCCGTATCAATGGTGGCTGAAGTGATAATCAGCTTCAAATCCCGGCGGATTTTCGTGAGGTTTCTTAAAATGCCCAATAGGAAATCGATATTCAGGCCCCTTTCATGGGCCTCGTCCACAATTATCGTGTCGTATTCGTTTAGATACTTGTCCCCTTGGGTCTCAGCCAGCAGAATGCCGTCGGTCATTATTTTGACAAGTCCGTTTTCCCTGTTAAACTGGTCCTGAAACCGAATCTGATAGCCTGCGGATCCGCCGACCGGCTCGCCGAGTTCTTCAGCAATACGGTGGGCAACGGTGACTGCGGCGATCCGCCGTGGCTGCGTACAACCAATGATACCCTCCACGCCGCGGCCGGCCTCCAGACAAAATTTCGGCAGCTGTGTGGTTTTACCGGATCCGGTCTCCCCGGACACGATGATCACCTGATAATGCGTAATAGCTGAAATTATCGCATCCTTTTTCGCGGTGATCGGCAGGTGTTCAGGGTATGAGGGCGCCGGCCGGTTTTTTTTCCGTTGGGCTTTGCGCTGAATGGCGTGCTGAAGTCGATTTTCCAACTCCGTCAGCCTATGGAATGTTTTTCTCTCGTTACTTACGGCGCCCTTCTTTCGCCTGATCCGTTTGATCTGGCGCACTGCGGCCTGCCGGTCCGCATGCATCGCCTCAGGCAGAAGGCCTTCGATCTCTTTTATTTTTTGAGCGATATCCGGGGGTTGGCTCATATCTGGGATTAAACACTTTTATAAAATTAAACGGCCCCAATTGGCTTTAAAATAATAATTCTTGATGGCTTCGTAAAAAGCGATTTATTGCGCTGGCGCCCCATTTTTGCAGAAAGTAACTCTGAAAAGCGTCCGCATTGTCATTTCGAGCGGTAGCGAGAAATCTTTAACAATCAAGATTCCTCGTC
>Ga0209943_1000086_pt1 | contig 62337 bp, 68 predicted proteins | sample SalPonR1_B_D2_MG_FD_185698 | JGI IMG/M metagenome (GOLD analysis project Ga0209943, IMG submission 185698) | Salt pond soil microbial communities from South San Francisco under conditions of wetland restoration - Salt Pond MetaG R1_B_D2_MG... ... | reverse complement strand
TTTACAGCTGTCAAGCTATATATTATCCGTTCTGCAAACAGGACGGATTTAAAAGAAATTGCCCGGTAAACCCGGCATTTTTCCTTTCTTGCCTTTGCCAAAACTTTTCCACATTTTGTTCATCTGATTATGCTGTTTTAAGACCTGATTAACCATTTGAACACTTGTTCCTGAACCCTGGGCTATACGTCTGCGCCTGCTTCCTTTTATGATCTGGGGATTCATTCTCTCTTCCGGAGTCATTGACTGAATGATCGCTTTAGTCCTTTTGAGCCTTGATTCGTCGATTGCAGAACTATCCAGCCCCTTTATCTTTGAAGCTCCAGGCATCATGTCAAACAACTTGTCTACCGGACCCATTTTCTCAAGCTGCTCAAACTGAAGCAGCATATCTTCAAGTGTAAGTTTCTTTTTTTTAATGCTTTTGGTTATCTGTTCAGTATCCTGGGCAGAGGAAGCTTCTCTGACCTTCTCAGCCAACCCTTCAACATCTCCCATTCCAAGGATACGTTGAGCCATTCTCCTTGCATCAAATATCTCAAGATCCCCAATACCTTCTCCAACTCCAGCGAGTTTAACGGGAACTCCGGTAGTAGCCTTTACTGCAAGAGAGGCACCGCCACGGGCATCACCATCGACTTTTGTAAGAACCACACCCGTAAGATCAAGCTTTTCATTAAAGGCTGAGGCTACCCTGACAGATTCCTGACCTGTCATCGAATCGATCACCAGCAAGACTTCATCTGGAGATACCTTTTCCTTCAGGTCACTTATTTCTTCCATCAGTTCATCGTCAACGTGAAGTCTTCCAGCTGTATCAAAAATGATAAGGTCAATCAGATGTTCAGCTGCGTACCTCAAAGCTCCTGAAGCAACCTCCAGAACATCTGACTGGCCTGGCGTGGGACCGTAGAATGCCACACCAGCCTGTTCGGCAAGAACTTTAAGTTGATCAACCGCTGCTGGCCTTCTGAGATCACAGGCAACAACGAGGGGCTTGTGTGCCCTGGAATATCTTTTAGCTATTTTTACAGTAGTTGTTGTTTTACCGCTACCCTGCAGACCTGCCATGAGATAAATGGTAGGTGGTCGTGATGATATCATCAAAGGTGAGGCTTCTTCTCCCATGAGGGAAATAAGTTCCTCGTACACAATAGCCACTACCTGCTGTCCTGGTGTTATGGAATTAAGTACTTCCTGTCCGGTAACTCTATCCCTTACGCTGTTTACAAAAGATTTAACAACCTTGTAGTCAACATCTGCTTCAAGAAGCGCTCTACGAACCTCTCTCAGTGCAGACTGGATATCCTCTTCGGAAAGTTTACCTTTGCCTTTTAGCCTGTCAAAAATAGTCTCGAGGCGACCCCTCAGTGAATTAAACATTACAGATCTCCTTTTGCAGAATCAAGGATGGTATTCAGCCCTTTATAAAGTTCTTCAGGTATTCTCTGACGGTTTTTTTCTATAATTCTTTCTATATTGATAAGATGATCTTTCTGTTTATCGAGCTTAGAGCTAAATCCTAGTTCCTTTTCTGTCCTTTCGAGTTTTTCGAAAGTGCGGTTTAAAATATCATGAATCCCCTGTCTGCTGGTACCTAATTTTTCCGATATTTCCGACAAAGAGAAATCAAGGATCTCGTGTAACTCGAATATCTCTCTCTGCTTTCCTGTGAGAAGGGGAGAATACAGATCATAAAGCATTGTCATGTTTATTCTTTTCTGAAGTATTTTAGACACTTTTTCTGTTTCCTCTTTTTCCATATGGCACACTCCCCTTTTCAAGGCAGGACAATTATAATAAGCTTATCCAATGCTGTCAAGCTTATTTACTTGACAGAGTCTTTAAAAAATCTATTACCTTATTGAGTTATACATGCCTGGATCCTCTAACTTCAAGGAATTACATTACTTTAATCTTAATGTATATAGACAAACCCAGCTTAGTCTGCCATTATATCCAAAGTATTTTTTTTTATAATTCACCTGGCAGAGGAGGCATTCTGACATGACTGGAAAAACGGACTCTCCCTATTATCCGGCCCGGAAAGAACACTATAAACAGCTGGGCAACAGTGTAACAAAGGCCCTTATATCCAATGGACATAAAGCCATTTACTGTAATAACTCAGAAGAGGCCCTTCGGGAAGTTCTCTCAATTATTCCGGAAGATTCTTCTGTTGGTATACCGGGAAGTGTTACTATACGTGAGATCGGAGCCCTCGACAAACTAAAGGAAAGAGGCAACCAGGTTTATCATCATTGGGATCCCGATCTTGACGCCAAAGGCAAAACAGAAAAACGACTCCAGGAAAATTCAGCTGATGTGATTCTGACAGGATCCAACGCATTAACTATTGATGGAGTTCTCGTGAACATGGACGGAATAGGGAACAGGGTAAGTGCTATGGCCTGGGGTCAGAACAAGATAATCTTTGTAGTAGGAATAAACAAAATAGAAAGGGATCTTTCTTCGGCCATTCAACGTGTAAGGGACAAAGCAACTCCTCCTAACGCTATTCGTCTTAATATTGAGACTCCGTGCACAAAAACCGGATATTGCACGAACTGCAACTCTGAAAACAGGGTCTGCAGAGCCTTGTTAATTCTTGAAAAAGCTACCATGGGCAGAGAGTCCTGGGTAATCCTTGTCGGGGAAGAACTGGGTTATTGATCGATATTAATAACGTGATATATGTTATAAATTTTTTTCTGCTGTCTATTGTTCACTATTAAGGAGGATATTAGAATGCCAAACAGGGACAGGATAGCCATGGTTATAGCCGGGGGAGAAGTTGGCATGCAGTTTTCTGAAAAACAGAACGACCACAAACCCAGCCTGTCAGGAGAAGATATACGAAAATGGATACCTGAAGATTTTGCCTCTATCCTGGAGATCGTGGACTGGAGTCATCAGCCAAGCAGTCATTACACAATGAGAATGACCACTGACCTGGTGCATATCCTGAATAACCTCGTAAGGGACGGTATCTCAGGAATAGTAGTAGTCTGTGGAACTGACACCATAGAGGAAATGGCCTACCTGACCGATCTTTTATGGGCCTATCCCCAACCCCTTGTTTTTACCGGTTCGATTCTGCCTCCTGATATGACTGGATCTGACGCTTCGATAAATCTTATACAGGCTATAAACGTTGCCCATTCCCAGACCTGTTGGGGACTTGGAGTTCTTGTCTGTTTTCAGGACCAGCTATTTGCGGCTTCAGAAGTTACACAGATCAACAATCACCGCAGAGCAGCTTTTGCTGCTCTCGACCGTGGACCTGTAGCGGAGATCATAGGAGAAGATGTTGAGATACTGCGAGCTTACAAAAGAGGCAAGATACTTGAAGGTGATTTCTCTCCTGCCCGAAATGTTGAAATTCTGTGGGCATGCCTTGGGGCTAGTGACCGCATGCTAAGCTCCATAGTCTCCGAAAAGGGGAACCTGGTGGATGGACTTGTAATTGCAGGATTCGGGAACGGCAACGTTTCTCCTAACTGGACACTTCACATCAAAAAACTATTAAAATCCGGTATTCCGGTGGTACTTACTTCCAGGTGCATGAAAGGTCACGTAAGAAGGATGTTCAGCTACGAAGGAAGTGTTAACAAACTCCTGGACAGTGGCGCAATCGACGGAGGTAGCCTGAACCCTCTTCAGGCAAGACTTAAACTTTCAGTTGGAATAGGAGCAGGACTGGAAAGAGAAGAACTTCAAAAATATATGCTTGGCAAATACTGAGATTTATATCTCTTCATTACCTAAATAATTAAAAGCTTTATTCTCTCTTTCAACTACATACCAGATAGAGCATTAAATATCATTCTGGCTGCACTTACAGTTACGACAGCAACAAGAATCAACCTGAGCCACCTGTTCCCTTTCCCTATGCTGAAACGCGCTCCCAGATATCCTCCTGTCATGGAACCTGCAGCAAGAAGGAGTCCTACTGGAATATTGACCATACCGTTCACAAGAAACATCAAAAGGCTTATGGTAGTGTAGGTTGCTATTATGGCTACTTTAACTGCATTGGCATGAAGTAGATCCTTGCCTGCAAGTCCGGCCAGACCCCAGAGAAGGAAAAAACCTACTCCTGCCTGTATAAAGCCACCGTATACTCCAATGAAAAAGAAAACGCTCAGCAGACCCCATCCGGGAATCACTTGACTGCTCTGTTCCTCCCACATTTTTGGTTTAAGTACAAGCAATATGGCCATAACGAGGATAAGAAAGGCGATAACCAGTTTAAGAACCCTGTCGTCCATTGTTATGGCAAGGGATGTACCTACAACTGAACCCAGAGAAGCTGGCACAGTAAAGAACACTGCTTCTTTTAAAGAGAGTACTTTTTCTTTTTTGAACTTGGCCAATGCTACAGAATTCTGTAATAATATGGCGACTCTGTTGGTGGCGTTCGCTACCGACATATCCAGACCTGAGAAGACCAGAAGAGGCAAAACCAGAAGACTTCCACCACCTGCAGTTACATTCAGGAAACCTGCAAAAACACCTGTTATAACAATCATTACAATATTGAAAAATTCCATGTTCTAACTCCTGGACGAAAAATCCTAAGCACGATAACCCTTAGATAGCGGGAATAATTGTACCACAGGAAGACATGCCTTCTTTGTCGTGCTAAAATATCATTGTAAATACAGAATGAACAAAGAAGGGGGAAAGTAAGGTGCGATATGCTGCAACCAACGAGTTTATAGCCATAAGACTCTCACAGGGAGATGATATCCACCAGTCCATTTCCCAGGTCTGTCTGGAAAATAATGTTGATTCCGCAATTGTAACTAACGGTTTGGGGATGGTTGACTCCGTACTTTTCGGATGGTTTACCGGAAATGATTACACACATGAAAAAATTTCGGAGATCCTTGAAATATCCTCGATCAACGGAGATGTCAGCTACAGGAAAGACAAACTATACGTACATCTTCATGCTGTTCTCAATCAACCGGATCACTCTACAATTTCAGGTCACATACTTGAGGCCAAAGTTCATAACAATGTAGAAATATTCCTGAAACCACTACAGACAATCATTCTTGCAAGGAGTTTCGACGGTTGGTTTGATGCGCTCTCTCCGCAGAAAAGAGTTTAATAAGGCCGCGGGGAAGCCCTTTAGAGTGCTTCCCCGTTTTTATTCTTTTTTTTCCCCTTCTTCAGATCGGCTTTTTCTGCAGATGCCAACCTGGCAAGTTCTAATGGACCAACAGGGAAGAAACTATGTTCAGATCCCGCAGCCGCCCACAGGGTATCGTACAAAAAAACGTCCTTGTCGATAAAGGCCTTCGGCTTTTCAGGATATCCAACAGGAGGAACTCCGCCTATCCGGTATCCTGCATATTCGTAAACATACTCTGGATCTGCCATTTTTACTTTTCTTGCTCCAAGCATTCTTTTAATTTTCTTTATGTCAACCTTGTTCGGTCCTGACATAAGAACAAGCACTGGTTTATCATCCGCCAGAAGAACAAGGCTTTTCAAGATTTCTTCAGGTTTTACACCTACTGCTCGAGATGCATCTTCAACGGTGAAAATAGTATCTTCCGTAAAAAAGATCTCACCTTCATAGCCTTCTCCTTCAAGGAAGGATCTCACTTTTTCCACAGCTTTCGTTTCTTCTTTCGTAAGTGATCTCATGAAAAACCTCCTGTTCCAGGATTGTAAGTCGATAGATCTTGCATACAATATACAACAACTACTTATATTTTGTCCAACTCTTTCTGACTTTTCTGTATAAGATATTCAAGCACTGTCCCCATAGCATTGCTCAATATGGTACCGTGAATTAGATAAAAATGACGTTTTATAGGCGGATTAAGAGGAATCGGCTTTAACATAGAGAGCTTTGGCAAAGCTCTTTTTGAGACAAGTCCCGCCTCAGCTCCACTTTCTACTGCATTCAGAACAGCAGCCACATGTCCGAAAGAAAGTCTGTATTGACCAAGTCCCAGCTTCTGTTCATGAAAATAGTTTTCGATAACTTTCCTTGTTCCGGAACCCTCCGTTCTTCCTACAAAAGAAAGCTTATATATATCTTCTGGATCAACTGTTTTCTTTGAAGCCAGAGGATGATCAGGTTTAACAACAAGAACAATCTCATCATCAAAAAAAGAACTGACTTTGAATCCTGGAGGATGTTTTTCCTCTCCTATTATGGCAAAATCCACATTATGTGAAACAAGTCTTTCAAGAGCTGTCTTTGAATCCGAGATGTTTACTTCTATATGCAATCCCGGATATTCTTCTGAAAAACCTATCAAAAGATCGGGAAGAACAAAATCACCAGGTATGGAACTTGCGCTTATTTTTATAACTCCTGACAACTGGTTTGAAGTATCCGCAATCTCTCTGTAAATATCGCTGGTGGACCTGAGTATCCTCCTGGCATGTTCATATACTATCTCCCCTTCAGGAGTTAATAGAGAACATTTGTGTCCTCTTTTGAACAGGGACACCCCCAGCTCAGCCTCCAGACCTGCAATATGCTTGCTTACCGCAGGTTGGGAAATTCCTATATGAGCAGCTGCCGCAGATATACTTCCTTTTTCAATTACTGACTTGAAACTTTCGAGCTGCCTTAATAACATATCCAGACCTCCTGGCAATAATTTCATTTTTTATTATAACCTTTATTACATATCATCTGAAATAGATAATTCTTTCTGAAATAACAGCTTGTCAACATATCACATATGATATATATTTTAGGAAAACAAGATATTGGGAGGTTTAAAAACATGAGTCTGGGAATGAGGATCAAAACCCTGAGAAAAGCTCTTGAAATAACCCAGCAGCAGCTGGCCGACAAAACTGACGTAAGCAGGATCTACATACAGGCCCTTGAGAGCAACAGAAGACTGCCTTCAATGAAGGTTCTTAACAGGCTGGCCAGTGCTCTCGAAGTTGATGTAACCGATCTTGTACAATCCATGCCTTCGGACAAAAGAGGAAGACTTCATCTAGAGGAGATACTTGACAAATCCGCAGATGTGGAAATATGGTACAGAAGCAAGAAATTAAGCAACTCTGAACTCCAGTTCGTACAGAGACTAATTGATGCAGCACTGGAAAAATGGGAGAAAGAAGATGAAGAGTCTTAAGGACAGAGAAAAAACCTGCAGCTTTGATTTTCCAGAACCTCCCTCCTTTCTGCCTGAATGGGCGTGGGAAGAAGCCAGGGAATGGCAGAACCTTGATGAATTTGACATTATGGTAAAGGCCGAAGAAAAAACTGGCAAGCAGCTGGATATTGAATACATTAAAATGTCCCCCAAACTTTGGGGACTTCATGTTGCAAGGGGATCGAAAGCCCTGATATATCTAAACAGCGACCTGCCTCTTATCTGGAGGAGGTTCGCCCTTTTTCACGAACTTTTCCATCTCCTGCACCATAAAAAAGGCGAGTCTTTCTGGATGAGAACGGCAACGCCAATGAGCAGCTTTGAACATCAGGCCGATATCTTTGCATGGGTTGCTTTATGGCCAGAGTGGATAGAGGGTTACCAATGATACAGAAAGCTTTTTTTCTTCCTAATAAAAGTTGTCCAAGAAGGTGTGTTTACTGTGACCAGCACGCTATAACCGGAAAAGAGATCGAGCTTTCTCCTGATTTTGTAAAGAAGGAAGCAGGAAAATACTGCGGCAATGAAAAAATGGAAATCTGCTTTTTTGGTGGAAGTTTCACCTGTCTTCCACAGAAAATGCAGAAAGAATTCATGGATTCGGCTATTGAAGCAGGACAGGATAATTGTATTCGTTTTTCAACTCATCCTCAGTGTTTCAACGATAGAATTTTTGAGCAACTGGCCAAATACCCTATATCCATGATAGAACTTGGAGTATCCTCCCTGGATAACAGGGTTCTTGAAAGGTGCCGCAGAGGCTATAATGATCATGATGTTAAGCAAACACTGAGGATCCTTTCAGAAAAAGGATACAATACAGGAGTCCAGCTAATGATAGGGCTTCCCCTTCAGACTGAAAAAAGCTCCCTTGAGGATATTGAATGGCTATCACGAGTGATGGGTGACCACCCCTTGACTCTCAGAATTTATCCATGCCTCGTTCTCAAAAACACAGAACTTGAGTTAATGTACCAGAAAGGGGAATTCATCCCCCTTACCCTTGAAAAGGCAGTTGAATGGGCTGGAAAACTTCATAATCTTTCTATCAAAAAAGGCTTCAGAGTCCAGAGAATAGGACTTCATGAAACACCCAGCCTGGATATGTCCGTAGTAGCCGGGCCACATCATCCCTCCTTCGGAGAACTTGCGAGAGGCTTTTCTCTGGCAATAACCCTTCATGAAAGAGCTTCGGAAGGTCCCTGGGAAATAGAGCAAAAAGAGATATCCATGCTAAGGGGACACAAAAAACATGGATTGAAGATTCTCTCCAGCTTTTCTGGTCTTGGCATATGTGATGTAGAAGATCGAATAATTTGTAAAGCTTCGGAAAATTTGCCCGGGGTGAATTAATCTGCAGGATCTTCTATAACACAAAGTATCATTATTCAAATTGACTTGTTATATCCAATACTCTAAACTTAAGTACATTGAACTAAAGGATTTGTTTTTACAGTTCAGGAGGTGTTGTCGCTTGGATAGTAAGGAACTACAGTCAAACTTGAGAGACAATCTGGAAAAGCTTCCTTCAAAGGCCAGGAGAGTCGTTGAATACCTTCTGGGGCACATGAGAGAAGCAGCTTTCATGTCTATTGGTGATGTGGCAGATCAACTTGATGTATCAAAGGCACAGCTTGTCAGGGTTTCGAGAATGCTTGGATTTGATGGATACTCTCAACTGAAGAAAGAACTCAAAAATGCTGTACTGGAAGATATAAATCCTTCAGCCGCCCTTGAGGGACCCGAAACAGAAAGAATGAACATTGCAGAAACCATCCACAGGTATGAACATGCCAATCTCGACGATACATGGAAACAGCTGACAAAAAATAAAATAGACAATTTCAATGAACTTATAACCAGTTCATCAGATATATACTGTCTCGGCTGGGGTATTTCTTCACTTATAGCAGAATCACTTTTTACACGGGTCATGGAACTGGGCCTTAAGGGAGTGCTTATGAAAAGAGGATCTCTTGCTATTATCGAACAGGCAAGGGCCATCAAGGAAAAGGATCTGCTGATCGTATGCGAGCTCCCAAGTTACGTTATCGAAGTAACAGATTCTGTAAAAAAAGCAAAAGAGAAAAAAGCTAACGTGGTAACACTCACAGATAGCCCTGCTGCTCCTGTCTGTCAGTATGCAGACCTCTCCTTTTATGTAAGTGACAAGAGCCCTACCTTTGGAAGCAGCATAATAGGACCGCTTTTCCTCGTGCACATTCTCACGTCAATTCTTGCCTTTGAGCTTGGGGAAAAAGCCCGCTCTGCCCTAAAGGACCAGGCAGAGGGGCTACTTGACAGCAGGATATACTATCCTTCCGGGGAATTAAGATACTAAACTATGCTTTTCAAAATTCGAGGCTTTCTCCAGGTTCAAGAATCAGGACCTCTGTGAATTTCCCAGCCTTCCGGGCAAATTCCTGAGGATCGGCCTTAATAACATCAAAAGTATCGTAGTGTATGGGAACAGCTATCCGAGGCATTATCATTTTTGCTGCTTTCGCGGCATCATCCATGTCCATTGTAAAATTTCCACCTGAAGGTAAAAGGGCAACATCGATATGCTCATCCCTGAGGAGTTGCATATCCATTGTCAGGCCAGTATCTCCAGCATGATAGATCTTTTTGCCCTCACAAACTACAAGAAATCCACCTGGATTTCCTCCTGGAATAGCCTCATTTTCATTTACAATATCAGATCCGTGAATGGCAGGAGTCATTTTTACCTTGCCAAAGGGGAAAATGAAGGTTCCCCCAATGTGCATAGGATGGGTGTTAAGACCTTTTCCTCCGAAATATCGACATAATTCTGCATTTGCTACTACAGTAGCATTGGTAGAACGGGCTATCTCCAATGTATCTCCTATATGGTCAAAATGCCCGTGAGTTACAAAAATATAGTTTACATCTCTAAAATCTGAAGGTTTGACTGATGTCATGGGATTTTCAGAAAAAAAAGGATCAACAAGTCCTTTCAGGCCTTGCCCCTCGATAAAACACGCTGCGTGTCCCAGATAAGTTAATTTTACCATGTCAAAAACCTCCTCCTGACCGTTTTATAAATGTACAATCACTAACGCAGGCTTACATTTATCACAAAGTGGTCTCTCTGTCCAAGGATACCAGCCTGTTTTAGCTTAAAAGCGATGTCAGATCTTACGATGTTTTTAAAACCCTTAGAACTCAAAGGAAGACTGGACAACATATCAATGCGCCCCTTTGCGATCTGCCTGAGCAAGTCTATATCCTTGCCTGATATTTCTCCAGCGGAAGAATCCAGCACAAACAACTCCAGATCGATTGAAACTTTCCTGTCTCCCTGGATCTCACCGGAAATAGGCGATACATGCATTGTCCTCATATTAGGGTTACCGGGGTAATAATAAGCTCCACTCTTTACAGGACACATAAACAATATAAGCAGGGCAAGAATTACCCATACTGCTACTGCTACTTTAATTGTCCTGTCCGTTAAAAATCTTTCCGCAAACAGATCCTTTTTCATTAACCAGTTCACTCCCCTGATCTTCAGTTAAATACAATATTCAATAACATTATAACTCAACCAGCCTGGTCTGATATCTTTCCCTCAACTTTAAGTTCAACGGAGGTTGAATGACCAGTTTCACTGTAACCAGTTCCCCTTATCCTGAAATTTATTCTTTGTTCATCCGACAAAAATGCCTCCACACTATCATCGCTGATCTTTATGATATATTGGATCATTCTTGCCGATTCTTCCCATCCTTCAGTAGTGATTATTCCGTTAAAAGTCTTATTATCGGAAAGGGCAAGGTGGTATTTCCATGCAAAAGGAACTCCGAATAAAACCAGTCCACGCCCCTCTATTATCTCTGTTATTGCTCTTCCACCTCTTCTTCAAGGACCTCGAGACTCAGTTCCTTCAATTGCCTGTTGTCCACTTTTGATGGTGCTCCTGACATAAGGCATTGTGCACTCCTGGTCTTGGGAAAAGCTATGACATCCCGGATCGAACTGGCCGAGGACATCAACATCGCTATCCTGTCAAGACCCATTGCAATCCCCCCGTGAGGAGGAGTTCCTGACGCAAGGGCATCAAGGAGGAATCCGAATTTCTCCCTGGCTTCATCCATATCCATTTGTAGACAACGAAAAACTTTTTCCTGGACCTTGGGATCATGTATCCTTATTGAACCTCCACCTATCTCGTTTCCGTTCAAGACCATGTCATAAGCTCTGGACCGGGCTTTACCAGGATCAGTTTCAAGAATATCAATGTCTTCCGGAACCGGCGCAGTAAAGGGATGATGGACAGAGAACCACCGGTTTTCTTCATCATCCCATTCAAACATCGGGAAATGAACTACCCAAAGGAATTCCCAGTTATCCTCATTAATAAGGTCATATTCAAAAGCAAGGTCTGTTCTGAGCCTTCCCAGAACATTGCATACCTTTTTCCAGTCTTTATCAGCCATTACAAAAAGGGCATCACCATCTTTGAGACCTGCTTTGCTAATAATATTTTCAATGTTCTCAATAGTCATGAACTTAACAAGAGGACCCTTCAGTTGTTCCCCCTTGAACTGAAAAGGAGCAAGTCCACCTGCACCTGATTCTTTCGCTTTTTCTTCAAGGTTGTTCAGGTCTTTTCTCGAGAGCGAGGCTCCTCCCGGCAATGGCAAAGCCCTGACATAACCGCCATCTTCTATAATTTCCCTGAAAGGCTTGAAATCCATCTTCAAAAATTCTTCTGACACATCAATTATCTCCATTGGTATCCGCAGATCAGGTTTGTCACTTCCATATCTGTTCATTGCTTCGGAGTAACTGAGTCTTCTGAAGGGAATATTGGCATGGACCCCCTTTATTTCCCTTAAAAGGCCTTGCATGTAATTGTCCATAAGATCAAAAATATCATCTTCAGTAATGAAACTCATTTCTATATCAAGCTGGGTAAACTCAGGCTGTCTATCTGCCCTGAGGTCTTCGTCCCTGAAACATTTTACTATCTGGTAATACCTGTCAAAACCACTGATCATAAGGATCTGTTTGAATATCTGCGGAGACTGTGGCAAAGCAAAGAAATTTCCCGGATTGACCCTGCTCGGAACAAGGTAATCCCTGGCACCTTCAGGAGTAGATTTAGTCAACACTGGAGTTTCCACATCTATGAAATTTCTTGAATCAAAATAACTTCTAGTGAATCTTGTTATGTTATATCTCTTGCGAAGGTTATCCTGCATTCTGTCTCTTCTGAGATCAAGATATCTGTGCCTGAGTCTGTGATTTTCATCGACCTTTTCTTCCGCAGAACTCAGGCTGAAGGGCAGAGGTGATGCAGGAGAAAGAAGATTCAGATCCGTGACCTGTATCTCATATTTCCCGGTCTTTATGACAGTGTTCTCTGTACCCTCGGGCCTGACCCTGACCTTACCCTTAACTGCTATAACAAATTCACTTCTCAGGCCTTTTGCCTTTTCATGGATCTGTGGTACCTCTTCAGGATTTATAACTATCTGGACTACCGATGTGTAGTCCCAGAGCTCAATGAAAATTATTCCACCAAGATCTCTTCGTTTTCTTACCCAACCATTCAGTACTACTTCAGTACCGACGTGGTCTTCTTTAACCTCTCCACAAAAAAGACTTCTCTTCCATTCAGAATCAAATGTGTCCAATGTATCAACCATCTTTATACCTCCGTAAACGCTGCGATAAGCTCTTATCGGTCTCTTTTGCCATCTTTTAAGCCCTCTGTCAGAAATGCAAAAAGCTCTTCTTTTTTCAAGCTATCCTGCTTACCCGTATCAAGGTCTTTAACAGTAACATTGCCGGATGCAATTTCATCATGTCCGATTATACACGCATAGCCAGCACCCTTGTTATCGGCAGACTTAAATTGTGCCTTAATGCTTCTTTCCAGAAAGTCCATATCACATGATATCCCCCTTGCCCTGAGATCGGAGACAAGGGAAAGTACCTCCTGCCTGGCCTCGTTATCTGCAGAAATAACGTAAACCTCTATTCCAGGCTCGTTACCGAAACTACAGTTCTGCTGTTCCATCACCAGCACTATTCTTTCAAGGCCGGCAGCAAACCCTACAGCTGGAAGAGGAGCACCACCTACTGCATCTGAAAGATTGTCATAACGTCCTCCTCCACAGACTGCGTTCTGTGAACCGAGTTCACCGGAAAGCACCTCGAAAGCGGTTTTTGTATAATAGTCAAGGCCTCTTACCAGCCTTTTATCAAGATGAAAGGATATATGAAGCCTCTCAAGACCCTGGGTCACTTCGTCAAAATGATCCCTACAATCCTTACAAAGACTTTCATAAATATCTGGAGCATTTTCTGTGATCTTTTTGCAGTTCTCGTTCTTGCAGTCAAGTATCCTCAGGGGATTTCTCTCAAAACGATCCTGGCATGTCTTACAAAGGGAGTCCAGCCTCGGCCTGAAATAATCTTTCAGTTTCCGGGTATAGTCCGGCCTGCATTGGGGACAACCGACAGAATTGATGATAACGTCAAGATTTGATAAACCAAGGTCAGTAAAAAGATCAATTGCAAGTTTTATTATTTCAACGTCCACATAGGGACTATTGCTGCCAAGAGCTTCAAAATCCAGTTGCCAGAACTGTCTGTACCTGCCTTTCTGGGGTCTTTCATATCTGAACATCGGTCCTGAGGTCCATAGTTTCGCTGGCTGCTGGCCATTATCCATCCTGTCCTCATTGTAAGCTCTTACTATGGATGCAGTAGCTTCAGGACGTAAAGTCAGGCTCCTGTCTGCCCTGTCTTTAAAAGTATACATCTCCTTATCCACTACGTCAGTGTTTTCCCCAATTCCCCTGGAAAAGAGTTCAGTATTTTCAAATACTGGAAGATGTATTTCTCTGTAAGCGAAAAGATCGGCCATTCTTGAAGTTTTTTTCAATACATAAGACCATTTCCATGATTCTTCGGGTAAAATATCTCGAACTCCCCTGGGAGCTTTTATTGTCACCATAAAATTTCCTCCTGTTAACATTATTTCCAAGCAGTTTTAAAACATTTACACAAGTATGAAATTATACATCACCATCATTGGGATATCCAACAGCAAACATATTGTTGCCAAAAAACTAACAAAAGGCGTGACCTGCAAAAACGGCCACGCCTTTAAAACCCTTCTTATCTCATGTTTTACCTGGATTCCAGTTGGAACTTTATTGCTGTCCTTTCTTCTCCATCTATTTCAATCTTTTCAAAGGATGGAATACAAACAAGTTCTATGCCATTTGGGGCAACATATCCGCTGGCAACAGCAATAGATTTTACTGACTGGTTAACTGCCCCCGCACCAACAGCCTGAACTTCCACTGCACCTTTTTCCCTGAGTACTGCCGCAATTGCTCCAGCCACAGATTTTGGTTGGGATTTCGAAGAAACTTTGAGTACCTCCATGGATTAATGCCTCCCCTGTTCAGTAAAGTGTCGAAAAAAACAAAAAACGTCAGAGCAGTTTGTCATCTATTATTATTTTGTTTCAATTATATTAGTATATCGTTAAAACTTACAATAATGCAAGTTATTAGATATTGTCAATTGACTAAAAGATCCCTTATTCTTTACAGCTACTTTTTTATTTCCCCAAAAAAATCGGCGTTAGAATTTATACGCCGATCATCTGACAGCAACTAATATTCAAATTCCTTCCGAAATTAAATTATCTTGCTTCAAGAAGAAATTTAATTGCAGTCCTTTCTTCATGATCAATCTCGATCTTGGCAAAAGAAGGAATACATATAAGATCAATACCATTTGGCGCAACATATCCTCTTGCCACAGCTATAGCCTTTACAGTCTGGTTTACCGCTCCTGCACCGACAGCCTGAACTTCCACCGCTCCCTGTTCCCTGAGAACTGCTGCCATTGCTCCCGCAACAGTCTTGGGTTGTGAACTTGCACCAACCTTAAGCACTTCCATAACGAGAACCTCCTTTACGACATAGCATCAAAAAAACATGACCTGGATCTACTTGTCATGAAGAATTAAGAACATTACAAATTTATCACATTAAAAAGACATTTGTAGAAAGAATCAAAGTTGAATATATCAGAGTTCTTTACCTTAGTCAAGTAACTATTTATTGCTTAAAACTGCGATATTTTTAATGATAAAATGTTCTTCATTCGATCTTCAGTTACTAAAACAAAAAACAAAGTGAGGTTAATAAATGGCTTCCGATATCATCGAGGTAATTGCGAAAGAATTAAAGCTTTCACGCGAAAAAGTCCAACGGACTGTTCAACTTATCGATAATAACTGTACCGTTCCCTTCATAGCACGCTACAGAAAGGAAATCACCGGGGAACTTGACGAAAGGGAAATCACCGATATCTGGGATATGAGGATCAAACTGCAGGAACTTGAAAAGAGAAAAAACACTATTCTGGATTCTCTCAAAAAGAGAGAGCTTCTAACGTCATGCATCAAGGAAAAAATAATTAATGCCCCTTCAGCTCAGATCCTGGAAGACTTATATCTCCCTTTCAAACCTAAAAGGAGAACTAAGGCTTCCATAGCTAAAGATAAGGGTCTTGAACCCCTTGCTGAAGAGATATTCAAACAGGTAGGAATTGAACTTGAAAAAGAAGCCAGGCAGTTCATAGATCGAAATTCAGACCTTGTTTCAACAGAAGACGTTTTAGAGGGAGTACAGCATATAATTGCTGAGAAAATAAGCGAAAATACAGAAACAAGGCAAAAGATCAGAAATCTTTATATCAAAGGCGGATCAGTTTACACTTCACTGAATTCAAAAGAAAGCGATCCAGATGGCAAATACAGACCTTTCTACAATTTTTCAGAGTTATGTGTTTCCTGTCCTCCCCACAGAATTCTTGCCATTTTCAGAGGAGAAAAGGAAAAGATCCTTTCCGTGAAGATCCGCCCTTCAGAAACCAGTGCGATAAACATACTTGAAGATCTCTTTGTCAAGGGCAACAAAGAGGACTCGCAGCTTGTCAGGAAAACCATTATTGACAGCTACAAAAGATTGATCTCTCCTTCAATGGAAAGAGAACTTCACAATTTCTTAAAGGAACAGGCGGATCAGAGATCCATCAAAACTTTTACAAAAAATCTGTATAACATACTGATGGCTCCTCCTCTTGGCCAAAAAAGGATCCTGGCCCTCGATCCCGGATTTAGGACTGGCTGCAAGCTCGCCTGCCTGGACGAGAAGGGAAACCTTATACATCATAATACAATCTATCCAAATGCTCCCTGGTACGATAAGGAGAGTTCGGCCCGTGAGATCAAAACACTTGTAGAGAGATTTTCCGTTGAAGCTATTGCTGTAGGCAACGGAACTGCTGGTAAAGAAACAGAGACCTTCCTGACCGGACTGGATTTACAGGATGTCATAATTACAATGGTCAATGAGAGGGGAGCATCTGTCTACTCTGCTTCAGATATTGCAAGAAAAGAATATCCTAACGTAGATATTACGGTAAGAGGCGCAGTATCCATTGGACGAAGACTAATGGATCCCTTATCCGAACTTATAAAGATCGACCCGAAAGCCCTTGGCGTAGGTCAATACCAGCACGATGTAAACCAGAAGGAGCTTCAGAAAAGCCTGGATGAAACAGTTTATTTATGTGTTAACAGGGTGGGAGTAAATCTCAATACTGCCAGCACTGTTCTTCTATCCTATGTCTCCGGACTTAACAGGTCACACGCAGAAAATATTGACAACTACAGAAAAGAAAAGGGAAGGTTCAACTCCAGAAAGGATCTTTTAGAGGTGCCTGGCATTGGGAAAACTGTCTTCCAGCAGGCTGCAGGTTTTTTAAGAATACCTGATTCGAAAAATGCACTTGATTCTACGGGAGTTCATCCCGAACATTACAGGATAGTTGAAAGTATGGCATCGGAACGGAATTGCAGCGTGAAAAATCTTGCAGGAAATAAAGATATCCTTTCCGTTATTGACCTGGATATTTATATATCAGAGAGTGTAGGGATCCCGACACTCTCTGATATAGTAAAAGAACTCAAAAGACCAGGTAGAGACCCCAGAAAAGTTTTCGATTCCATGATTTTCAGGGAGGACATAAACACTATAAGTGACCTCGAAAAAGATATGATACTTGAAGGAATAGTAAGTAACATAACTGATTTCGGAGCCTTCGTTGATATTGGAGTACATCGGGACGGACTAATACATATTAGCAAGATGACAGACTCCTATGTAAGACATCCTTCGGATCTGTTGGCTACAGGGCAGAAAATTAAAGTAAAGGTCGAAGGAATAGATCTGGAAAGATCACGAATATCCCTTTCTTTACAAAAAGCTTTAAAAGAGGGAATGATAACAAAATGATGCACAAAAAAAAGGACCATAGAATTGAATATGATGTTGCAGTTATTGGTGGAGGACCTGCAGGATTAATGTCTGCTTATGTTGCTGCTATGGCGGGAAAACGTGTTATTGTCCTGGAAAAAAATCCGTCCATGGGGAAAAAACTACTGATCACGGGCAACGGAAGGTGTAATCTTACCAACTATGAAACTGACATAGACAGGCTGGTACAAAAATACGGAAAGAAGGGACGTTTCTTATATACAGGTTTCAGTATTTTCGGACCCGAACAGACTCTTGAATTTTTCAGAAAGGCAGGACTCAAGACAAAGACCGAGAGAGGGAAAAGGGTCTTTCCAGATAGTGACAGAGCAGAGGATGTTCTATTAAGCCTCACGTCAGGGCTGAAACTTGACAGGGTCACTTTAAAACTATCTTCACCAGTTAAAAAGCTTTTCACAGATAATTCAAGGATAACAGGGATCGAGATCCAGGGAAATATTTCTGTCAAGGCCAGGAACTACATTATAGCAACCGGAGGTTGTTCATATCCTGAAACCGGATCAACAGGAGACGGATACTATTGGGCAAAACATATCGGTCACAGGATTAATGAACCTCGTCCTTCCATAGTTCCACTCAAAACCAGGGAACAATGGGTAAGGGAACTTAGCGGACTCTCCCTTAAAAACGTTGCATTGACTGCTTTTTGCGGAGAAAAGAAGATCCTGGAAAGATTCGGAGAAATGCTTGTTACTCATTTTGGCATCAGCGGACCAATAGTAATGGATTGCAGCAAATATCTTCTTGAGAATCTCGATAAAAAGGAAGTAAAGGTTTTCATAGACCTGAAACCTGCACTCGATCATAAAAAGCTCGATAACAGGCTACAAAGGGATTTTCTCAAACACAGGGGGAAAAATGTATCAAATGGACTTAAAGACCTGCTACCCTCCTCCCTCGTTACCATAATACTGAAAACAAGCACCATAGATCCTGAGATCCAGGTAGATCAGATTTCTCGAAGCCAGAGAAAAAAGATCCTTTCTACCATTAAAGCACTGCCTCTAACTATTTCCGGGTCCCTCGGACACAAATGGTCTATTGTAACAAACGGAGGAGTAGAACTTTCTGAAATAGAGCCTTCATCAATGAGATCCAGGATAATGGATAATCTTTTTTTCGCCGGAGAGGTCCTCGATCTAGATGGTCCCACAGGAGGATTTAACTTACAAGTATGCTGGACTACGGGATATCTGGCAGGAAAAAACGCTTCTTCCTCTGACCTGTTTTAAGTTGACGCACTGAAGAGTCAGTGATATGCTTTGCTATATAAAAGCAGGGAGGGGGATTCTTTAACATGAGTGTATATAAAGTCATAGAACTGGTTGGCACAAGTGAAAAATCCTGGGAAGAAGCGGCTTCAGAGGCTGTCAAGACAGCCGGTAAACATATCAGGGACATCCGTGTAGCCGAAGTAATAAAACTTGATATGCATATAGACGAACAGGGATCGCTACTTTACAGAACACGGTTAAGTGTCTCCTTCAAATATCATGGTGAATGAACTGATATTTAAGATAACCGGAGGAAAATCTACAACAGTTTCCTGACCTGTATTCAAAACTCGGGAAATAGATCTTTTCTGGTTTTTTAAGCACAAAGGATCAATCTGACCAGATTGATCCTTTGTGCTTAGTTTTTGTAAGAAGCCATGGTTCCTATTGAAACTAATCCTTATCCTGAAGCTTGTCAAGAACTGTCTTGTAACCATCCGCTCCGTAATCAAGGCATTTCTTAACCCTGCTTATTGTTGCTGTACTGGCTCCTGTTTCCTGAGCTATATTCGGATATGTTTCTCCTTCAGAAAGTTTTCTGGCAACTTCCAGCCTTTGCGCAAGAGCTCTTATTTCACCTATGGTAGCCACGTCCTCAAGGAAATCATATACTTCGTCTACTGTCTCAAGGCTTAAAAACGCCTTGGCCAGTTGTTCAGTAAGATCATCCTTCCATTTCTGGGCCATTCTTTAGTCACCTCCCTGATTAAACATCCATACGAGAGAAAATATTATCACTTCACAACATGAAAATCAAGGAAATAGATCCCCTCACTTACCGGATTTTAACTTATATTTTTTTGTTTCGATCAATTGTTTCAGTTCTGCAATATGATCGGGACCTGTTCCACAACAACCGCCAACCACGTTAGCTCCGAGATCGATCCATCTTGACACATGCCAGGCATATTGCTCAGGATCAAGGTCTTCCCTGCACATGTTGTTTTCGTCCAAGCCTGATTTTGTATCAAGAACCCAATTTTCTGGAACAGGATTGAAAGTATTGGCATATCCACCAACTATATTTACTGGTAAGCTCTCAAGTTCAGGCATAGCTGAAGTGATACTTTCCGGAGCACAGCAATTTGCAAGAACTCCTGAAACAGGGATACCTTCAAGAGCATGGAAGGCATCTTTAATTGTTTCACCGCTACGAAGCCTGCCTGATCTGTCCTCATGTAGAGTCCAGGAAACCCAGACAGGAAGACCGAAAGGACAAGCCCCCTGAGCAGCAGCCTTTGCTTCTTTTGCAGTGGACATGGTCTCGCATAAAAGTATATCAACTTTTTGGGAAAGGATAGATGCCTGTTCATAATAGAGAGACAGGATCACGTCGTAATCTCTCACAAGGTCTGGTCTGTAACTACCTGCAAGTGGAGGTAGAGATCCAGCAATAATAACATCCTCACCGGAATCATCTCTTGCCTTTAACGCAAGATCACAGGCAAGCTGGTTTAATTCGGCAAATCTTTCTTCCAGTCCTTCAAGTGCAAGATTAGCCTTAATGACGCCATAAGTGTTAGCAATAATCATCCTGGCACCAGCTTCTATGTAATCCCTGTGGATCCTGTATACTTCTTCTGGAGCCACAAGAAGGGCATTTGCTGACCATATGGTATCCTTACTCTCAACGCCCCTTGCAGATAACTCTGCTCCAGTACCTCCATCCGTCAGCAAAATACTTCCATCTCTTTTTGCGTTCAGGTAATTAAAAATTAGATAAAACCTCCCTTAGGTTGAAATATCAGTTTTTAAATTAAGATAGAAACAGCCCTCTTGGTCAACTTAACCCTTTGATAGTGCGAAGTTGTCTATCAATTTCATCTATAACTTTTTCTTTTACTGTGATCCACTGGGGAGCCACCAGCCACGGAGATCTTGCATCCGCACTTAATCTCTGGATAACTAAACTTGTTGGTATAACCGCAAGAGCTCTTGCTACATTTTCAGCATAATCTTCCATAGAAAGAGGAATGTATTCCCCTTTTCGATAGAGTTTTTCAAGAAGAGTTCCTTTGAGTACATAAAGAGGGTGGAATTTCAATGCATCCACAGACATTTCAACAAGCCATTTTGAGGACCGTTTAAGCTGATCTGGAGCTTCGTTCTTAATGCCGGAAATAAGGTGAGCACAAGTTAATATATTTCTTCCAGAAATTCTTGAGAGTGCATCTTTCACTTCTGCAATTCCGTGCCCCCTGTTGAGCCACAAGAGGCCTTCCTCATCCGTAGTCTGAACACCAAGCTCAAGCCAAACCTGTAATCCTCTTTCCGATAGTTCTTCGAGGTAAAAGAGGAAATCATCCGGAACAAGGTCAGGTCTTGTCCCCATAGATACCCCTACGACCTCCGCTTTTCGAGTGGCATATGAAATAGAACCTTCAACAAGTTTAACCAGTGAAGATAAAGGGATGTTGGTACAGCTGTAACTCTGAAAATAAAGGATTATCTTTTTTGCCTTGTATCTTTTAGCCGCAACAGAAATGCCCTTGTCAATCTGTTGCTCCAGGGTAATGTTTTCGAGACTGGCACCACTTCCTCCTCCCCTGGAATCACAGAAAATGCAACCACCGCGACCAGAGCTGTCCCTGTGAGGGCAGCCAGAACCAGCATCAAGGGATACCTTTTGAACTCTTTCTCCGAACTGTTTTTTTAACAGGGTTGACCATTTAGTATAAAGGGCTTCTTGAGACAAAATTGATCCTCCACGCAATCACCTCTGAACAGGCTTTCTTAAAAAAATCTATAAAAGGATTACTCCAATATTTCAGGATTTTACAGGAGCCTTAAAAGAAAGATCAAATATCAAAACTCCAGCCACTCCAGGACGCACGCTCCCCAGGAATAACCTACACCAAATCCGGCCAGGACAACTCGGTCCCCATTATATATTCGTTTCTCTTTCTGTGCCTGTTTCAAGGCCAGGGGAATTGTTGAACTTACAGTATTTCCAAGATTTTCCATATTCATATAAAATTTATTTTCAGGAATTTCAAGATTATCCCTCAGATGCTCAAGAACAAGCTTTGTAGCCTGATGGAAAATAAAAAGATCTGCACTGGCCTTGTCAAGGCAATTCTTTTCGAGAACTTCACTGACTGCCAGAGGAACTTCATCCATTGAAAACTTTAATATCTCTGGTCCGTTCATGTAAAAATCATTTTCGGATCTTACGTTTCCAAACCTGTTCCGCCTCTCTTTAGCAGTTTCAGGAGATCTTGGCAATGCCATACCTCCTGCGGGAATAGTGAGATTTTTGGCTCCCCCTCCGTCAGTCCCAAAAACAAATTCGCCTATACCATTGATATTATTGGATTCTTCAACCATCGTCGCTGTAGCAGCATCTCCAAAAATAGTTCGAGTACTTTTATCCATGGGATTAATAAATTTAGTCAGAACATCACCAGTGACAAGCAGGACTTTTGAAGCAAGACCCGAAGCGATAAGGGATTTGGCTAATGCAAGTCCATAGACGTAACCAGAACAGCCAAGGTTGTAATCAAAAGCACCAGCAGATCTTCGCAGTCCCAATTTTTCATGAACTAAACACGCTGTCGCAGGCATTATGTAATCAGGTGTTTCAGTACAAAGAAGAAGAAAATCGACTTCTTCTCTTGAAATATTATATTCTTCAAACAGTGCTTCAGCAGCATTAACTGCCATATCTGATACAACTTCTTTTCCGGCTATTCTTCTCTCTTTTATTCCTGTCTTGTGAAATATCTTCTCCGGTTTCCATGTGCCAAATTCATCTACAAGCATCTGGTTGTCAAGAACATTCTCGGGAAGATAACTTGAAATCGCAGATATCACAGATTTTCTAATTTCCATACTAGTCCCTCCTAAATGACATAACCTATGCATTATGCCATTGTCACTCTTAGGTGACAAGCTTGCAATTAATCATATATTTTTTTAAAGGAATATATCACCTGTAAAAGAATAGAGCCATAAGTTTTAAAAAGAAAGGGTATCTTTATGGAAGATAAAAAATAGGGTGAAGAACCTTGAGTGATACGTACTGCCATCGCAAAAGCCTCACGGATTTCCGTGAGGCTTTTGCGACTAAACTGGTGCCGGACATCGGACTCGAACCGATACGCCCTCGCGGGCGCGGGATTTTGAATCCCGTGCGTCTACCACTTCCGCCAGTCCGGCAACTGATATCTATGAAATAAACACAACCAGAAAACTATGTATTTAAAATATTGCTCCACTTTCAGCGCATTAGATACTATCATTTTCTCCCACCACTGGCAATAGTTACGTTGTGCAGATATCCTGGTGAATAATAAGCCGATCAGGGACCTGCTGCTCATCCTGTTAAAGTATGAATTTACCTCCTGATTTTTCCTGTCCCTTTCCACCCATCTTATTCAACATATCAAGATCCGCAGATGAAGCAATATCGATCTTTGACTGGCGTTCCTGTTGTGCAGTCTTAATCTTTTCTTCATATTCCCTGATCGTTTTCTTTATATCCTCTACATCTCCCCGGATCCACTGTAAAATACTGTCAGCGAGAGGTTGAAGCTCCTCATCACCAGGAATTTCCTCTATCATTCCGAGTTCCTTGAGTATCCTGTGTTCTTCTCTTATGGAATCAAGAATATCCTCTTCAGTTATTATTCCCTTTTTATAGAGGACCCTTCCAAGAATATTGTACCTGCTTTTCATATTTTCCTGATTAGCTGCAAGTCCATCCATTCTTGACATCATCATCGAGATCAGTTCGTCAAAACTAATCTGCATCTGCTGATTCATATCAATTACTCCTTTCTTCAGACGAAATTATATTGATCCGGAAGAATTCCTAAATATTGAACCTTATCTCTACCAGATCTCCGTCCTTAACTACATAATCCTTACCCTCAAGTCTCAGTTTCCCTGCTTCTCTGCAGGATGAAAAGGAATATGAACATTCCCTGAAATCGTCGTAGTGGACTATCTGTGCCCTGATGAACCCCCGGGCAAGATCAGAATGAATAGCACCAGCTGCATCAACTGCAGTGCTGCCCTTTTTAAGAGTCCAGGCCCGAACTTCATCCTTTCCTGTAGTAAAAAATGATATCAGACCAAGGAGTCTGTATGCTTCCCTGATAAGCCTTTCTCTTCCAGGCTCTGTTACAGACAGATCTTCCATGAAGTCCTTCTGTTCTTCTGGATCCAGTTCTGCCAATTCCATTTCAATGCTTCCAAAGACCTTGACACAGGGAGTATCCGTGGAACGAGCTGTTTCCATTATCTTTTCATATCCAGGAATAGAGCTGTCCTCTGTCTGGGAATCATCCAGATTCAGCACTATCAATTCAGGTTTAAGTGTAACAAAGGCAAAACTGCTCAGTCTTCTTTTCTGCTCTTCATCAAGACCCAGGTCTCTCAGGGGATGCTCTTCCATCAGGTGATCCATGCATTTCTCAAGAAGTTTTATCTCAAGATCTTCATCTTTTGTTCTCTTCTTCTTTTCCTCAAGCCTTTTGAGCCTGTTCTCTATAACTGCCATATCCCGGAGAATAAGCTCCGTTTCAACAATAGCCCAGTCCCTGTAAGGATCTACAGTTTCCTCAGGATGGGGAACTTCGGGATTTTTAAAACACCTTATAACATGGACCAGCGCTTCTGACTCTCCTACAAATGAAAGGAAAGCATTTCCAAGACCCTCTCCCTTGCTGGCATTTCTCGATAATCCGGCAAGATCCACAAATTCGACAGTAGCCGGAGTTACTTTTTTAGGCTCGAAAAGTTTTACGAGGTCGTCGAACCTGACATCAGGAACAGGAACTACAGCCCGGTTGGGCTCTGTTTTGCCGCTTGCATAGGGCTTCACCTCTGCACCTGCTTTTGTTATTACATTGAAAACGGTAGATTTTCCGGATAATGGCAAACCAACTATTCCGCACTTAAGCATTTCGATCACTCCACAAAAAACAGTCTGAACTGATGATCCAGGAAAGATCTATTCAGACATTTTTTAAACCTGAATGAGCATAACAGAGAAAATGAGGTTAATCAAACTGGTATATTATACTATTGTGGAAGAAAAATTTTGTCTTTAGAATATTATTAATATCCTTTGTGAGGAGTGTGTTAGTAATGATCAAAAAGACCTGTTGTGCCCTGTTCTGTCTGCTGACGCTTTTTATTCTTCCTTCCCATTCTCTGGAGTTATCGAAACTGGATGTTGATTCTGTTGAATTTTATCCATCCGGTGCTATGGTAAAGTTCCTGCTTTCCGAAAAGGAACCTGCGCAGTTGATCCTGCCAGGAACTTTCAATAAGGAATCTATCAGATACGAAACAGATTCAGACACTACTGTCACAAGTTTTAACGTAAAGGAAAAAACAGTTTCTGAATGGTACCCGGATACACTTGCTTCCCTGAGAAAGGAGATCGACAATCTAATAGAGGAAAATCGAGAGCTCCTATCGGTTACAAAAGGACTTGAACAAACTGTCAAACATCTCAATAACTGGCCTCTGGACGAAGTTGAAACCTCGGAGATAAAAACGGTTTTGAACATCGTACAAAAGGAAAGGATAAAAACAGAATCAGAACTCATTGAAAAAAAGAAGGAACTGGACCTGACAAACAAAAAGATATCCCTTCTTGAAAATCAGTACAACTCGATGATGCCTCCCTTTAATAACAGGTTCATAATAATATCTCCGGAATGGGATGGACCAGGTGTTGTTCATATTTCGGCATGGACTGACCATGCTCGCTGGAATCCCGAATATGAGATGAAACTGGACACCAGCTCAGAATCGATCGAGCTTGCCCTCAAAGCAAAAGTGTCACAGAAAACTGGTATAGATTTAAGAGGAAATCTCGTCTTTAATACAGCCATTCCTCAGAGAAGTCTGACCCCTCCGGAAATAGAGCCACAGATAGTCGATTTCAGGGATGATGCTTCTACCTTGAAAATGTTACGTGAAAATGTTTCCCGTGCAATGTTCAAGGATGAAGCCCAGGTGCAGACCAGAATTTCCCAGAGCATTACAAATCTGTCTCTGTCTTCCAACGGAGTAATACCCGGTACAGGTGAAAAGGTATCTCTTTCATTGGGAGAAGAATATATTGATGTAAATGTATCATCTATTATTATACCGTCACTGTCGGAAGAGGCATGGATAACCGCAAAAACTCCAAACCTTACTACTCATCTTCTTGAGGGACCTGCTAAAATGTTCGTAGACGGTTCCCCTGGAGGAGAAACTCTCATAAGAGGTTATGCCGTGGGGGAAAAGTTCGAAATGCCCTTCGGTAAGATTCCCTTTCTCAAGGCAGAAAGAAAGGAATTTATCGACAGGAAAAGTACAAGCTGGACAGGTAAAGGAAGACTTGTCAAAGGTTATACGATAAATGCCGTTAACGGCCTGAAAAGTAAAAGGTTCGTTACATTTATGGACAGGGTTCCTGTATCCTCGAATGAAGATATTGAGATTGAAATCCTGGAGATCACCCCGGAAGTATCTGAGAAGGACGAGGAAAATATCCTTAAATGGCAAAGAGAGATGCTCCCCGGAGAATCCCTGGAGATCAAAGTTAAATACGTTATAAGATATCCCGGCGGTAAGGAGATACAGATCAGATAGTTTTTAATTTGGGAAGGAGTTCCATTATGCATCTTACCGTAGTTGTTGACGACTTTTGCCCCAACGCAAAGCTAAGGGGTGAACATGGCTTGAGCTTTTTTATAGAAACACCAAGGGGGAATATCCTTTTTGATACAGGCGCAGGAGGATCAATCCTGCATAATATGAAGGAGCTCCTTATCGAACCGGATAACATCGACAATATTGTACTCAGTCATGGTCACTGTGATCATACAGGTGGACTTATACCACTCCTTCAACGTAACAGCAGGATCCCTGTATGGGCAGAAAGTAATTTTGACACAGTTCGCTATTCCTTAAGGGGTGGTAGACGAAGATATAACGGTAATATCTATCCACGCCAGGCTATGGAATTTAATGCCATAGAAAGTGGAATGGAGATCATCGATAACGTTACAGCTTTCAGAATACCTGTATCGAGAAGAGATGATAGATATATTCCTTTAGTGAAAGAACTGGTTACCTTGAATTCCCAGGGCAGGTATGAAAAGGACCTCTTTAAAGACGACATATCCCTCCTGGTGAAAGGCAGGTACGGATACAGTGTTATACTTGGCTGTGCACATTCTGGTATTTACAACATACTTAACGAGATAAAGCGGATATATGGACTTGAATCATTTTATGCTGTGATTGGCGGAATGCACTTGAAATCCCAGACCATAGATTTCATTAGCAACACAGCATCTGCCATTGCTTCTTCCTTTACAATACAGAGATGGTTACCCAATCACTGTACAGGAATAGAGACCTTGATTCCCATGTCTGAATATCTGGACAATATTCATTGGGCATCTTCTGGCATGAAGATCGAAATATAAAGGTGGTTTTTACAGATGGGAGAATACAGCCAGGAAGTGGAACAATATCTTGAGACACTTAGAAAAGCCGGATTCAGGCTAACAAATCAAAGAAGAACCATCATAAGGACATTGCTCGAGAATATCGGCAAACATCCAAATGCCCAGGAATTACTGGAACTTGTCCGCCTGGAGGATCCTTCTATTGGCATTGCCACTGTATACAGGACTGTGGAACTATTGAACCAGATGGACATAATAAATCTTTCCAACCAGGAAGAAGGATTCAGACGATATGAAATAGCCGATGAAAAATTTCATCTTCATCTCTATTGTCGATGCTGTGGGAAACTGATCCATTCAAATGCAAATGATGAAATCGTAAAAACAATAAAGCAATGGGCAGAAACCCAGAACTTCACTATGTTGCCCCAGACACTTGAGATCTCTGGCATATGTGAGGAATGTTATCAGGACATTGAAGAAATAGATACCCCAGAAGGGTATTTTATCTCCTGCAATAACAGATGCCTTGATCTTGACCATAAAACAAGGAGGACTGGAGGAAGAAGAAGGGGAGGAAATCGACGTTGTCTCAATCCAAAATCACTGAAAAACAACTGATGGGATTCTACCCTCTTGACAGGTGTAAATAACCTCCTATAATTTTATTGATAATAGTTATCATTTAGAAAAGGAGGCCTATATATAATGCCTGGATTTGATGGAACAGGGCCATGCGGATACGGCCCACTTACTGGCAGAGGATTTGGACCATGCGGAACTGGAAGATTCGGTTTCTACGGAAGGTTCGGTAGAGGATTCGGATGGGGAGGACCAATGAGAAGGTTTAGAACTGGTGCATATCCTGTACCTCCTAACGTAAACTCCTACAGAGATTCTTACTATTCAGAAACTCCTTCCAATGAAGAAGAAAAAATGTACCTTGAGGAACAGCTTCAATACCTTGAAAAGGACATGGAGGAGGTTAAAGCAAGGCTTGACGCTCTATCCAAAGAAGAATAGCAGGGCTTGCTGAAACTTCTCTCTGCAAGCCAATCAATGGGCAGCATCTTTTGATTTTGCTGCCCATCTATCTTTTGACTATAAACGACACAGGAGGTTATACCCGTCATGCTGATAAGTATCGCCACTAAAGGATCAAAGGTCTGCCCCCATTTTGGTCACGCAGAGTTTTTTACAATGGTAACAGTGGATAACGGCCAGATCTCGAATATTGAAAAAAAAGAAAATCCTGGCCACGCTCCTGGAGCTTTGCCGTTATGGATGAAAGAAAATAAGGTTGACCTTGTTATCGCTGCAGGAATGGGACCAAGAGCCCAGGAGCATTTTTGCGAACACGGTATAGATACACTTATTGTTGAATCAATGGAAATTGAGGAAGCTATTTCATCCTATCTTGCGGGTACTATTACCCCTTCAAAAGGAGAATGTCACCACACCGATGAGTAAAGGAATACTGAAAATAGCGGTAGCAAGCGGAAAGGGAGGAACAGGTAAAAGCTGTGTAACTTCCTCTCTGGCAGCTTTTTCTGGCCATCTGGCAGTAGATGCGGATGTTGAAGAACCTAACCTGGCACTGCTCCTTGATATGAAGCCATCTTTTTTAAAAAATGTCGAGGTGCTGGTGCCATTGATAGATGAAGAAAGATGTATTGACTGCGGCAAATGCAGCCGTTACTGCAGATATGGAGCAATTGCAGATATAGGACACGGGAAACCCTTCTTAAACCCCAAATTATGTCATTCCTGTGGAGTATGTAAAATGGTTTGTCCCGTATCTGCCATCACGGAAACTCCCAAAAGAATTGGCGAGATACGTAGAGGTATCTCTGATCAGCTTGAATTGATCGAGGGCAACCTGGATGTTGGAATGATAAACAGTATACCAGTCATCGAAAAAGCTATAGAGACTGCTGAAACCAGATCACATCTTTTGATAATCGACTCTCCACCGGGGACATCCTGCCCAGTTGTAGCAACTCTGCAAAATGCAGATCTGGCAATACTGGTCACAGAACCGACTCCCTTCGGAGCAGCGGATCTTGAACTTGCCCTTCAGCTTGCCTCCGATCTTGGGATTCCCGGCGGAATTGTCATAAACAGATCCGATATAGCAAAAGTTAATATCCATGAACTTGGGGAAAAATACAACTTTCCAGTTCTTGCCGAATTCCCCTTTTCAAGAGCCGTAGCAGAATCCTATGCTCGGGGGATCAGTCCCTTTTTCATTGACAAAAACTGGCAGGATGGGACAAAGGAAATATGGGAATACATCAAAAAGGAGTTATCCTTATGAAACCTTTTGAAATAGTTGTACTCAGCGGAAAGGGCGGAACAGGTAAGACCACTGTAACATCAGCGTTGTCTGCTCTATCAGAAGGTACTGCAGTCCTTTGTGATACAGATGTGGATGCCCCTGACCTGTGGATACTTCTTGAACCTGTCACCGAAAAAACCTTTGTCTTTGAAGGAATGGAAATGGCCTCTGTAGATTCTCAGAAATGCACTGGGTGCGGAAAATGCCGAGACTTCTGTCGTTTTAATGCCATCAGCATTAAAAATGGCAAAGCAAAGGTTAACACATCTTTTTGTGAAGGATGTGGAGGTTGTGAATTAGTCTGCCCCGAAAATGCAGTCATCATGAAACATTTCAAACAAGGTGAATATTATTTCAGCAAAACGGCTTATGGCCCCTTCCTCCATGCCCAGATGAAACCTGGTGGAGAAAATTCCGGTCTCCTGGTTCAGTTGCTGAGGGATCTAGCCATGAAAGAAGCAGAAAAACTCGACAAGGAACTTCTCATAGTTGATGGACCTCCCGGAATTGCCTGCCCAACCATCTCATCTCTGACAGGAGCAGATCTTGCGATCATGGTGACAGAACCGTCCATGTCCGGCAAACATGACCTTGAAAGACTTGGACAGTTAGCTTTTTCTCTTGATATACCTGCCTGCGTAGTCATTAACAAATATGATCTGTCCGAGAGACATTCTATGGAGATCGAAGATTTTTGCCGATCCGTTAACCTGCCTGTTTTAGGCAGAATTCCTTTCAATAAAAGTATTGTTGATACTCTTTCTGAAAGAAAAATACCACTGAAAGAAATGAAACCACAAATAGACGAGATCTGGAATAAACTTATACAGCACAGGAAATCCCTGCAACAATCTGTTTAAAGATAAGATGAAAGCCGCTTCCTGAAGGAATGCGGCTTTCATCTTTTATATGCTTTCACTATCTTCTTAGCTTGTTTTTTCCAGGTTCTTTGCTAAAGTACTTTTCAGCCCATTAAGCAAGTTTGCAAAAAAATCACTGTTATCATATTTTTCAAGCTTACCTTCATCTCCGAGTCTTGCTATCTCAGAATCTATGGGAACCTGTCCTATTACCGGAATATTGAAATTCTGTTCTATTGTTTTCACATGACTGGGTCCGAAGAGATCATATCTTTCGCCACAATGGGGACACACAGTATAGCTCATATTTTCAATAACACCAAGAAGTGGAACATCAAGCATTCCTGTCATGTGAGCAGCCTTTTCTACCACTAGCACTGAAAGTTCCTGGGGAGAAGTCACAAGCATGAAACCATCAAGTTCGATGGTCTGCATAACTGTAAGTGGTGCATCAGAAGTTCCCGGAGGAAGATCGATCACAAGGTAATCAAGATCTCCCCAGTCTACATCCTCCCAAAACTGTTTTATTATTCCACCTATAAGTGGACCCCTCCAGACAACAGGTTTTGATGGGTCCTCCATGAGAAGATTTATTGACATTACCTTTATTCCGAGTTCCTGAGTCTCAAGAGGGACTATACCTCCCTCTTTTCCATAAAGCTGTCCCTTGACTCCCATCAATGTAGGGATGGAAGGACCAGTGATATCTGCATCAAGTATACCTGTACTATAACCGTCTTTAGCAAGAGCAACAGCTATGAGAGAAGCCATTGAACTTTTACCTACTCCTCCTTTGCCGCTGCCTACTGCTATAACTTTTTTAATACCCTCTTTTTTACTTTTAACTATAGGAGCATTGGCAGAAGAAGCTCCTTTATTCTGATTATTATCCATAAAAATACCTCCTGGTTATATACTTACCTGTGTCAGATCTCCCTTTAAATATTTATCCATTATGTTTGAAACCGTATCCAAAGGAGTTTCATACACCTTGATCTGGGCTGCTTTAAGTGCCATAGCAGCGTTTGGACCAACCTGTGGAACTATGACAGAATCAATGTTATTTTCCGCAAGGATCCTTACAGCATTTCCTCCCGCTCCATGAGCCATGGAGGTTGAACTGTTGTCTATACATTGGCACACCTTTCCTTCCTCGTCAAAAACGATAAAAAAAGGCGCCCTGGCAAACCTTCCTGCCATTCTGGAAGAGATATCCTTGCCTTCTGACGGAATTGCAATTACCATTCTTTTAGCCTCCCTAAATATATAAATGTAAAATCTAATTGATAATCATTATCACAACATGCCAAAGAAGAATTATAACATTTATGACAATCTCTTTAAATAGCACCCAAGGTTAAATCTTGAGATCTACCTGATACGTTATTTCTCAAGTTAATCTGTTACTTTGGAAGATTTTTCGACACCTGATCAAAGAAAGAATATCTGTATATCAGGTCCTGAAAATGATCGGTTTTACAAGCACTGTTGCAGGACGAACTCCTCGTGAATAAACAGCATTAAGATACAATCTCCCAGCAATTGAACCCATCTCAAAAAAAGGAAAATTCAGCCTGAAACTCTTCTCGGAAACAGAAAATATTTCTTCCGAACAAACGAGAAGGGAGGAATTTCCCAATTCTTCAGGACCAGGAATGTAATTTAAAAGGCTAATACCGGCTTTGTCTGAATCTTTAATCAACGCAAGGCTATCCCTTATCATGCAGAATATTCCAGGCTGAGTTACCGCAATTGCCCAGTTATCTCCGGGGGAAAGCCTTTCAAGTTCTGACATTAAAAAATTAGTATCAAGGGTTATAGAAAGGAATGCCCTGCTTGAATAACTAACATGAACAACGGGAATATCATTTCTTTTTTCTTCCGGATCAGGCTCATCAAGCCAGATAATTCCTTCTACCCTTCTGGATCTCAGACTTCTCATTATATTGGAACTTTGTCGGGGATTTCCACCAGTACTTTTTACAATTAGATCCTTTTTATATCTGGACATTATCCTTTCAAGCCCAGCCAGGAATCTGCCAGTCCAATTTTCATCGAGTCCTCTGAAAACTGCTGCCACAATTCCAGTCTTGCTGCCTGACAAAGCTCTGGCTCCTGCGTCAGGTTCATAACCAAGTGCCTTTGCAGCCTCCCAGACCCTTTGCCTCGTAGCTGCAGAGATCCTTGGATCTCCCCTCAATGCCCGGCTGACAGTTGCCTTGTTTACCTCTGCATATCTGGCTACATCTATAATTGTAACGCCCAAAAAAAGCCCTCCCTGAAACACGTTAAGGCAGGATGATCACCTGTTGTCCCACTTCTACATGACTCACAACCTCTTTCAGGTCGTTGTTCTGTAAACGTATACAACCATGACTCGCATTTGTCCCTATTTCATGCAGGTGCCCTTCGTCTGTACCGTGGACCCCTATCCCTTTCCATTTTCCTGTATCAATACGAATAAAATAATGACCGTAACCTGTCTTCTCCCCTGTTTGTTTATCTACATAAGGCTCCCACCATGAGGAATCCTGTATCTGCTGTACTTTGAAATTTCCTTCAGGAGTTCTCATATCACCTACTTTTTGCTTCTGACCGGAGTTCCTTCCCGTAGCACATGGGGCCATACAGAAGAAAACTCCTGTATTACTGTCATAACCTGCAAAAATATGTTCTTTTTTGAAACATATCCATGAAATCCCTTCAGGATCAAGTGGAACAAAATCGGAATCGAATTCCACCGACTCTTTATGAAAATTTTCAATATACCTGGATAGTTCCTCCTGATGATCCTCCATAAGAGCTATAATATCACTTTCTGCAAGGGATGGCCCTGCCTGGCAGAAGAAGAAATAAATGGAAAGGATCAGTAATGCTGTTAGCAAATTTAAACCATTTTTAGGCATTAAAACAGCTACCTCCTATAAACTCCCTGAGTACCGAATTGTTAGGTATTAACTCAGAAGGAATTATTGGGATATACCTCAGCATTGACAACAGCCTGCGAGCCTCACCGTGAACCCTTGAACTTCTTGGTACTGTATGCAATACAGGTTCAACGTAACTCTTTAAAACTGCCAGTTCATAGGGTAGAGAAGAATTAAACATAGCATCAGCCTCGTCCTGGAAAGGAAAAACATACTTCATTGATCCCCTGATAACTGCTGGCCATTGTATCAATGTATCCTCAGCTGAGTGACCTCTTGTGCGATAATCCCTTATCAACCGTCTGAACAATCTGTTGTCCGTAGTACTTGTTCTATTGTGCCTGTCAAGAGAAATACCAGTAAGTGGAGATATGAATATCTTGTATTTCATTTCCCTTGGAACGTTTCTTGATATCTTTTCATTCAACCCATGAATTCCTTCAAGGATAACTACGTGCTCATCGTCAAGCTGGACAGTTTCTCCAGACCTTTTCTCCCCTTCAAGAAAATCAAAGACAGGCAGGGTAACCTTCTGCCCAAGAAAAAGGTTGTCGAGAGTTCTATTCAGCAGTTCCAGGTCAAGAACATCAATTGTATCAAAATCGTACTGACCATTTTCATCTACAGGGGTATCCTTCCTGTCGAGGAAGAAATTGTCAAGAGAAATAGGAAAAGGTTTTTTCCCGCAAACTTTCAACTGTATATTTAGACGCTGAGCCATTGTTGTTTTCCCGGATCCAGAAGGCCCTGCTATACATATAAGCCTGATATTCTTTCCGGAACATTTTTCCGCCAGAAAACTTAATCTCTGGGTATGGAGAGCCTCAGAGATCAGGACAAGCTCAAGAGTACTACCCGAAACTACTCTTTCGTGAAGACTGTCCATTGTTCCAAGACCAAGTGTTCTCAGCCATTCCCCGTATTCAAGGAAAACCTCGGACAATTTTCTGGAAGCAGAGAAGGGCGGAACTCTCGAAGGGAAGTGGATCGTAGGGAACTGAAGGACAAGGCCAGGCTGAAATCTTTTTACCTCATAGACCTGAAGATAGCCTGTAGAAGGAGCCAGAGGTGCATAAAAAAAACCGTACATACCGTCACATTTATAGAGTTCAACCGGATCAACCGAGCTCCATCGAAAAAGATTGGCAGTTTCAGGCATTCCCTGCACTTCCATGGTCTTCATAGCCTTATCAAGAGGAAGCACTTCCCTTTCTATAGGAAGATCCCTTTTCACGAGATCTGAAAGGGCCTCTCTTATGGCTTGTATATTTTCTTCTGATACCTCTACATCTTCGAATTCCCAATAATATGCATCATTTATTGAATGCCTGATGATCACTTCCCTGCTCAAAGCTCTTCTGCAGGCAAGGACAAGGAGGAAGCTCAAGGACCTTCTGTAAACTTCCATTCCTTCGAATGTGGATGTATCTACAAATTCTACATGAGAGTCAGTGTCTACAACCCACCCAAGAGGTCGAAGGTAATTGTTCACTCTCCACGCAACTATATTCTTCCTGTGATCATATTCATATCTTTCGAGGAGTTCCTTGCCTGTGATTGGTTTTTCCTGGTTTATTGGAGTGTTTGAATCTACCTGAACCATAAAAGACACTAAAATCACCTCGTTTTATGAAAATTATCCCCTAAAGGAGTCATATGATAAATAGTGAAAAGCCCCGACTATTCTACATCGTCGGGGCTTTTTTATTATTTTTTGTTTGGATCCCATCTTCGGGCAAAACCCTGGGTGAGCCTGTCTATAACTATTGCAAGAATAACTATGCTGAATCCTGACTCAAAACCATGTCCGACATCTATCCTGTTTATGGAAAGGAGTACTTCCTGCCCGAGTCCTCTTGCTCCGATCATTGAGCATATAACGACCATGGCAAGAGCCATCATTGTAGTCTGGTTGACTCCGGCCATTATACTTGGCATCGCGAGAGGAACCCTTACTTCCTTAAGAAGCTGCCATTTCGTACAACCATATGCCAGAGCCGCTTCCTGGGTTGCCTTGGGAACCTGTCTTATACCAAAATCAGTTAGTCTTATGACAGGCGGCATAGAATATATAAGTGTCGCGATAACAGCAGGGACTTTACCCAAACCGAACAGCATCATGGCAGGTATTAGATAGACAAAACTTGGCATAGTCTGCATTCCGTCCAGTACTGGTTTCAAAAAACCTCTTACTCCCTTTACCTCTGCCATAAGTATTCCTGTAGGTATACCTATCAACAGAGAAAAGAACACTGCAGTGAAAATAACAGCAAGAGTGTCTATAGCAAGATCCCACAAACCGAACATCCCAATTATAACCGGCATTAAAGCCAAAACTATCGTACCAAGGATCTTTCTGGAAACAAACCAGGCCAGCACAGCTATAAGGATTATATAACCCCACCACGGTATAGCGGAGATAACCATATGGACGGTGTTTAGAACAGTAAATATACCGTCAGAGATACTGTCAAAAACTGGAGCATACGTTTGAAGCAGCCAGTCTATAAAATCATTAACATAACCTGCTACATGAAATTCCAGAACCTCAGGAAACATTAGTTATCTTTCCTTCCTGTTCAGATTTGTCTTTTTTGTTACCGATATCTAAGGATTCTATTTTTGAATCCCGTTTGTCTGCAAGCTCGATCCTTTTTCTGATATCCTGCACGAATCTTGCGACATATTCATCTGCAGGATCTGAGAGGATCTCCTCCGGGGAACCCTGCTGAACTATGTTTCCGTTCTTCATAACTGCCATTTTATCTCCAAGTCTCATCGCCTCATCAAGATCATGGGTGATAAAGAATATGGTTTTGTGCATTTCTTCCTGAAGACGTATCAGTTCATCCTGCATTTCCCGGCGTATTAAAGGATCAAGCCCGCTGAAGGGCTCGTCCATTAACAGGATCGGAGAGTCCATAACTATTGCACGAGCAATACCAACACGTTGTCTCATTCCTCCACTTAGAGATGAGGGATAATAATTTTCCCATCCAGTTAGCCCCACTCTCTCCAGAGCTACTTCTGCTCTCTCCTTACTATCAAGGGTATTAACTCCTTTGACTTTAAGTCCAAAAAGAACGTTTTGAAGTACTGTTCTGTGAGGGAGAAGTCCATAATGCTGAAATACCATTGCTACCTGCTCTCTTCTGAACCGAGTGAGAGACTTCTTGTCCATTTTAGTGATGTCCTGGCCAAAGATATCAATTTTGCCCGCTGTGGGGTTAATAAGCCTGATTATGCATCTTATAAGGGTGGATTTGCCACTTCCAGAAAGACCCATTACTACAAAGACCTTTCCTGGATCAACAGTCAGAGACAGATCTCTGACTGCTACCACAGATTCCTCGGATTTATCCAGTTCAGTAATAAGATCCTCGTTTTCAACGTCAATATCCTGATCGTTCTTTGCGTACACTTTCCATAGATCTTCAATTCTTATAGCTGGTTCTTTGGTCTTTTCCAACACACCGGCCATTGTTTATTTTTCCTCCAATGCTTTCTCTATTTTTGCTATTTTTGTCTCATCAGCAACCCATGATCTCCAGTCTTCCGGATATTCCCTCAAAAACCAGATGGCAGCTTCTTCGGTTCCCACATTGTTCTCGGTCATATAAGCAAGGGTATTGTTCATCTGGTCTATTGTAGATGTATACCTGTCAAGCATATATGTTATCTCGGGATTCTCTTCTGCATATTCAGAATTTACCAGGATATAAGCGATCATGTTCTTGATCCCACATCCATAATTTTTTTCCCAGATCACCTTATCGTAGGGAGGCTCCTTCAGTATTATCATGTCATATCGTCCCATTATAGCAGTTGGTTCCCAACCATATGCAAGAATAGGTTCGCCTCTCTCGTATGCTGAGGATATTGCCGCAGATAGCGCCGCTTCAGAACCTGGATCAAAAGGCTCGAAATACTCATCGAGCTGGTAGGTCTTGAGCTTTTTCCTATTTATAGTGTTGGCAAGCCATCCCACCGGACCGTTATAGAGGCGGCCCTTCCCGGGATCGTTCCTGGACTCGAAAAGCTTCCAGTATTTTTTGAGGTCAAAAACACTTTCCAAATCTGGAGCCATTGGCTCTATCCCACGTTCTTCGTCACCATATATCACATAGTCCGGGACGTACCACCCCTGAGGCACATCTGTAAAAATAAGGCCTGAATTATGGACTATTCCTGTATCTTTGATACTTTCCCACCATTCATGGAAATTGTCTACCCAGCATTCCATCATTATATCGATATCGCCTCTCTCGAGACCCAAAAGACCAGGCATAGTTTCAGCGAAAGTTATTTCTACCTCGATATCATAGCCATTTTCCAGAATAAAACCTGCTATCCTGTTATGTACCTGGGAACTGTCCCAGCTGAAATCCACCAATTGAGCGGGGCGTGCCTCTGCAGTTGACACAGTTGCAAAAATCAATGCCAAAAAAACTCCTGTGATCAATACCTGCTTAACCTTTTTTCTTATAATATCTCTCATTTGCACTCTTCCTCTCTTATATCTCTGTTTTCAATAGTCGAAATAGCATTTAAATTTCCTTCCATAAAAAGCAGGCCCTGATCTGATAGTATTATCAGGGCCTGCTTTTCCCATTTGCCCGATTATTTTCTAAGCGCTTCTGATATCCTGGCAATCCTTTCATCATCGGAAATCCAGGCTTTCCATGCTTCAGGAAATTCCTTCAGGAACCATGTGGCTGTATCTTCTGCATCTGCTCCTTCGTTTTTCATATATGCAAGGACTTTGTTAGTCTGAGAAAGTGAAGATTCGTACTTGACAAAAAATTCTCTAAGATCTGGATTTTTCTCTGCAAATTCCTTATTGAGAAGAGTAAGCACATTAGCTGGGGCATGAGCACATCCATGATTTTTCTTCCATACGTCTTCGCTGTATGCCGGCTCTTCCAGCTTAATCATGTCATATTTTCCCATTATTGCCGTTGGCTCCCAATAATAAGCGAGAATAGGTTCGCCTTTTTCGTAGGCTCCGGCTATTGCAGCTGCAAGAGCTGATTGGGAACCTGGATCGAAGGATTCTATGACATCATCAAGTTCATAGGCCTTTATCTTGTCAATATTAATACTGTTAACCACCCATCCAGAAGGACCGTTGTAAAGACGCCCCTTTCCGGAACTGGATTTATCCTCAAAAACTTCCCAGTATTTTTCCAGGTCAAAGACATTTTCAAGATCAGGTGCCAACGGGGTAATGTCTCTCGAAGGATCCCCATTTACAAGGTAAGCTGGAACGTACCAGCCCTGGGGAGCATCTGGGAATATCTTGCCCACGTTGAAAACTGCCTCTTTTTCCCGGGCTTCGTTCCACCAGTCAAGGTAATTGTCTACCCAACCCTCCATTAGCACATGAACATCTCCTCTTTCAAGGCCAAGAAGACCAGGCATTGTCTCGGCAAAGACATATTCCACATCCTTTTCGAAACCCTCTTCCAATATAAACCCTGCTATTCTGTTATGAACCTGGATGCTGTCCCAACTGTTATCTACAAAAACCACAGGGGCAGCAAAAGCAACATTTGTGAAAAACAGGATCACACTCAGCATTGATATTGCTACTATGGATCTTTTCATCATGTTAAAAAGAGTTTTTTTGTGCATAAAAATCCTCCTTATTTTATAAATAAGTCTCAACTTATGTTCTGTTTTTTACTTAGATCGGGCCTTAGGTAATTTCAGACGTGAATACAGTAAATTGGAAAACTTTACTACAGTATCAAGAGGTATCGAAAAAGGTAAACATGCAGTAGTAGTAAAAATAAACTGACTTTTGAGTTCAGTTACTGTCCAAACTTCGCTCAAGCTCCATTACTTTTTTTTCGAGCTTAAAAACCCTATTTTCCAGTTCCCTGTTGTTTTCCTGAATTCTTGTAAGAATATCTGATGGGATTTTGCGGTCTTCCCTGGCAGCGATAACCATCTGCCTTACAGAAGTGTTTCGATAAAGAGTGGACCTGGCTATACCTAATTTTCTGGACAATATCTGAAAATTAATGTCTTCTCCCGATTTCATCAATTCGTCAAGTTGTTTTTCAACCTGAAGGAGAAGTTCTTTTTTCTCTTTCTTCGTTACTTGCTTGTCCGGCAGTACTGAACACACCCCTTTCGTGCTTCATATATGCTACACAAGTAGCTTTTGTATATTATCATAATCACAAAGTACTGTCAATTTTGCCCTTTTCTTTTATAATTAATAGTCAGTGGAAATACGAAGCAGAAAGAATCACCGGGAGGTTACCATATTATGGAATCTGCAGAAGGACAGGCAAAGATATACGAACTCGTGGTAGAACAGATAAAACAGCTTATTGCCAGAGGTGACCTGGAACAGGGGGACCCACTTCCCCCCGAAAGAAAACTTATCGAAGATTTTGGTGTAAGCCGTAGTTCTCTAAGGGAAGCTTTCAAGGTGCTTGAATCCCTGGGACTAATTGAAAGTATTCCCGGAAAAGGACGTTTTGTCAGAAAAGCGAGGAAAAATTCATGTATAAGCTCAAAGGTTCAGCTTGAGGATGAAGCTATCCTGGAACTTGTGGAAGCCAGAAGAACCCTGGAACCTCTTATTGCTTCAGAAGCAGCAAAGCATGCAACAGCTGGTGATCTTGCAAGAATAAGGAAACTGCTGAACGTAACTGCAGAAGATGTGGAATCACTTGCACACAGAGCAGAATGTGATTATTCTTTCCACCTGCTCCTTGCAGAAGCCACACATAATTTTATATACGTTAGTATCATAAAAATGACCTTCAACCTCATCATGGCCACTCATCAGAGGATATATACCCTTCTGGATGACAAGGAGGTCTTTCTGAAAGAACACCAGAGAGTATACGAAACTCTCCTCTCAAGAAACGCAAAAGCAGCCTCAGAAATAATGGAATCACACGTTACAAGAGTTTACAGGACGCTTCTCGATGCCCTTGCCACAGAAGGAGAGTAAGCAGAAACAGTTATAATGATGCTGGACAGAATATAATCCTGAACGCGATATATTTATACTATACCCAGTGTAATGGCCCACAAGGGGATAGTAACTATGGAAAGGACCGTGCTTGTTGTTATAAGTTCAGAAGCATACTTGCTATCCATTCCCATTCCCTGTGCTACAGAGAAAGAATTCACGGCCACAGGCATTCCGCAAACCAGGACAACCACCTTGAACATAAGCCCTTCTACTGGCCAGAACATAAAAGCTACCAAGACAAGAGCAGGAGTTACAACGAGCTTGAAAAAGGCATCGAACCAGGTTTCTTTCAACGCTGCTGCGAGTCTGTCAGAATTAAAGGATGCCCCTATTGTAAGAAGAGCCAGACCACTAGCCATTTCAGCAAGGACGGAAAGGGCCTTGTCAAGAGAGGAAGGGATCTCGCATAATCCTGAAAGAGAAAAGGCTATTCCTGCAGCAACTGCCAGTATTATAGGATTTTTGACAAGATTTTTAACAGCTGAGATCAAAGATCTCAAGGATAAACGCCCGGAAAGAGCTATCTGGGCAATTCCAATGGACATTATATGATAACCCACCATCCCAACGGCAAGATATATGCTCAAAATCTCCAGACCCGGATCTCCAAAAAGCAGGCTTATTACAGGCAGTCCCATAAACACATTATTTGCCCTTATTGAACAGAGGATCGAAACAGGTATTCTTTTTTTGGGAAAACCTGTAATCCTGTTTCTCACAATGCCGGAAACCCAGGCAACAAGAGGTGTCACTATAAATGCTAAATAAAGACCCGTAAAAAGGGAAAATCCTGAAATGGATGAAATATCGCACCTGATCATCAATCTGAAAACCAGAGCAGGCATGGCGACCCAGAATATTATAAAATTAAGCTTGTAAATAAAATCTGCGTCCATTATTCCTTTAAGCTTGAGAAACCAGCCAAGGAGCATTATCATGAATATAGGTAGAATAGCTGTAAGAGCCTGCATACATTCTTCTCCTCTCAATAATAACCTTGAAATCTTAACATATATTACGTGAATAGGAGTGAAATAACATGACAGTCCCATCCAATATTTTCAGAGAATATGACATAAGAGGTGTAGCTGATACAGAGCTATCAAGTGATACAGTCATCAAAATAGGAAGAGCTTTCGGAACTTACCTGTACAACGAGGGTGTTGGATCTATTGCCTTAGGAGGAGATGTAAGATTTTCAACTGAAAGGATCAAAAGGGACATTACCGAGGGCCTTACATCCACAGGCATTGACGTCACTGACATCGGTACTGTTACTTCACCCCTTCTCTACTGGGCCCTTTACCATCTGGATCTTAACGGAGGTGTTATGGTCACTGGGAGCCACAATCCAAAGGACATGAACGGACTGAAGCTCGCATGTGGAAAATCCACTATTTACGGTGAACAGATACAGGAAATTCTAGAGATAATAAAAAAAGGAGAATTCCATCAAGCTGAAAGGCCAGGGTCCTGCACAAAAAAGGACATCTCAGAAGAATATATGTCTATGCTCTCATCAAAGATCAAACTTGGTCCGAAAAAACTCAAAGTTGCCGTTGATTCTGGAAACGGAACTGCCGGGGTTTACATTGAACAATTCCTTACCGACATAGGATGCGAAGTTTATCCCCTGTTCTGCGAACCAGACGGAAATTTCCCAAATCATCATCCGGATCCTCTGAAAAGAGAAAATCTTGTGGACCTTATAGAAGAGGTAAAAAAGAGAAAGGCCGATGTAGGCATAGCATTCGACGGTGACGCTGACAGGATTGGAGTTGTTGATGAAAAAGGAGATGTGGTCTGGGGAGACACCTTGATGGCACTGTACTGGAGAGAGATACTTCCAGAAAATCCCGGAGCTGTGGCTATAATTGAAGTCAAATGTTCCCAGGCCCTCGAAGATGAGATACTGAGACTTGGAGGCAAACCTTATTATTACAAGGCCGGGCACTCTTTGATAAAAGCCAAGATGAAAGAGCTAAATGCACTTTTTTCCGGCGAGCTTTCTGGCCATATGTTCTTTGCTGACGAATTTTACGGCTTTGACGATGCATTCTATGCAGCAGGGAGATTAATGAGGATACTCTCCAATTCCAACAGGACCTTGTCAGAGATGCTTTCGGACATGCCTGTTTATTACAGTACTGCCGAGATCCGGGTGGATTGCCCGGATGACAGGAAGTTCGAAGTAATAGAAAAAATCAAGGAAGACGCTCTCAGGGATCACGAAGCTATAACTATCGACGGAGTCAGGATAAAATACCCTGACGGATGGGGACTGATAAGAGCATCGAACACCCAGCCTGTGTTGGTAACGAGATGTGAAGGAAAAACTAAAGAATCCCTTGATGCAATAACAGAAGACATGAAAAACAGAATGAAAAAAGCCGGATTGCCGGATTTTGAATGGACATATTAAATAGCCAGAAGGGCAGTCTGGTTCAGACTGCCCTTTCCCACAGCATCTTCCCTTCTTCAAAATGAAATCTTGCATGCCCCATGTCCGCCAGGTAGGTAAGATGCGCGGAAACGGTAGCCAGAGACAGAACATATTGTGTTGCATTCAAAGGAATGTTGTATTTTATGCAAAGTCCTTCAAGGATTCTTTCTCTGGAAACTGGCTCAGAACAGATATTTAAGATGGTCTCTCCTGTTTCCTGAAGGGCCTTTCTGTTAATTTCTACAAGCTTTTTTATACTTTTTGTCGGAGACGCATGACAGGGAACAAAATATTCTGCTTCGAAGTTCTCAAGAAAAGAAAGGGTCTCATATTCTGCACTTACGTCAAGAGTTACCATAACCTTGTATTTGTCGATAATCTCCTCAGAAAAAAGGGCGTCAGCAATGTAAAAAACCTCGTCATGGGTAAATATGCCAACCATGTTAATAAAGTGCCCAGGCAAAGGATAAAATTCAAAGGGAAAGTCATCAACAGACCCAGAAACCGGAATAACTCTGTCCACCCTTGAAGGGGAAGCCCTCAGAAACTTGTTGTTAAGTTCCCTGAAAGGGAAAGCTGACCATAGAAGCAGGGGTTCCATAATAGGATGGGAGGTTATACAGGCTTCTATTTCTGTCGCCCAGACTTGGCATCCAGTTTTTTTCTGCAGGTAAAAATTTCCACCAACATGATCTGCATTTGAGTGGGTATTAATAACCCGCTCCAGGCTAAGGTCCTGTTCCTGTAACAACCGGTACAATGCTCTACCGGAAGAATCATCACTTCCTGAATCAAACAACGTAACCCTGTCAGCATCGAGATATAATCCGATGTTAACCCGACCTGGAATGTAGAAACTATTTCCGGCAAGCTTTTCAATCTTATAATTCAACATTGTCCTCCTTTTGTTTTATTTTCAGATAATTTTTTCTATTTAGACTTCTTTTTGTTTGTACATAAATGTGCATTTTCTTGTTATAATTTTAGTGCGTTTGGTACGGACCAACTTTTTGATAAAATCTCAAAATTCAACTTGAGGAGGTAACAAAATGAAAACCATGACACGTGAAGAAAACATTCTTACTGATCTGGAAACCTCGGAAGATCTACTTTCCCAGCTAAAAGACCTGAATGATGACATTCTAAGAGCCAGGCTGGATTCCTGAGCATTTATAAATAGTTTATGAAACCTTGGACCAGGTTTGCCTGGTCCCTTTTTTTGGATTCTATTCCTTCCTGTTTTATCATGCAAGAATATCAGGCAAGTCTATATAAGTTTCCCTATGATTGCTACTGATCAAAAGTTGATATATAATCCCTTCGGTAAACAGGAGGTGACATTATGAATGAAGCGATCAAAATCGCTAATCTTCATAAGAATTTCGACGATCTTACTGTATTGAAGGGAGTTAACCTTTCGGTTAAAGAAGGTGAAGTGGTCTCTGTTATAGGGCCAAGCGGTTCAGGCAAAAGCACTCTCGCAAGATGTATATGCAAACTTGAAGAAATCGATGAAGGTGAAATATTTCTGTATGGCGAAAAGATAAATGATGGAAGGCATTCAAATAAAGAACTATCGTCCATGGTAGGAATGATCTTTCAACAGTTTAATCTTTTCCCCCATCTTACTGTTCTGGAAAACGTAACCCTTACTCCTATGAAGGTAAAAGGCCTTTCTAGAGGACAGGCAGGAGAACTTGGAATAAAACTCCTCCAAAGGGTCGGATTGTCAGACAAAATGGATGTAAGACCTGGACAACTTTCAGGAGGACAGATGCAAAGAGTTGCCATTGCAAGAGCTCTCGCTATGGAACCGAGAATAATGCTCTTTGATGAACCCACAAGCGCACTTGACCCTGAACTTGTTGGAGAAGTTCTTGAAGTTATCGCTGATCTTGCTCAGACGGGAATGACAATGATGATAATTACCCATGAAATGCTCTTTGCCAAGGAAGTTTCTGACAAGGTAGTCTTTATGGATGAAGGCAATATCATAGAAGAAGGACCACCAGATAATGTCCTGACAAACCCTTCCCACGAAAGGACCCGGACTTTTTTAAGGAGAATGCTTGCACATTTCGGTTCTCAATTAACTGAAAAGCCTTCTGGAGGTAATTTATTATGACCCTTGACTTTACTACGCTTATTCCCTATCTTCACATGTTCTGGGCGGGAATGACAATAACCGTCAAGGCATCAGTAGCTGCCGTGCTTATAGGTACCGCTCTTGGTGTGTTAATTGGAGCAATGAGGGTCCTTCCAGTCAGACCTCTAAGGACTATTTCCGGAGCATATGTATATGTAATCAGGGGGACACCCCTTTTGATTCAGCTCTTTTTGATCTATTTCGGACTTCCATCTCTTGGGCTGAATCTTCCTGCATTTTCTGCTGGTGTTATTGGGCTGGCCATAAACTCTTCCGGCTACGTAGGAGAAATAGTCAGAGGAGGAATAGAGGCAGTGCCCAAGGGACAGTGGGAAGCTTCCCAGGTGCTTGGTCTATCTTATCTCAAAACCATGAGACATATAATTTTACCGCAGGCTATAAGAAATATGCTTCCAGCTTTCGGCAATGAATTTATAACACTGATAAAAGAATCCTCTCTTCTCTCAACTCTTGCTATAACTGAACTTACAATGGTAGGACAACAGGTCAGAAGCGTTACATATGCATCTTTTGAAACTTTTATCCTTGTGGGGCTGATATATCTCTGTCTTACAAGCTTCATAGGATTGATGCTTGGAATAGTTGAAAAAAAATGGCAGGTAAACTGAAGAAGTGTTAGAAAAGGGGAAATGGCAGCATGTTTTTTACACTACGCTGCCATTTCCATATGGAACTTCAACAGACTTACGCAATCTTCCATATTTACTCATTTCATGATCCGCTTCCAGTGCATCAATGTAACCCCAACATGCTCCTACTATTTCTCTGACTGACATTTTTTTCTTTCTTCGCATCTCTTCCCACAAGGCTTCAGAAAGATACATCCAGACCCTTAATTCGCTGTAATCATCACCTGAATACTGGGTAAGAAGCACAAGATATCCTGAGGAACTTGACAAAACTACCGGATTGGAAAAGTTGGTATTCATCTGCATCAAATTATCCCGGGAAAATCCCAGACGTTCTATCTGCCTGAAATCCCTCTCCGAGGGAAGTTCAGTGAGAGAGAACCAGATCAGGGGATATTGATCAAAATGTTGAATATCTAAACCTGAACTGAACCACAATTTAATTCTTTCCAACATGGCTGTACTGTTCTGAAGCAGAGCCTTTCTTATACCCCAATAAGCTATACGCAGAACATCATCAGAATAGATCTTTTCTATCACCCAGTTTTCGTTAGTCCACTGATTGCCCTGGTTGAAAATAAAAAGATCCTTTTTTACAGATCTAAGAACCATTAGAGTAGAAATGTGACTTCCGGGAGGACGCAACTGTTCCAGCAATTGTCCCTTGAGATACTTTACAGAATTCGCAGTTATCTCAACATCCGGAATATCAATTTCTTTCAACATCAGTTTCTCACCGTCGTAGAGAAAAATTTCCTTCCATTTCTCAGATGCTATCTTACCGTAAAACCAGGAATCCATAGTCTCTCCAACAGAAGAACCAACTATCATCCTGCTGTAAGGAAGATAAAGCACTACCTTCGGGAGGAGGTATGATGGAATATCTGGAATATAGGTATTATCCGGCAATCTCAAGATCCTGCCATCCGACATAAGTTCAAATATCATATCCTCACCTCCCTGATAAAAGCCTATCACGTTAACACAATACATTCAAGAGGAGAATAGACCTTTTATTCTCTCCACCTTCTGTGAAACCATAACCACTGTTCCGGATGGACCAAAACCATCCTTTCCATTTCCATACTGCAACTCTCTGTTAGTTTCTTTATCTTCTCTTTTTTATCAGGAATACAGGAAGGACCAATCACTGGTCCAATAATAACCTCGTGCCGAAATGGTTCTATCCTGTATGAAACAACAGGTACTATAGGAATACCAGCCAGTACAGATATTGAAGCGGGTCCGGCTGCTACAGAACATTCCCTGCCCAGAAAAAAAAGTCTAATGCCGGATCTTCCTCCATCCTGATCAGCAACAAGACCAATAAAGGCTCCCTCTCTTGCTGACCGTACAGCCTCAGCCATTACCCTGTTCTTAGGTATTGTTTCAACACCTGTTTTTTTTCGAAAATCATTCAGTAATCTTGCTACATCTTCATCATTTGGATCTCTTGCTACAGCCCTGAGTGGGTATCCCCTGATCCCGAGCCATGCTGCGAGCAATTCCCAATTACCAATATGAGCTGCAAGAATTACTGCTCCTTTACCTTGTTTTACAAGATCTTCCAGTATACTTTCTCCAGTAACGCTTACGACATATTTTTCTACCGAATCAGGATTTTTTACGAGACAGAAATACTCTGTCAAAGACAGCGCAAGGTGTCTATAGGATCTTTTTACGATCTCCTTTTTCCATCTGGAATCTTTATCAGGAAACACAATATCAAGATTTTGCAAAGCAACTTTTTTACGGGGAGATACCATAGTAGTAAGACCATAGATTACTTTTGTAACTAATTCAGCTCTTTTGCCAGGCCTGACAAAAGATGAAAACATATTCAGGAGAAATGAATTAAAAGACATGGAAATAATCCCCGTGAGTGCATATTTTCATAATGATTACACCTGTTTTCGACTATGCGGGACAGATCTTTATCATATAGAACTTTTTCTTTCCTACTCTGAAAAAGAGATGGTCCTCGTGTAAAAGATTTTCCTTTTTTACATCATACTGCTCATCCGTTATCCTTGTTCCGTTGAGATACAATCCTCCGCCTTTTATAAGTCTCCTCGCTTCTCCTTTGCTGTTACAACATTCTGAAGCTACCATGATATCCGTTACGGAACACGGAAGAGATATATCAAGTTCTGAGAAAGGAACTTCACCGGAAAGAGAATCTATGGTCGAATCATCAAGATCGGAAGGTTCAAAGGTTCCTCCAAAAAGTATGTTGCTTGCTCTTATAGTCGTCTTTGCAGCTCCTTCACCGTGAACTACCGATGTAACCTCATAAGCCAGGCGTTTCTGCCCCTTTCTCTCTCCAGGGTTTTCAAAATGCTCCTTTATTATTTCATCTATTTCATCATCTTCAAGGAAGGTAAAGAGGTTAAAGAGCTGTTCAAGCTTTTCATCTTCTGAATTGATCCAGAACTGATAAAACCTGTAGGTTGAGGTTCTTCTACTGTCAAGCCAGACTGCTCCGTCCTCGGTCTTTCCGAACTTGGTACCGGATGAGTTCAGCAAAAGAGGGTTAGTACCTCCAAAGACGTCACCTCCACTTTTCCTGCGGACAAGCTCTATCCCTGAAACAATATTACCCTGCTGGTCATTGCCGCCCATTTGAAGACGACAATTATGATTTTCATAAAGGTGGTTGAAATCATAAGCCTGAAGCAGGCTGTAAGAAAACTCCGTATAGGAAATACTTTTATCCGGATCATTAAGCCTTGATCTTACATGTTCCTTGGCTATCATGTAATTTACTGTAAAATATTTACCCACATCCCTAAGGAACTCAAGGAATGACATGGATTTAAGCCATTCATAATTGTTCAATATGATAGCTCTGTTATCTACTCCCTCGAAATACATGAAATGCTCAAGTTGTTTCCTGACTCCCTGAATATTTTTCTCCATTTGCTCAAGTGTCAGCATAACCCTTTCCTTGCTCTTGAATGAAGGGTCACCTATCAATCCTGTTCCGCCCCCTGCAATGCAGATAGGGTTATGTCCAAGCTTCTGAAGCCATGCCAAACCCATTATAGGTATCAGATGTCCTACATGAAGGCTGTCTGCTGTGGGATCAAACCCTACATAGGCCGTTACAGTTTCTTTTTCAAATAGTTCCCTTAATTCTTCAGGATTACTGCACCATTCTATGAAACCTCTTTTTTGAAGAACATCAAGTACGTTTTTTGTCATATTCAAAAACCTCCCAGAAAACAATTATAGCAATTTTGTGATCGTCAGCAGGACCTTCAGGGTTTCGTCCATTCCACAAACCCCTCGTTAATATTTTTCATTACCAGTGATATTTTGCCAAGATCTCTTAAGGTATCTGCAACATTAACAAGCTCATCAGAACGTTCCCCCAGATCAGTTCCCATTTTTTCTGCAAGAGAACCAGCCTGAGCGATTTTTTCAAGGGCCAGGGACATTCCTGGTCCGTCGAGCACAAACCAAATAAGAGCTTTTTCAGCTATACCAGGATCTTTAAAAGCATAGCTGATTCTTTGCGGTACAAGGAACCCTGATTCCAGAAAACCAAGATATGCTATGTTTTCATTGGCTACTCCGGAAAGGGTCATAGGTACAGATATTGCTCCACCTGTTTCAAAACCCTCTACCGATTTGAGGGAAGGTGTAAAGGTGCTCCACTTTGTCGTCCAGAACTTACGGACAAGATCCCTCCCTGAGTCTCCTCTTTCAAGGAACTGAATCCCCATACCAGGCAGGGAGAAAAGAAGAAGCTTGCTCCTTCCTGAAACATTTAAGACAATGGGCCCGGCAAGAACTTCCTTCAGGCTTGATGCCAATTCCCCTTCAAGATCTATAGTCCTATCTGTCAGAAGGCCCTTAATATCAGGAAGATTGATCCCCGCTGCCAAGAGGACAGGTTCCGGAATAACAGCGCTTTGATCCCACTTTATTGGCCTGAGTGATTCCGTATAATTTCCAGGCAGTATATCTTCGAGGCCAAATATCTTCCATGTCAGCTCGCCCCTTTTATCATCCTGATCCCATCCTGCATAAAAGGAAACATCTCCAGATCTCGACGGAATACCGTACAAAAGACACAGCTGACTTAGAAGCCCAGCGTCTTCAAACCAGAAAAGATTTTTATAGTCCCTGTCCAGCTTCCCGAAATCTGTATCAATTGAGGGAATTTCCTCTTTTACAGTACTGATCATCTTTTTAAGCCCATTCTCTGATGTAGATACTAGTAAAAGACCGCCGTCCCTTTTTAAAAACAGAGGTTCATTGAAAACGGAAGGTGTCAATTTCATCATGCCCTGTTTGTCCGATAAAAGAGAAACATCGCCAATGTTGTTCCACTTCTCAGGAATTGTTCCCCCTGCCAGTTCACCGAGTTCCTTGAAAGGTAGCCTGACAGAGGCCATAACCTCTGTTTTTGTCCCTTCCAGGGTCATCAATACAGCAGTTTTCTCTGATCTCGAAGCAAGTGGCAAAATAGACTTTAACTTTTCTATGATTATTCTTTTATCTTCGACAATATTTGCAGATTTATTCCCTTTTGCAATGTTAAAACTGTCTCCTTCAGCAGAAACAAAGATGAAGGGACTATCGAAGGTCGGGTGTGGTATAGCCCTTGCTATATTTCTTTCCTCAGGAACATGTCCTATCAGAAAAAGAAGCAGACCTGCTATAAGTATACTCAGTGTAATGCCGGACCAGAATAACAATCCCTTACGCATTTTACTCATCTCCTAAAACCTGTTATAGAAAAAAAGTATAAAACAGTTATATGATCCTGCTTGCAAAAGAGGATCTCTGGCTTTAACTGTAATAAATTTAGCCTTGGAGAAAAAATCCTTTTCCACCAGTAAAAAAACCAGTTTTATTTATTATTTCCTGGTAACTATTCTGTCTTCTGCTGTTTCAAGAAGCGTTTTCCCTGAGATCAAGAGAGATCTCAATTCGTCCATATCTTCGGTTCCGTTCAGTTTTAATCTTAAATTTTCCGCAATGAATGAAATATCTGAGAGAATTTCATTTAGTTCTGATTCTGCTCTTGCGGGCTGAACAGGAATAACTTTTCTCTCTGGAACCTCTTCCTGTCTCAGTTCCAGAAGGTCAAATTCCTGGCTGGGGGCAGGTGCCACAGCTCCCAGACCTTTCTCTTTCATGGCATTAACAAGGGCAGTAGATGATCTTTCCTCTCCATGGGTTACAAAAAAGAAGGGGTTTGTAGAAAAATTTGCTGCCCATGTCAAAAGATCGTCCCTGTCAGCATGTGCTGAAAAGCCGTTAACAGTATGGATCTGGGCCCTGACATTGACTTCTTCTCCTGCAATTCTTGCTGTTTTTGCACCTTCAACTATGCGCCTGCCTAAAGTCCCGTGTGCCTGATATCCTACAATGATAACATGGTTATTCCTGTCCCAAATGCTGTGTTTGAGATGATGTACTATTCTTCCTCCGTTTAGCATTCCGCTCCCTGCAAGTACTATCGCATGTTTCACTTCATTGATAGCTCTCGATTCATCCACGGATTCAACAAAGTTAAGCTGTCTGGGACTGAAAGGATTATTTCCATTCCTGATATGTTCCTGAACTTCGGATGAAAAAAGACCGGGATATTCGTCATATATCTTTGTTGCCTTAACACCCATGGGAGAATCGAAGTATATAGGCACGTTATCCCTCAAAAGGCCATCTTTCTGCATCAGCATCAGTTCGTAAAATATCCTCTGAGCTCTGTCAACTACAAATGTAGGTATAAGGACCTTAGACCTGTTACGCAAGGCCTCCCCCATTATGTTCCGGAACTCTTCCCGTGTTTCCTCGTTAGACTTATGAGTTCTGTCTCCGTAAGTCGATTCGATAACGACAAAGTCAGCATCTTCTATAAAAGCAGGATTTCTTCCCATAACAGGATTTGCAGGGCCGATGTCCCCACTGAAAACGATCTTTATTTCCTTTCCGTTTTCCTCAAGGAAGAGCTCGATAATGGAACTTCCAAGAATATGCCCAGCATCTCTGAACCTCGCTCTGATCCCCGGTGAGACTTCAACAATATCATCATAGCTGGTCGCGTCAAGGAGCCCTATAGAGCTGTCAACATCTTCATCAGAAAATAAAGGTTCAATAGAAGGAAGACCCTTGCGTTCATTCTTACGAGATTTCCATCGGGCTTCCTCAGCCATAAGATGGGCTGAATCTCTCCATAGAACCTCCACAAGATCGGCTGTAGGAAGTGTCGTTTTAATTCTTCCGCTAAAACCTTCCTTACATAAAAAGGGAATCCTGCCGGAGTGATCTATGTGGGCATGGGTCAGAAGTACAGCATCAATTTCAGATGGTATGAACTGAAAAGGTTCCCTGTTCTTCTTATCGTCATTTTTCCCCTGGTACATTCCACAATCTACTAAAATTTTCTTTCCGTTTGCCTCAATAAGATAATTTGAACCAGTTACCTCTCCAGCAGCACCATAAACCTTTAACTTCATCTGTTTGCACCTCCTGAGCTATTATTCATCCTGTGATCTTTTGTTAAAGGGGATAGAACAGGTCAGCCTCGTTCCCCTTCCGGGAAAAGACTCTACGTGTAGTTGCCCTCCAAGCAGATGAAGTCTTTCCATCATGTTTGCAAGTCCCCTGTGTCCCTTGAGCCTGAGTTTTTCAAGATCGGCTTCAGGTTCAAACCCCTCACCGTCATCTACTATTTCCATTTTTATATCGCCATTGTCACTAAAGACAGATCCGTTCACATTAGAAGCTTTACCATGCCTGGACGCATTGTTGACACCTTCCTGGAAGACCCTGAAAAGGGTAACTATGCTTTCCCTTGATAATACAAGGTCATCTTCTACATCCACATTTACATTAATATTGAAATAACGGGATAATCTGTTCGCAAGTTCAGTCAGTGCATGTTCGATACCGAGATCAATCCACGGAGGAGAGAGCTCGTCGCAAAGCCCCCTGAGTTCCCTTACCGTATTGCGAGCAGCTTCTTCAGCTATATCCAGATGCTCTGAACTGCGATTGTCTGACAAATCTACCTTTCTTTTGAAAAGCCTGATCTGCTGGATCAGGGCCGTAATGGTCTGAAGGGGCCCGTCGTGTATCTCTCTTGCGATCCTGGCCTTTTCTTCTTCCTGAACTTTTACAATATCGTTAATATATCGACTCCTCAGTTCATTGCGTTCTATAGAAGTGTTAGAGAGATCGTATAAAACTTGTCTCAGACTGCGTATCTCGTTTACAGCTCTAATGTCATCCCTTACAGGTCTCTCCGATCCCCACTTAAGGGATGAGATTTCCGACACTACTTTCTTAAGGGGAATAACCACCCAGTACCAAAGTGGCAAAAAGGAACTTAATGCCGCTACAAATACAATAATAACAAGAAAGATCCAAAGATGATTGAAACGGATCATTGGTCCAAGAAGTTTTTCCCAGGCCACTGCTCCGACAACGAAGATATCACCGTCTGAAGAAGGGTATACTGCTATGGTATATTTCTTGCCTTCAGGATCATATACCTCAGCAGCTCTTCCTACAGGCATATCAGGAGACCACAGGTATTTCAGACTCTCTGCCCCCGGTGAAGAGAAAAGGATAGTACCGTCGGAGGATACAACTGCTATCCAGCCAGGAATAGATGGTCCCCATGAAAAGATACCGAGCTGGCGGCTACTGAACATTCCCAGCGAAAACCTTCTTCCAAGGAAGGATTCCCTTTCAAGCCTGTAAGCAATATTTTCAACCAGGTCTTCAGCGTAGGATCTGGCAACACGCTCCATAGCCTTCTCATGATGAAACAATCCGGCAGCTGCAATGGAGAGAGCTGCAACTACCGGGAAAACTGTGGCTATGAAAAAGACCAGGAGTAAATGTTTTTTCATTCCAGAAGCTCCTCCAGTGTAACAACACCATACTTAAGGGCCAAAAGCAGGGACTCTGTCTTGTTTCTTGCTCCAAGTTTGTCATATATTGAAGCAAGGTGGGTCTGAACCGTTCTTTCACTTATAAAAAGCTTTGAGGCAACTTCCTTACTGGAAAATCCCCTTGCCGCAAGAAGAAGCACTTCCCTTTCCCTGGCCGATATGGTTTCAGGCATCAGTTCGTCCTCTCCCACAGCCCCTGCAACTTCCGAATCGAGGAAAAGGCCTCCCTTCGAAACAACCATTATAGCCCTGGCAAGTTCCTCCGGAGGAGCGGTTTTGAGGATAAATCCTTTCGCTCCATTTCGAAGAGAAGCCAGAACGTACTGCTGGGCATCATAAGAGGTTAACATAATTAAGTTTACATTTATGCCGGATTCCTTGATCATTCGAGCTACAGTGACACCGTCCATTTTTGGCATCCTGATATCAAGTAGCGCCACATCCGGCTCAAGTTCCCTGATCATTTCCAGAGCTCTTTGTCCATCCTCGGCTTCACCAACAAGTTCAATCTCTTTCTCTGAGTCAAGATAGGATTTCAGTCCTGCTCTCGTCAGAGGATGATCGTCAGCAAGTAAGACTCTGACAGCCATAAAAAAACCTCCAAACTTTTATGTCTGGAAAAGGAATATCTATTCCTGCCCCAGACCGAGCTCTTTCTCTATTGGACGCATGGCCTGAATAACTCCATCGATAAGTTCATCCCTTGAAGTCCCAAGTTTTTCAATTCCCCTGTCTATTACTTCTCTGTCAACTCCCCTTGCAAACCCCTTGTCCTTCCATTTCTTCTTTACAGACTTTACCTTGAGGTCCGTTAGAGAGCGACTCGGACGCACTAAAGCTGCTGCCATGATAAGACCAGTAAGTTCATCAACAGCATAAAGGGTTTTTTCCATTTCTGTTACAGGTTCAACATCAGAACAGATCCCCCATCCATGTGCCTGGACTGCACGTACGACTTCCTGGGGATATCCTTCCTCTTTAAGCCATTCTGCTCCAACACTGGTGTGTTTTTCAGGAGTTTCCTGGGTTTCTTCCCAGTCTATGTCGTGAACCAGGCCTGCAAGACCCCAGAGATCAGGGTCCTCTTCTTTTTGCTCTGCAAAATATCTCATGGCTGCTTCAACTGCAAATGCATGTTTAATATGATTATCGTCCTTGTTGTGCTCTTTCAGTAACTTAAGAGCTTCATCCCTTGTTTTCATTGCAATTATTCCCTCCTGTATTAATTATCCTTTAGCTTTCTGAACCAGGTGACCTGGCTGTGGTTCTCTCATTTCAGAAACTTCTCTCATTATCAGAGAACCATCCTTTTCCATAAAAACGACTCTTGATATCCGTGCGTTCTTTATCATTCTCCTGCAGAGCAGGCAGGGTTCTCCCGAAGCAATAGAACCGTCGATGTTGAAACCGGCTACATAAATAGTGCCATTTTTCATTTTAACAGGATCACCGTTGATGATAGCATTTTGTTCTGCATGGACTGCCACGCAAAGTTCGTATCTTTCACCTTTGGGGATCTTTAGCTCTTCTCTCCTGCATATCCCTGTATCGGTACAGTTGGGCTCTCCCCTGCAGGCTCCATTATATCCAGTGCTCACAATTACGTGATCATTTACAATTACTGCGCCATACTGCCTTCTCAGACAGGTAGATCTCTGTGATACAACCTTTGCGATATTAATAAAATAGGTATCCCAGTCCGGTCTTTCATGTTTTTTTTCAGGCATTTTTTATTCCCCGTCTTATTTAAGTCTCGATGTTACTTCCAGGTAGTGAAAAAAACTGTTTTTAATTTTATCATCTTACGTTTAGCAACTTTTACAACATAACAGCATTATTGTAACTTAAAATTGTGGTAATCTAGTTAGACTTGAGAAAAGAAGTCAGAAAAGGAGCATTATAATGGCAAAATCCTGGCACGAAAAAATTCTGGTATCAGATAAAAAGATCCTCTCATGGTGTCTCTATGATGTCGGCAATTCCGCCTTTGCAACAACCATACTTGCTACACTACTTCCTGTATATTTCAAGGAAGTAACCGCAGCTGACCTTCCATCGAATATTGCTACGGCATACTGGGGATACGCATCATCTCTGGCTCTCCTTGTCAGTGCTTTTCTGGCTCCTTTTCTGGGAACCATGGCGGACGTAAAAGGATTTAAGAAAAATTTTCTCCTGATCTTTTCGATAATTGGAATAGGGGCCTCAGCATTAATGTATTTTCTTGGCCCCGGAAACTGGCGAGAAACACTAGTCCTTCTCGTAATATCTTCTGTGGCCTTTTCTGCTGCAATTATTTTTTACGATTCTTTTTTACCTCATATTACCGGGAAAGAACAGATGGACATGGTCTCAGCTCAGGGTTTTGCTCTTGGCTACCTTGGAGGAGGGACATTGCTATTTTTTAATCTTGTATTGATATTGTTACTGCCTGATTTGACAGGCTTTAAATTATCCTTTCTGACTGTTGCGATCTGGTGGGGATTATTTACAATACCGCTGATGATAAACATACCGGAACCTGCCATTTACAGAGAAAAGAGAATACAAAATAAAAATATAGTTAAAGGCAGTCTCTCACGCTTGCATAAAACTTTTCAGGATATTCGGCAATACAGGGAACTTTTCAAGTTCCTCCTGGCATTCTGGTTGTACAACGATGGCATAGGAACAATTATAAGAATGGCAGCGATCTACGGAGCCCAGCTTGGATTTCAGGTCACTAGCCTGGTTGGCGCGTTGTTGTTAACACAGTTCATAGGTGTACCTTTCACGCTATTGTTTGGTAAACTGGCTCAAAAGGTTGGAACCAAAAGAGCTATTTTTATTTCTCTTGTATGGTATGTTTTTATCAGTGCAGGTGCAGTTTTTTTGAGCAGATCCTGGCATTTCTGGATTCTGGCTCTGGCTGTAGGCATGGTTCAGGGAGGTGCTCAGTCCATGAGTCGAAGTCTCTATGCATCCATGGTCCCTGGAATCCAAAGTGCGGAATTTTTTGGTTTTTATGATATCTCAAGCAAATTCGCAGGTATCTTCGGCCCCGCCCTTTTTGGGTTGATAACCCAGATAACGGGCTCAAGCAGAATAGGAATAGCAGCTCTTTCACTTACTTTCATTTTCGGTATGATGATCCTGACCAAGGTAGATGTAGAACAGGGAAGGATCATTGCATCAGAAGGAATAGATATTCTTGAGGACTAAAAAATACCAACTTTTAATTATTTATCTGCTGTTCTTTCCCCTTTTACTTTTAGAAAGACCGGTTATGGGTTATTCTGAAATTCCTCCGGGTAATACTGACATGTATGCGGTAAAACAGGATACCACTTACAGGGCTATTGCTTTGACCTTCGATGATGGGCCACACCTGTGTTATACTCCCCGAATCCTTGATGAGTTAAAAAAATTAAATGTAAAAGCCTCCTTCTTCCTGGTAGGAAAACTGGCAATGAAGCATCCCGAGATAGTACGCAGGATACACGAAGAAGGTCATACCGTATGTAATCATTCCTATAATCACTGGAATATGAAAAGACTGAGCTATTCCAGAATTCTCTTCGAATGGCGGTTATGTAACGAAATAATAGAGAAGATCACGGGATCATTTCCAGAATTCTGCCGTCCTCCAGGTGGAAATTACAATAATAAGGTTCTTAAAGCAGCAGATCATCTTGGGTTAATACCTGTTTTCTGGAACATCAACAGCGAGGACTGCAGTGGGATCTCTGCTGAGAAAATAGTCAGAAGAGTTACAGCATCACTTGAACCGGGATCTGTAATATTGCTTCATGACGGATTCGAAAACACTCTTCTGGCTCTTCCATCAATAGTTGCAAAAGCAAAGAGTCAAGGGTATTCATTTGTCACACTTCACCAGCTTTTCAGAAACTTTTGATCCTTAGCTCATAAGACACTGATCCACAAGATCGTCAACTGTCATATCACTTCTGATACCAAATCGGGTCAAAGCAAAGTCATACTTAAGTGGATCTTCAGGAACAATAACTGCAAAAGCATTTGTTATCTCCATCACTGTTTTAAGATCAGCGTTTTTTCTTTTAGTAATAGCAAGCTTCCGGGAAATATTTAAAATGTGGGTATCCACAGGCATATAAAGATCCTTTGGCAAAACACAAGCCCAACCTCCAGGATCAACATCATCATATCTAACCATCCATTTCAGGAATAAGAACAATCTCTTACAGGCACTCTTGCCGGAGGGACGTACAAGGAGACTTGATACAGGAGTTCTTCCCCATTCTCCTATTGTGGAGATAAAATTATCCAGCCCGCTCAGCAGGTTCCCAGTTTTGTGGATATGGTCTGACAAAGCCTCTTCAAGAGAGCCGTAAAAAATTATTGTTTCCCTCAGGCCCCTTACAAGTCCCTTAAGCTCCTCGGCAGTTGTAAAACGGTGCTTGAAGTCCCTGTAAGATTCATCGAGAAAGGCCTCTGTTACCTCGGGCAGGAAATCTCCCGGAGATTTCCCGAGTGGTGATAGGGCCTTTGATACACTTTTCAGGATCTGTGCTACCCTTCCATATGCAAGAGCAGAAGCTAAGAAACCGGCAATTTCTCTATCCCCTGTTTTTTCATAGGAATAAAGGAATTCTAAAGGATCCGGGTGAACATATTTTCTTCTGTTGTAATCCCTGTATACTTTTTCTAAGGATGGCTTCAAACATAAAAGCCTATCATCCCGGAATGTCATTTAACCCCTGCTGATCATTGAATACAGAAGATGGAGCATTCCTGGGCGACTTGCCCTTTTTCAGCTCATGGTAAGCCTTGTAAGTAAGGGGAGTCCCCTGTTTCAAGACTTCGGCATGCTTTATATGACCAGTAAAAAGATAATGGGTCTTCACTTCCTGTACCGCTATTACATCAGCACAAAAAGCAGCAAGTGTATGATCTTTAATGATAGGTAGAGAGCCATCGTACATCTCGTAATTGCAGTTCGAAAACTTGTCATGTTCCCTTCCGCAGCGAAAACCGAAGTTACCTATGAAAGGCATGGGTACTTCTTCCTCCAGAACGGCAACAGAAAACATCCTACTTTTCATTACAAGTTCAGTAGTGTAATTATCCTTATGAAGGGCAGTGACCACACAAATTTCAGGATCTCCGGAAACCTGCATTACCGTGTTTACAACCTGGCCATTTAGATATCCTTCGCAGGAGGTACTGACAATATAGACTCCCGAAGAGATAAGATAAAATGCATGTTTATCAATCTGCTTGTTCGACATTAAAATCACCTTTAGCTTTTGTATTTTTAAATCAAAAGATCTTTGAACCTTTTATAGCACAAAGAGGCAGAACGATTAAGCCCTGCCTCTGGAAAACTCGTAAAACTGGAAAATCAGAATCCGTTGAATGTACAACCTTTAAGATGCGGAACTATTCACTATCCCTTTTACCAAGTTCCCTGTCCAACATGTAAAGACCATTCCTGGATTCACTGATCATTTTCATTTTCTCAACTATTTCATCGACTGTAGCTTCTTCCTCGACCTGCTCTGAAACAAACCACTGAAGCATAACTCCAGTTGCGTGGTCCTTTTCTTCAGCTGCAAGCTCTACAAGATCGTTGATCCTTCCTGTCACATACTGCTCATGCTCATATGAAGCTTCAAAAACCTCAAGAGGAGAATTCCACTCAAACTGAGGTTCATCGATGGCGGAAAGTTTTACCCGTCCTCCTCTTTCAAGAAGGTAATTATAGAATTTCATTGCATGCTCTAACTCTTCTTTTGCCTGCATGTTCATCCAGGCTGCCATTCCACCTAAATTTTCTGAATCCAGGTAGGCTCCCATGGACTGATAAAGATAAGCAGAAAAAAGTTCAGCATTTATCTGCTTGTTAATTGCTTCCTGAATATTTTCCTTGATCATTTATTTTTCTCCTTTCCAGAGAGAATGAACGTTACAATATTCTCTGGCGTATTCTGGCTCAAAAGATCCAAACAAAGCTGAAGGATCATCTCCTGGCTTCAGAAAGGTCCTGCATATTTTGTCTCCAGATATTATCTCGATCCATTCAATATAGTGCTCTTCTTTCATTGGGTGAGGCACACTCCCAACTTTAACCTTACCCCCCTCAATAACAGGAACATGTTTTTCAGTGGATGAATCTGCTGTCTGTTCCTCCAACATTTCCATGGGTTGTCCGCAACAGACAAGTTCACCCTGTCCAGAATGAAGAACTTCTACTACATTTCCACACAAATCACATTTGAATACTTGAAGACGCTCTGTCAACTTTAACACTCCTTTGCAAACATACTTTCTCCTGTTGTTTTATTGCGCTTTTTTTAAACGTAATAAATAATTCATATTGAGAAAAGTATACCCCATCTGGGTAAATAGTCAAGTCTATTCATAACAGTATATTAGTTTCTTTATTACTATCTATGCTGATCTTCTCTCTGTTAATCCTCTTTCCTCCAATGTTCCCGGTAAGATATTATCCAATATACAGGCTGAGATACCAGCAACAGCCATTGAAGTATTACCTATAGCCCATACGATCTGTCCGGCCAGGCCCCAGGAAAAAAACATATCCTGTTTCGAAGCAACCCATTCAGGAAGACCAAGAGCCATAAGGAATGCAAATCCTACGATCATTACATTTCTCTGGGAACCCATATCAGCTCTCATTAAGGCCTGGATTCCAAGGGCACCTATAATACCGAAAAGCGCAATATAGCAGCCTCCGATAACTGGTGTAGGTATGGTAGCTATAAGTGCACCAAGTTTGCCGATCAAGCTCATGAATACCAGGAGAACCGCTCCAACTCTTACCACATTTCGGGAGGCAACTCCAGTAAGACCGATGAGTCCGATGTTCTCCGTATAGGAAGTACAGCCCACTGCTCCTGCCATTCCTCCAATTACACACCCCAGTCCTTCAGCTCCAATTCCCCTGTTTATTGTTTCTTCGGAGGGATCTGAAAGCCCTGCAGCATTGCTGACGTTAAAATAGTCTCCTATGGATTCAATAAACACAGCAAAGAATCCAGCAAGGATAGCACCGAAGGCTGCCATGCTGAATTTAGGTAATCCCCATGGAGATATTCCTGTAAATTTGAACCAGGGGGCATTTTTTATACTCTCTATATCTATAAAGGCAGGATGAGATGGATCAAATATCCCACCAAGACTCAAGAACAGGCATACAAAGTAAACAATAACAACAGACAGCAAAATTGAAAAGATGTTCATGAATCTGTTATCCATGCGAAGGCTGAATAAAAAAATAAAGACAACAACAGCAAGTGAAACAGGCCAATAATTAGCCGCATTACCTCCTATTGCCGTCGTGGCAAGACTGAAACCGATAGCCATAATTGTCGGGCCAATAGTCACAGGTCCAATGTATTTTTTTACCTTTCCGACAAGTTTTGTATAACCAACAAGAGAAAAGACAATCCCTCCTGATATAAGAGCACCTCCAATATACTGCATACATATATTAGTTCCCATGCTGCCGTAAATCCCTATTATAGTCATTATTGAAGGTATAAAACTGAAGGAAGATCCTTGAACAATAGGAAGACCTGAACCAAATCTGCTTGTCTGAAGCAAGGTAGCAAGTCCCATTGCCAGATAAACGCTACTGACAAATAGACCGATCTGTGCCGTTGACATTCCCATTGCCGGACCAAAAATAAGAGGAACAAGGGTAGTTGCACCAAAAAGGGTAAGAACATGCTGAAATCCGGCTAATATAAGAACTGGCAGTGGGGGAGTATCATTTACCGAGTAAATTAAGTTTTTTGACATTCAACAACACCTCCGAAAAAGATTCTGGAATGATTTTAACATTACGTTCAACCGGTTGCATAAAATAATAATTAACTTTTGGTCTTTTAATATTTATTTATAAGCTCTAAAATGAAATAATAAGTATGGAGGTGTTATTTATGAAAAACGAAATAGAACTAAATGCCAGAAGATGTGCAGACATAATAGGAAGAACGGGAAAATGTGTTCTCCTAAGCGGTGCCGGAATGTCGACAAATGCTGGTATTCCTGATTTTCGTGGACCTAACGGAATATATAGAAGAGAAATGCAAACGAATCCTGAACTTATCTTTGATATTGATCATTTTATAGAACAACCAGGGTTCTTCTATTCCTTTCACAGAAATTTTCTACAGGAACTCGGAAAAGTAGATCCAACCTTTGCACACTATTTTTTTGCTGAACTCGAGAAGAAAGGTAAAATGCTCGGAATAGTAACCCAGAACATAGATGCCCTTCACCAGAAGGCTGGCTCAGAAAAAGTTTACGAAATACATGGCAGCACATGGAAAAGTCACTGTATTTCCTGCCACAGGGAATACGATTACTACAGTTCCTTTGAAAAAACCATGAAAGAAGATGTTCCCAAATGTGAAAAATGTGGAGGAGTTATTAAACCTGATATAGTTTTTTTTGGTGAAAATGTGAAATACCTATATGAATGCCAGAAAATAGTATCCGATGCCGATCTTCTGATCATTGCAGGCTCTTCTCTTGTTGTTACTCCTGCTGCACTTCTTCCATCCATGTGCAGGGGAGAAATAGTTGTTGTTAACAGAGGGGAAATCTCTTATTCATACCTTTCAGAGGACAAAATCAGTCTAAAAGTGGAAGAAGACATAGATAACTTCTTCAGTGAAGTGAATAAGTATTTAAAGTATATATAAAAAGCCTTTGTGGATGCAAAACTCTGTTAGATAACCAGGCATAACTTAATTGTTGAAAAAAGCCATTATATAGAGATGTATTTGTTTGGATTTACCAGGCAGGATTTACAGGGATAGGAGTCCACGAAAAA